>OEIU01000267.1_pt1 | contig 52417 bp, 55 predicted proteins | sample 1539221 | NCBI WGS metagenome assembly OEIU01 (sample SAMN03792071, study PRJEB22550) | activated sludge metagenome | feature: wastewater treatment plant; material: activated sludge; isolation source: Wastewater treatment plant of a petroleum refinery complex | place: Argentina: Zarate | collected... | reverse complement strand
GGAGGCCGACCGTGCCCGCACCGACTTCCCCCGCAGCAGGGCGGGGGAGATGCGGGCCAGGCCCCGCCGGACCCGGCGCCGCAGGCGGGTCGCGTCCTCGCCGTCCAGGTGGGGCTCGAGGGCGGCGAGCACGGCGCGGGCGACGTCTGCCGGGACCTCCTCGAGCTCGTACGCGACCACGCCCGCGCGGTACCCGTCGAGGCGACCCGCGGCCATCGCCGCGTGGAGACCGCCGAGCCCGGTGCACGACTCCGTCCCGTCCGGACCGTCGGCCGCGCGACGCACCGCGTCCCGCACCCGCCGTTCGGCGTGCACCGCCGACACGTTCAAGACCCCGGAGACGACCGGTGCCGCGTCGAGCGAGACGTGCCCCAACGCCCGATGGGTCTCGACCAGCTCGCCCGTCTCGAGCACCTCGGGCTCGATCGCCGCCAGCCGTACGATCGCCTCGTCTTCCGCGGCGGTGGCGACGTCGATGAGCGACTGCAGCTCACCGACCGCCGCCGACCACTCCTCGACCGAACCGTGCACCCTGGACGGAGAGAGCACCTGCTCGACCAGCCGCCGCGCCGCGCGGGGGGCGCGGCGGACCCCCCGCGGCGGGGCCGCCGCGGTGGGCGACCTGGCCCGGGGGCCCCCCCTCCCCACTGCCTTCGCCCTCCCGCCGCCCGCCGACACGCCACCCACGCCATCCACAGGTAAACGACTGTCTCCCAGCGACTCTGACGCCTTCAGCCGAGACTGTCGGCCGTCAACTCGGACCACCGCCGCGCACCCCCGAGGCCACTGGCGGAGTGCCGGCCGAGGGGATCTCCGGATCGCGACACGCCGGCCCCCGGATCCGAACCCACTAGCCTGCGGACATGCGTCTCGGACTGGCTGGCGGCTACGCGGGGATGGGCATGGGCGAGGACCTCCTCGAGCTCGTGCAGGAGGCGGACCGGCTGGGCTACGCCTCGGTCTGGGTCGCGGAGGCGTACGGCTCCGACAGCCCGACCGTCCTCGGCTGGCTCGCCGCGCAGACCGAGCACATCGGCCTCGGCGCCGGCGTCATGCAGATCCCGGCGCGGACCCCGGCGATGACCGCGATGACCGCCGCCACCCTCGACACCCTGAGCCACGGACGCTTCCTCCTCGGCCTCGGCGTCTCGGGCCCGCAGGTGAGCGAGGGCTGGCACGGCGTGCGCTTCGAGGACCCGCTCGGGCGCACCCGTGAGTACGTCGAGATCGTCCGCAGCGCCCTCCGGCGGGAGGCGGTCGCGCACGACGGCGAGCACTTCACCCTGCCGCTGCCCGACGGCCCGGGGAAGTCGCTGCGGCTGACCATCCACCCGCCCCGCCCCGACCTGCCCATCTACCTCGCGGCCGTCGGCCCGCGCAACCTCCGCCTCGCCGGCGAGGTCGCCGACGGGTGGCTGGCGATCTTCCTCTCCCCGGAGCACTCCACCGACCTGGTCGCCACCGTCCGCGAGGGTCGCGAGCGGGCCGGCCGGGGCACGCCCGAGGACCCGATGGCCGGCTTCGACACGGTCGCCACCGTGCCCGTCGTCGTCACCGACGACCTCGAGGCCGCCCGCGCCACCGTCGCCCCGTACACGGCCCTGTACATCGGCGGGATGGGCAGCCGCGAGCAGAACTTCTACAACCGGCTGGCCCGGCGGATGGGCTTCGACGAGGCCGCCGACACCATCCAGGACCTCTACCTCGCCGGGCGCCCCCGGGACGCCGCCGACGCCGTCCCGATGGAGCTCGCCGACGCCACCGCCCTCCTCGGGCCGCCGGAGCGCATCGCCGAGCGGGTCGGGCGGTACGCCGACGCCGGGGTGACGACGCTGTCGGTCGCCCCCTACGCCCGCACCACGGAGGAGCGGCTCGCGACGCTGCGGCTGATGGCGGAGGTCGTCCCGGGCTGACCGGCGCGCCCACACAGGTTCGGCACAGCCGGTACCTCTAGGCTCCACGGGTGCCCGTCGAGCTGACCTACGTCCAGGCCGTGATCCTCGGAGTCGTCGAGGGACTCACCGAGTTCCTCCCGATCTCCTCCACCGGACACCTCACCATCACCGAGCACCTGCTCGGGCTGCCGGTCGACGCGCCGGCCGTCACCGCGTACACGGCGATCATCCAGATCGGCGCCATCGTCGCGACCTTCATCTACTTCGCGAAGAAGATCGCCCGCCTCTTCATGGCCTGGCTGCACGGCCTGCTCGGCCGGCCGGGCGCCCGCGAGCACCGCGACTACGCGCTCGCGTGGGCGGTCGTCGTCGGCTCCATCCCGGTGGGCATCGTCGGGTTCCTCCTCAAGGACGTCATCTCCGGGCCACTGCGCAGCCTCTGGGTCGTCGCCGTCGCGCTCGTCCTGTGGAGCGCCGTCATCTGGTGGGCCGAGCGCCGGCACGACGAGCTCGAGGCCGCGGGGGAGCAGCGCGGCGAGGACGGCGTCAGCCTCCGCGACGGCCTCGTCATCGGCCTCGTCCAGTGCTTCAGCCTCATCCCCGGCGTCTCGCGCTCCGGCGCGACGATCTCGGCGGGGCTGGTCCGCGGCCTGAACCGCGTCACCGCCACCGAGCTCTCGTTCTTCATGGCCATCCCCGCACTCACCGCGGCCGGCCTCTTCGAGCTGGTCGACGCCCGGCACGACCTGAAGACCCTCGGCCCGGGGCAGATGGTCGTCGGCATCGTCGTCGCCTTCGTCGTCGCGTATGCGTCGATCGCCTGGCTGCTGCGTTTCGTCGCGACCAACTCCCTGCGGTCCTTCGTCTGGTACCGCGTCGTCCTCGGGCTGGTCCTCGCCGGTGCACTCGCGACCGGCCTGATGAGCGCCACCTGACCCGGGGGGCGCGACCGCTCGCCGTCAGAGCCAGCCGGCCCGCTTGAACGCCCGGAACAGGGTGGCGCAGGCCCCGGCCATGACCGCGAGCACGAGGAAGTACCCGAAGTGCCACCTCAGCTCGGGCATGTAGTCGAAGTTCATCCCGTAGACGCCGGCGATCATCGTCGGTACGGCCGCGATGGCCACCCACGCCGAGATGCGCCGCATGTCGTCGTTCTGCTGGACCGACACCTGGGCCAGGTGCGCCGAGAGGATGCCGGAGAGCAGGTCGTCGTAGGACTCGACGTGGTCGATGACGCCCTGGAGGTGGTCGGACACGTCGCGCAGCAGCAGCCGCAGCTCGCCGTCGGGCACCGGGCTGCGCGGTGACGCGTAGAGCATCTTCAGGGGCTCGGCCAGGGGCATCGCGGCGCGCCGGAACTCGAGCACCTCGCGCTTGAGCCTGTAGATCGACCCGGTGTCGGTCCGGTCGTCCGAGAAGACCGCCGTCTCGATCTCGTCGAGGTCGGTCTGCACCTCCGCGTCGATCTCGACGTAGCCGTCGACGACCCGGTCGAGGACGCGGTGCAGCACCCCCAGCGGGCCCATCCGCAGGGCCGCGGCGTCGGCCTCGAGCTCCTTGCGGATGCCGGTGAGCGGCGTGAGCTCACCGCGCCGCACGGTGACGACGAAGCGGTCACCGACGAACACCATGACCTCGCCGGTCTCGATGTCCGAGGTGCGGTCGATGTACCGCAGCGGCTTGAGCACGACGAAGACGGTGTCGTCGAACAGCTCGACCTTGGCCCGCTGGCGCCCCTTGACGGCGTCCTCGACGGCCAGCGGGTGCAGCTGCAGCTCGACGTTCACCTCGTCGAACTCGGCCTGGGTCGGGTCCTTGAGCCCGATCCAGAGGAACGCGCTCGGGTCGTCCCCGGCCCGCAGCCGCTCGAGCTCGTCGGAGAGGTCACCGCAGGCGCGGCGGTGCCCACCCTCGTAGATGGCGCGGTCGACGATCACGCAGGCCATTGTGGGTGACGGCGGCGCGGGCCGTGGGGACGGGGACTCGTACAGTGTCGTGTCGTGGCGATCGTCCTCCTCCTGCGGCACGGGCACTCGACGGCGAACGCCGACGGGGTGCTCGCCGGCTGGACCGAGGGGGTGGGGCTCACCGACACCGGCCGCGGGCAGGCGGCCCGCGTCGCCGAGCGCCTCGCACCGATCACCGTCGTCCGGGCGGTGAGCAGCCCGCTGCAGCGCTGCCTCGAGACCGCGGCGGTCGCGGTTCCCTCGTTGGAGGTCGCCACCGACGAGCGGCTCGGCGAGTGCCACTACGGGTCCTGGACCGGCCGCAGGCTCAGCGACGCCGCGAAGGACCCGCTGTGGCGGGTGATCCAGGACGACCCCGCGGCGGCGACCTTCCCGGCCTCCGACGTCGACCCGGGGGAGTCGCTCGGAGAGATGGCCGAGCGCGTCGTCGGGGCGGTCCGCGCGCTCGACGCCGAGGTCGAGTCGCAGCACGGGAAGGCCGCCGTCTGGCTCGCCGTGAGCCACGGCGACCCGATCAAGGCGGTCGTCGCCGAGGCCGTCGGTGCCGGCATCGGTGGCCTGCAACGGGTTCGGGTGGACCCCGGCTCGTTGACCGCCGTGCACGTCACCGCCGGCCGGATGGTGCTCCTCGCGAGCAACACGCACGCCGGGGACCTCGCCGGCCTCGTCGGACTGCCGACCCAGCACGAGGCCGGGGACTCGACGGTCGGCGGGGGAGCCGGCTGACCGGTCGGAGACATCCACCCCCGGTGTTGATCGGGCCGGGCTGTTGCGAATAGTGTGCAGGAGTTGTTGCGAGGCCTTCGCAACAACGTGCCGCACCACCGGAGGCCACCATGCACGTCCCCGACGGGTTCCTCGACGCGCCGACCTCGGTCGCCACGGGCGTCGTGGCCGCGGGCGTCGTCGGCGCCTCCCTCGTGCGCGCCTCGCGCCGCGAGCTCGACGAGCGCACGGCGCCGCTGGCCGGTCTCGTCGCGGTCTTCGTCTTCGCCGCGCAGATGGTGAACTTCCCGGTCGGCGCCGGGACCTCGGGCCACCTGCTCGGCGCCGCGCTGGCCGCGGTCCTCGTCGGACCCGCGACGGCCACCCTGTGCCTCACCGTCGTCCTCGCCGTCCAGGCCTTCCTCTTCGCCGACGGCGGCGTCACCGCGCTGGGGACCAACGTCCTGCTCATGGGCGTCGTCGCGGTGTGGGTGGGCTACGCCGTCGCGAAGGGCCTGCTGGCCGTGCTGCCGCGCCGGCTGCCGAGCATCCCGGTCGCGGCGGCCGGGGGTGCGCTCGTCAGCGTCCCCGTCGCCGCGCTCGGCTTCACCGGCCTGTACGCCGTCGGGGGCGTCGCCGCCATCCCGCTCGGGAAGCTCGCGACGGCGATGGTCGGCTGGCACCTGCTCATCGGCGTCGGCGAGGCGGTCATCACCTTCCTCGCCGTCTCGAGCATCGTCGCCGCCCGCCCCGACCTCGTGCACGTCGCGCGCGGCCGGCTGCCCGCCCTCGAGCTGCGCGCCCCGGAGGCCGTCGCGTGAGCTCCTCGACCGCCCCGCCCCGGGTCTCGACGCGACGACTCGTCGTCGTCGGCCTCGCCGTCTGCCTCGTCATCGCCGGGGTGGTGTCGTTCTACGCCTCGAGCCACCCGGACGGCCTCGAGTACGTCGCGCACTCCGTCGGCTTCGGCGACGCCGGCCGGGCCTCGGCCGCTGACGGCTCGCCGCTCGCCGGCTACGGCGTCGAGGGCGTCTCGGACTCGCGCCTGTCCGGCGGGCTCGCGGGCGTCATCGGTGCGGTCGTCGTCGGCGTGCTGATGACCGGGCTCGTCCTCCTCGTCCGTCGGCGCGCACCCCGCGGGCGGGACTGAGGTGGGGTCCGGCCCCGGCGAGCACCTCCACGTCGAGGGCGCCACCCTCCTCCACCGGATGCCCGCGCACGTCAAGCTCGTCGGGATGGTCGCGTTCGTGCTCGCCGTCGTGGCCGTGCCGTCGCCCGCCCACGTCGTCCTCGCCGGGCTGCTCGTCCTCGCGGTCGGGCTCGTCCTCGCCACCCGCGTCCCGGCGCGGCACGTGCTTCCGCGGCTGGCCGTCGAGACCCCCTTCGCGGTCTTCGCCGTCGTCCTGCCGTTCGTCGCCGTCGGGCCCCGCGTCCAGGTCGGCCCGGTCTCGGTGTCGCAGACCGGGCTCACCGCCGCCGTCGCCCTCCTCCTCAAGGGCACGACCGGCGTGCTCGCGGCCATCGCCTTCGCCGTGACCACTCCGCCGCGCGACCTCGTCCGGGCGCTGCAGCACCTGCGCGTGCCCGACCCCCTCGTCCTCATCGCCTCGTTCATGGTCCGCTACGTCGACGTCGTCGCCGACCAGCTGCGCCGGATGAAGGTCGCCCGGGCCTCGCGCGGTTTCAGCGCCCGCTCGGTGCGGGCCTGGCCGGTCCTCGCCGCCGGGACCGGCGCGCTGTTCATCCGCAGCTACGAGCGCGGGGAGCGGGTGCACCTCGCGATGGTCAGCCGCGGCTGGAGCGGCCGGATGCCGATGACCTCGCCGCTCGAGGCCACGGGACGGGACTGGGCCACCGGTCTCGCCCCGGCCCTCGTCGCGGCGCTCGCGGCGGCCACCGTGATGGTGGTGTCGTGACCACTCCCGTCCTCGACCTGCGCGGCGTCGCGTACGCCTACCCGGGCGGCCACCAGGCCCTCTTCGGCGTCGACCTGCACGTCCACCCGGGCGAGCGGGTCGCGCTGCTCGGGCCCAACGGCGCCGGCAAGACCACGCTCGTGCTCCACCTCAACGGCGTGCTGAGCCCGGGCGCCGGGACGGTCGCCGTGTCGGGGCTGCCGGTCACCGAGGAGAACCTCCTCGAGGTGCGACGCCGGGTCGGCATCGTCTTCCAGGACCCGGACGACCAGCTCTTCATGCCGACCGTGCGCGACGACGTCGCCTTCGGGCCGGCCAACCTCGGGCTGCGCGGTGCCGAGCTCGACGCCCGGGTCCTCGAGGCGCTGGACGCGGTCGGGGTGGCCGACCTCGCCGACCGCGCGCCGCACCACCTGTCCTTCGGCCAGCGCCGCCGGGTGGCCATCGCCACCGTGCTCGCGATGCGGCCCGAGATCCTCGTCCTCGACGAGCCGTCGTCCAACCTCGACCCGGCCTCACGCCGCGAGCTCGCCGACATCCTGCGCGGGCTCGAGGTGACCATCCTCATGGTGACCCACGACCTGCCGTACGCGGTCGAGCTGTGCGAGCGCTCGGTGGTGCTCTCCGAGGGCACCGTCGTCGCGGACGGCGGCACGAGGGACCTCCTCGCGGACGGTGACCTGATGGCCCGCCACCGCCTCGAGCTGCCCGTGGGGTTCTCGATCTAGGGTGGGTGCCATGCCTGCCACCGTCTTCGACCCGCCCGAGCGCTTCGTCGCGGGCACCGTGGGGCCGCCGGGCGGCCGCACCTTCTTCCTCCAGGCGAGCGGCGGGGGCCGCGTCGTCTCCGTCTCCCTCGAGAAGGTGCAGGTCAGCGTCCTCGCCGACCGGGTCAACGACCTCCTCGACGCCCACGCCGCCGGCACCGCGACCGAGCCCGTCGGGGAGGGCGACACCGACCCGCTGGAGACCCCGATCGAGGACGAGTTCCGGGTCGACACCCTCGCCCTCGCGTGGGACCCCGAGCGGCTCGTCGTCGTCATCGAGTGCCACGACCAGGACCCCGAGGAGCTCGACGCCGACGCCGACGAGGCCGACGCGTCCGCCCTGCAGACGCTCCGGGTCGTCCTCAGCCCGCCCGCCGCGCGGGCCTTCGCCCGGCGCTGCGGCAAGGTCGTCGCCGCGGGGCGCCCCGCGTGCCCGTTCTGCGGCCAGCCCCTCGACCCCACCGGCCACATCTGCCCCCGTGCCAACGGGTACCGGCGCTGACCTCGAGGAGCTGCTGACCCGGGGGGACCTCACACCCGTCGGGCGCATCTCCGGGTCCTCGAACGGGGCCCTGCTCTGCGTCGTCGGCGACCCGGCCGACGAGGTGCTCGTCATCCACAAGCCCGAGGCCACCGAGCGCCGGCTCTGGGACTACCCGGACGGAACACTCGTCGCGCGGGAGCGCGCGGCCTTCCTCGTCAGCGAGGCCGGCGGGTTCGGCGTCGTGCCACCCACGGTGCTGCGGGACGGACCGCTCGGGCCCGGCTCGGTGCAGCTGTGGGTCGGGCCGGTGACCGGCGAGGAGGAGCCCCTCGTCGACGTCGTGGCGCCGGACGAGGTGCCCGACGGCTGGTACGTCGTCCTCGAGGGGGAGTCCACCCTCGGCAAGCCGGTCGTCGTCGCGCACTGCGCCGAGCCCGCGCTGCGCACGGTGGCCGTCCTCGACGCCGCGCTCAACAACTCCGACCGCAAGGGCAGCCACCTGCTCCGGGACGGTGACGTCGTCCGGGGCTGCGACCACGGCGTGAGCCTCGGCGTCGAGCCCAAGCTGCGGACCGTCCTCTGGGGCTGGGCGGGGGAGCCGGTGCCGGACGCCGACCTCGCGCGGCTGGAGCGGCTCGCGGTCGCCCTGGCCACCGACCTGCCCGATGCCCTCGAGCCGCTGCTCACGCCCGACGAGGTCGAGGCGCTGCGTCGGCGGGTCGCCGCGCTGCTGCGGCTCCGGCGCCACCCGGGACCCCGCGGCGGCTGGCCCGCCATCCCGTGGCCGGCGCTCTGAGCGCGCCCCGTACGCTTGCCCGGTGAAGTCGTGGCCCGCGCCGTCCGTCCCTGCCGTCCCCGGTCACGGTGAGCCCCTCCGGCTCCACGACACCAGCCGCGACGCGGTCGTGCCGCTCGACGCCGGCGACGTCGCCCGCATCTACGTCTGTGGCATCACGCCCTACGACGCGACGCACCTCGGGCACGCGGCGACGTACGTCACCTTCGACCTCGTCGTCCGCGCGCTCCTCGACACCGGCCGTCGGGTCGAGTACGTCCAGAACGTCACCGACGTGGACGACCCGCTCCTCGAGCGGGCCCAGCGCGACGGCCGCGACTGGCGCGAGCTCGCCACCGCCGAGATCGACCTCTTCCGCGACGACATGACCGCCCTCGCCGTCATCCCGCCGGACGAGTACCTCGGGGTCGTCGAGTCGATGCCCGAGATCGTCGCGAGCGTCCGCCGTCTCGTGGACTCCGGTGCGGCGTACCGGGTCCCGGTCCCGGCGGACGAGGGCGCCGGCGACGACGTCTACCTCGACCTCGCCCAGGCCCCGACCTTCGGCGACGTCTCGCACTGGTCGCGCGAGCAGATGATGTCCGTGTTCGCCGACCGTGGCGGGGACCCCGACCGGGCCGGCAAGCGCGACCCCCTCGACCCCCTCCTCTGGCGCGGGGCGCGCGAGGGCGAGCCGACGTGGGACGACGAGGTGCTCGGCGCCGGCCGGCCGGGGTGGCACATCGAGTGCACGGCGATCTCGCTCGCCCACCTCGGCCACCCCTTCGACCTCAAGGGCGGCGGCAGCGACCTCGTCTTCCCGCACCACGAGATGAGCGCGGTGCAGGCCAACGCGCTGACCGGTGGGGAGGTCTTCGCCCGCCTCTACGTCCACCAGGCGATGGTCGGCTTCCGGGGCGAGAAGATGAGCAAGTCCAAGGGCAACCTCGTCCTCGTCTCCCGCCTGCGGGCCGACGGCGTCGACCCGGTGGCCATCCGGCTCCTGCTGCTGGCCCAGCACTACCGCACCGAGTGGGAGTACACCGACTCCCTTCTCGCGCAGGCGCAGCAGCGGCTCGACCGCTGGCGCGCCGCGCTCTCGACCAACGGTGGCGTCGACGCCTCCGACACCATCGCGGCGGTGCGGTCGGCGGTCGCCGACGACCTGTCGACGCTGCGCGCCCTCGAGGCCGTCGACGCGTGGTGCGACCGGACCCTCGCCGGCGAGGGTGACGACCCGGGCGCACCCGGTCTGCTCGCGCGCACCCTCGACGCGGTCCTCGGCGTCCGGCTCTAGGCGGGGCCGGTGTCCTCGGAGCCGCGTCGGCGCAGGTAACGCTCGAACTCCTTGGCGATGGCGTCGCCGCTCGCCTCGAGCAGCTCGGCGGTGTCCTGGGCCTCCTCGAGGCTCTCGACGTACTCGGCGACCTCGGTGTCGGACTCCGCGAGCTCGTTGATGCCGCGCTCCCAGGCGCGGGCGTCCTCGTCGAGCTCGCCGTGCTCGATCGGGGCGTCGAAGAGCTCCTCGAGGCGCCCGACGAGCGCCAGCGTCGCCTTCGGGGAGGGGGAGTGGCCGGCGTAGTGCGGCACCGCCGCCCAGCACGAGACGGACGGGATGCCGACCTGCGTCGCGGCGTCGGAGACCACCCCGACGATGCCGGTCGGCCCCTCGTAGCCGCTCATCTCGAGGCCGTGCCGGTGCCGGGTGTCCGCGGTGTCCGAGGTCGCGGTGACCGGGATCGGGCGGGTGTGCGCGACGTCGGCCATCAGCGCACCGAGGGTGACGACCATCGAGACGTCGACCGCCTCGGCGAGCTCCATCAGCTCGACGGCGAAGGCGCGCCAGCGGAACGAGGGCTCGACGCCCTGGACGAGGACGACGTCACGGCCGATCGAGGTGTCGCGCGCGACGAGGACCCGCGTCGTGCGCCAGCTGATGCGGCGCTTGCCGCCCTCGAGGACGACCCGCGGGCGGTTGACCTGGAAGTCGTAGTAGTCCTCCGGGTCGAGCGCGGCGACGACGTCGGCGTCCCACACGTCGGCGAGGTGCTCGAGGACCGCGCTGGCGGCCTCCCCGGCGTCGTTCCAGCCCTCGAAGGCGGCGATCATCACGGGGTCGCGCAGCTCGCCGATGTCCTCGAGCTCGATCACGGGGTCCTCCTCCACGGGGTCAGGACTCCACCCTACGGCTCGATAGGCTCGGTGCTCATGAGCCTCCCCGCAGCGGTCCTCTGGGACATGGACGGCACCCTCGTCGACACCGAGCCGTACTGGATCGCCGCCGAGCACGCGATCGTCGCCGAGCACGGCGGGACGTGGAACGACGAGTTCGCCCACCAGCTCGTGGGCAACGACCTCATGGTCTCCGCGCGGTTCATCCGCGACAACTCGCCGATCACCTGGGAGCCCGAGCGGATCATCGACGCGCTCCTCGAGCGCGTCGTCGGGCAGGTGCGCGAGCACGTGCCGTGGCGGCCCGGCGCCCGTGAGCTGCTCGACGCCCTCCGCGCCGAGGGCGTGCCGAGCGCGCTGGTGACCATGTCGTGGCGGGTCCTCGCCGACGCGGTGGTGTCCGCCCTGCCCGCCGGGGCATTCGCGGCGGTCGTCACCGGCGACGAGGTCGAGCACGGCAAGCCCCACCCGGAGCCCTACCACGCGGCCGCACGGCTGCTCGGGGTCGACCCGACCCGCTGCGTGGCCATCGAGGACAGCCCGACCGGCGTGCGCTCGGCCGTCGCGGCCGGTGTGCCGACCGTCGCGGTGCCGCACGTCGTGCCGGTGCCCGAGATCCCGGGCGCGGTGCACGTCGGGGGGCTCGCGGGGATGACGCCGCGCGCCCTCGCCGCCGCGGTGGGCTCACTCGTCGTCGGGTGAGGCCGCGCCGGAGCGGGAAGGGTCGAGCGCGATGAGACCGGCGCCCTCGGGCAGCGGCGGCGGGGTGCCGCCCCACTCGGGGCAGTACTCGCGGAAGTCGCACCAGTCGCAGAGCCTGGAGGTGCGCGGCCGCCAGTCGCCGGTCTGCGCCGCCCGCACGACGGCGTCCCAGATGGCCCGGACGTTGCGCTCGATGGCCAGCAGGTCGCGCTCGTCGGGGACGTAGCGCACGACCTCGCCGTTGCCGAGGTAGACCAGCTGGAGCATCCGGGGCACCTCGCCGTGGATGCGCCACAGGACGAGGGCGTAGAACTTCATCTGGAAGAGCGCCTTGGCCTCGAACAGCTCGCCGGGGGAGCGGCCGGTCTTGTAGTCGACGACCCGCATCGCGCCGTCCGGGGCGACGTCGAGGCGGTCGACGTAGCCGCGCAGGGTGAGCCCCTCGACCTCGGTCTCGACGTAGAGCTCGCGGGCGGCCGGTTCGAGCCGGGTGGGGTCCTCGAGGTCGAACCACTGCTCGACGAGGGTCCGGGCGCCCGCGAACCAGGACTCCTCGGTCAGGCCGTCGTGCTCGGCGAGCATCGACGCCAGCTCCGGACGCTCCTCGACGAGGGCACGCCAGCGCGGTTCGAGGAGGGCGACGGCGGCGTCGGGGGTGCGGTCGGCGGCGGGCAGCTCGAAGAGGTGCTCGAGCACCGCGTGGACGAGCGTGCCGCGCGCGGCAGCGGGGGACGGCGGACCCTCGAGCTTGTCGATCGTCCGGAACCGGAACAGCAGCGGGCACTGTTTGAAGTCCGCGGCGCGGCTCGGGGACAGGGCGGGGGTCATGGCGCCCACGGTAGGCGGCCGGGCCGACACCGCCGCGCCGCCACCCCGGGCCCGAGCCCGGGTCCGTCGAGTTCTGGGGACGCGCGGACGGCGCCTCCTCGCCTGGCCGGTGCCACCTCGCCCTGCCGGGGCGCCATCGCACCCCGGCAGGGCGACAGGACCCCGGCAGAGCGGGTCGACCCCGGCAGAGCGGGTCGACCCCGTTCAGCGGGTCGCGACCTCAGGACTCCGGGGTGTAGCCGAGGTTGGGGGACAGCCAGCGCTCGGCGGTCGCGAGGTCCCAGCCCTTGCGGGCCGCGTAGTCCTCGACCTGGTCGCGCCCGAGCCGGCCGACGACGAAGTACTGGCTCTCCGGGTGGGCGAAGTACCAGCCGGAGACCGACGCGCCGGGCCACATGGCCATCGACTCGGTGAGCCGGACCCCGGTGCGCTCCTCGCCCCCGAGGAGGGCCATGAGGGTCTCCTTCTCGGTGTGGTCCGGGCACGCCGGGTAGCCCGGCGCGGGGCGGATGCCGCGGTACCGCTCGGCGATGAGCTCGGCGCCGTCGAGCCGCTCGTCCGGGGCGTACCCCCACAGGTCGGTGCGCACGCGCTGGTGCAGCCGCTCGGCGAAGGCCTCGGCCAGCCGGTCGGCGAGGGCCTCCAGCATGATGGCCGAGTAGTCGTCGAGGTCGTCCTTGAAGGCCTGGAGCCGCTCCTCGAGCCCGAGGCCGGCGGTCACCGAGAACGCACCGACGTGGTCCTTGAGCCCGCTCTCCCGGGGCGCCACGAAGTCCGAGAGGCACTTGTTCGCCACCCCGGCGCGGTGCTGCCCCTGCTGGCGCAGCCCGTGCAGCGTCGTGAGCACCGTCTCGCGCTCCTCGTCGGCGTACACCTCGATGTCGTCGCCGACCGACGCGGCCGGGAACATGCCCACCACGCCGCGGGGCGCGAACCAGCGCTCGCGTTCGGCGTGGTCGAGCATCCGCTGCGCGTCGTCGAAGAGCTTGCGGGCGACCTCGGACGTCGTCGGGTTGTTGAGCACGTCGGGGTAGCGGCCGCGGACCTCCCAGGCGAGGAAGAACGGGGTCCAGTCGATGTACTCGCGCAGGTCGGCGACCGGGTAGTCCTCCCAGACCCGGGTGAACTGGTGCGCCGCGCGCCGCCACTTCGAGCCGCGGGGAGCCGACCACCGGTCGCCCTCCTGGTGGGCCAGCAGGTGCGGACGCATCGGACGGTACGTTGCCCAGTCGAGGACCGGGGCGTTGGCCCGGGCGGCGGCGAGATCGGTCAGCGGTCGGTCGCCGGACTTCGCGGCGTGCCGCGCACGCAGCTCCACGTACTCCTCGGCGACCCCGGCGACGAACCCGTCCCGCTGACCCTCGGACAGCAGCTGGCTGACCACCGGCACCGAGCGCGAGGCGTCCTTGACCCAGACGACCGCGCCGGAGTACCGCTCGTCGACCTTGACCGCCGTGTGGGCCTTGGAGGTCGTGGCCCCGCCGAGCAGCAGCGGGATCTCGAAGCCCTGGCGCTCCATCTCGGCCGCCACCTGGACCATCTCGTCGAGGCTCGGCGTGATGAGGCCGGAGAGCCCGATGACGTCGGCCTCCTCCTCGCGGGCGGTGTCGAGGATCTTCTGCACCGGGACCATGACGCCGAGGTCGACGACGTCGTAGTTGTTGCACTGGAGGACGACCCCGACGATGTTCTTGCCGATGTCGTGGACGTCGCCCTTGACCGTCGCGGTGACCACCTTGCCCTTGGGCTTCCGGCGCGCGGCCTCGTCCTTCTCCGCCTCGATGTAGGGCACGAGGTGGGCGACGGCCTTCTTCATGACGCGCGCCGACTTCACGACCTGGGGCAGGAACATCTTCCCCGACCCGAAGAGGTCCCCGACGACGTTCATGCCATCCATGAGGGGGCCCTCGATGACCTCGAGCGGCCGCCCGCCGGCCTGCTCGATCTCGAGCCGGAGCGCCTCGGTGTCGTCGACGACGTGGTCGTCGATGCCCTTGACGAGCGAGTGCGTGATCCGCTCCCGCAGCGGCAGCTCGCGCCACTCCTCGGCGCTCGCCTCGGCCTGCGCACCGTCGGAGCGGAACTCGTCGGCCAGCTCGAGCAGCCGCTCGGTGGCCTCCTGGGGGTCGTCGAGCCGGTTGAGGACGACGTCCTCGATGGCCGTGCGCAGCCGCTCGTCGAGCGTGTCGTAGGGCACGAGGGCACCGGCGTTGACGATCGCCATGTCCAGGCCGGCGCGGATCGCGTGGTAGAGGAAGACCGCGTGGATGGCCTCGCGGACGGCGTTGTTGCCACGGAAGCTGAACGAGACGTTGGAGACACCGCCCGAGACCAGCGCGTGCGGCAGGTTCTCGGAGATCCAGCGGGTCGCCTCGATGAAGTCGGTGCCGTAGGCGGCGTGCTCCTCGATGCCGGTGGCGACGGCGAAGATGTTGGGGTCGAAGATGATGTCCTCGGCCGGGAAGCCGACCTCGTCGACGAGCAACCGGTAGGCCCGCTCGCAGATCTCCTTCCGGCGCTCCAGGGTGTCCGCCTGGCCCTGCTCGTCGAAGGCCATGACGACGACCGCGGCGCCGTGCTTGCGGGCCAGCCGGGCGTGGTCGAGGAAGGGCTCGACCCCCTCCTTCATCGAGATCGAGTTGATGATGGCCTTGCCCTGGGTGACCTTGAGCCCGGCCTCGATGACCTCCCACTTGCTGGAGTCGACCATGACGGGCACCCGGCAGATGTCGGGCTCGGCGGCGACGAGCTTGAGGAAGCGGTCCATGGCCGCGACGCCGTCGATCATCCCCTCGTCCATGTTGACGTCGATGACCTGCGCACCCGACTCGACCTGCTGGCGGGCCACGGCCAGCGCGGCGGGGTAGTCCTCCTCGCGGATGAGCCGCCGGAAGCGGGCCGAGCCGGTGATGTTCGTCCGCTCGCCGACGTTGACGAAGAGGCTCTCGTCGGTGACGACGAGCGGCTCGAGGCCGGAGAGGCGCAACGCCGGTGCCACGGAGGCCGGTTCGCGCGGTGTTCCACCGGCGGCCGCCTTCGCGATCGCGGCGATGTGCTCGGGAGTGGTGCCGCAGCAGCCGCCGACGACGTTGACCAGCCCGGCCGAGGCGAACTCGCCGACGACCTCCGCCATCGCGTCGGGGCCCTCGTCGTACTCGCCGAACGCGTTGGGCAGTCCGGCGTTCGGGTGGGCCGAGACGAAGCAGTCGGCGAGGCGGGAGAGCTCGGCGACGTAGGGCCGCAGGTCCTTGGCGCCGAGGGCGCAGTTGAGCCCGACGGCGAGTGGCCGGGCGTGCCGCACCGAGTACCAGAACGCCTCGGTGACCTGCCCGGACAGCGTCCGACCGGAGGCGTCGGTGATCGTGCCGGAGATCATGACCGGCCAGCGGCGCCCGAGCTCCTCGAACAGGGTCTCCAGGGCGAAGATCGCGGCCTTGGCGTTGAGGGTGTCGAAGATCGTCTCGACGAGGAGCACGTCGGAGCCGCCGTCGACGAGGCCGCGGGCCTGCTCGAGGTAGGCGCCGGCCAGCTCGTCGAAGCTCGTGTTGCGGGCTCCGGGGTCGTTGACGTCGGGGGAGATGGAGGCCGTGCGGTTGGTCGGGCCGAGCGTGCCGAGGACCCAGCGCGGGCGCCCGGTGCGCTCCTCGACGGCGTCGCAGGCCGCCCGGGCCAGGCCGGCCGCGGCGCGGTTCATCTCGTAGGCCAGGTCCTCCATCCCGTAGTCGGCGAGGGAGATCCGCTGCGCGTTGAAGGTGTTGGTCTCGACGAGGTCGGCGCCCGCCTCGAGGTAGGCCTCGTGGATCTCGCGGATGACCTCCGGCTGGGTGAGCGAGAGGAGGTCGTTGTTGCCCCGCAGGTCGCTCGGGTGGTCGGCGAACCGCTCGCCCCGGTAGTCGGCCTCGGAGAGCTGGCGGGCCTGGATCATCGTCCCCATCGCACCGTCGAGGACGAGGACCCGCTCGCGGAGTGCGCTGGTCAGGGCGTCGGTGGCGTCGGGTCGGTGCTGGGCGCTCACGGGGCTGCTCGGGGTCCTCTCGGGACGTGGACGGGGAGGGGAACAGTATGCCGTCCGGCTCGCGTAGGGTCGTCGGCATGTCCACCTCGCCACCGGCCCCGGTGGGTGCGCTGCGGATCGGTCGGGTGGCGACGGTGCCGGTCTACCTCGACCGCACCTGGCTCATCCTCGGCGCCCTCGTCGCCTTCCAGGGCTACCGCGCCGGCCTCGTGCGCGGGTCGGGCTTCGCCGTCGCGTACGCCGCCTGGCTCGTGGTCTCGATCCTCGTCGCCGTCCTCGGCCACGAGGTCGGCCACGCCCTGGCCGCCCGGCGCCTCGGCTTCCGCGTGCACCAGGTGGTGGCGACGGTGTGGGGCGGGCACACCTCCTACGACGCGACCGGCGCCACCCCGGGCCGCACCGCGCTCGTCGCCCTCGCCGGCCCGCTGGTCAACGCCGTCCTCGCCGTCGCCGGCCTCTCCCTCGGGTGGAGCGACGACGGCGACCTCGGCCAGTTCGCGTGGTCGTTCGGGCTGCTCAACGCCCTGCTGGCCGGGTTCAACCTGCTGCCCGGGCTCCCGCTCGACGGGGGAGCGGCGCTCCAGTCGCTCATCTGGGGGCTCACCGGCCGGCGCGACCTCGGCCTCGCGGTCGCCGGGTGGGTCGGCCGGCTCGTCGCGATCGGCATCGTCGTCTGGTTCGTCGTGTGGCCGCTGGCGACCGGCGGGCAGCCCCAGCTCTTCGACGTGCTCATCGGCCTCGTCATGGCCTGGGTGCTCTGGTCCGGCGCCACCGCGGCACTGCGCCGCGGAGCCGTCGAACGGGTCCTCGCGACCGTCCGGGTCGGGGACGTCGCCGAGCGGGCCGTCGTCCTGCCGGCCGAGACCCCGCTGGCCGTGGCGCGCGCCAACCCCGACCTCGTGCTGTGCCGCGACGAGCGGCTCGCCCCGAGCCTCGTGCTGCGCTCGGTGCCGCCCGCCGTCCCGGAGACCACCCCGATCGGGGCCTTGGTCACGCGGCTGCCCGACGACAACCTCGTCGAGGCCTCGCCCCGGGACGACGTCGGTGCGGTGCTGCGGGCGATGAGCGCCACCGGGGTGGGTGTCGTCGTCGTCACGGTGGGCGGGGAGCCGTGGGGCCTCGTGGCCAGCCAGGCCCTCGACGCCGCGGCGAAGCGGTCCCGCGGCCGCACCTAGACTCCCCGCCATGACCGCCACCGGAGCCGAGCGCCGCCGCGGCCCCTTCGCCGAGGGTGACCGTGTCCAGCTGACCGACCCCAAGGGCCGGCTGCACACCATCACCCTGACGGCCGGGAAGCAGTTCCACACCCACCGCGGGCACCTGCGCCACGACGAGCTGATCGGCGTCCCGGACGGCTCGACGGTGACGAACACCGCCGGGGTCGAGTACCTCGCGCTGCGCCCGCTGCTCGCCGACTGGGTGATGTCGATGCCGCGCGGCGCGGCCGTCGTCTACCCCAAGGACGCCGGCCAGATCGTCATGATGGCCGACATCTTCCCCGGGGCCGTCGTCGTCGAGGCCGGCGTCGGTTCCGGCGCGCTGTCGATGTCGCTGCTCCGCGCGGTCGGCGAGGACGGCCGGGTGCTCTCCTTCGAGCGGCGCGAGGACTTCGCCGACATCGCGCGGGCCAACGCCCGCGAGTTCTTCGGCGGTGACCACCCGGCGTGGACGGTGCAGGTCGGCGACCTCGTCGAGTCGCTGCCCTCCGCAGTCGGGCCCGGGACGGTCGACCGCGTCGTCCTCGACATGCTCGCCCCGTGGGAGTGCCTCGACGTCGTCGCCGACGCCCTCGCCCCCGGGGGCGTGCTCATCTGCTACGTCGCGACGGCCACCCAGCTGTCGAAGGTCGCCGAGGCGATGCGCGACCACGGCACGTACACCGAGCCGCAGGCGTGGGAGTCGCTCGTGCGCGGCTGGCACCTCGAGGGGCTCGCGGTGCGCCCGCAGCACCGGATGCACGGCCACACCGGCTTCCTCGTCACCACCCGGCGGCTCGCTCCGGGCACGACGCCGCCGCTGCGCAAGCGGCGTCCCGGGCGGGGCTACGTCACCGGCGAGGACGCCACCGAGGCCGACTGGACCCCGGAGAACGTCGGCGAGCGCGTCCCGTCGGACAAGCGGGTGAGGAAGCTGCGCCGTTCGGTGACCGGAACCTCCGAGCACGCGTGAGCCGCGGGAGTTATCGTCGGGTATGAGCACCGACGAGACCCCCGGGGCCGAGGGCGCCCGCGAGCGGCTGGAGGCCGAGCGCAGGTCGCTCGAGGCGGAGCTCGCCGCGCTGCGCTCCGGTGGCGAGGCCAGCCCCACCCAGATCCGCTCGATGGAGCGCGACCTCGCGCGGCTCCGGTCGCAGATGTCCACGCTCTCGGCGCAGAACGAGCGCCTCGTGCGCACCCTGCGCGACGCCCGCGAGCAGATCGTCACGCTCAAGTCCGAGGTCGACCGGCTCGCCCAGCCGCCGGCCGCGTACGGCACCGTCATCGAGCTCTTCGACGACGGCACCGCGGACATCCTCACGAGCGGCCGCAAGATGCACGTCGCGGTCAGCCCCTCCATCGAGGCCACCGAGCTGCGCCCCGGCCGCGAGGTGATGCTCAACGAGGCGATGAACGTCGTCGCGGCGCACGGCTTCGAGACGGTCGGCGAGGTCGTCCTCTGCAAGGAGGTCCTCGACGACGGCCGCGTCCTCGTCGTGGCCCAGGCCGACGAGGAGCGGGTCTGCCGGGTCGCGGCCTCCCTCGACGGCGTCACGGTCCGGGCCGGGGACGCCCTGCTCCTCGAGCCGCGCTCCGGCTTCGTGTTCGAGCGGGTCCCCAAGGCCGAGGTCGCCGACCTCGTCCTGGAGGAGGTCCCGGACATCGACTACGAGGACATCGGCGGCCTCTTCTCGCAGATCGAGGCGATCCGCGACGCCGTCGAGCTGCCCTACCTCCACGCCGACCTCTACACCGAGCACCAGCTGAAGCCACCCAAGGGCGTCCTGCTCTACGGCCCGCCCGGGTGCGGCAAGACGATGATCGCCAAGGCCGTCGCCGCCTCGCTGTCCCGCAAGGTGGCCGAGAAGGAGGGCCGCGAGCCGGGGAAGTCCTACTTCCTCAACATCAAGGGCCCCGAGCTGCTCAACAAGTACGTCGGCGAGACCGAGCGGCACATCCGGCTGATCTTCCAGCGGGCTCGCGAGAAGTCGAACGAGGGCTACCCCGTCGTCGTCTTCTTCGACGAGATGGAGTCGCTCTTCCGCACTCGCGGCTCGGGCGTCTCCTCCGACGTCGAGACGACGATCGTTCCGCAGCTGCTCGCCGAGATCGACGGCGTCGAGGGGCTCGAGAACGTCATCGTCATCGGCGCCTCGAACCGCGAGGACATGATCGACCCCGCCATCCTGCGCCCCGGCCGGCTCGACGTGAAGATCAAGATCGAGCGCCCGGACGCCGAGGCGGCCCGCGACATCTTCGCCAAGTACCTGACCGTCGGGCTGCCGCTGCACCCGGACGACGTCGCGCTCAACGGCGACTCCGAGGACGCCACGGTCGAGGCGATGATCGACGCCGTCGTGCTGCGGATGTACTCCGAGGAGGAGGAGAACCGCTTCCTCGAGGTCACCTACGCCGGCGGCGACAAGGAGATCCTCTACTTCAAGGACTTCAACTCCGGCGCGATGATCCAGAACATCGTCGACCGCGCCAAGAAGATGGCCATCAAGGACCTCCTCGACACCGGCCAGCGCGGTCTGCGGGTGGAGCACCTGCTCCAGTCCTGCACCGACGAGTTCCGCGAGAACGAGGACCTCCCGAACACGACGAACCCCGACGACTGGGCTCGCATCTCCGGCAAGAAGGGCGAGCGGATCGTCTACATCCGCACGCTCATCAAGACCAAGGAGGGCACCGAGCCCGGCAAGTCGATCAGCAACGTCGCCAACACCGGCCAGTACCTCTGACCCCATGAGGCTCGGGCTCCAGGTCAGCAGGTTCACCTTCGACGGCGCTCCGGCGTCGACCGGCGCGACGTGGCGTGCCATCGCCCGCGACGCCGACCAGGCGGGGTTGTCGTCGCTCTGGGTGATGGACCACTTCTTCCAGATCGGCGTGGTCGGCCCGCCGGAGCTGGACATGCTCGAGGGCTACACCGCCCTCGCCCACGCCGCGGCGGTCACCGAGCGCATCGAGCTCGGCACCCTCGTCACCGGGGTCACCTACCGCCACCCGGGCATCCTCCTCAAGACGGTCACCACGCTCGACGTCCTCTCCGGCGGCCGCGCCTGGCTCGGCATCGGGGCGGCGTGGAACGAGTGGGAGCACCGAGGCCTCGGGGTGCCGATGCCGCCACTCGCCGAGCGGTTCCGGCTGCTCGAGGACACCCTGCGGCTGGCACGGCAGATGTTCGCCGACGACGACAGCCCCTTCGACGGGGAGGTCCTCCACCTCGAGCGGCCCCTGAACCACCCGCAGCCGGTGCGGACCCCGCCGATCATGGTGGGTGGTGGGGGCGAGCGGAAGACCCTGCGGCTCGTGGCCCAGTACGCCGACGCGTGCAACCTCTTCGACACCGGCCTCGGCCGCGAGGGCATCCCGCGCAAGCTCGAGGTGCTCCGTGGGCACTGCGAGGACGTCGGCCGGGACTACGACGAGATCTCGAAGTCCTGCCTCGCGGCCCTGACGATGGACACCGGGGCCGCACTGCCCGAGGGAGTGACCGGCCACTCGGTCGAGCAGGCCGTCGACCGGCTCGGCCGGCTCGCCGAGGCGGGCATCGACCACGTCATCTGCTCGACCGCCAACTCGACCGACCCCGTCGCGTACGAGCGGTTCGCGGAGGTCGTGCGCCGGGTCGGCTGACTGGCGTCAGGACACCCGGGGCGGTCGCGGGTCAGGCCGGCAGCAGCCGGGCCACCAGGCGCCAGCCCACGAGGAAGGCGGCGAGCACCGTCGTGGCCACGACGACGAACGAGACCGCGACCCCCTGGGCCGCCAGCGCCCGCAGGGCCATCCCGACGGCGACCGTCGCGACGACGACGACCGCGCCCCAGGCGAGGCTGCGCGGGCCGGACTCGAGGACGACGCTCGCGAGCAGCCAGCCCGTGGCGGTGCCGACGAGGAAGGGGAGGGCGGTCCGCAGCACGCCCGTGACGTCGAGGCCCTCGGCGTGCGAGCGCCGGCCGACCGCGGCGAAGACGAGGACGAGGAGGACGTCGAGGAGCGCCGGCAGCAGCCGGCTCACCCGCGCACCCCGTCGAAGAGCGACCGCTGCCGGGGTGGCGCGTGCATCGGGTCGACACCGTCGAAGAGGCTCGAGACGGACTCGCCCTCGTGGATGCGCTTGATGGCCTCGGCGAACAGCCCTGCGACGGAACGGATCCGCAGCTGCGGCCAGTTCGGGGGAGCCGGCACGGTGTCGGTGGTGACGACCTCGCGGATCATCGGGTGGTTCGAGAGCCGCTCGACCGCCCGGCCGGCGAACAGCCCGTGCGTGCAGGCGACGGAGGCCTCGGTGACGCCGCGCTCGGCGAGCCGGTCCATCAGCTCGACGATGCTCCCGCCGGTGGCGATCTCGTCGTCGAGGACGATGGCCCGCTTGCCGACGACGTCGCCGACGATCGAGTCGATGACCACGCTGTCGTCGCCGAGGCGCCGCTTGGAGCCGGCGGCCACCGGGAGGCCGAGCAGCCGGGAGAACTGGGTGGCGTCCTTGGCGTTGCCGAGGTCGGGGGAGACGACGACCGTGTCCTCGAGGTCCTGGCCGCGGAAGTGGTCGGCCAGCACCCCGAGCGCGGTGAGGTGGTCGACGGGCACCGAGAAGAAGCCGTGCACCTGCGGCGCGTGGAGGTTCATCGTGATGACGCGGTCGACCCCGGCGGTGGAGATGAGGTCCGCGACGAGCCGCCCGCCGAGCGAGATGCGCGAGGCGTCCTTCTTGTCCGACCGCGCGTACGCGTAGTGCGGGATGACGGCCGTCACCATCGCGGCCGAGGCGCCACGGGCCGCGTCGACCATGAGGAGCAGCTCCATGAGCGAGTCCTGGGTCGGCGGCACGAGCGGCTGGACGATGTAGACGTCGCGCTGGCGGCAGTTCGCGAGCAGCTGGGCCTGGAGGCAGTCGTTGCTGAACCGGGCCGTCACCGACTCGGACAGCGGGACACCGAGGGCGTCGCAGATGCGGTGCGCGAGGTCGCGGTGCGCCGAACCGGAGAAGACGACGATCTCGCGCATGGCGTCAGCGTATCGGCCGCGCCAGCGCCGACGAGATCTCGGTGACGAGCTCCGCACGCTGCATCCGCCCGACCGGGGTGGCGAACGGGAACGACGCGAACCCGTGGGGCACGCGGGGGTAGTTGGTCAGCCGGGTCCGGACCCCGGCGGCCTCGAGCGCCGCCGCGTAGCGGATGCCGTCGTCGCGGACGGGGTCGAGGTCGGCGGTCTGCACGAGGGCCGGCGGCAGGCCCTCGAGCGAGCCCCACAGCGGGGAGACGAGCGGGTCGCGCGGGTCACCGCCGGGCGGCAGGTAGTGGTCGCGGAAGGCGTCGACGGCCGGCCGGTCGAGGATCGCCGCCCGGGCGTGCTCGGCGAGCGAGGGCGAGGCCATCGTCAGGTCGGTGGCCGGGTACAGGAGCGCCTGGTGGCGCAGGTTGGTCATCCCGGCGTCGCGCATCACCTGGGCGACGACCGCGGCGAGGTTGCCGCCCGCGGAGTCCCCCGCGACCGCCATCCGCGAGGTGTCCGCCCGCAGCACGTCACCGTTGGCGGCCACCCACGTCGTCGCGTCGACGCAGTCGAGAGCCGCGACGGGGGCGCGGTGCTCGGGCGCCATCCGGTAGTCCACCGAGACGACGACGGCACCCACCCCGGCGGCGATCGCGGTGCAGATCGGGTCGTGGTCGAGGACGTTGCCCCACACCCAGCCGCCGCCGTGGAACCACATGACCACCGGGACGTCGGTGCGCGAGTCCCGCAGCGCCCGCGGCCGGTAGAGGCGCAGCGGGATCTCGTGGTCGTCACGCGCCGGGGCGGTGCCGTAGGTGATGCCCACCGAGGGGTCCGGACGTCCGCAGACGGCCCCGTGCAGCGGCGTCCGGGGGAGCGCGGCCGCCCGGGCCCGCTGGATCGCGTCGATGTCGGCCGACTCGACGCGGGTGCGGGAGAGGTCCGCGACGACCGCGACGAGGGTGGTCAGCGGGGACATCCCGCGGTAGCTGCGCACGTGGCTCAGTATGGTCGGAGCATGACCGTGCGCCGGGTGATGGGGATCGAGACCGAGTACGGGATCGTCGTCCCCGGTGACCCGCAGGCCAACCCGATGGTCGCGTCCGGCGACGTCGTCACGGCGTACGCCGCCTCGCGCGGCATCCGGCCGGCCCGGGCCAGCTGGGACTACGCCGACGAGGCGCCGCTGCGCGACGCCCGCGGGTTCGACATGGGGCGCGGCCAGGCCCACCCGAGCCAGCTGACCGACGTCGAGGACCCGACCCTGGCCAACGTCGTCCTGACCAACGGCGCCCGCCTCTACGTCGACCACGCCCACCCCGAGTACAGCTCCCCCGAGGTGACCACCCCGCGAGCGGCCGTCGCCTGGGACCGCGCCGGCGAGCTCGTGATGCGCGAGGCGGTGGCCCGGCTCGCGACCGTGCCGCCCGGGGTCAACCTCTACAAGAACAACACCGACGGCAAGGGCGCCTCGTACGGCACTCACGAGAACTACCTCATGTCGCGGGCCACCCCGTTCGCGTCCGTGGTCAGGCACCTCACCCCGTTCTTCGTGGCCCGCCAGGTGATGTGCGGCAGCGGCCGGGTCGGCATCGGCGTCGACTCGCGGACCCCGGGCTACCAGATCGCCCAGCGCAGCGACTTCTTCGAGGTCGAGGTCGGCCTCGAGACGACCCTCAAGCGGCCGATCATCAACACCCGCGACGAGCCGCACGCCGTCGCCGACCGCTACCGGCGGCTGCACGTCATCCTCGGCGACGCCAACCACGCCGATGTCGCCAACCTCCTGAAGATGGGCACGACCTCGCTCGTGCTCGCGATGATCGAGGCCGACGCGGTCGGTCCGGACCTGACCGTGCGGCGGCCGGTCGCCACCCTCCACGAGGTCTCGCACGACCCGGGCCTCGAGACCAAGCTCGAGCTCGCCGACGGCCGCCGGATGACCGCGGTCGAGCTGCTGTGGGAGTACCACGACCGGGCGGCGCGGTTCGTCGACGAGCGCTCCGGGGGCGAGCCGGACGCCGACACGGCCGAGGTCCTGCACTGGTGGTCCACGGTCCTCGACCGGCTCGGCCGCGACCCGATGGAGGCCCGTCGCGAGGTCGACTGGGTCGCCAAGCTCGCGGTCCTCGAGGGCTACCGCGAGCGGGACGGCATGGGGTGGGGCGACCCGCGCCTCAAGGCCGTCGACCTCCAGTGGTCCGACGTCCGGGTGGACCGGGGCCTGGCCCACCGGCTCGTCGCGACCGGCCGGCTCGAGGTGCTGGTCGACGAGGCCGAGGTGGTGCGCGCGGTGACCGAGCCGCCGGCCGACACCCGGGCCTGGTTCCGCGGCACCTGCCTGTCGCGCTTCCCCGACGACGTCGTCGCGGCGTCCTGGGACTCGGTGATCTTCGACGTCGCGGGGCAGCGGGTGCTCCAGCGGGTGCCGATGCTCGAACCGTTGCGCGGCACCGAGGCCGGGGTCGGCGACATCGTCCGGTCGGCGACGGACGCCGCGTCGTTGCTGCGGGCCCTCGCGACCGCCGACGAGGACCGCCAGGTCTCCGACTAGGCTCGGGTGCACGACCACGACCCAGGAGGGTGACCATGGCCGGTCAGGAGCAGATCAAGCCGCAGCGCCGCGACGGCGGACCCGACGACGCCGACGCGCCGGAGCCCGCGGCCGCCGCCCCCGCCGCCCAGGTGAGCGAGATCGACGACATCCTCGACGAGATCGACGGGGTGCTCGAGTCCAACGCGGAGGAGTTCGTCCGGGGGTTCGTCCAGAAGGGTGGCCAGTGAGCGCCGGAGCCGACTCCGGACGCCTCCCCGCGGCCTACACCGTGCCGGGGTCGTCCTCGTTCACCGAGTTCCTCTCCGCGCACGCCCCAGCGCTGCTGCCCTCGCGGCGCCCGCTGCCGCCCGGTGCCGCGCTCGACGCCCCCCACGGCACGACCATCGTCTCGGTGACCTTCGACGGCGGCGTCGTCATGGCCGGTGACCGCCGCGCGACGATGGGCAACATCATCGCCAACCGCGACATGGAGAAGGTCTTCGCCACCGACGAGTTCAGCCTCGTGGGCATCGCGGGCACGGCCGGCCTCGCCATCGAGCTGGTCCGGCTCTTCCAGGTCGAGCTCGAGCACTACGAGAAGATCGAGGGCACGCTGATGTCGCTCGAGGGGAAGGCCAACCGGCTCGCCTCGATGATCCGCGGCAACCTCGGAATGGCGATGCAGGGGCTGTCGGTCGTGCCGGTCTTCGCCGGCTACGACCTCGAGGAGTCGCGCGGGCGGATCTTCTCCTACGACGTCACCGGCGGCTGCTACGAGGAGCACGACCACCACAGCGTCGGCTCCGGCTCGCTCTTCGCCCGCGGGGCGCTCAAGAAGCTCTTCCGCCGCGGGCTGGACGCCGCCGGGGCCGCGCGCGTCGCCGTCGAGGCGCTCTACGACGCCGCCGACGACGACTCCGCCACCGGCGGACCCGACGTCGGGCGCCGCATCTGGCCGACCGTCGGGGTCGTCGACGCCGAGGGGGCCCGGTTCGTCCCCGAGGACGACCTCGCCCCGGTCGTCGACGCCATCATCACCGAGCGCGCGGAGGGGGCCCGATGACCGCCGGCATGCCGTTCTACGTCTCGCCCGAGCAGCTGATGAAGGACCGGGCGGACTTCGCGCGCAAGGGGATCGCCCGCGGCCGCTCGGTCGTCGTGCTGCAGTACGACGGCGGGATCGCGTTCGTCGCCGAGAACCCGAGCCGGGCGCTGCACAAGGTCTCCGAGATCTACGACCGGATCGCCTTCGCCGCCGTCGGCAAGTACAACGAGTTCGAGAACCTCCGGGTCGCGGGCGTGCGCTACGCCGACCTGCGCGGCTACTCCTACGACCGCTCCGACGTCACGGCCCGGGGCCTGGCCAACGCCTACGCGCAGACCCTCGGCACGGTCTTCACGCAGGAGTCCAAGCCGTACGAGGTCGAGATCGTCGTGGCCGAGGTCGGGGCGACGCCCGAGGGCGACCAGGTCTACCGGCTCACCTACGACGGCTCGGTCGCCGACGAGCACGGGTTCGTCGCGATGGGTGGGGGAGCGGAGCAGATCGAGGCCGGCCTGAAGGAGGCGTGGCGCCCCGGCCTGCACCTCGGTGAGGCGCTGGCCCTCGCCGTCGGGCTGCTCGGCACCGACCCCGCGGGCGGGGAGAGCCGCACGCTCGCGCCGGAGCAGCTCGAGGTGGCCGTCCTCGACCGGCACCGGCCACGCCGGCGGTTCCGCCGCGTCCAGGGCGACCTCCTCGCGCGGCTGCTCAGCTCGGACGACCCGACGGCGGACGTGCCCGCCGGCGACGACGACGGCGGCGGTTCGGCCGGCAACGCGACGACCAACCCGCAGACCCAGCGCCCGGAGCAGGACGGCGGCGGCACCGCGTGAGCACCCGGGGGACGCGACGCATCTTCGGCATCGAGAACGAGTACGGCATCACCTGCTCGACCGCCGGCCAGCGGACCCTCACCCCCGACGAGGTGGCCCGCTACCTCTTCCGCAAGGTGGTGGCCTGGGGCCGCTCGAGCAACGTCTTCCTCACGAACGGCTCGCGGCTCTACCTCGACGTCGGATCCCACCCGGAGTACGCGACGGCCGAGTGCGACTCGGTCCGGCAGGTCGTCACCCACGACCGCGCGGGGGAGCGGATCATCGAGGGGCTCGTCGCCGACGCCCAGCAGCGGTTGCGCGAGGACGGCGTCGCGGGCGACATCTACGTCTTCAAGAACAACACCGACTCCGCCGGCAACTCGTACGGCTGCCACGAGAACTACCTCGTGACCCGCGCCGGCGAGTTCCAGGTGCTCTCGGAGACGCTGCTGCCGTTCCTCATCAGCCGCCAGCTCACGTGCGGCGCCGGCAAGGTCGTCACGACGAGCAAGGGGGCCTCGTTCGCGCTGAGCCAGCGGGCCGACCACATCTGGGAGGGCGTGTCCTCGGCCACCACCCGGAGCCGGCCGATCATCAACACCCGCGACGAGCCCCACGCCGACGCCGAGCACTACCGCCGGCTGCACGTCATCGTCGGGGACTCGAACATGGCCGAGCCGACGACGATGCTCAAGATCGGCTCCGCCGACCTCGTCCTGCGGATGGTCGAGTCCGGGGTGGTCATGCGCGACCTCACCCTCGAGAACCCGATCCGGGCGATCCGGGAGATCTCGCACGACCTCACCGGGCGGCGCACCGTCCGCCTCGCCAACGGCCGCGAGCTCTCCGCCCTCGACCTGCAGCGCGAGTACCACGCCAAGGCCGCCGAGTTCGTCGCCCGCGAGGGCGCGACCGACCCCCTCCACGAGCGCGTCCTCGACCTCTGGGACCGCACCCTGACGGCCGTCGAGACCGACGACCTCGGCCTGGTCGGCCGCGAGATCGACTGGGTGGTCAAGTACCGGCTGCTCGACGAGTACGCGACGCGGCACGGCCTCGACCTCGAGCACCCGCGGATGGCCCAGATCGACCTCGCGTACCACGACATCGACCGTGGCCGGGGCCTGTTCTACCTGCTCCAGAAGCGGGGGAGGGTCGAGCGGGTCGTCTCCGACCCCGAGGTGTTCGAGGCGAAGGTCCGCCCGCCGCAGACCACCCGGGCCAAGCTGCGCGGGGACTTCATCCGGGCCGCCCAGGCCCACCGCCGCGACTTCACCGTCGACTGGGTGCACCTCAAGCTCAACGACCAGGCCCAGCGCACGGTCTTGTGCAAGGACCCGTTCCTCGCCGAGGACGCCCGGGTCGAGCGCCTCATCGAGGGCATGACGGCCTGAGGTCGCAGCCCGCTCCCAGCGGGCGATGCGGGAGTTCACACGGTCCGCGGTTATCGTGGACAGCCGTTCGCGCCGCTCTCGCGCGGCGTCCCCGTCCCGAAGGTGTCCCAGACCGTGCCCCGACGTCTCACGACCATCCTCTCCGCCGCCACCCTGGCCGGAGCCCTCGTCCTCACCGGCTGCGGCGAGGAGAAGGCCGCCACGCCCTCGAGCTCGCTGAGCGCCGTCCAGGTCACGGGTGCCGCCGAGAAGGAGCCGACGGTGAAGGTCGACGCGCCGGTCAAGATCACCCGCACCGAGTCGAAGGTGCTCTCCGAGGGCACCGGCGCCGCCATCGCCAAGGACGACCTCGTCACCCTCCAGGCGGTCCTCGTCAACGGCAATGACGGCAAGGTCGCGACGAGCACGTGGAAGACCGGCACGGTCGGCCTCGACCTCGGCGCCAAGGACCTCTTCGCCTCGTTCAAGAGCCAGATCCCCGGCAAGAAGGTGGGCTCGCGGATCGTCATCGCCTCGACGCCGGCCGACGCCTACGGCGACACCGGCAACCAGAGCCTCGGCATCGCCAAGGACGACCCGGTGGTCTTCGTCCTCGACCTCGTCGGGGCGAGCAAGGTCCTCAAGGAAGCCCAGGGCAGCGCGGTGCCGCCCAAGGCCGGCCTCCCGACCGTGACGATGAACGCGGGCAAGCCCGCGACGATCACGGTGCCCAAGGGCGCCAAGGCGCCGACGAAGACCGTCGTCCAGCCACTCGTCGCCGGTACCGGCCCCAAGGTGGCCAAGGGGCAGACCGTCCGCGTCTCCTACACCGGTGCCCTGTGGCGCAACGGCGAGGTCTTCGACTCCAGCGCCAGCCACCCGGACCAGCCGTACTTCGAGTTCCCGATCGGCCAGGGCCAGGTCATCAAGGGCTGGGACACCGGCCTCGTCGGCCAGCCGGTCGGCAGCCGCGTGCTGCTCGTCATCCCGCCGGCCGACGGCTACGGCGCCCAGGGCAGCGGCGACAAGATCAAGGGCACCGACACCCTCGTCTTCGTCGTCGACATCCTCGCCGCGTACTGACCGGTCCGCCCGCAGCACCCCACCCACCGACCCCGAGAGGTACCCGCATGAGCGAGCCCACCAAGCCCGAGATCGACTTCCCCGGCGACGAGGCCCCGACCGAGCTGGTCGTCGAGGACATCACCGTCGGCGAGGGCGCCGAGGCCACCCCCGGAAGCACCGTCTCCGCCCACTACGTCGGCGTCGCCCACTCCACCGGCGAGGAGTTCGACGCGTCGTGGAACCGCGGTGCGCCGCTCGACTTCCGGCTCGGCGTCGGCATGGTCATCGCCGGCTGGGACGAGGGCATCGTCGGGATGCGGGTCGGCGGCCGGCGCAAGCTGACCATCCCCGCGCACAAGGCCTACGGCGACCGCGGAGCGGGCGGCGTCATCAAGCCGGGCGAGTCGCTCGTGTTCGTCGTCGACCTCATGGACGTGCGCTGACCGACGCGGCGTGAGCCCCCGCGGCCGCGGCCGCGAGGAACGGGGCGGGGTCCTCGACGAGGCCCCGCCCCATCGTCGTCAACGGCACCGGTGAACCCTCGAGTGCCTCGAGCAGACCGTCGGCCGACACCTCGACCGGGGTGAGCCGCGCGCGGGCGCCGGCCACGAGGTCGGCGACCTGGCGCCGCACGAGGGCGTCGAGGTCGGGGTCCGGGAGGGTCGTCACCGGCACCTCGGCCGGGGCGAGGAGCGCCCGCCCGTAGGCCGTCCGGCTGTGGTGGCTGACCCCGAGGTGCCGCTCTCGGCGGTCGGTGCCGGAGACCCGCAGCGACGCGACGCCGCGGCCGCCGAGGACGTCGGCTGCGTGCAGCGCCTCGGCCGCCGCGACGCCGGAGTAGCCCCACAGGGTGCCCGTCCCGACATTGCCCGGGCCCTGGGCGACGACGACGACGTCGGCCCCGACGACGTGCCGCGCGGCGAGCAGCCCGGTGTGCACCGTGACCGCCTCGTGGTCGCCGCCGAAGGCCTGCCCGACGGTGAGGCAGGCGGCGAGCCAGCCCGCCTCGCGCAGGCCCGCCACCGCCCGCGAGAACGCCGCCGGCAGCGCCCCACCGTCGGTCATGACGTACGCGACGGTCGCGTCGGGGCGCACGAGCCGCACCCCGGCGAGGACGGCCGGCAGGGCGCTGTGCAGGTCGGCGACGACGACCGGGAGCCCGCCGAGGTCGTCGGCGTCCGCGAGGACCGCGTGGTGCGGGCTGTCCTGCTCGTCGACGGCGAGGAGCATCTGCTGCAGCGGCGTGTAGCGGGCCTTGACGATGTGGCCGTCGCCCGGCTCCGGGTCGGCCGGCAGCACGTCGGTGCGGGCCACCACGAAGGCCAGGCCGCCGGTCCCGAGTCCCCGCAGCAGGGCGGAGGCGTTGAGGAGCACCCGCTCGGCGATGCCCGGGACGCCGGTGACGGCGGTGTAGGCGAGGGCTCGCACCCGCTCCCCGGAGCCCTCGAGGTCGACGGCCAGCTCGACGGCCCCCGGCCAGCGACGGACCTCCTCGACCACGATCCCGGCACGCCACTGCATCACGCGGGGCAGCGTAGCCGTCGGGTAGCGTCTCCCGGGTGAGCAGCCAGAGCGGGGGAGGTGCGCCGAGCGCGGCCCAGGTGAAGACCGAGCGGCTGCTCAACCTCGTCCTCGTCCTGCTCTACGCGCGCCGGCCGCTCGCCAAGGCCCAGATCCGCCAGCTCGTGCCGCAGTACGGGCAGTCGGCGTCCACCGAGGCGTTCGAGAGGATGTTCGAGCGCGACAAGGACGAGCTGCGCGAGCTCGGCATCCCGCTGGTCACCGAGGACATCGACGTGCTGTGGGACGACGAGCCCGGCTATCGCATCCACCAGCGCGACTACGCCCTCCCGGACATCGCGTTCGAGCCCGACGAGCTGGCCGTCCTCGGCCTGGCCAGCCGCACCTGGGCCCAGGCCTCGCTCGCCGGGCCGGCCGCCCAGGCGCTGCGCAAGCTCCGCGCCGCCGGGGTCGAGCGCGACACCGACGCCCTCATCGGCATCGAGCCGCGGCTGCGCACCGCCGAGCCCGCCTTCGACGCGGTCAAGGACGCCGTCGTGCGCCGGGTGCCCCTGACCTTCACCTACCGCCGTCCCGAGGCCACCGAGGGCAGCGAGCGGCGGGTCCAGCCGTGGTCGCTCGTGTCGTGGCACGGCCGCTGGTACCTCAACGCCTTCGACGAGGACCGGCAGGCGCCGCGCGTCTTCCGGCTCTCCCGGGTCAGCGGCCCGGTGCGCGCCACCGGGCGCCCCGGGTCCTTCGAGGTGCCGGCCGACCACGAGCCCCGGGTCATGGTCGGCACGCTCGCGGCCGCCGGCGGGCAGCCGAGCCCGGCGGTGCTGCGGGTGCGCCACGGCGCGGGCCACGCCCTGCGCCGCCGGGCCCGCACGGTCGGCGACGTCGACGACACGTGGTCCCTGCTCGACCTCGACTACGCCGACCTGTGGGCCTTCGCCGAGGAGGTCGCGGGCTACGGCGCCGACGTCGTCGTCGAGCAGCCGGCCGAGCTCGTCGACGCCGTCGTCGAGCGCCTCGCCGGCGCCGTCGCCGCGCACGGGGGAGGGGAGGCCTGATGCCGCCCGCACCGCAGGAGACCGCGACCGCGCGGCTGGCCCGCCTGCTGACGATGGTCCCGTGGCTGGTCAACCGGCAGGGCATCGACCTCGCCCAGGCCGCCGAGGACCTCGGCGTGAGCACCGAACAGCTCGAGGCCGACCTGCAGCTGCTCTTCCTCTGCGGCTACGGGCAGATGCCGGACGAGCTGATCGAGGCCGACTGGGAGGGCGGCCGGGTCTTCGTCGGCAACGCCGACTCCATCGCCCGCCCGCTGCGGCTCGGCGTCGACGAGGCGGTCACCCTCATCGTCGGCCTCCGCGCGCTGCGCGAGGTCCCCGGCCTCGACGAGCGCGACGCCGTCGACCGCGCCCTGGCCAAGCTGGAGGCCGCCGCCGGTGAGGCCGCGGCCCCCGCCTCGCGCGTGCTCGCCGAGGTCGCGGACGACACGTCCGCGGATCTCCTGGCCCGGGTGCGGGCCGCCCTCGCCGACCGGCGAAGGGTCCACCTGCGCTACCTGGTCCCGGCCCGCGACGAGGCGACCGAGCGCGACGTCGACCCGATGCGGGTCGTCGGCATCGACGGCCGCTGGTACCTCGAGGGGTGGTGCCACCGCGCCGAGGACACCCGGCTCTTCCGGCTCGACCGCGTCGAGGAGCTGACCGTCCTCGACGTCGACGGCACCCCGCCGCCCGAGGCCACCGAGCGCGACCTGTCCGAGGGCACCTTCCGTCCGGCGCCTGACGACCTCGTCGTCACCGTGCGGCTGCTCCCCGGCGCAACGTGGGTCGCCGACTACTACCCGGTCGAGTCCGCCGAGGAGGTGCCTGCCGCCGACGGTGGCGGCCTGCTCGTGCGCATCCGCACCGCGGACACCGCGTGGCTGCGCCGCCTGCTGTGGCGGCTCGGCGGGCGCGGGTACGTCACCGAGCCGGCCGACGTCGTCGCCGAGGTCCGCGAGGGTGCGGCCGCCGGTCTCGCGGGCTACCCCGACCACGTCGCCGGGAGGCGGTGACCCGTGCTGCCGTGGTGGGGCTGGGTGCTCCTGTGGGCCGTGCTCGTCCTCGGCGGCGCGCTGCTCGTCGGGCTGCGGGCCCGCGCGACGTGGCGCAGCCTCAAGAGCCTCACCGCGGAGCTCGGGCGGGCCGGGTCGCTGCTCGCGGAGCTCGAGGAGGCCGTGGCGACGCACCGCGAGCTCGACGAGCCGCCGCCCGCCGTGCTCGACGACCCGCACCGGCTGCGCGAGGAGCACCGGCGGCGGCGGGCGGCCCGGGTGGCCGAACGGACGGCGCGCAGGGTCGAACGGACGCCGCCGTGGGCGCGGCACGTACACTGAACCGGACTCGACGGAAGCACCGGAAGGACACCCGACCATGCGCGGTCTCTTCGAGGGATGGCACCTGATCATCCTTCTCGTCATCGTCATCGCCCTCTTCGGGGCCAAGCGGCTCCCCGACGCGGCTCGCAGCCTCGGCCGCTCGATGCGGGTGTTCCGGTCCGAGGTCGACGAGATGAAGAAGGAGCACGAGGCCGGCAAGTCCGAGGCCTCGAGCGAGACCGTCCGGGGTGAGTCGATCACCCGCGACCGCGCGGTCGACGACGTCGTGACCCCGGACCCGCAGGGCAACGCCGTGCACGAGCGGGCCCCCCGGACGGACAACCAGTCGGGCCCCGCGGCCTGACCACCTGAGCGTCCCCCTCCTCCCTCGATGCCCCGAGCGCGCCGGACCCGTCGCGACCCCGAGGGGCGGATGACGCTGGCGGAGCACTTCCGGGAGTTCCGCAACCGCCTCGTCAAGTCCGCACTCGCCGTCGCTGCGGGCGGCGTCGTCGGCTGGGTCGTCTACGACTGGCTCTACGCCTTCCTCAGCCAGCCGATCAGCGACTACAAGGCCGCCCACCCCGACCGGGCCGACACCATCGAGCTGACCCTCGGCGGCATCACGACCGCCTTCTCGCTGCACCTGAGCGTCGCGATCTTCGCCGGCGTCATCCTCTCCAGCCCGGTCTGGCTCTACCAGATCTGGGCCTTCGTCGTCCCGGGCCTCACCCGCAAGGAGAAGCGGGTGTCGCTGGCCTTCATCGGCGCCGCGGTCCCGCTCTTCGTCGGGGGCATCGCCCTGGCGCACTTCTCGCTGCCGCTGGTCATCGGCGTGCTCCTCGACTTCACTCCGGCGGGCGCGGCCAACTTCCAGGCGGTGTCCGACTACATCAGCTTCGTCACCCGGTTCAGCCTCGGCTTCGGGATCGCCTTCCTCCTGCCGGTCTTCCTCGTCTTCCTCAACTTCGTCGGCATCCTCCCGTCGAGCGCCATGGTCAAGGCCTGGCGGGTCTCGGTCGTCGGCATCGCGGTGTTCTCGGCGATGATGATGCCGACCCCGGACCCGTACTCGATGTTCCTGCTCATGGGCCCGCTCGTCGCCCTCTACTTCGCCGCGATCGGGGTCTCCAAGCTCATCGAGCGCCGCCGGCGCAAGGAGCGCCCGGAGTGGCTGGACGTCGACGACACCGAGGCCTCGGCGCTCTGAGACGGCGGTGCCTCAGAGGCCGGCCAGCACCTGGGCCACGACGATCTTCGTGATTATCGCGACCGGGTACACCAGGGCGTAGGCGACGCCGACCCGGGTGTCGTACCCGGTCCGGTCCTCGACGTAGGCCAGGATCGCGGGCTGGGTCTGGGCCCCGGCCACGGAGCCCGCGACCTCCAGCCAGGAGGCCTTCCGCAGCACGCGCAGCGCGAGGAGGAGCCCCGCAGCGGCGCTCGCCGTGAGCAGGACGCCGAGCACGGCCACCCGCCAGCCGACGTCGGAGGACAGGGCGTCGGCGATCGAGCGCCCGGCGCGCACCCCGGCGTAGGCGAGGAAGGTCACCATGCCCAGGGCCGAGAGGGACTGCGCGGCCCCGTGCGACATCGAGGTGATGACCGGGCCGACGCGACCGAGGCGACCGAAGACGAGCCCGGCGAGGAGGGTGCCGGCCGCGGACCCGACCGTGAAGCCGCCGCCCGGCGTCGGCACGTGGACCAGGCCGAGCAGCAGGCCGACGGCCAGGCCGAGGGCGAGGCCCCCGACGTTGATGTCGGACAGCCCGCGGTCGCTGTCCCCGAGGTAGCGACCGACCTCGGCCATCCGGGCGCGCGGGGCGATGACCCGCAGCCGGTCGCCCATCGCGAGCACGAAGGTGTCGGGCGACGAGGTCGACGTCTCCGCGTCGCACTCGGCTGACCGTGGCACCGAAGCGGCCGCCGAGGTCGAGCTCCCCGACGGTGTGGCCGACGAGCGGTTTCGAGGAGAGCGTCACGCGGCGGAAGTCGAGGTCGCGCCGGTCGGCGACGATGTCGTGGGACGAGACGTGCCCGAGCCGGGAGGCCACCGCGTCGAGGAGGTCCCGTGGCCCGACGACGGTCACGAGGTCGTTGCGCCCGATGACCTCGTCGCCCGCCGGGACCACGGTCGGCGCCACCGCGTGCGCGTGCTTGAGCCGGGAGACCCCGACCCGCCCGTGGTGCTCCGCGGCGAGGGCCGCGACGGTCAGGGGCTCGTCGACCTCGACGCGCACGGTCACGTGGCCGATCTCCGCCCTCCGGGGCAGGGCCCCCGGACGCCGCAGGGCCCAGGCGGCGGCGAACAGCATCACCACGACGCCGCCGAGGTAGGTGATCGAGTACCCGACGGTCGGGGCGGCCGGGTCCGCCGCGCGGGCCGAGGCCGCCGCGAGGGCCGGGGTGTTGGTCAGCGCACCGGCATAGGCGCCGGCCACGGTGTCGAGGCCGAGGCCGAGGAGCCGGCCGCCGAGCACGGCGATCCCCCCGAGCACGGCGAGGCCCACCGCGACGAGGAGCAGCGTCGGCCACCCGCGGCGCAGCGAGGCGAAGAAGTGCGTGCCGGCGACGACGCCGACGGTGTAGGTGAACAGGACGAGGCCGAAGGTGCCGATGACCTCGGGGACCTCGAGGTCGACCCCGGTCGCGGCGGCCCAGGCGGAGACCGCGAGGGCCGCGAAGAGGACGGCCGAGGGGCCGAGGCGTACGCCGAGGACACGCACGTGACCGACGGCGGCGCCGAGCGCCAGCAGGACGGCGAGGAGGAGCACGGGGGAGTCGGCGAGGAGGGTGAAGGGCGTGCCCACGGCTCGATCCTCCCACCGCGGCTCCCGCATCCCGTCGGCGGGCGATAGCGTGCGCGCTGTGCGCCTGGGACTCGTCGTCAACCCCACCTCGGGCAAGAACACCGGCCGGCGGATCGGCCTCGAGGCGCTGACCCTGCTGCGGGCCGCCGGGGTCGAGGTGCTCGACCTCTCCGCCGCCGACGCGCCCGGGGCCCTCGAGCACGGCCGGGTCGCCGTCGCCGAGGGGTCCGTCGACGCCGTGGTCGTCGCCGGCGGCGACGGGATGGTCCACCTCGGGGCCAACCTCTGCGCGGGCACCGGCGTCCCGCTGGGGGTCGTCGCCGCCGGCACCGGCAACGACATCGCCCGCGAGCTGGGGCTGCCGGTCCGCGACGCGGCGAAGGCGGTCGAGCGCATCCTCGAGGGCCGCACCCGCGCGGTCGACGCGGTCCGGCAGGTCACGCCGTCGGGGGAGCAGCGGTGGTACCTCGGCGTCCTCGCCGCCGGGTTCGACGCCGTCGTCAACGAGCGGGCCAACCACTGGCGCTGGCCGAAGGGTCCGATGCGCTACAACCTCGCGATCCTGCGCGAGCTCCCGGTCTTCCGGCCGATCCCGTACGCCCTCACGCTCGACGGCGTGCGCCACGAGACCGAGGCGATGCTCGTCGCGGTCGGCAACGGCCCCGCGTACGGCGGCGGGATGCGGGTCACCCCCGACGCCGCCTTCGACGACGGGCTGCTCGACGTCCTCGTCCTCCACCGCCTCCCGGTTCCCGAGTTCCTCCGGGTCTTCCCGAAGGTGTTCAGCGGCACCCACGTCGCGCACCCGGCGGTCGAGGTGCTGCGGGCCCGGGAGGTCCACCTCGAGGCGACCGGCATCGTCTCGTACGCCGACGGCGAGCGGTTCGCCCCGCTGCCGGTCGCCCTCGAGGTCGTCCCGGGCGCGGTGACCGTGCTGGCCTGAGGCCTGACGTAGCCTGAGGCCATGCCCAGTCCCGCCGAGCGGTACGCCGCGGCGAAGGCCCGGCAGCGCCGGGACCGCTCCGAGCTCGGACGCTTCGCCGCCTCCCTCGACTTCCCCCTCGACGACTTCCAGCTACGGGCCTGCGAGGCCGTGGAGGAGGGCAAGGGCGTGCTCGTCGCCGCCCCGACCGGCGCGGGGAAGACGATCGTCGGCGAGTTCGCCGTGCACCTCGCGCTGGCGACCGGGCGGAAGGCGTTCTACACGACGCCGATCAAGGCCCTGTCGAACCAGAAGTACCACGACCTCGTGCGGCGCCACGGCGTCGCGAACGTCGGCCTGCTCACCGGCGACGCCTCGGTCAACGGCGAGGCGCCGATCGTCGTCATGACGACCGAGGTGCTGCGCAACATGATGTACGCGGCCTCCACGACGCTCACCGGGCTGGGGTTCGTCGTCATGGACGAGGTGCACTACCTGGCCGACCGCTTCCGCGGAGCCGTCTGGGAGGAGGTCATCATCCACCTGCCGGAGTCGGTGCAGGTGGTGTCGCTCTCGGCCACGGTGAGCAACGCCGAGGAGTTTGGCGACTGGCTGGCCGAGGTGCGCGGCAACCACGAGGTGGTCGTCTCCGAGCACCGGCCGGTCCCGCTGTTCCAGCACATGATGGTCGGCACGACGATGTTCGACCTCTTCGCCGGCAACCGGGTCAACCCCGACCTGCTGCACGCCATCCGGAACGCCGAGCAGCGCGGCCGGTTCGCCGAGGACGCCCGGCGGCTCGGCGGGCCGGGCGGGCGCCGGGGTGGGCGCAACCAGCGCGACCGAACCGCCCCCCGTGGTTTCGCACGCGGCGGACGGCCCGGCGGCGGAGCCACCCGCGCCGAGGTGGTCGAGGACCTCGACCGCGAGGGACTGCTGCCGGCGATCACGTTCATCTTCAGCCGGGTCGGCTGCGAGGCGGCCGTCGGCCAGCTGCTCGCCGCGGGCACGCGCCTGGTCCCCGAGCGCGAGGGCGACCGCATCCGCCGCCACGTCGAGGAGCGCGTCGAGTCCCTCGCCGACGAGGACCTCGGTGTCCTCGGCTACTGGGACTTCCTCGAGGGGCTGACCCGCGGCTTCGCAGCGCACCACGCGGGCATGCTGCCCATCTTCCGCGAGGTCGTCGAGGAGCTGTTCACCGAGGGTCGCATCCGGGCCGTCTTCGCGACCGAGACCCTCGCCCTCGGCATCAACATGCCGGCCCGCACCGTCGTCCTCGAGAAGCTCGTCAAGTTCAACGGCGAGGCGCACGTCGACATCACCCCGGCCGAGTACACCCAGCTGACCGGCCGGGCGGGGCGGCGCGGCATCGACGTCGAGGGTCACGCGGTCGTCCAGTGGACCCGGGGGATGGACCCGATGGCCGTCGGTGGTCTCGCCTCGACCCGCACCTACCCGCTGCGCTCGAGCTTCCGGCCGACGTACAACATGGCGGTCAATCTCGTCGCCCAGGTCGGCCGCGAGGTGACCCGCGAGCTGCTCGAGACCTCGTTCGCCCAGTTCCAGGCCGACCGCGCCGTCGTCGGCCTGGCCACCCAGCTGCGCAAGAACGAGGAGGGGCTCGACGGCTACGCCGAGGCGATGCACTGCGACCTCGGCGACTTCCGCGAGTACGCGCGGCTGCGCCGGGAGCTGGCCGACGCCGAGAAGGACGGGCGCAAGGCGAAGGCGGCCTCGCGCCGTGCCGAGGCCGTCGTCTCGATGGAGAAGCTGCGGGTCGGCGACGTCATCCGCATCCCGGCCGGGCGGCGGGCCGGGTGGGCGGTCGTCGTGCAGCCGGCCCGGACCGCCAAGGGCGCCCCGACGGGGCCGGGCGTCGTCACCGAGGACAAGCAGTTCCGTCGGCTCACACTCGTCGACGTGCCCGAACCGGTCGAGGCGATGGCCCACGTCAGCGTCCCGAAGCACTTCAACCCCAAGTCGCCGAAGTCCCGCCGCGACCTCGCGACCTCGCTGCGCATCGCCACGCCGCACGGCCTCGAGGACGCCCCGTCCCGGCGTGGGAGGCGGGACGTGACCGCCGCCGAGTCCGACCACGTCGAGCACCTGCGCCGCCAGCTGCGTGACCACCCGTGCCACGAGTGCCCGAAGCGCGAGGAGCACGCCCGCTGGGCCGAGCGGTGGTGGCGGCTCAAGCGCGAGACGACCGGGCTCCAGCGCCGGGTCGAGGGCCGCACGAACACCGTGGCCCGCACCTTCGACCGGATCTGTGAGGCGCTCGAGGCCCTCGGCTACCTCGCCGACGGCGGCACCGTCGTCACCGAGCGGGGCGCGCGGCTGCGCCGGCTCTACAGCGAGAAGGACCTGCTCGCCGCCGAGTGTCTGCGCCACGACGTCTGGAAGCGACTCGACGCGCCGGGCCTCGCGGCGGCGGTGTCCGCGCTCGTCCACGAGCCCCGGCACGAGGAGGCCGACGTCTCGCCCCGGATGCCCACCGACGACGTCGCCGACGCGGTCAAGGCCATGGAGCGGCTGTGGTCGCAGATCGAGGACCTTGAGACCGAGCACGACCTGCCGACGACGTCGATGCCGGACGGCGGCATGGCGTGGATGGTGCACCGCTGGGCCTCCGGCGGGCGGCTGGACGACGTGCTGCGCGGCCAGGACATGGCCGCCGGCGACTTCGTCCGCCGCTGCAAGCAGCTCGTCGACCTGCTCGACCAGGTCGGGGACGCCGCGACCGACACCGAGCTGCGGCGCACCGCGCGCAAGGCGGTCGACGCGGTGATGCGCGGTGTCGTCGCGGCGGACCGCCTCGACTGACGTCAGCCGGAGACGTCCTCGTAGACCTCGCCGATGCGGATGTGGTTGCCGAACGGGTCCCGGATCGCGAAGTCCCGACCGTAGGGCTGCTGGACGATCTCCTGGGTCACGTCGACGTCGGCCGCACCGACCTTCTCCCACATCCCGTCGAGGTCGTCGGTCGTGAACGCGAGCCAGCCGCCTCCCGCGCCCTTGGCGACCAGGGCGCGCACCTGCTCGGCGGTCTCCTCGTCGTGCCCGGGAGGCCCCGGCTTCTCGAGGAGGGTGACCTTCGTGTCGCCGGGGACGCGGACGGTCAGCCAGCGCATGGGACCGAAGTCCATGTCGTCGGCGACCTCGAGGCCGAGGACCTCGGTGTAGAACTGCTTGGCCTCGTCCTGGTCGAAGACGAAGATCGAGGAGATGTTGTTGCGTGTCAGCATGGTGGCGTTCCTTCCGTCGTGGGTGTCGGGGACGACGCTAGGCGGGGCTTCGGCGGGCTCGCTTCTCCGAAAGTGCGCTTCCGCGAACCGGTTTCCCGGCACGCCCTACGGTGGGCGGGTGAGCGCCGCCGAGGAGGACCGCAACCGGCGGCTGCTGCGCGCCCGCGACGCGATCGACCGGCGGTTCACCGAGCCCCTCGACGTCGACGCCCTCGCCGCCGTGGCCTTCATGGGGCGGGCCCACTTCATCCGCGAGTTCAAGAAGGTCTTCGGCGAGACCCCCCACCGCTACCTCCAGCGGCGTCGCATCGAGCGGGCGATGACCCTGTTGCGCACGACGGACACCCCGGTCACCGACGTCTGCATGGCCGTGGGCTTCTCGAGCCTCGGCACCTTCAGCCGCACCTTCACCGAGGTCGTCGGGGTGCCGCCGAGCAGCTACCGGGGGGTGCCCGACCCGGCGACCGGGTTCGTCCCGACCGCGTTCCGGATGCGCTGGACGCGTCCGGTGGGGGAGCGCGGCGGGCGGGACGTCAGCCGAGGCCCAGGGCCGTCAGCAGCCGGCTGACCGGGTTCTCGATGCCGTACCGCGCCGCGAGCTCGTCGAGGGCGAGCCGGTCGGCCACCTGACGCGGGAGGGCGAGGTCCACCTGCGGCACGGGTGCGTCGCGGACGACCCGGACGACCGTCGGCGCGACGTCGAGGTAGTCGGCGGCCGCCTCGAGGTTGGTGCGCCGGGCGCCCTTGATCGCCGGGTCGCCGGACTCGACCGCGGCCCGGAGCGCTGCGAGCGACCCGTACTGCTCGATGAGCTGGGCGGCGGTCTTGTCGCCGATGCCCCTGACGCCGGGGAGCCCGTCGCTCGTGTCGCCGCGCAGGACCGACATCTCGAGGTAGGCCTCGCCGGTCGGGACGCCGTACTTCTCGCGAAGCATCGACTCGGTCGCGACGTCCGGCTCGCGCACGCCGCCCTTGCCCGTGTAGAGCACGCGCACGGCGTTGGCGTCGTCGACGAGCTGGAGCAGGTCGCGGTCACCGGTGACGACGTCGACGGGCATCACGCCGAGGTGGCGGGTGGTCAGCGTGCCGATGACGTCGTCGGCCTCGTGGTCGGGGACCCCGACCCGGGCGATGCCGACGGCGGCGAGGGCGTCGCGGATGAGCGGCACCTGGGGGGTCAGGTCGTCGGGGCTCTCCTCGACGGTCGCCGAGCCCTCGGTGAGCCGGTGGGTCTTGTAGGTCGGGACGAGGTCCACCCGCCACTGCGGACGCCAGTCGTCGTCCCAGCAGGCGACGAGGTGGGTGGGCCGGTGCTGGGTCACGAGGGTCGCGATCATGTCGAGGAAGCCGCGTAGCGCGTTGGTCGGCGTCTCGGACTCGTCCTTGCGCTGGTCCGGGACGCCGTAGAAGGCGCGGAAGTAGAGCGAGGCGGAGTCGAGGAGCAGCAGCTTCGGGAGGCGTCCGTCGTCGAGCGGCATGCGGGGAGCCTACGGGGCCGGCCCTGCGGTCGGCGCGTCCACGCCGGGGTGCGGGCCCGCGCACTACGCTGACCGCGTGGAAGACCTCGACCGGCGCATCGTCGACCTGCTCACCGAGGACGGCCGGATCAGCTACACCGACCTCGGCAAGGCCCTCGGCATGTCGACCTCGGCGGTGCACCAGCGGGTGCGCCGGCTCGAGCAGCGTGGCGTCGTCAAGGGGTACACCGCCAAGGTGGACCACCGCGCGCTCGGGCGCGAGCTGACCGCCTTCATGTCGGTCACGCCGCTGGACCCCTCGCAGCCGGACGACATCGCCGAGCGGCTGCAGGACATCTCCCAGATCGAGGAGTGCCACAGCGTCGCCGGGGACGAGAACTACATCCTCAAGGTGCGGGTCGCCACGCCGTCCGAGCTCGAGGACCTCATCGCCCGCATCCGCAGCGCCGCCCACGTCTCCACCCGCACGACGGTGGTCCTCTCGACGCCGTGGGAGTGAGCATCCCGCCGGGCCTCCCGAGCGACCTGCACACGTACCTCCAGGACGCCCGCGACTCGATGCTGCGCTCGCTCGACGGACTCTCCGAGTACGACGTCCGACGTCCGCTGACCCCGACGGGCACCAACCTGCTCGGGCTGGTCAAGCACCTCGCGGGCGTCGAGGTCGGGTACTTCCTGCAGTCGCTGGGGCGCCCGGCGCCGACGCTGCCCTGGGAGGAGGACGGCTCCGTCTGGGACGGCGGGGACATGTGGGCTCGGGCCGACGAGACCCAGGAGTGGGTCGTCGACCTGTACCGGGAGGCCTGGGCGCTGTCCGACGCCGCCCTGGCCGAGGTGCCGCTCGACGCCCCGGCCGAGCCGCCGTGGTGGCCCGAGGCCACACGGCGGACGACCTTCGGCCATCTCGTGGTCCGGGTGGCCACCGAGACCGCGCAGCACGCCGGGCACGCCGAGATCCTCCGCGAGGCCATCGACGGGCAGGTCGGACGGGACGCTGCGTCGTTCGGCGACACCGAGCGCTGGGAGCGCTTCGTCGGCGACATCCGGGCCGCCGCCGACGCGCACCGCTGAACGCGGCCGGGTCAGCCCGCGGCGAGCCGCCGCTCCTGGTGCTCCGCGACGAGCTCGGCGTTGAGGAGCGCCCCGGTGCGCGTGCCGGCCGCGGCGACCATGACCACCTGCGCCATCGGCTCGGCCACGTTGCCGAGCGCCCACACGCGGGGAACCGTGGTGCGGCCCACCGGGTCCGCGGCGACGTGCCGTGCCGCCACGGACCCGAACACCTCGAGGTCGGCGAGCGGCACGCCGAGCGCGTCGAGCACCGCCGAGCGTGCCTCGACGACGGAGGCCACGGCCACGGCGTCGGCCGGGACCACACCACCCGGCGTCTCGAGGCCGACGAGCACGCCGTCGCACTCGACGACGCCCGTCGCGGGTCCGTCGACGACCTCGACACCGAGCCGGGTCAGCCGGTCACGGGCCGAGCCGTCGAGGGCGTCCGGGGTGTGCGCCAGGACGGTGAGCCGGTCGGTCAGCTGCCCGAAGAGGCCGGCTTGGTGGGCTGCCGCGGCTCCGGTGGCGAGGACGACGACCCGTCGGTCGCGCACCTCCCACCCGTGGCAGTAGGGGCAGTGCACGACCTCGCGACCCCAGTGCCGGGCGAGGCCGGGGACCTCGGGCAGCCGGTCGACGGCACCGCTCGCGACGACGAGGTGACGGGCGCGCCAGCACCGGCCGTCGGCGGACCGGACGAGGACGGTCCCACCCTCGTGCTCGGCGTCGACGGCCTCGGCCCGCTCGACGCGACCACCGTAGGACTCCAGCTCGGCCCGGCCGCGGGCGAGGAGGTCGGCGGGCGGCACGCCGTCGTGCCCGAGGAAGGCGTGCACGCCGTCGGCCGGGGCGTTGCGCGGCTCGCCGGTGTCGAGGACGACGACGTCGCGGCGGGAGCGGGCGAGCACGGTGGCGGCGGACAGGCCCGCGGCGCCGCCCCCGACGACGAGGACGTCGACGGCGATCGGGGAGGGGAGCGCAGAGGGGGAGATGGTGGTCATCCGTCGAGGGTGGGCTCGCCGCGTGTCGACCGGCAAGGTACGTTGCCGGAATGGCAAATCTCGACCCGGTCGCCGTCGGTCACCGGCTGCGCGACGTGCGGGCCCGGCGGCGGCTGACCCTGGCCGAGGTCTCCGGCGACACCGGCATCTCGGTGAGCACCCTCTCGCGGCTGGAGTCGGGCGCGCGCCGGGCCACCCTCGAGCTCCTCGTCTCGCTGGCGCGCACCTACCGGGTCACCCTCGACGAGCTGGTCGACGCCCCCGTGACCGGCGACCCTCGCGTGCACCTCAAGCCGCTGGACCAGCCGCACGGCACGGTCATCCGGCTCACCGCGCGGGTCGGTGGCCCCCGCGCGTTCAAGATGGTGCTGCGGCCCGACGAGCGCGCGCCGGACCCCCGCAGCCACGAGGGCTACGACTGGATCTACGTGCTCGACGGCCGGCTGCGGCTCGTGCTCGGTGAGCACGACGTCGTCCTCACCGTCGGCGAGGTCGCCGAGTTCGACACCCGGACGCCGCACTGGTTCGGCTGCGCGGACGAGCGGCCGGTCGAGCTGCTGAGCATCATGGGGCCGCAGGGCGAGCGAATGCACGTGCGCGCCCGGCCCCGCGCCGGCAGCTGAGCGTCCCCTACCGGGCGATGTCCGCGACGCTCGCGCCGGTGACCCGGACGAGGTCGGCGGGGGAGAGGCCGAGGTCGAGGCCGCGCCGGCCGCCGGAGACGTAGACGACCTCGAACAGCTCGGCCGACTCGTCGACGACCGTCGGCAGGGCCCGCTTCTGGCCGACCGGCGAGATGCCGCCGACGACGTAGCCGGTCGAGCGCTCGGCCTCGGCCGGGTCGGCCATCGTCACCCTCTTGACGCCGAGCGCGGTCGCCATCGCCTTGAGGTCGAGCTGCCCGGCGACCGGGACGACGCCGACCGCCAATCCCGACCCGGTGTCGACGAGGAGGGTCTTGAACACCTGCTCCGCCGGCAGCCCGAGGACCGCGGCCGCCTCGAGCCCGTAGGACGGCGCGGCGGGGTCGTGGTCGTACGCATGCTGGGTGAACGTGACGCCCGCCGCCGTGAGGGCCACGGTGGCAGGCGTCCCGGAGGGTGCGCGGCGGGCCATGCCGCCGAGCCTAGGGCCGGTCGCTCAGACGAGGTCGGCGGCCGAGGCCGCGCGTGACGCACCCGCCCCGGCGAGGGCCTTCTCGTGCGCCGCCTCGACGTCGGTGTTCTTCCGCCACCACGCCTGGCCGGCCTCCGGCAGCGTGTAGATCGGGTCGTAGTAGACGTACTCGCGCGACAGCGCCTCGGCGTCGTCGCCCTCGATCGAGGTGCGGTAGTTCTTGCGCCAGAACGACATCCCCTTCTCGGTGTCGTAGCTGTCGACCTGGTGCACCCAGCGCTTGCCGACGAACGGGACGTCGCAGACGATGCGCGGCGTGGCGAAGCCGGGGAGGTAGCCCATGATCGCGTGCTGGAGGTGCTGGGCCTCGCGCAGCGAGAGCCGCCAGTGCTCGGAGAAGGGGATCATGTCGCACATGTAGAAGTAGTACGGCGTGATGCTCGCGTCGTCCTGGAGCGCGAAGCAGAGGTCGAGCAGCTGCTCGGAGGTGTCGTTGACCCCGCGCATGAGGACGCCCTGGTTGCGGACGTCGCGGACGCCGGCCTCGAGCATCGTCCGGGCCGCCTCGGCCACGAGCGGCGTCACCGACTCGGCGTTGTTGACGTGCGTGTGGATGGCGAGCGAGACACCGCGCGAGCGGGCCTTCGCGCTGACCCGGGCCACGCCCTCGACGACGTCGGGCTGCAGCCAGTGCTGCGGCAGGCCCATGAGGGCCTTGGTCGCGAGCCGGATGTCGCGGACGGACTCGACGTCGAGGAGCTTGTCGAGGAACCCCTCGAGGTTCTTCCATGGCATGTTGGCGACGTCGCCGCCGGAGACGACGACGTCGCGGACGCCGGGCGTCCGCTGGAGGTAGTCGAGCATCGCCGCGTAGCGGTCGACGGGCTTGCCGGCGAGCTTGAGCTTGGCGAACTGGGGGGTCGAGTTGCCGACGAGGTCCATCCGGGTGCAGTGGCCGCAGTACTGCGGGCAGGTCGGGAGCATCTCCGCGAGCACCTTGGTCGGGTAGCGGTGGGTCAGCCCCTCCACGGCCCACATGTCGTGCTCGTGCAGGCTGTCGCGGGCGGCGAACGGGTGGCTCGGCCAGTCGACCCGGCGGTCGGAGAACACCGGGAGCATGTAGCGGCGCACCGGGTCGGCGTAGAACGCCTCGGTGAAGGCCGCGCCGGAGGACGGCACCGGGCCCTCGGTCGAGGCGACCATCGTGTTGAGCATCTGCGGCGGGACGAGCATCGACATCGTGGCCCGCTCGGCCTGGTCGCGCTCGAGGTCGGCGTAGAACCGGTCCTCGAGGAGGTCGCCCATCACGGCGCGCAGCTGAGCGACGTTCTTCACGCAGTGGGCGCGCTGCCACTGCGCGCTGGCCCAGTCCTGCGCGGTGACGTCCCGCCACCCGGGCAGACGGGTCCAGTCGGGTTCGGCCAGCTCGCGGCGACGGTACGCGTAGGGCTGCTCGATGCTCGTGACCATGCGTGGCAGGATACGGGACGGATGACGCCCAACGCACGTCCTCACCGCAAGTCCTGCGGCGGCGTGTCGGATCGTGAGGAGATTCTTGTGCGCACGACCCCCAGCTCGCCCGTCGGCATCCACCGCGTCCTCGATCCCGCCGGGGCGTCGCTCCCGCAGGCCGCCCGGGTCCTCGACGCGGGGCCGGAGCTGTGGCCGGACGAGGTGCGGATCGACGTCGAGACCCTCAACCTCGACGCCGCCTCCTTCCGCCAGCTCACCGAGAAGCACGCCGGCGACGGCGCGGCGGTGCGGGCCGAGGTGCTCGCGATCGTCGCGGAGCGCGGCAAGATGCAGAACCCGGTGACGGGCTCGGGCGGGATGCTCGTCGGCACCGTCGCCGAGGTGGGGCCGCAGTCGCCGCTCGGGCTCGCGGTGGGGGACCGGGTGGCCACCCTGGTCTCCCTGTCGCTGACGCCGCTCACCCTGACCGACCGGCTGGAGCGGTGGGACGGCCGGTCCGAGCGGGTTCCGGCCAGGGGGACGGCGGTGCTCTTCGGCCGCTCGATCGCCGCCCGGCTCCCGGACGACCTCGCGCCCGAGCTCGCCCTCATGGTGATGGACGTCTGCGGCGCGCCGGCGCTCGTCGCGCGGGTGGTGGCCGAGCACCTGTCGCGGGGGAGCGCGCCGACGGTCGCGGTCCTCGGCGCCGCCGGGAAGTCGGGCTCGCTGTCGCTCGCCGCCGCGCGGGACGCCGGCGCCGGTCGCCGCATCGGCGTCGTGCCGACCGAGTCCGAAGCGGCTCTGCTGCGGCCCACGGGGCTGGCCGACGAGGTCGTCGTCGCCGACGCCCGGTCACCGCTCGGGCTGTCCGAGGCGGTGGCCGCCGCGGGTGGCCCGGCCGACGTCACCGTCGTCTGCGTCGACGTGCCGGGCTGCGAGCAGCCCGCCGTCCTCGCCACGGCGCAGGGCGGCACGATCATCTACTTCTCGATGGCCACGAGCTTCGCCGCGGCCGCGCTCGGGGCCGAGGGCCTCGCGGCCGACGTCCGGATGCTCGTCGGCAACGGCTACGTGCCGGGGCACGCCGACCTCGCCGTCGACCTCGTGCGCCGAGACCCCGCGGTTCGCGGCCTGTTCGAGTCCCGGCTCGCGGCCGAGGACTAGACCGGGCGGCTCGCGAGGACCGGGAGCTCGACGAAGCCGTCGACACCGGCGACGCCCAGGACCGCGCGGACGTGGGCGGGCATCCGCTGCCGCCCGTCGTCGGCCGAGAGGTCGACGGGTGCCCCGAGCGTGAGGATCTCGCGACCGAGCCGCATCCGGCATCCTCCGGCGGCCCGGACGTTGCGCAGCCAGTCGACCCGGGGGCCGTAGGTCAGGGCGAGGGTGACCCGGTCGCCGTCGCGGAAGGCGTTGACCGGGTTGCGGTAGGTGCGCCCGGACCGCCGGCCGACGTGCTCGATCTCGGCGAACGACCCGAGTCCGACGAGGTGGACCATCACCTTGTTGGTCACACGCTTGTTGAACCGTCCGATCGCCAGCGGGAGGGTCATGCAGCCACGCTACGACCGGCCGCCGCGGGACGCCTCCTAGAGTGGCGACCGTGCCGAGCACCCTCTACCGCCGTGGTCGTGTCCGCGCCGCCGAACGCCCGGACGCGTCGGCGTTCGCCGTCGGGGACGACGGGCGGCTGGCCTGGGTGGGGGACGAGGCGGGGGCGGAGTCGCACGCCGACGCGGTGGACCTGGTCGTCGACCTCGACGGTGCCCTCGTCCTGCCCGGGTTCGTCGACGCCCACGCCCACGTCTCGCACACCGGGCTCGGGATGCGGGGGGTCGACCTGGCCGGCACCCGCACGGTCACCGAGGCCCTCGACCTCGTCGCGACCGCCGCGCGGGAGGCGCCCGGCGCACCGGTGTTCGCGCACGGGTGGCAGGAGCAGGACTGGACCCGCGAGCGGGCGATGACCTCGATCGAGCTCGACCGGGCGACCGGTGGTGGCGTGGTGTACGCCTCGCGGATCGACGGCCACTCGGCGGTGGTGTCGACCGCCCTCGTCGCCCTCTGCGGCGCCGACGCCCTCGACGGGTGGTCGGCCTCGGGCTTCGTCGTCCGCGACGCGAAGAACGCCGCCCGAGCGGCCTTCGACGCCGCGCGCAGCCACGCCGACCGGCGCCGCGACGTCGAGTCCGCGCTGCGGGCGGCCGCAGCGCTGGGCATCGTCTCCGTCCACGAGTGCGGCGGACCGCTGCTCACCTCGGCCGAGGACTTCGCCGACGTCCTCGACCTCGGCCGCCGGGCGGACCTGCCCGAGACCGTCGGCTACTGGGCCGAGGCGGTGACCGAGCCGGGTCAGGCCCGCTCGCTGGCGGCGCTGCACGGCGCGGTGGGCCTCGGCGGCGACCTCAACATCGACGGCTCGATCGGGTCGCACACGGCGCTGCTCCGCGGTGACTACGCGGACGAACCGGGCTGCCGCGGAACGGCGTACCGGGATGCGGCCGCGGTGCGCGACCACGTCGCCGCGTGTGCCCTCGCGGGGGTGCAGAGCGGGTTCCACGTCATCGGCGATGCCGGCCTCGACCTCGTCCTCGAGGGGTACGTGCGGGCGGCGGAGCTGGTCGGGGAGGACGTCGTACGCGCGTCACGGCCCCGGCTCGAGCATGCCGAGATGGTCGACGCCGCCGGCATCGCGACGATGGCGCGGCTCGGCATCGGCGCGAGCGTCCAGCCCGCCTTCGACGCGTACTGGGGCGGGCGAGAGGGGATGTACGCGGCCCGCCTCGGTGCCGACCGCGGCGTCGCCACCAACCCGTACGCCTCGTTCGTCGCGTCCGGGGTACGGCTGGGGTTCGGAGCGGACTCGCCGGTGACCCCGTTCGCGCCGTGGGTCGCCGTGCGGGCGGCGGTCGAGCACCGGGACGAACGGCAACGGGTGGACCCGGCGACGGCGCTGGCGGCGCACACCACGGGAGGCCGGGAGCTGGCCGGGCGGCCCGGGGGAGAGCTCGTGGTCGGTGCGCCCGCCACGTTCGCCGCGTGGTCGGTCGGCGCCTTCCACCAGGACGGGCTGCCCGTCCTCGGCGGCGGCGCACCGCTGCCGGAGTGCCTCCTCACGGTCGCCGACGGCATCGCCCTCTTCGACGCCCGCGGCTGACCGGGCACGGCCGCAGTATCACGCGGCGGCCCGGGTGCTCCTCAGGGTGAACGTCCACCCTCACCCAGGAGACACCATGGAACTCAACGACTCTGACCTCTTCCTGCGGTTCATCGCCCTGCGGAACCCGTACGTGTGGGAGGTCGTCGGCGGCGGCCCCCTCGGCCGGCTCGGGCAGGTCGCCCTCAACCCGCAGCCCCTGCCACCCCACGAGATCGGTGCGGCGCTCGTGGCGGTCCTCGCCGAGCGGGCGGCGGTGCACGGCAGCTTCTCCCGGTTCGCCGAGGACATCGAGGACTGGTGTGGGACGGGGTGGCCGCACCACATCCCCAAGCCCAAGGGCGAGGGGCCCGACCCGCTGCCGTGGCGGGTCTTCCTGGGGGCGGCCGTCGCGGCCGTCGAGCTGGCGCACGGGCTCGACGGCACGGACGCCGAGCAGGTGGCAGCCGGCGCCCAGAGGCTCTTCGAGCAGGCGGGCCGGTTCGGCGGCTGACGACCGGGGGCCGGCTAGCCGCCCGCGAGGTCGCGACTGCGCTGGTCGGTGCCCAGGTGCCCGTAGGGGTAGTCGGTGGCGCCGAGGTCGCTCGCCCGGTCGAGGTCGGCGCACTCCTCGGCCGACAGCTCGAGTCCCGCGGCCTCGAGGTTGGTCCGCAGCTGTTCGGTGGTGCGGGCACCGAGGATGGTCGAGGTCACGCCGGGGCGGTTGTTCACCCAGGCGAGGGCAACCTCCGGCATGGAGATGCCGCGGGTCTCGGCGACCTCGGCCACGGCGTCGATGATCCGCCAGGTGCGGTCGCTGCCGCGTCGGTCGTACGCCTCCATCCCCCGGTCGGGGTCGTCCCCGAGCCGGGTGTCCCCGGTGGGCCGCTCGTCGCGCCGGTACTTGCCCGAGAGCCAGCCCCCTCCGAGCGGGCTCCAGGGAAGCAACCCGATGCCGGCGTCGAGGGCTGCCGGCACGACCTCCCACTCGATCTCGCGGACGATGAGGCTGTACTGGGGCTGCAGCGTCACCGGCGCGTGCAGACCCAGCGCCCTCGCGGTCAGTACCGCCTTGGTGAGCTGCCACCCGGTGAAGTTCGAGAGACCGTAGTAGCGGACCTTCCCGGCCCTCACGAAGCCGTCGAGCGTGCGCAGCGTCTCCTCCAGCGGCGTGTGCGCGTCGTATGCGTGGGCCTGGTAGAGGTCGACGACATCGACCCCGAGCCGGCCCAGGGATGCATCGAGGGCACGGGTCAGGTGCCGGGCCGACAAGCCGTTGCCGTTGGGGCCCGGGTCGGTCGCGAACCGGCCCTTGGTGGCCAGGACCACGCGCTCAGTCACCTCACGCGGGCGCGCGGCCAGCCACCGTCCGATGATCTCCTCGGACACCCCTGCGGAGTACACGTCGGCGGTGTCGACCAGCGTGCCGCCCGCCTCGAGGAAGACGTCGAGCTGCTCGTGCGAGCCGGCCTCGTCGGTCTCGGTTCCGAAGGTCATGGTGCCGAGCGCGAGCTCGGAGACCGCACATCCGCTGTGGCCGAGGAGTCGATAACGCATGGATCGACACTAGTCCGGGCCCTGACGACCCGGGTGCTCGCGACCAGTCGTCACCTCTCGCGGCGTCCGTGTCCGCCCCGCCATGTGACGTTGCCACCACGTCGGCTCCGCCGGTCGCGTGGAGCGGGATGCTGGTGGCGGGCCGAGTGAGGCTCGGCCGGTCGGAGATGCGTCATGGACGTGGTCGAGGCGACCCGAACCCGGGCCGGGGGACGGGCGAAGACGGCGCGGGGCGCCTGGGTGGCGCTCACGCTCTCGGGGGCAGCAACGTTCTGGGCAGCCAACCTGCTGATCTCGCTGACCCCGGCGGCCGCCGCCTACCGGTCGGCCCAGTCGATCGACTACGTCCCGATGCTCGTCGAGGCGGCTGCGGGAGGGCTGGTCCTCGCGGGCCTGTTCAGCCTGATCATGCTGCGCTGGGGAGCTCGCCTGCCGGGTTCGGGGCGGCTGTGCCATGCGCTGTTCCTCGCCATCTGCGCACTCGTCCTCGTGACAGCCTTCGTCGAGGTGCCCGCGAAGCTCGGGGCCGGTGGCGACGACCCCGGCAGGTGGCTGCTCGTCGCCACCGTCATCAACACCATCCGGATCGTGGCCCTGGGCCTGACGATCGGCCTCGTCGGGCGCGTCCGCGACGACGCCGCTGACAGTGACAGCCCGCGGGCGACCGGAGAGGACACACCATGACCAGCACCCTCAGCACAGCCCGGGCCACCACGCCGGACGCCTGGGATCGCACCGGGCTGGCGCGGTGGGCCGGTGGGCTCTACCTCGCGTACATCCTCACCAACGTGCTCGCCAGCTCTGTCGGCCACATCGGCCTCAGCGACGCCCAGACCCTGCGCACCACGATCGCCGACCACGAGCCGTCGTTCCGGATCGGGTTCGTCGCAGCGCTGCTCTCGGGCCTGCTCTTCGTCACCACCGCGTGGGCGCTCTCCACCCTGTTCCGGCCCGTGGACCAGAGCCTGGCCCTGCTCCTGCTCGTCCTCAACGCTGTCGGGGTGGCCGTCCAGCTCGCCAGCTACCTGCCACTTCTCACCGTCCTCGCCCAAGGCGACCACTCCCTGGGGCTGTCAGGCCTCACCGACCCGCAGCTCGACACCATGGCGATGCTCTCGCTCTCCACCTACCGTGTCGGGTTCGTCACGGCTCAGCTCTTCTTCTCCGCATGGCTCTTCCCCCTCGGCTGGCTCGTGCTGCGCTCAGGGTTCCTTCCCCGCCTGCTGGGATGGCTGCTCCTGCTCGACGGCGTCGCAGTGCTCGTCTGGTTCCTGCAGACCCTCCTGGCCCCGGCGTACCCCGCGATCAGCTACCCCATGTGGGTCATCGGGTTCGTCGCCGAAGTCGGCCTCGCGCTCTGGCTCGTCCTCAAGGGCACGAAGGCCGAGGCGCCGACCAGCGACCCCGCGTCCTGACCGGCGCGCTCGTGCAGACGGCGGTGCTGGGGTTCGGTGGTGCGGGTGACGGCGTTCGGGCCGTGCCAGGTGAGGGTGCCGTCGGGGTCGAGGACCGGTCGCCA
>OEIU01000266.1_pt1 | contig 52459 bp, 45 predicted proteins | sample 1539221 | NCBI WGS metagenome assembly OEIU01 (sample SAMN03792071, study PRJEB22550) | activated sludge metagenome | feature: wastewater treatment plant; material: activated sludge; isolation source: Wastewater treatment plant of a petroleum refinery complex | place: Argentina: Zarate | collected... | reverse complement strand
CCGACCGGGTTCTGCATCCAGCCGTTGGCGATCAGGATCCACAGCGCCGAGAAGTTCGACCCGATCGCGACCAGCCAGGTCACCACCATGTGCTGCAGCTTCGACAGTCGTTGCCAGCCGAAGAAGAACAGGCCGACGAAGGTCGATTCCAGGAAGAACGCCATCAACCCTTCGATGGCGAGCGGCGCGCCGAAGATGTCGCCGACGTAGTGCGAGTAGTACGCCCAGTTGGTGCCGAACTGGAATTCCATGGTGATGCCGGTCGCAACGCCCATGGCGAAGTTGATGCCGAACAGCACGCCCCAGAACTTCGTCATCTGGAGCCAGATCCCGCGCCCCGTCATGACGTAGACGCTTTCCATGATGGCCATCAGGATCGACAGACCCATCGTCAGCGGCACGAACAGGAAGTGATACAGCGCAGTGAGCGCAAACTGCAGTCGCGAGAGAATGACGACGTCAGCGTCGATCATGATCTGTCTCTGAAGCAGGAGAGGGATCGAGCAGATGCTGTTCGACGCGGGTCGGCGTGATCTGCGGCCGCTCGTCGAAGAACAGGAATCGCAGCGCGATCAGCGCCAGCAGCTTGAACGTGAGGATCGCGATGATGTCGCGGCGCAGGCTGAAGCTGCGTCGGGTCCGCGCAGTGATGTTGGCTGCCTCAGACATGCACACCGCCCCGATGAATCGCAGCGATTGTCAGCGTCTGGTGCAGTGCGATCAATTACGGCAATCCGAGAGACGTTGGTATCGGAAGAGAAGAAGAAATTTCCACAGGGGACACGGGGAACACAGGGACAAGAAAGATTCTCTTCTGTTCCGCGCCCCGTGCTCCCCGTGTCCCCCGTGGAAACCTTCTTTCTCTTTGCCCTTACTCCGTGGTCTCCGTGGTCTCCGTGATCTCCGTGTGAAATTCTTCCTCTCGCTGTCCCCGAATCGGCCCCAGCCAGCGCGCCGGCGGCGACAGTGCCGCGAGCAGCGACACGAGCAGCGAGGCCGCGTACGGAATCGACTGGATCATCAGCACGGCGACCCAGATGGACAGGTCCGGTCCGCGCAGTTCGGCCGGCACGCCAACGGTGCGGCCGGCGATGACGAGCTGATGCGTGAGGAAATAGACCGCAGTCAGCAGCACGATCAGGAAGCCCGTTTCCTGTGCGGCGCCGGCGAACGTCCGCGCGAGCGCATGCGGCTGCGATCCCTTCGGCGTGCGGAAGAACGGTTCGTTGCGCGTGAGCATGCCTTTGACGACCGCGAGTCCGATCGTGTGCGACAGCGCAAGCCCCGCGAGCGCGGCGGCAATCGTCTGGCGGATGTTCGCGCCGACGCGCGATACGTAGAGATGAGCGAGCTTCACCAGCTTGAACGTGAACAGCGCCAGCGGCAGCAGCGAGAACATGACCAGCGGCGGATCGATGCGCTGCGGCGCCCAGATCATGGCCATGGACCAGCCGACGGCGGCGACGTTGACGATCAGGTTCAGTCCGTCGGTGAGCCAGGGCAGCCAGCCGGTGAGGAAGTGGTAGCGCTGGCCGCGCGTCAGCTGCGTGCTGTTCGAGAACAGCGCCGTCGCATGCCGGCGCAGGATCTGCATCGCGCCGTAGGCCCAGCGGAAGCGCTGCTTCTTGTAGTCGACGAACGTATCCGGCATCAGGCCGCGCCCGTAGCTGCGCGGCAGGTAGTGCGCCTGGTAGCCGTGTTCGAAGAGTCGCAGGCCGAGTTCGGCATCCTCGGTGATGGACCACTGCGCCCAGCCGCCGACGCGGTCGAGCGCGACGCGTTGCACCAGCGTCATGGTGCCGTGCTGGATGATGGCGTTGCGCTCGTTGCGCGTGATCATGCCGATGTGGAAGAAGCCGCGATACTCGGCGTAGCACATGGCCTTGAAGATGTTCTGGCCATGATCGCGATAGTCCTGCGGCGCCTGCACGATCGCGACCTGCGGATCGGCGAAGGCGGGGACCAGATCCTTCAGCCAGTGCGGATCGACCTGGTAGTCGCTGTCGATCACCGCAATGACTGCCGCTGACGCATCGGTCCGCTGCAGCGCGTAGTCGAGCGCGCCGGCCTTGAAACCGGCGAGCGGTTTCACATGGAAAAAGCGGAAGCGCGGTCCGAGTGTGCGGCAATGCGCTTCGACCGGTTGCCACACAGTCTCGTCCGGCGTGTTGTTGTCGATCACCAGCACTTCGTAGTCGGGATAGTCGAGCCGCGCGAGTGCATTCAGCGTCTCGATCAGCATCGGCGCAGGTTCGTTGTACGCCGGAACGTGGATGGACACTCGCGGCCAGGTGGCGGGCGCAGCCAGCGGTTGCACGAGCGCGCGGCGTCGCTGGCGTACCCAGCGTGCCTCGGCCCACTCGATCGCTTCCGAGATCACGACGGCAATGACGCCGAGCATGCCGAAGATCAGCAGCGTGCCGACGATGAGGCTCGTGAGCGTCAGGTATTGCTGCGAATACCGATAGATCACCAGTACGGCGCAGGTCGCGGCGGCATAGATCACCATCGCCAGGAAGCTGCGGCCGCGCGTGCCCATGCCTCGGGTGTTGGTGTAGACGAGCAGCAGCAGGATCGCTGCTGTGACCACGGAAATGCCGGCGAGCATCTGCCATTGCGGGATGCGCACGATCGGCTTGATGAACTCGAACTTGGGCTGGCGCTGGACGTTGTAGACGCCCCAGTACGCCCCGACCGCGCCTTCGTAACGCGCCTTCCAGGGCTGATCGAAGGCTTCCATGATGTAGTAGACGTAGCCTTCCTCGCGCGCATGCGCGAGAAACCGTCGCAGGAACAGCGCCTCGTTGCTCAGTGAGGCGACCGCGCCCTCGCGCGTGCGTCCTTCCGAGGGCCAGCCCACTTCGCTGATCACGATCGGCTTGCCCGGGAAGGTCTTCGCCAGCAGCTCGATGCGCGAATCCATGTAGGCGATGGCGGACTCGACCGGAATGCCTTCCCAGTACGGCAGCAGGTGCACGCCGATGAAATCGACGTGCTCGACGAGCTGCGGATGGCTGATCCACACATGCCAGGGTTCGGCCGTGCTGACCGGCTGATCCACGGCGGCGCGTACCCGATCGAGATGCGCGCCCAGTTCCTCGGCCGTCAGATCACCGCGCAGCACCGACTCGTTGCCTATGATCACGCGGATGACATTGCCGTGACGGCGCGCCAGCTCGATCGCCGCGGCGACTTCCTTTTCGTTCGTGGCGCGATCCCGGTCCAGCCAGGCGCCGAGCGCGACCTTGATCTGGTGCCTCGCCGCGAGCGCCGGGACTTCGGCGAGGGTATCGAGCGTGGAGTAGGTCCGGACCGCATTGACCGAGGCGCCGGCCAGCAGCGCGAGATCGGCATCGATCTGGGCAGGCGAGGGCAGCGTGCGATCCGCGGGATCCTGGTCGGCATGAAACGGCGAGAAGGCCATGCCCTGCACGCCGTGCGGCCACTGCGGTTCGTCGACCGGCTTGTTGAGCCAGGCCCACAGACCGAAGGTGATCGCCGCGAACACGATCGCGACCAGGTAACTGGAAGACTTCATCGATCCACTGCGGTGATTGCCCTGGCCATCCGGTACTTCCCGTGCCGCGAAATGTGCCGGCCGCATGGTAACGTACCGCGCATTGCGCGCAGCGCTACCGTCGCCCGCGCGCGACGGCGAATCAACGACTCGTTATCCAGGGAGAACCGCGTATGTATCGAAGTCTGGGCAAGGCACTGCCGACGCTGGGGGGCTGTATCGGTCTTGGCGCCCGCGGCAGTGGCGGCGCGGGAGCCGGAGAAGGGCCGGCGCTTCGAGGTCACGCCGTACGTCGGCCAGCTCACCGGCGGCGAATTCGAAGATCCCGCCGATGGCAGCGACCGCGATGTCGACGGCGACGTGGACTTCAAGCTGTTCCTGAACATCAACGCCGGCAGTCCGGAACGCCAGTACGAGATCCTCTACGCCAACCAGGGCACCGAGGTGAAGGGCGCCGTGCCGATCGACATGAGCATCCAGTACCTGCACTTCGGCGGCATCGTGAACTTCACCGACGTGCAGCCGGTCGTGCCGTACTTCGGCATGACCATCGGTGCGACCCAGTTCAGTCCCGATGCGTCCGGTCTCGACGATGAAACCAAGTTCTCGGCCAGCGTCGGTGCGGGACTCAAATACAAGTTCACGAAGAACATCGGCCTGCGCTTCGACGTGCGCGCCTTCGTGACGCTGCTCGATGCCGACGGCGATCTGTTCTGCGTGTCCGGTCCGGAAGGCGCCGGCTGCGCCATCGCCGCCTCGGGCGACACGTTCATCCAGTACGGCGCGGGCCTCGGGTTGATCGCGGCGTTCTGATGGTTTTGCTGCAGGTCAGGCTTTAGCCTGACTTCTTCAGAAGGCCGGCTGAAGCCGGCCCCACAGGAAGAGAGTCTGTCTTTACGACCCGTTCGCCACCGTCCCCGGCCCAAGATTCTCCAGCAGAAACTTCTCGATCTCCGTCAGCAGCGTGACGCGATCCGATTGACGATCGAGCTGGTGGGTGGCGTCCTTGAGGTAGACGGCGCGATGCGGTTTGTTCGCGCGCTTCAGGGCCGCGTCCATCCGGCGCGTGTGATCGACTTCGACCTGGTAGTCCTTGTCGCCGTGCACGAGCAATACCGGCATCGCGATCTTGTCGACCTGGCGCAGCGGTGAGTCCGCGCGCAGCTTTTCCTTGTCGACCCCGATCTGTTCGCGCGCGAAGCGCCAGTTGGAGAAGAAGCGGGTTTCGCTCAGCAGCTGATTGAGATCGGCAACGCCCGCGATGCTGACGGAGCAGCGGTACAGATCGTTGTTGCGCACGGCGCCGACCAGCGCCGCATAACCGCCGAAGCTCCAGCCGACGACGCACATGCGTTTCGGGTCGGCGATGCCCTGCGAGACGGCCCAGCGCGCGCCATCGGTGATGTCGGAGTACGTGAGGCCGCCCCAGTCCTGGTGCGCGGCGTGGTACCAGTTGTCGCCGTAGCCTGAGGAGCCGCGGAAGTTCATCTGCAGCACGGCGTAGCCGCGAGAGACCAGGAAGGCGCGCAGGAAGTCGAAGTCCCAGGTGTCGCGCGCAATCGGGCCGCCGTGCGGCATGACGATCAGCGGCAGGTTTTCGGCGCGCAGTCCGGGCGGCACCGTCAGGTAGCCGGGAATCTCGGTGCCGTCGGCGGCCTTGTATGCGATCGAGCGCATGCGGCCCTGCGACGCCGGATCGAGATCCGGGTATTGCGTGCCGAGGCGCATCAGGCGCCCCTTGGTCGTGTCCAGGACGAAATAGGTGCTGGCGTCGACGTCGCTGTAGGAGCGCACGATGAACTTGCTTTCGTCGCGGCTGCTGTCGGTGATGTGACTGAACTTCGACGGTTCGGCCTTGTTGATGGCCTGGATCAGGCTGCGCACCTTTTCGTCCGTGTAGTGCACGAAGGGCCGGTCGAGTTCGTACCAGATTCCCAGCAGGCGGCCGTCCGGCGTCAGCAGGGGATTGTCCGCATCCACCAGCGGATGCGAGAACACCAGCTGGGGGGCGCGCTGATCGGTGAGATCCATTTCCCAGAGCGCGGCGCGGCCCTCGAAATCACCGGTCGCATAAGCGATGTTCTTGCCGGGCGCGGCCGCGATCGGCCGCAGCGCATCGGTCTGGCTGAATGCCTTGATCTTCGACAGCAGCCGCCATTCGCGTTCGTTCTCCAGGCGGGCGTAGTAGCTCACGTCGGTCGACGTCGTCGAATAACCGGATCCCAGTCGCACGTTGCCCTTGGCGCGACGTCGTCGAATAACCGGCTCCCAGTCGCACGTTGCCCTTGGCGTCGGTCGTGAAAGAGCGGATCGGCGCGCGCTCGCGCGTGTGCGTCTTGCGCATGCCGGTATTGATGTTGAGCTCGAATACGGTGGGAAAGCCGTTGACGTCGTCGTCGAGCTGGATCAGCACGGTGTCCGGTTCATCGGGCGTCCAGTCGAGGATGTGATCGTGGAACTGCGCGCGGCCCGTCTCGGCGTTCTGTATCAGCTGCTTGAGTTTGCTGCCGTCGGCATTCACCGCCACCAGACGCGTGAAGGGATAGACGCGGCCCGACTCCTCCGCCATCCCCCACAGGCCGCACAGCAGTCGCTGGTCGTTGGCCCAGTTGCACCAGCGGATGTCGTACTCGCCCGATTCGGAACGCAGCAGGGGCGTCGATTTGGCCTCCGCGGCGGTCAGATCGAGCGTGACGGCCACGGAAAGGTCGCCCGACGAAGTGATGTAGGCCACGCGCGAGCCATCCGGCGAGATCGTCACGCCGCGGATCTGCGGCATGCGGGCGAAGGCCTCGATGGGCGGCGGCGCGGCCGTGGCGGGAATGGCGGTGACGGCAAAGACGGCTGCCAATAGAGTGGCAGCGGAGCAGACCTGCATGCGAAATCCTCCCTCGATCCCTGTTCGCTTTCCGCCATCTCGATCAGGCGCGGCGGTGCCGGCAAGCCTAAGGCAACTGCAATGCATCGCGCCAGAGGCCGTTACACTGCCACCGGATCTGATGGCGTGTCGGTGACGCAATGCTGATTGTCGAAGGGTTGTCGAAGTCGTTTCCCGGTGCCGTGGCGCGCCGCGTACTGGACGGCCTGTCGCTGCAGGCGTTCTCCGGCGACTACTTTGCGATCATGGGCGAGTCGGGCAGCGGCAAGTCGACCCTGCTCAATCTCATCGCCGGACTCGATACGCCCGACACCGGTCGCGTCGCGATCGATGGCCAGGACATGACGGCGCTCGACGATGCCCGGCGCACGCGGCTGCGGCGCGCCAAGCTGGGCTTCGTCTTCCAGGCCTTTCACCTGCTGCCGCATCTCAGTGTCGAACGCAATGTCGCGCTGCCGCTGGCGCTGAACGGCATCGCCGGGCGCGCAGCGGACGAGCGCGTCGATGAGCTGCTGACTGCAGTCGGACTGAGCGCGCGACGGCATGACCATCCGTCGCGATTGTCGGGCGGCGAAATGCAGCGGGTCGCCGTGGCACGCGCGCTGGTGCATCGACCCAAGGTCGTGCTGGCCGACGAACCGACCGGCAATCTCGACAGCGAGTCTGCCGCCGAAGTCCTGCAGCTGCTGCGGACGCAGCTCAAGCGCGATCATGCGGTCGGGCTGCTCGTGACGCATTCGACGACGGCCGCGGCGACCGCCGATCGGGTGCTGCGTCTCGGCGCGAACGGCCTGACACCGGCTTGACCGATGATCGCGAATGCAACCGTGCTGAATGCCGCGGTCTTCGGACCGATGCGTCACGCCCCCGGACGCACGGTGCTTGCGGTACTCGCGATTGCACTCGGCGTCGCACTCGGCCTGGCGATTCATCTGATCAATCGCGTCGCGGCCGACGAAATTTCGCTCGCGGCCCGCAGCCTGTTCGGCCAGGCGGATCTCGCCGTCGAAGGCGATGCCGACGGCTTCGACGAGGCGATCTACCCGCGCGTCGCGCGTCTGCCCGGCATCGCCGTGGCGAGTCCGGTCGTGCAGGTCGAAGCCAGGGTGATCGGTGCGCGCGGCGCGCTGACGGTGCTCGGCATGGACATCTTTCAATCGCGTCGCCTGCAGCCGGCCTTTGCGACTACACCGGCGGACGAGTCGGAACAGAAGGCGAAGACGTCGTGCAGCCGGCCTTTGCGACTCCCCCGGCGGACGAGTCGGAACAGGAGGCGAAGACGTCGCCCGCCGAGCCGATTTTCCTCAGCGCGAGCGCGGCGCGCAGTCTGGGTTTGCAGACCGGCGCGCCGATCCGCTTCCAGGTGGGGATGCAGTCGCTGGAGTTCGTCGTGGGCGGTGTGCTGCCGGACGCCGCGCTCGCAGATCGCGCTGCCGTGCTGGACATCGCGACGACGCAATGGAAGTTCGAACGGCTCGGCCGGCTGTCGCGCCTGAATCTGCGGCTTGCTTCCGGCACGGACATCGAACAGGCGCGGACGCAACTACGCACTCTCCTGCCGCCGGGCGTGCGCGTCGTCGTGCCGGAGGAAGCGGCAGATGAAGCGGCGAGCCTCTCGCGCGCCTATCGCTCGAATCTCACGGCGCTGGCGCTCGTCGCCCTGTTCACGGGCGGATTCTTCGTGTACTCGACCCAGTCGCTGTCCGCATTGCGCCGGCGTCGCGAGTTCGCGTTGCTGCATGCGCTGGGGGTGACACGCAGCGGCCAGTGGTGGCTGGCACTGTTTTCGGGTGCGCTCATCGGCCTCGCGGGTTCCATGCTGGGCGTGCTGCTCGGTGTGGTGCTCGCGCAGTTCGGCCTGCAGGCACTGGCGTCGAATCTCGGCGCGGGCTTGCCTGGCGGCACGATGCCGCAGCCCGGATTGCAGGCCGTCGAAGCGATCGTCTTCTGCCTGCTCGGCGCGGCGGTGGCCGTCGCCGGGACCTTGCGGCCGGCATGGGACGCATCGCGCATCCCGACGGCACTCGCATTGAAGGCAGCCGACGTGACGAGCGGCGAGACGCGCACGCACGGCGTGCTGGTGGCAGCGCTGCTGCTGCTGTCGGTTCTGATCCTGTTCCTGCCGCCGGTCGCCGGTCTGCCGTTGCCGGGCTATGTCTCGATCGCTTTGCTGATCATCGGCACCGTGATCGCGATGCCGCTGGTGCTGCGCGCATTGCTGACGCGCGCGCCGTTGTTCAGGTCGGTGCCGTGGGAGATCGCGGTCACGCATCTGCGCGGCACCGCGCGTTACGCGACGCTCAGCGTATCGGCGATCGTCGTGAGTTTCAGCCTGATGGTCGCGATGGCCATCATGGTCGCGTCCTTCCGTCATTCGCTCGATGCGTGGACGCAGCGCTTGCTGCCGGCGGATCTCTATCTGCGTGCGGGCTATGTCGGTCAGTCGTCGCACTTCGATCCCGTCGCCGTGGCTGCGATCCGCGATCTCGACGCGATCGGGCAGCTCGAAGTCAGTCGATTCGCCGAAGCGGCGTTGGCGACATCGGGACGGATTGTCACGCTCATCGCGCGCGACATCGATCCCGAGAATGCCGAACGCGTGCTCTGGCTCGAACAGACTGCCAGCGGTTCATTGCCGGCCGGCAGCGTGCGTGTCTGGCTGTCGGAAGCCGTCGCCGACGAACTGCGATTGCCGCCCGGCGCGACATTCGATCTGCGCATCGACGGCAGAACCGTGTCCGCCTGGATCCAGGGCGTGTGGCGCGATTACGAACACTCGCGCGGCGCCATCATCATGGAGCGCATCGCCTATCTCGCAACGACCGGCGACACCGCCATCAACACGCTCTGGCTGTGGCTGAAGCCCGGTGCAACCACGGATGCAGTGCAGGCGCAGATCCGCGAACTGCTGCCGGCGAATGTCGATGTCGACATGCGCGTGCCCGCCGAACTGCGGCGTCTGTCGCTGCAGGCTTTCGATCGCACGTTTGCGATCACCTACGTGCTCGAGCTGATCGCGATCCTGATCGGACTGTTCGGCATCAGCGCCGGCACCAGCGCACAGGTGCTGGCGCGACGCCGGGAGTTCGGTGTGCTGCGTCACATCGGCCTGACGCGCGCACAGATCGCCGCGACGCTCGCCATCGAAGGCGCCGGACTCGGCGCGCTCGGCGTGATCGCGGGCCTCGCGACCGGCGGACTGGTGAGCCTGATCCTGATCTACGTGGTCAACCGCCAGTCGTTTCACTGGAGCATGGATCTGTTCGTGCCGTCGGCGTTGATTGCGGGACTGAGTGTGGCGCTGATCGCGGCGGCGGCCGTCATCGCCGTCGTCAGCGGCCGGCAGGCGACGCGCGGCGAAGCGGTGGCCGCAGTGAAGGAGGACTGGTAGCGATGCGCTTTCTTTCCTGCTTCACGGCACTCGCCATCGTCTTCCTGAGCGCGGCGATGGCGCAGGACGTCGTCTATCCCGACGTCGTGCCGGGCTACGAAATCGGGTTTCCGCGCGATGAAGGCAGTCATACGTCGTTCCGCACCGAATGGTGGTACGTGACCGGATGGCTCGAAACGCCGCAGGGCGATCCGCTCGGATTTCAGGTCACGTTCTTTCGCACGCGTCCCGGAACGCAGGAAAGCAACCCGTCGCGCTTTGCCGCGAAGCAGGTGCTGTTCGCGCACGCGGCGCTCAGCGATCCGCGCCGCGGCAAGCTGCTGCGCGGCGAGCGCGCGGCACGGGAAGGCTTCGGCCTCGCGTACGCTCAGCCGCAGCGGCTCGATGTCGCCATCGAAGATTGGTCGCTGCAGCGGGTCGACGAGGGTGCCGCGTCGAACGGTCGCTATCGCGCCGTCGTCGATACCGCAGAGTTCGCTTTCGATCTGCAACTGCAGGCGCAGTCTTCGCCGCTGCTCAATGGCAAGAACGGTTTCAGTCAGAAGGCACCGGACGTGCGCACCGCCAGCTACTACTACAGCCTGCCCGGCCTGCAGGTCGAAGGGTCATTGCGAACCGCAGCGGGGACACAGCGCGTTCGCGGTCACGCCTGGCTCGATCACGAATGGTCCACGACGTTTCTCGACGCGCAGACGCAGGGCTGGGACTGGACGGCGATCAACCTGGACGACGGCGGCGCGCTGATGGTGTCGCGGATGCGCGATCCGACGTCGGCGCAGCGCTGGGCGTTCGCGTCGCATCGCCAGGCCCGCGGCGATGAAGTGCAGACTTTTGCGCCTGAGCAGATCGAATGGCAACCGCTGCGACGCTGGCGTTCGCCGCGCACGGGCATCGAGTATCCGGTGGAGTGGCAGGTGCGCGTCGGCGAGCGTCGCATCCGTCTGCGACCGCTGATGGACGATCAGGAAAGCGATACGCGCGCCAGTACCGGAACGATTTACTGGGAAGGCGCGGTGACGGCGTTCGATGAAGGGGATCGTGCGATCGGACGCGGTTACCTGGAGCTGACCGGGTATGGTCAGCGGCTGACTTTCTGATCTGACTGTAGGTCAGGCTTTAGCCTGACTTCCCAGAGGCCGGCTGAAGCCGGCCCCACAGGAAGGCGAAGAAATCAGCCGGGTTTCGCCCCCGGCTTCAGCACCCACACCTTGCACCAGCCGTCCTTGTTCACGAGCTTGCCGGGGAACAGATTGCAGGGACGCCACTCGTCGCCTTCCTTGCCGGTGAGCTGCACGCAGTTGTGGCAGAAGCTGCCGGCCTTGTACTGCGGCACCTTGTTCGGATCGACTTTCTTCGCATCGTGCACATAGCCCATCGCCATCCCGAGCGAATCCTGTTCGGAGAGATGCGGCAGTTCATCCGCCTCGGCGCGGCGCACGAGACCGGCGCAGGGCAGGGCGACGAGTCCGGCAACGGCTGTCTTGAGCAGCGTGCGACGATCGACACTGGAATCGCTCATGATGAACCTCGGCTGGCGAAATGCTGGCTGGCGCGGATTCTAGCGCCGCATCGAGGCCGGAGTGTTCGTGCCCTCGACCCGAGGACATTACTTTGCACTCCGATTTGCGAGTGATTTTCAGTTCGCGGGAAGCTGGCGGCGCGCGACGACGATGCCGTCCTCATCCGCGTACACCCAGTCGTCGTTGCGGAACGTGACGCCGGCAAAACGCACGGGCAGATCGCGCTGGCCTTCGCCGCGTTTGTCCGTCTTCATCGGATGCGTGCCGAGGGCGCGCACGCCCAGCGGCATGGCCGCGATCGCCGCGGAATCGCGGATGCAGCCGTAGACGATCGCGCCGCTCCAGCCATTGTCGACGGCCTTCTGCGCCAGCAGATCACCCAGTACGGCGCGGCGCATCGAGCCGCCGGCATCGATCACCAGTACGCGACCCGCGCCGCGTTCGGCCACGAGATCGCGCACCCGCGAGTTGTCTTCGAAACACTTGATGGTCGCGACGGCGCCGGCGAAGCGCGGGTTGCCGCCATAGCTGCGGAACAGGGGTTCGCAGACTTCGAGTTCGTCGCTGAATTGATCGCAGAGATCGGCGGTGCGGAAATCCATGCTCGGTGACCTGGTGAAGAGGGCACGCGAGTTTGCCGGAGCGCGGGAGCGGGGAGAAGCGGGAATGATGAAGTGCGCGCGCCACTGCGTGGCGCGCCGTCACTTCGTCAGCTTGTCCACCAGGCGCGACAGCAGGGAATCGTTCTTCGGCAGCTTGCGGATCGCGCTCTCCGACAGCTGCACCTCGCGCGCCTCGTCGAGCAGCTGTTCGCTCAGGCTGCGTTTCACGAGCGCCTTGTGCTTGCCCGTCGCGGAAGTCTTGCTCATCGGCGCCGAGCGCTTGGTGGCATGCGCCGCGGACTTGGCTGCGGGTTTCAGCGTCTTGTGCTTGCCGCTCGCGTCGACCTTGAACGAGCCGGTGGCGCCGGGCTTGAACGAACCGGTCGCATTCGGATTGAACGAGCCCGTGGCGTTGGGATTGAAGGTGCCGCTGGGACTGCGATCCGTCACTTCCATGGTCACGGTCGGGATGGTCGGTTTGCGATCGCGCGCGTGATTGAGTTCGATGATCTTGCCTTCAGTCTGCGCTGCCGCGGTTGCTTTCGGTGCGGGCGCGTCCTTGAAACGGGTCTGCTCGGCGGCGCTGATGCGGATCACGCTCGGCGAGGGGAAGAACGTGCGCAGATAGCCGGAGACCGCTTCTGCCGAGACTTCTTCGCGGAAGAAGCCGAGGCGCAGGGAGTACACGATCTTGCCGCTGCCGGCATTGGCAATCGAATACACGCTGTAGGCCTCGAAGATGTCGAGGTGCGGCATGGCATCGAGATTCACCGGACGTTCCGACACGACCAGCTGGATCGAGAACCACTTTTCCTGCGAGTCGTCGTTGAGTTCGGCGCTGGTGAGCGCGCGGATCGTCTGCGTGCGGTCGGACAGCACCCATTTTCCCGGCGTGTCGTCTTTGGTTTGGGCGGTGGTGAGCGCGCGGTTCGTCGGCGTGCTGTCGTGCTCCGGCCGGCGGCGATCACCCGCCGGCGGCTGCGCGCGCGCGGCGACTGGCGCGGCAGCAGGTTTGGTCTCCGGGGGCTTGCGCGCCGGCTCGCTCTTGGCGGCGGCGGGCTTTGACGCTTCCTTGACCGACGGCGCTGCCTTCGCAGCAGCCGGTTTCGCAGGCGGTGCTACCGGCGCGGCAGGAATGGGATGTTTCGCCGTCGATTCGAGACTGAGCGCAGAACCCGGAATCTCGACGCCCTTGCCGACGTGGAAAGGCTGTGCCGGAGCATTCGCAGGCGCGGCAGCCGGCTTCGGCGGTGCGGGTTCCTTCTCCAGCGTCAGCTGGATTTCAGCCGGCGCGGCGAGCGCCTTCTTCGCCGCTTCGGCCGGCGGGCTGGAGGCCGGTGCCTTGATGACGGTGTCCGTCTTGTAGACGGGCGCGACGGTCTGCGGTGCCGGCGCGCTGGCAGACGGCTGCGGCGGCGTGAGTTCGGGCAGATCCCACGAGAGTTCGATGTCGGTTTCGGAGGCCGACTGAGCCGCTGCCGGTTTCGCAGGCGCTGCCGCGACGGCCGCGGGCTTCGCGATGACAGGTGCAGGTCTGGCTGCGGCCGCTTCCTGTTTCACCGCTGCCTTCGGCGCTTCTTTCGCAACCGCTGGCGCCGGCGTAGCGGCGACCGGCGCTGCCTTCACCGGTTCTTCGACGGCAGCCGGCTTCGGCACCAGCACCGGACGCTTCCACGCCGCCGTGGTTTCCGTGTTGGGCACATAGCCGCGGGCGAAGCGACGATCGTCGTCGGACAGACAGGCAACGAATGCGGTCGGATAGTTGTCGCGAACGGCGCTCAGCGCCTGTTCCGCATCGGCTTCGCTGGTGAAGAAGCCGAGCCGCAGGCGATGACGCGTGCGGCCGTCTTCGGCGCGCGCCACCTGGTAGAGCTTGTGGCTGTCGAAGCCGGGAATGGTCTTGCCGGCGGTCTGGATCGGCGCGATCGAAGAACAGAGATTGATGATGAAGAGCGTGTTGGCGGGTTCGGTGGAGGATGTCGCTGCGAGCAGCGGATCGACGGACGCATTGGCGCCACGTCCCACGAAGACCTTGCTGGTGTTCTCTTCCACGTTCCTTCCCCATCAAATCCGCAATCCGGTCGAACCACGGCCGGACGGATCATTTCGACGGGGGAGAGAATGCGTGCGCGCGCATCTCGATTGATGTCACGTCGACGGCGCTGAGTGGATTTCTGATCGATGAGAAGAAGAAAACTTCTGCTGACCGACCGATGGCGTCCGTCGAATCAACCGCATTCGTCCTGCGGTTCGTGGCAACCCCGCTGTCCTGGGAAATGATTCCGTTAGACCGGTAGCTTTGCGTCCTCGCCTTTCAGCGAGTTTGCCCTTGGCACGAATCGATTCTTCGGCAGCGCGACGGGATAAGTCAAGCGGCCAGGTCGGTTTCAGGAGACATGTAATACGGCGACAGTGGAGGGGCTGTCGCGGCGGTGAGGTTATGTCTCACACGGCCATGCGCGTCCAGGCTTCCTTGCTGACGCTGGCCGGTTCGCCGGCCATGATGCGCGGCGCGAGCTGCGACACGATGTGGACCTGTGCCGCGTCCGACAGACCCAGCGCGCGCAGCGCGCCTTCCAGTCCGTCGATCAGTTGACGCCGGTCCGTCTCGCTCGGGCAGGCATCGCGGGCCAGCGAGGCGAGTTCGTCGCCGACGCTCTGAATGGTCTCGGCGATCGACGGCGCGAACTCGCTCAGGTCGCCGCGCAGTCGGGCTGCGAAGCGGAACGAGTTGTAGGCGCAGACGTACGCCCGGTTCCGCAGCTTCAGATTTCGGAGCAACCCCATGTCTGTCAGGTCCGTTCGAGTGTGGTCGGCGGAAAGTCTGCGGAAGCCGGCTCGCCGCGTGGTGTGAGCTGCATCACAAAAGGCGGGCGCTTCCGGGTGTTGCGCCGTCGCCGCATTGCCAATCAAGTACCTGCGCGAGAAGAAAAAAATTCAGCTCCTGCGAGGTCAAAAACGGATTGACTTGTGTGTTCGGCCGTGACCGTTCAGGCACGGCCGACGTTGCGATCGGTCGGCGAGTGGAAGTACTCGCTCTCGGCGGCGAACTGCTTCATGAGCTTGCGCAGTTCTTCTAAACGACCTTCTGCCGTGCTGATCGGCAGGCACTCCTCGCACTCGGGGTCGGAGCAGGGCTGACGCGAATAGAGCCAGTACTGCACGGCGCCCGCGAGCAGACCGTCGGCGATGTCCCAGATGTCCGCCTTCTGGTCCGTGTCGGCGATCCGGTTGCCGAGGTCGACGGCCTTGCCGAAGGCCTCGGAGAAGGGATTATCGTTTTCCTGCATTGGGGGCGTCGGGAGCGAGCGGAGAGGGCCGGCATTGTAACCAGTCGGACACGCCTTCATAGAGAAAGGCCTGCCTTGAGGCGCAGGCCTGCTTGATGTGAAGAAATGGGGCTGCTTTACTCCCCGCCCGCTGACATAACCGCCGAGGAACCCATGGCTGACGAACGCGATGCCGAAGCGCAGATGGATGCCGATGCGCTGTACCAGGAAGAAATGTTTACCGATCGTCGCGTGGGCGCCCTGCGTCGGCTGACCCCCGTCAAGCGCGACGGATCGAGTGACGAGACACGCCCGGTCCTGTTCGTGGGCCAGGCGGAAATCATGACCAACATGGGTCCGGTGCCGCTGAGCTTCGAGATTCCGGGCGAGACGCTCGACCAGGCCGTGGCCGGGTTCGGTGTCGCGGCCCAGGCCGCCATCGAGCGCACCGTGCAGCAGATCCAGGAGATGCGCCGGCAGCAGGCCTCGCAGCTGGTCGTGCCCCAGGGCGGCTTGCCGCCGACCATGGGGGGCGGCGGGCGCGGCGGCGGCAAGATCCAGCTGCCCTGACCGCCCGCGGATCGCACCACGATGGTTTCTGTGCTGCCCCGTTCTGGGGCGGCTCGCTCCGGCCAGTAGCGGCTTTTACCGCGTAATGCACTGATTCCGGGCTGGCACGGTTTTCGCTCCCTCGGCTCCTGTCGCCACGAGAACCAGGACCGCGGATGCCAGGGGAGACGCCTTACGATGAAATGCACGCGCCGGACGGCAGTGTTCGCGAGCACTACCGGACCTTCGCGTCATGGCTCGCCAGAACACCGAAAGACCGGGTAGCGCAGAAGCGCACCGAAGCCGATTCGCTCTTTCACCGCGTCGGCATCACCTTCGCCGTCTATGGCGAAGAGGCGGGCACCGAACGCCTGATTCCCTTCGACATCGTTCCCCGCATCATCCCGGCGCCCGAATGGCAGCACCTCGCCGCGGGACTGCGCCAGCGCGTGCGGGCGCTCAACGCCTTCATCGCCGACATCTATCACGACCAGGACATCCTCGCGGCCGGCCGCATTCCGGCCGAGCAGGTGCTGTGCAACGGCCAGTACCGGCCCGAGATGCAGGGCGTCGACGTGCCCGGCTCTATTTACGCGCACATCGCCGGGATCGACGTGGTGCGCGCCGGCGCCGGCGAGTTCTACGTGCTCGAAGACAACCTGCGCGTGCCTTCGGGTGTCTCCTACATGCTCGAAGACCGCCGCATGATGATGCGGCTGTTTCCGGAGCTGTTCGCGCAGCATTCGATCGCCCCGGTCGAGCACTATCCCGATCTGCTGCTCGAGAATCTGCGCAGCGTCGCGCCGCCGGGCGTGAACGATCCGACGGTCGTGCTGCTGACCCCGGGTGCCTACAACAGCGCGTATTTCGAACATGCCTTCCTCGCCCAGCAGATGGGTATCGAACTGGTCGAAGGCCAGGATCTCTACGTCGAAGACGAATTCCTCTACATGCGCACCACGCGCGGCCCGCAGCGCGTCGACGTGATCTACCGCCGTCTCGACGACGACTTCATGGATCCGCTGGTGTTCCGTCCCGATTCGATGCTCGGCATTCCGGGCCTGCTCGCCGCGTATCGCGCCGGTCGCGTCACGATTGCCAATGCGATCGGCACCGGCGTCGCCGACGACAAATCCATCTATCCGTACGTGCCGGACATGATCCGCTTCTATCTCGGCGAGGAGCCGCTGCTGTCGAACGTGCCGACCTACGTGCTGCGGCGGAAGGAAGATCTCGACTACACGCTGGCGCATCTGCCCGAACTCGTCGTCAAGGAAGTCCACGGCGCCGGCGGCTACGGCATGTTGATCGGCCCGTCGTCGACCAAGGAACAGATCGAGGACTTCCGCCAGCGCATTCTCAAGAGCCCGGAGAAATACATCGCGCAGCCGACGCTGTCGCTGTCGGCCTGCCCGACCTTCGTCGAACAGGGCGTCGCGCCGCGTCACCTGGATCTGCGGCCCTTCGTGCTGTCGGGTGCGGAAGTGACGCTCGTGCCCGGCGGCCTCACGCGCGTCGCGTTGCGCGAAGGATCGCTGGTCGTGAATTCGTCGCAGGGCGGCGGCACCAAAGACACGTGGGTTCTGGAGCGCTGACGGATGCTGAGTCGCACCGCCGACCATCTCTACTGGATGGCCCGCTACACCGAGCGCGCCGAGAACCTCGCGCGCATGCTCGAAGTGAACTACCGGATGTCGCTGCTGCCGCAGGGCCCGGAAATCGTCGAGCAGGGCTGGGTCGCCACCCTGACCATCATCGGCCTGATGGATGCGTTCAAGCAGCGCTACGGCGCCGTCACGCCGGCGAACGCCATCGCCTTCCTGGTATTCGATCGCGACAACCCGATGAGCATCTACAGCTGCGTGCGCGCCGCGCGCGAGAACGCACGTGCCGTGCGCGGCACGCTGACGTCCGAAATCTGGGAAAGCGTCAATGCCACCTGGCTGGAAATACGCGTCGCCGGCATGCGCCCTTCGTCGGAAGCCGAAGTCGGCAATTTCTTCGAATGGGTGAAGCACCGTTCGCATCTCATCCGCGGCGTGATTCAGGGCACGATGCTGCGCGACGAGGCCTGGCACTTCACCTGGCTCGGCACGTATCTGGAACGCTCCGACAGCACCGCGCGCATCCTCGACGTGAAGTACCACCTGCTGCTGCCGCGCGGCGAGAAAGCGGGCGGCGCCGCCGACTACTATCAATGGAGCGCGCTGCTCAATTCGGTGTCGGCCTTCGAGGTGTATCGCCGCGTCTATCGCGACCTGATCACGCCCCGCCGCGTCGCGGAACTGCTGGTACTGCGCTCCGACATGCCACGCTCGCTGCATCGCTGCGTCGAGCAGCTCTACACGCACCTCATCGCCGTCCGCAACGGCCAGTCCGCCGAAACCGAGCGGCGTGCCGGCGAACTGCATGCGTCGCTGCGCTTCGGACGCATCGAAGACATTTTCGAACTCGGCCTGCACGAATACCTCGTGCAGTTCATGGGCCGCACCCGTGACCTGGGCGAGCGCGTCTCGCGCGACTTCCTGGTGTCGGCGGCGGATTGAAGACTAAGAAAGTTTCACACGGAGTTCACGGAGAGCACGGAGCCAGAGATCAAGAAAGAAGAATTTCCACGGGGGAGGAATGGGAACACGGGGAGCACGGGGAAAGAAAATTGCTCTTTCTTGAGACCCCGTGCTCCCCGTGTCCCCCGTGGAAATTCTCTTCTCTTAAACTCCGTGCCCTCCGTGAACTCCGTGTGAAACTCTGAGGATCTACGATGCAGTTGCACATTCGTCACGAGACTACGTATCGCTACGGCGAGCCGGTGAAGCGCAGCGTGCAGAACCTGCGGCTGACGCCGCGGCGCGATCCGGTGCAGCGCGCGCTGAACTGGAGCATCAGCGCGCCGGGACGTCAGCACGAGCAGATCGACGCGTACGGCAACGTCGTGCATCTGCTGACGCTCGACGAGCCGCATCGCGAGATCCGCATCGTCGTCAGCGGCGTCGTCGAAACCTACGACGTCGAGGGCGAGGCATTGCCGAACGACGGCAAGCTGTCGCCGCTCACTTATCTGGCCGAGACCAATCTCACGCGCGTGGACCCGGCGCTGCAGTCCTTCGCGCAGCAGAGCCTGCCGAGGACGGCCGATCGCCGCAGCAATCTGCTCAAGCTGGCGCACGCCGTCAGCGATACCGTGCACTACGAGCGCGGTGCCACCGACGTCCACGAACCCGCCGTGCGTGCATTCGCCCGCGGCAAGGGCGTCTGCCAGGATCACGCCCACGTCTTCATCGCCTGCTGCCGGGCCGCCGGTATCCCGGCGCGCTACGTCAGCGGCTATCTCTACACCGGCAAGGGCGACGAGGTCGCGAGCCACGCATGGGCCGACGCCTGGCTCGGCCCGGACGAGGGCTGGATGCCGATCGACATCACTCATCGCACGCTCGCCGGCGGCCGGCATTGCCGTCTCGCCGTCGGTCGCGACTATCTCGATGCCTGCCCGGTCCGCGGCGTGCGCCGCGGCGGCGGTGCGGAAGAAATGCAGGTCGCTGTGGTCATTGCGGCTTCGGCGCAGCAGCAATGAAAGAGAATGGCCGCAAAAAGGCGCAGAAGACACAATGAAAGAAGATTCTCATTTCTGACCTTGAGTCTTTTGCGACTTTTTGCGGCCATTGCCTTCGTTCTGAACTCCAAAGGCGGATTTCAAATGACGTATTGCGTTGGCATCCTGCTGGATGCCGGTATGGTGTTCCTGGCGGATTCGCGCACCAATGCGGGCGTGGATCAGATCAGCACGTTCCGCAAGGTTTCCGTGTTCGAGAAGCCGGACGATCGAGTGATGGTGCTGATGAGCGCGGGCAATCTGGCGATCTCGCAGGCGCTGATCAATACGCTGCGCGAGAGGACGCAGCAGCCGGACGGCGAGAGCCTGTTCACGGCGCCGAACATGTTTGCGGCGGTCACGCACATCGGTGACATGCTGCGCGAGGTCTACAAGCGCGACGCGGAGGCGCTCAAGGACCACAACATCGAGTTCAATGCGTCGCTGATCTTCGGCGGCCAGATCGGTCGCGAGCCGCCGCGCCTGTTCTGCGTCTATGCCGCCGGCAACTTCATCGAAGCGACGCCCGATACGCCGTACTTCCAGATCGGCGAATCCAAGTACGGCAAGCCGATCATCGATCGCGTCGTCACGCGCAGCACCAGCATCGCGCAGGCCGCGAAGTGCGCGCTGATCTCCATGGACTCCACCATCCGTTCCAATCTCTCGGTCGGCCTGCCGCTCGATCTGCTGAGCATCCACCGCGACACGCTGCGGGTGCAGAGCCACATCAGCATCAATGAAGATCACGACTACTTCAGAATGATCCGCACGCGCTGGAGCGAGAGCCTGCGCCATGCGTTCCATGAGCTGCCCGATCCGGAGTGGCTGCGGCGGAGCTGAAACCAGCCGGATTGGTACGCAAAAAGCACAAGGCGGAACACAAGAAGCACAAAAATCCTGATTCTTCCGAGAAGAAATCTCCTTGCGCCTTTTGTGTTCTTCGTTTGCGCTTTTTGCGTACCAATCCTAGTTCTGTACCGGTGAAAGGGCGGCCACCGGCTCACCGGACGTCGCCGCGCTCGCGCCATTGTCCTGCACACTCAGCAGCGACCCGTTCTCGTGGTTGATTGCGTCTTCGGTGCGCTTGTTCATCACGACGATGCTGATGCGGCGATTGATCGGGCTGTCCGGTGCCTGCGGATCGAGCAGCACGCTGGAGGCGAGGCCGACGACGCGGCCGATGCGCGCTTCGGTGAGGCCGCCGCCGAGCAGCGAGCGGCGCGCGGCGTTGGCGCGATCGGCGGAGAGTTCCCAGTTGCTGTAGTTCAGGCGGCCGTAGGGACGGATGTCGGTGTGGCCGCTGATGCTGATGCGGTTCGGTACGTTGTCGATGACGGTAGCGAGTTCGCGCAGGATCGTGTCGGCGAACGGTTCGAGCGTCGGGCTGCCGAGCGGAAACATCGACCGGCGTTCGTGATCGATGATCTGGATGCGTACGCCTTCCGGCGTGACGTCCAGCAGGATCTGATCCTTGAACTTCGCCAGCGACTCGCGCTGATCGATGGCTTCGCGCAATTCCGTCATCAGTCCTTCGAGGCGTTCCTTGTCGAGTTCTTCGGCAAGTTTCTCGGCCGTGTCTGCATTGATCGGCGCGGCCGGATCGGCCGAAGCGGATTCTTCCGTCGCCGTGCGGTGCAGTTCCATGCCGCCGCCGAGCGTGATCATGCTGATGCTGGCGCCGCCGGGGCCGTTGATCGATGTCGGCGACGGCATCGTGCTCGAGCCCGGCACGGCGGATGGATTGTTGAAGTATTCGGAGATCGCGCCCTTCTGTTCCTCGCTGGTCGATCCCATCAGCCACATGAGCAGGAAGAACGCCATCATCGCGGTGGCGAAGTCGGCGAAGGCGACTTTCCATGAGCCGCCGTGATGGCCATGGCCGCCCTTCTTTACGCGCTTGATGACGATCGTCGGCGCGTCGCTGCCCTTGGCCATGGCGCTGGCTACCGTCAGGCCTTCTTGCCGCGCAGCTGCGCTTCAAGATCCTTGAAGCTCGGACGCAGTTCGCCCGGCGTGGACTTGCGGCCGAACTCGATCGCGACCTGCGGCGGATGGCCCTGCACGAAGCCGAGGATGCAGGTCTTGATGGTCCGGTAGAACTGCGACTCGTCGTTGGCGATGCGCTCCATCGCATTGCTCATCGGGCTGACGAAGCCGTACGCGAGCAGGATGCCGAGGAAGGTGCCGACCAGCGCGGCCGCGACCTTGATGCCGATTTCCTCCGGCGGGCCGCCGAGCGCGCCCATCGTGTTCACGATGCCGAGCACGGCCGCGACGATGCCGAAGCCGGGCAGGGCGTCCGCGACCTTGCTCATGGCGGCGGCGGGTTCTGCGGCTTCGTGGTGATGTGTTTCGATTTCCAGATCCATCAGCGCTTCGAGCTGGAACTGGTCCATGTCGCCGCTGATGATCAGGCGCAGGTAGTCCTGGATGAATTCGGTGGCGTGCTTGTCCTTCAGGATCAGCGGACGCTTGGAAAAGATCTCGCTCTTGGACGGATCCTCGATCACGCGTTCCAGGCCCATCATGCCTTCCTTGCGCGCGACGGAGAGCAGGTCGTACATCACCGCGAACAGCGCCTGGTAGTGGGTCTTCTTGTAGGGCGAGCCCTTGAGCAGGCTCATCACGCCGCCGAACGCGCGCTTCGACACGCTGAACGGATTGGCAATGATGAAGGCACCGACGGCGGCGCCGCCGATGATGATGACTTCCGACGGTTGCCAGAGCGCGGCCAGCTGGCCGCCGTGCACGGCAAATCCGCCGAGCACGCAGCCCATGACGACGACGATGCCGAGAATCAGGTTCATGGGTCCGGAAACTTCCTGCAATGCATGGACGCGGAATCTCCCGTCCCAGGTAACGAAGATCGGCCGCGGAAGTCGGACCTTGAGTGTGATGCGGCTCAGACTTTTCCCTAATCTTTCGTCGCCATGCCGGACCGTTCCGGCGACAATGCGTCGCATGAAACTGTTAACCGCGTCATGGCGGGCGGCGCTCCTGTGCTTGGTGGCGTGGGCGGCCGGTGCGCAGAGTCTGGAAATCATCGATCTGCGTTATCGCACTGCGGCCGAGGTGATTCCCGTATTACAGCCGCTGGTCGAGCCGGGCGGCGCCATCAGCGGCAGCGACTACAAACTCTTCGTGCGCGCGAGCGCCGCCAACGTGACCCAGATCCGGCGCGCACTCGAGCAGCTCGACCGACAGCCGCGCTCGCTGTTTGTATCGGTGCGGCGCGCGAGCCGTCAGACCATCGAGCGCGAAGCGGCTGCAGCGTCGGTGATCGTCGGCAATCGCGGATCGGGTGCGACGGTGCGCGCCACCGAAGGTTCTTCGCAACGCGAAGGCTCGAGCATCAGCAGCGTGCAGGTACTCGAAGGCGGATCGGCGTTCATCTCGACCGGCCAGAGCGTGCCGTACGTGACCGCCGTCGTCGCCGGCGGGCGGCGCCCCTGGATCGGCGCGTCCACGACTTATCGCGATGTGAACAGCGGCTTTCTGGTCACACCGCGCGTAGCGACGCAGCGTGTGACGCTCGATATCGAACAGCAGGCGCAGCAACTCGGTAACAACCAGTCCGTCGATACACAGCGCATCACGACCCAGGCCAGCGGCAGGCTCGGCGAATGGATCGCGCTCGGCGGCGTCAGCGAATCGGCCAGTTCGCAATCGAGCGGCCTACTGAGCTGGCAGTACGCGACGCGCAGCAACGATCTCGAAGTGTGGGTGAAGGTGGAGGAGCGCTGAGGCGCTCCGATTGCCCCCTCCCTAGCCCTCCCCCGGCGACCGGGGGAGGGGAAGAAACAGAGCCCGCCTCTTGATCCCCTCCCCGGTCGCCGGGGGAGGGCAGGGTGGGGGCCGTTCCTGTGACCCACCCAACATCCCCATCGTCGTTTCTGCGCTAGCGTCGATCCTCTCCCACGACCGGACTTCCGCTTGCTCGACCACTGGAAACCGCTGCTCGCCATCATCGTGTGCTGCTTCGGCGTCGCCGGCATGCTCTCCGGCCGACCGATCGAACGCGCTCCGGGCGTGCTGGCGCCCGACGAACCCCTCCAGACGCCGACGACCGCTGCACCGTTCAGCGTGGGCGAGTTCCAGGTCGCGCCGCAGGCGAATTACGACATCACCGCGCGCGTGCTGTCCGTCGAAACCTATCGCGTCGATGGCGGCGCCAGACTCTCGCCGATCGATTTCGCCGTCGGCTGGGGACCGATGTCCGACAGCGCCGTGCTCGATCATTTCCGCATCACGCAGGGCAGCCGCTTCTTCACGATCTATCCCGACGAAGCCGCCATCGATCTCGCCACCGCGCTCAAAGGCGCCGCGAACATGCACCTGATCCCCGGCTCCGCGCGCGTACGCGACCAGCTCGACTCCGTACGCGCCGGCAACGTCGTGCGCCTACAGGGCTACCTCGTCAACGTCAGCCGCGCCGATGGCTATACCTGGAACACCTCGCTCACGCGCAACGACACCGGCGCGGGCGCGTGCGAGCTGTTCTATGTCGAGGATGTGGCGGTTCGGTGATCGAGAGGAGGAAATGGCCGCGAAAAGGCGCAAAAGACACAAGTCAGAACAGGAAGTCCTTTCTCATTCGCTTTGTGTTCTTTGCGCCTTTTTGCGGCCAATTTCGTCCTGTGTCTTTTGCGGCCTCTCATTCTTCTCCCGCGGCAATCGGCACCGCACGATCAGTCCCGGCTGGTTGTCGAGCAGTTCCATCGTGCCCCGATGCAGGCGGATCACGGCGGCGACGAGGCTGAGGCCGAGGCCGCTGCCGGACTGGCTGCGGTCGCGTTCCAGGCGCATGAAGGGTTGCAGGATGCGTTCGCGGTCTTCGGCGGGAACGCCGGGGCCGTTGTCGGCGACGTTCAGGGTGATGGTCTCGGCCGTCGACTCCACGCCGACTTCGACGCGGCCATCCGGCGGGACGTACTTCAGTGCGTTCTCGACCAGGTTCACCAGCACCTGCGCGAGCAGCTGCTGGTTGCCGCGCAGCAGCGCGTGCTGCTCGCCGCGATAGATGAGCGACTGCGATCGCTCGCTGGCCTCGGGCTGGTACAGGTCGACGATCTCGCGCGCGAGCACGGCCAGATCCACTTCCTCCAGCGGCAGTTCGCGCGAATAGGCATCGGCCTGCGCGATCTGCAGCAGCGTGCCGAGCGTGCGCTGCACGCGATCGAGTTCGGCGAGCGTCGCTTCCATCACCTCGCGCGAATCGGCGGCGAGTCCGCGATGCTGCAATGCTTCTTCGATGCGCACGCGCGCGCGATACAGCGGCGCGCGCAGATCGTGCGCTGCGCTATCGAACGTCGTGCGCAGCAGGCTGGTCTGCTGCTCGATGCGATCGAGCATGCGGTTGACGGTCGCTGAGAGTTCGTCGAACTCGTCGTGCGCGCCTTCGATGGCGAGCCGTTCGGAGAGTTCGCCGGCCATGATGGTGTCGCAGGTGCTGGCGACCGCCGCCACGCGGCGTCGCACGCGCTGGCTGTACACATACGTGACGAGCACGGCGAGCGCGAGACACAGCGCCGTGCCCCAGATCATGGCAGAGCGCAGGCGCGAGGCGAGCCGCTTGCGTTCGAGAATGTCGGTGCCGACCAGCAGCGCACGATTGCCGGGCAGGCGGAAGGTCTGCGCGCGCACCGGATGCGCCACGACGCCGCCGTGCTCGCTCGCGTCGATCTCGAATTCGATCCACTTGTCGCCGGTGCTGATGTGCGATGGCCAGCCCGCGATGTTGCCGGCGATGCGGCGCCCTTGCGCGTCGACGAGCAGGTACACCGCACCCGTGCGACCCCAGTTGTCGGCGCGCCGGTGCAGGTTCTCGATCAGCTGCAGGATGCCGCCGCGCCGGTATTCGTCCAGCAGGGCATTGACCTCGGCCTGGACGTCGACTTCATGATCGAGCACGCGCGCCGTCAGGACATAGACGGCCGTCAGCAGGACGACGATGCCGACGGCGAAGATGCCCACGAACAGCGCCGACAGACGCGCGGTGGAGAGACGGAATTTTCTGGGTGGTTGCGAGGGCGTTGCCATGCGGACGGCAACTATACCTGCGCGGGCCTTTCTTCCTGTAGGTCAGGCTTCAGCCTGACTCCTAAACAGGCCGGCTCAAGCCGGCCCCACAGGAAGAGAGGATCAGGCTTCATCCTTCAACACATACCCCGCCCCGCGCACCGTATGAATCAGCGGCCGCGAAAAACCCTTGTCGACTGCGTTGCGCAGCCGGCTCATGTGGACGTCGATGATGTTGGTCTGCGGATCGAAGTGCAGATTCCAGACGCCTTCGAGCAGCATCGTCCGCGTCACGATCTGGCCGGGACGACGCAGCAGGTATTCGAGCAGCTGGAATTCCTTGGACGTGAGATCGATGTTGCGACCCTCGCGCGTGACGCGGCGGCTCAGCAGATCCATTTCCAGGTCGCCGAGCAGCAGGCGGGTCTCGGCGCCCGACGACGAGTTGCGACGATTGAGTGCTTCGATGCGTGCCAGCAGTTCGGAGAACGCGAACGGCTTGGTCAGATAGTCATCGCCGCCGGCCTTGAGTCCATGCACGCGGTCGTCGACCGTGCCGAGTGCCGACAGGATCAGCACCGGCGTCTGGTCGGATTTCTGTCGCAGCGCGCCGATGATGGCCAAGCCGTCCATGCAGGGCAGCTGCCGGTCGGCGATGATGACGTCGTAGCGATTCTGCGTGGCGCGGGCGAGGCCGTCGCGACCCTCCGCGCTGTGCTCGACGGTATAGCCGTTCTCGCGCAGACCCTTGACGAGATATTCCGCCGCTTCGAGGTCGTCTTCGATCAACAGCAGGTGCATGGAGGCCATTCTAGCCCACGCGCACCGGCACGAAGATCTGTGCACTGTCGCGCTCGATCAGCAGCGCCACGACCTTGCCGCCCTTGCTCGCGGCCTTCTGCAGGTCCTGCACCGATTTCACGCGCGTGCCGTTGACGCCGAGGATGATGTCGCCGGGACGCACGCCGGCATCCGCTGCGGGGCCGTCCACGTCTTCGACCAGGATCGAACCTTCGGTTTCGGCCTGGCGCTTTTCTTCCGGTGCGAGCGGACGGATGGCGAGGCCGAGCTTGCTGGCGGAATCGGTGTCCGCACCGCCGCGCGAGGCGACCTGCGGACCTTCTTCCTTGATCTCTTCCGGGCGCGCCGTCAGTACCTTGCTGTTGCCATCACGCCAGACTTCGATCTTCACCGGCGTACCAGGCTTCGTTTCTGCGATGAGCGCCGGCACCTGCGAGGACGTCTCGATCTCGTTGCCGTCCACTTTCAGGATCACGTCGCCGGCCTTGATGCCGGCCTTGTCGCCCGGGCTGTCGGCTTCGACCATGCCGACCAGTGCGCCGTGCGGACGATCGAGCCCGAACGAGTCAGCGAGCTGTGCATCGACTTCCTGGATCGACACGCCGATGCGGCTGCGCGTGACCTTGCCGTTGGCGACGAGCTGTTCCTTCACATGATTCGCCACGTCGATCGGCACCGCGAACGACAGGCCCATGTAGCCGCCGGTGCGGCTGTAGATCTGCGAGTTGATGCCGACGACCTCACCCTTGAGATTGAACAGCGGACCGCCCGAGTTGCCGGGATTCACGGCCACGTCGGTCTGGATGAACGGCGTGTAGTTCGCTTCGCCGGGCATCGAGCGCGACGTCGCGCTGACGACGCCGGCCGTCACGCTGTTCTCGAAGCCGAACGGCGAGCCGATCGCGATGACCCATTCGCCGGGCTTGAGCTTCGATGCATCGCCGAGCTTCACCGTCGGCAGGTTCTTGCCTTCGATCTTGATCACGGCAACATCGGTGCGCTCGTCGACACCGACGACCTTCGCTTCGTATTCGCGGCGGTCGGTCATTTTCACCGTGACCTTCGACGCGCCGTTGACGACATGCGCATTGGTCAGGATGTAGCCGTCCGGACTGACGATGAAGCCCGAGCCCTCGCCGCGCGCCGGCTGCGGATTGCCGCGCGGGATCTGGCCGCCGCCGAAGCGACGGAAGAACTCATAGAACGGATCGTTCGGCGACATGCCGCGTTCCGGGAAATTGGCGACCGGCTCGGCTTTCTCGATGACCGCGACATTCACGACGGCCGGGCCGTAGCGATCGACGAGCGAAGTGAAATCCGGCAGGGCGCCGCTGAGATTGATGGGTGCCGCCGCAGCCGATTCTGTCGCGGCTGCCGCGAGGCCGCTGCCTGCGATGCCGGCGGCGACCTGATCCTGCGAACAGGCGGCGAGCGAGAAGCCGACTGCCGCCACTAACACCGAAGCCCGAACCCTGTGCGCGACCATTCGTGTCTCCGCGAAAAATGGATTGATCGATGTGTTCCGAAACCCGCAGGTTCCGACTCCGTCCAGTCAGACGCATCGCTGTCCGGAAAGTTTGGTGACGCCCGCGGCCGAATCCAGTTTCTTACGAAGAATTCATGCCTATGGCGGCGTCCGCGGCATCGCGGTGCAATGCGCCTGTGGGGCGGGCTTCTGTCTGTAGGTCAGGCTTGCAGGTCAGGCTTGTAGGTCAGGCTTTAGCCTGACGCCTTATCCGGCCGGCTGAAGCCGGCCCCACAGGGAGAGGGCGCGATTGATCGGCCCGGCCGGCAGCGTCCAACGGCGGTCGGATTCTTCAGGTGGTTTTCTTGGCAGACGATCGGGAACTGGTGCGCCGCATGCTGGCCGGCGAGGAACGCGCGTTCAGCGTGTTCTTCGACGACTACTTTCCGCGCGTCTACCGTTTTGCGCTGCCGCGGATCGGCAACGATCCGGAAGCCGCGCGGGATGTCGTCCAGGCCACGCTCGTGAAAGCCATGCGCAACCTGCCGAACTATCGCGGCGATGCCGCATTGTTCAGCTGGGTGTGCCAGATCTGCCGCAACCAGATCGTCGATCACCTGCGCGTACAGCGCCGGCACGCCAGCCGCGTGGTACCGATCGAGGACACGCCGGAAATCCGCGCGGCGTTGGAGGCGATCGAAGCGCCGCCGCAGGATGAGCCCGCGTATCGCTACGGCAGCGAGGAAACGCGGCGGCTGGTGCGCAGCGTCCTCGATCGTCTGCCGGGGCGTTATGGCGATGTGCTGGAGTGGAAGTATGTCGACGGGCACTCGGTCGAGGAGATCGGCGCCATGCTGGGCATCGGGCACACGGCGGCACAATCGATGCTGGCGCGTGCGCGGGTTTCCTTTCGCGAAGCGCTGGAAACGGTTTTCGGCTCCACGGCGGCGGATGTACTGGCAGGAATGCGTGGTTCGTAGCAGCGCAATCGACCCATGAACGAACGTATCGACAAACCGGAAGCAGACGACGAGGCCGCACTCGAAGGGCTGCTGCGTGCGGCCGGTTCGCGCGAAATGCCGCCCGCGGACGTCGTCGACGAAGTGCGCCAGGCGGTGTACGGCGAATGGCGCGACGCGGTGCGGCGCCGTCGTCGCAGTCGTTTCGCTGCCTACGGCGTCGCCGCGGGTCTGGCGGCCGGCATCGTTGCCGCGGTACTCGTCTTCCAGCCGCTGCGCTCGCCGGGCGAGCCGATCGCAACCGTCGCGCGCGTCGAGGGCGCACTGCAGCTGGCAGTCGACGGCAGCGAGGAGTGGCACGCCGTGTTGCCGGGCGCGCCGCTCGCGAAGGGCGTCATGCTGCGAACCGACGAAGGAACGCGCGCCGCACTGGACATGCATGGACTCTCCGTGCGGATCGATGCGGGTTCGCTGATCGAGCTGCAGGCGGGCGATCGCATTGCGCTGGACAGCGGCGCGCTCTACGTCGACGCCGGCCAGCCGGCATCCGCGCCTGTGTCTGCGCTCGTGGTCGACACGCTCTACGGCGCCGTGCGACACGTCGGTACGCAGTACGAACTGCGCACGCTGCGCGCCGGCCTGTCCGTCAGCGTGCGCGAAGGGCGCGTCGAGATCGAACGCGCGGGCCAGACGTATGCCGGCACCGCCGGCGAGCAACTGCTGGTGCCGCGCGCCGGCGAGATCGAGCGCGAGGCGATTTCGCCGCAGGATGCGCGCTGGCAATGGGCCGCCGGCATCGCGCCGGTGTTCGCGATCGAACGCAAACCGCTCGCGGAATTTCTCGACTGGGTCGGGCGCGAGACGGGCAAGCGCATCGCCTATGCGACTCCTGAGGTGCAGGCGCGTGCCGAGCAGATGATCCTGCGCGGCTCCGTCAGCAACCTGCCTCCCGAGCAGGCGCTCGCCGCCGTGCTCGCCACGACGCCGTTCCGGCACGCGCAGACGCCGGATTCCATTCGCATCGAGCTCTGATCCCCTCCTCCGCGTAGCGGGGGCCGCTCCCGCGCATCCATGCGCTCGCGGCATTCGCACATCCATGTGCAGCAGAGGGTCAGGGTGGGGACCTCTCTCTTGCTGTGGGGCCGGCTTCAGCCGGCCTCTTTCCGGAAGTCAGGCTAAAGCCTGACCCACAAGAAGAAACCCCCATCCCGTCCTTCTCCCGCCGCGCGATTGTTCCGCGACAGCGGTTGCGTCCAACACGCGTAACCACTCGCGACGCCGACGCGTCGCTCACGAATCACGATGCGGTGAGAGTCATGAAGCCACGGCATGTCGCGGTTGCGGTGTGTTGTTGTCTCTGCATTCTGGCGGACCTCGCGCGTGCCGACGATGACGCGCAGGATGCGGCGCGATTGCACGAGGGCGCGCGCATCGGTCGCATCCAGATCCTGGTCGACGATGTCTTCGAGCAAGAAGATCCTCTGAGCGCGCCCTACCGGCTGGCGAATGCGCTGCACATCGCGACGCACGTCAAGACCATCGCCGACCAGCTACTGTTCCACACCGGCGACGTCTACGACCCGCGCACGCTCGAAGAATCCGCGCGCCTGCTGCGCGAGCAGCGCTATCTCGGCGACGCCAGCATCGAACCGCTGCGCTACAACGACGACAACAGCGTCGACGTCATGGTGCGCGTCCGCGACGTCTGGACCATGAGCCCGGGCATCTCCTTCGGCCGGCAGGGCGGCGCCAACAGCGCCAGCGTCGAGTTCGAGGACACGAACTTCCTGGGCCTCGGCAAGCAGATTTCGGCGGAGCGATCCAGCGACGTCGATCGCCAGGCCTGGCGCTTCGGCTATCGCGATCCGCATCTGTTCGGCAGCTGGTGGCGGCTCGGCGTGGCGTACGGTGATCTGAGCGACGGCAGCGAGAAATCGCTGTCGCTGTCGCGGCCGTTCTATTCGCTCGATTCGCGCTGGAGCTTCACCGCCGCCGCGGACGATGCGACATCGACCCGATCGCAATACTCGCTGGGCGAGATCGTCGATCAGTTCTCGATGCGCGAACGCAGGTTCGAGATCGGCGGAGGCTGGTCGGACGGGCTGCGCGACGGCTGGACGCGCCGTTATCTCGCGGGCATTCGCTACGAGCTGCGCGATTTCGCTCCACTCGAATCGAGCGTCGCGGCCGTGCCGGATCGCCGGGCGCTGAACTATCCCTGGTTCGGCATCGAGCTGATCGAAGATCAGTACCGCAAGACGCGCAATCTCGATCAGATCGGCCGCGTCGAGGATCTGTACCTGGGCCGGTCCGCGCGACTGGAAGCCGGCTATGCCTCGACGGCGCTCGGTTCGACCCGGGATGCGCTGATGCTGAGCGGTTCGGCGCAGGCGGGATTCGAGCCGGCGCCAGACCGGTACCTCGTCTACAAGAGCACATTTCACGGACGTGTCGAAGACGGCGAACTGCACGACGCCCTGCTCGAACTCGGCGGGCGCTACTACCTGCGCCAGTCGCCGCGCCGCGTGCTGTTCGCTGCGGCCACGGCGTCCTTCGCTGCCGCGCTCGATCCCGAGGAACAGCTCCTGCTGGGCGGCGACAGTGGCTTGCGCGGCTATCCGCTGCGCTACCAGGCCGGCACGACCCGCGCGCTCGTCACGCTCGAAGAACGCTTCTACACGCGCTGGCAGCCGCTGAAGCTGTTCAACGTCGGCGCCGCCGTGTTCTTCGATGCCGGACGCACCTGGGGCAGCGATCCGTATGCGCAGCCGTCGCTCGGCTGGCTGCGCGACGTGGGCATCGGCCTGCGCCTGGGCAGCGTGCGCTCCGGCCTCGGCAACGTCCTGCACATCGACATCGCCTGTCCGCTCGACGGCGGCGATGACATCGACAGCGTGCAGTTCCTGATCCAGACCCGCCGTTCCTTCTGATCCTCGCGAGGCATTCATGCAATTCATGCGATCGACCTGCGAATGAGTCCCATCGACGGCTGGTGGCGTGCCCTGCGCGGGCCGCTGGCGGCATTCGTCGTACTGGCCGCGGTGTTCGCGACGACGGACGCCGATGCGTGCATCGCCCGGTGGCTGTTCTTCGATGCCGACACCGGACGCTGGCTCGGCGCGCACAGCGCGTGGACCAACGCAGTGCTGCACACGGGCGGCGGGTGGCTGGTTCGCTCGGTCGTGGTGGCGGTGCTGTCGATGTGGATCGCCACCTTCATCGCCGAACCGGTGCGGCACTGGCGCCGGACTGCCGCCTATTTCCTGATCGCCGTGCTGCTGAGCGTCGGCATCGTCGGCGTGCTCAAGCACTTCACCAACGTCGACTGTCCGTGGGATCTGCTGTCCTTCGGCGGCCGGTTTCCGTACGTGCCGTTGTTTTCCGATCGACCGGATGCGCTGCGCGCCGCGCACTGCTTCCCGGCCGCGCATGCCGGTTCCGGTTATGCGCTGATGGCCCTGTACTTCGTCTTTCGCGACGTCGATCGCCGCAAGGCGCGCGCAGGCTTCGCGGCGAGCATGGCGACCGGATTGATCTTCGGCTTCGCGCAGCAGTCGCGCGGCGCGCATTTCCTGTCCCACGATCTGTGGAGCGCGATGATCGCGTGGAGCGTGTGTGCCGGCGTCTACTGGCTGGGATTCCGCGGCAGCCTGCGTGCCACGGCGGATGCGCCGATGCCTGAGGAACGCGCTTTGATTACCATGCCGTGAGTCGCAACCCTCCATGTGCAACCTTTGCAGTCAGTCCGGGCAGCCAGTTTGTTCGATCGCTCCTCATGCAGCCGCAGATGGCGCCCGACCTGTGTGTCGGGCAGCGCATGGCTGCTGCTGTTCCTTGGCGTCCAGGCCATCGCGGCCGGATTCATCGGCAGGAGCGTCGCCGACGTACTCGAACAGCTGCGCGGGCAGGGGCTGACCTTCATCTACAACAACGAGATCGTGCCCGACGACCTGCGCATCGCCGCGGAGCCGGGCGCGGATTCGGGCGTGGCGCTGGCGCGCGAGATCCTGAAACCGCACGGACTCGCGCTTACCGAAGTTGCGCCGCAGACGTTTGCCGTCGTGCGCATGCCGCCGCCCGCCGCTGCGGATAACGGCACAGTCGCCCGCACCGTCGCGCGCGATCCGCTCGAAGAAGTCGTCGTCCAGACCAGCCGCTACGCACTGGCGACCGAGATCGCAGGCTCGCACGCCTTCCTCGACCAGGTGCAGGTGACGAACCTGCCGCGACTCGGCGACGAAACCCTGCAGGCCGTGCAGCGCTTGCCGGGCGCCGCGGTCAACGGGTTCTCCAGCATCGGGCCGATCCGCGGCGGCGTTCCCAACGAGACGGCGATCCTGTTCGACGGCCTGCGGCTCTACGAACCGTTCCATCTCAAGAACTATCTGAGTCCCGTCAGCCTGCTCGATTCGCGCCTGATCGACGGCATCGACGTGTATTTCGGCGGTTTTCCTGCGCCCTATGGCGATCGCATGAGCGCGATCGTCGATGCGCGGTCCGTGCGCCCGGCGCCGGCGCGCTACTACGAACTCGGCCTGACGCTGTTTCATGCCAGCGCGCTGGCGGCAGCGTCGCTGGCCGAAGATCGCGGCCGGCTGCTGGTTTCCGCACGGCGCAGCAATCTCGGCGAACTGTCGCAGCTCGCCGAGAACGACTTCGGCAAGCCGGATTATTCGGACGGCTTCGCGCGACTCGACTGGCGCTTCAGCGATACGACGAGCGGCGCGCTGAACGCATTGCTGTCGCATGACCGGATCACGGCCGTGCGCTCCGAGGGCACCGAGCGCGCGCAGGACGAATCGAGCAACGGTTATCTGTGGGCGACGCTGGATCATGCGTGGTCGGAATCGTTGTCCAGCCGCGCGATCCTGTCGTGGACTCACGTGGCCGACGAACGCCGCGGCGAAGTGAACGATCCGGGCCGGCGCATCGGCAGCGTGCGCGACGACCGGTCGTTCGATGTCGCGGGTCTGCGGATCGAGAACGAGTGGCGCACGGCGGACCTGATGCATCGGTTCGGCGCGGAAGTACGCCGGCTCCAGGCCGAGTACGAATACGACGCCGACGTGTCGTTCGACGCCGGTTATCCGTTCGCCGGTTCGCCGCCGATCGACACGCTGCGACGGGTCGAACTGCATCCCGACGGCTACGAGGCGTCAGGCTACTGGGACACGCGCTGGCAACCGAACGCGCTGTGGGCATTGCAGGCCGGACTGCGCGTCGACACGCAGATCTACGACGGTTCCGGCGATTCGGCGCAGTGGAGTCCGCGCCTCAGCCTGCTCTACAAGGCGGGCGCGGACACGCGGCTGCGCGCGAGCTGGGGACGCTTCTACCAGTCGCAGGGCATCAACGAGCTGCAGGTCGAAGACGGCATCGACCGTTTCTACCCGGCGCAGCACGCGAATCACACGATCCTCAGCATCGAACATTCCTTCAGCTGCACGCTCGATGCGCGACTGGAGCTGTACCGCAAGGACTACCGGCGCGTGAATCCGCGCTTCGAGAACCTGTTCGATCCGCTGGTGCTGCTGCCGGAGCTGGCGTTCGACCGCGTGCGCATCGCGCCGTCGAGCGCGCGCGCCGACGGCGTGGAACTGTGGCTGAACTGGCAGCCGAGCGGCCACTGGAGCGGCTGGTTCAGCTACACCTGGTCGCAGGTGCAGGACCGCATCGACGGCGCGGACGTGTATCGCAGCTGGGATCAGCGACACGCGGTCAGCGCCGGCATCGCCTGGACCTACGGTCCGTGGGCCGTGACGCTGGCCGACACGTACCACACCGGCTGGCCGACCACCGAACTGACGCTCGGGCCGGACGCCACACCGGTCGTCGGTCCCCGCAATGCCGTGCGCTATGCCGATTTCAATTCGCTCGATGTGCGTGTCACTCGCACGTTCGCCCTGCCGCGCGGCGAACTCGACGTATTCCTCGAAGCCACCAATCTCTATTCGCACCGCAATCCCTGCTGCACCGAGTACCAGCTGGCGACCGGCACGGATGGCAATCCGGTGCTGGAATCAAACGTCGATTCGTGGCTGCCGCTCGTGCCGTCGTTCGGCGTGTTGTGGCGGTATGGGAAGTGAGAGAGGGAAACTCTCCTCCTGTGGGGCCGGCTTCAGCCGGCCTTCTTCAGGTGCAAAGGCCGGCTGAAGCCGGCCCCACAGGAAGAGCTTTCGTTGTCCTCACTCGAGCTTCGACTTCAGCTCGTCCAGTTCGCGGCGCAGTTCCGCGACCAGTTCTTCGAGTTTCTCGATGCGTTCGGCCTGCGGCGGCTGGCGCGCGGGCGTCGATACCGAAGCGACCGGAAGTTCGGACACGTCGACATCGCCGCTGAACAGGTGCGCGTAGCGCGAGTCGCGGCGGCCCGGCTCGCGCGGCAGTTGCGCAACGAAGGGGCCGTCCTCGCGCGTCGCCAGATTCAGCAGCGCCGTTTCGACTTCGCTGACCTCGTTCACGTCCGCCATGCGTGCTGCACGGGTCTTGAGTTCGCCAGGCGTCTGCGGACCGCGCACCAGCAGTTCGCACAGAATGGCGGTTTCGAGCGGGCTGAACGTCAACGAGCCGAAGCCGGTGTTGCAGAAACGGTGCTGGTATTTCGGCACGCGGCTGCCGAAGCCGGATTTGTCCAGGACCAGGTGCTTGCGCGACAGCGAATCCAGCGTCTGCTGCACCGTGCGCTCGTCCAGGTCCATGATCGGGTCGCGGTTGCTTTTCTGGTTGCAGGCGTTGGTGAGGGCGTTGAGCGACAGCGGGTATTGATCGGGGGTCGTGAGCGCCTTCTCGATCAGGCATCCGATGACACGGGCTTCGAGGGCTGTCAGCTCGATGTTCACGGGCGGTCCTTATGCAATTTTGTTAGGACAATATAGGCGAAGCGGCGACTGGCTGCTGGCGACTGGCGGTTGGCCAGAATTCGCTGTCGATTTCTTCTTCTGGCCAGTCGCCAGCAGCCAGTCGCCAGCAGCCCTCTGATATACAATTCGCGCGTCGGTTGTCCCAAGTTGCGAGATTTCCCTTGCTGAACCTGTCCCTGCCGCTCGATCCCATCGAGGCGGAACGCGTTCCCGTCCCCGCAGTGCCGGCGCGCCTGCGCGAGATTCCGTACAACTACACCTCGTTCTCGGATCGCGAAATCGTCATCCGCCTGCTGGGCGCGTCGACCTGGGACGTGCTGGAAGAACTGCGCAGCGAACGTCGCACCGGCCGTTCGGCACGGATGCTGTACGAAGTGCTCGGCGACATCTGGGTCGTACAGCGCAATCCCTATCTGCAGGACGACCTGATCGACAATCCGAAACGCCGCCGGCTGCTGGTCGAGGCGCTGCATCATCGATTGAACGAAGTCGAACGCCGCCGCGAACCGGCCGATGCCGAGCGTGACACCAAGGTCGGGCAGTTGCTGACGGCCGCGCGTGCCGCCGTCGAAGCGTTCGCTACGGAGTTCGATCGCGTCACCACGCTGCGCAAGCGCGCGCGGCGCCTGTTCGAGCGGCACACGCGCGAGGACTGCATCCGTTTCGATGCCTTCGCGCGCGTTTCGCACGTCACCGACGCCACCGACTGGCGTATCGAATTTCCCTTCGTCGTGCTGTCGCCGGATGCGGAAACCGAAATTCCCGCGCTGGTGCGCGACTGCATCGAACTCGGACTCACCGTGATTCCGCGTGGCGGCGGCACGGGCTATACGGGCGGGGCCATTCCACTCACGTCGATGTCGGCTGTCATCAATACGGAAAAACTCGAGCGCATCGATGCTGTCGAAATGACCGACCTGCCGGGCGTCGCCGACAAGGTCGCGACGATCTTCACCGAAGCGGGTGTCGTCACGCGTCGCGTCTCCGATGCCGCCGAGAAAGCCGGCTTCGTCTTTGCCGTCGATCCGACCTCCGCCGATGCCTCGTGCGTCGGCGGCAATGTCGCCATGAATGCCGGCGGCAAGAAGGCCGTGCTGTGGGGCACCGCGGTCGACAACCTCGCCTGGTGGCGCATGGTCGATCCGGAAGGCAACTGGCTCGAAGTCACGCGCCTCGCCCACAACCGCGGCAAGATCCACGAAGTCGAGGTCGCCTCGTTCGATCTGGTCTGGAAAGACGGTCGCGAGACGCCGGACCGCGCGCGCGTCATCAATACGGCGCGCATCGACATCGAAGGCCGCAGCTTCCGCAAGGTCGGACTCGGCAAGGACGTCACCGACAAATTCCTCGGCGGTCTGCCCGGCGTGCAGAAAGAAGGCTGCGACGGTCTCATCACCTCCGCGCGCTGGGTGCTGCATCGCATGCCGAAGCACATCCGCACGGTGTGCATGGAGTTCTTCGGTCACGCGCGGTTTGCGATTCCGTCCATCGTCGAGATCAAGGATTTCCTCGACCGCGAGGCACGCACGACCGGCGTGCAGCTCGCCGGCCTCGAACATCTCGACGAGCGCTACCTGCGCGCCGTCGGCTATGCGACCAAATCCAAGCGCGGCACGCTGCCGAAGATGGTGCTGATCGGCGATATCGTCGGCGACGACGAAAATGCCGTGGCGCGTGCGACCTCCGAAGTCGTGCGGCTCGCCAATGGCCGCGCCGGCGAAGGATTCGTCGCCGTCGCCGCGGATGCGCGCAAGAAGTTCTGGCTCGACCGTTCGCGCACGGCGGCCATCGCGCGCCACACCAACGCCTTCAAGATCAACGAAGACGTGGTGATTCCGCTCGATCGCATGGGCGACTACACCGACGCCATCGAGCGCATCAACATCGAGCTGTCGTTCAAGAACAAGCTGCAGACGATCGACGAACTCGACAAATACTTCGCCGGCGAACTGGAACTCGGCAAGGTCGACGATCCCGACATGGAGCGCGCCTCGCGCCAGGAATTGATCGGCGACCGGCAGGAACAGGCGCAGCAGGTACTGGCGACGGCGCGCGCTCGCTGGCAGTGGATGTACGACAACCTCGACACGCCGCTGCGCGACGCGCTGGGGGGCCTGAGCGAACTCGGTTTCGCACCGCTGCGTGGTGATTTCGAGAAGCGCCTTGAAGACGAGCCGGACCTGCGCGTATTCGATCTGGTGCAGGATCGCTCGATCCGTACGTCGTGGAAGAGCGAAGTGCGCTCGCACCTGCGCCGCCTGTTCGTCGGCGGCGCATTTGCGCCGGTGCTGCAGTCGGCCGAGGACATCCACAAGCGCGTGCTGCGCGGCCGCGTATGGGTGGCGCTGCATATGCACGCCGGCGACGGCAACGTGCACACCAACATTCCGGTGAACTCCGACGACTACGAAATGCTGCAGACGGCGAATCGCGCCGTCGAACGCATCATGGGCATCGCGCGCAATCTCAACGGCGTGATCTCGGGCGAGCATGGCATCGGCATCACCAAGCTCGAATTCCTCACCGATGCGGAAACCGAGGAATTCCGGCGCTACAAGGATCGCGTCGATCCGGACGGCCGCTTCAACAAGGGCAAGCTCATGCCCGGCGGCGATCTGCGCAATGCCTATACGCCGAGCTTCAACCTGATGGGCCACGAGTCGCTGATCATGCAGCACTCGGACATCAATTCGATCTCGGATGCGATCAAGGACTGTCTGCGCTGCGGCAAGTGCAAGCCGGTATGCGCCACGCACGTGCCGCGTGCCAACCTGCTTTATTCGCCGCGCAACAAGATCCTCGCCACCTCGCTGCTGATCGAGGCCTTCCTGTACGAGGAACAGACGCGGCGCGGCATTTCGATCCGACACTTCGACGAGTTCTCGGACGTCGCCGATCACTGCACCGTCTGCCACAAGTGCGTGACGCCGTGCCCGGTGAACATCGATTTCGGCGATGTTTCGATGGCCATGCGCGATCTGCTGCGTCGCATGGGCAAGAAGCGGTTCAATCCGGGTACCGCGGCGACGATGATGTTCCTGAACGCGACCAATCCGGAAACCATCAAGCTCACGCGCAAGGCGATGATCGACTGGGGCTTCAAGGCGCAGCGCTTCGCCAATCGCACGCTCGGCGCGTTCGCCGCGGGGCAGACGAAGCGCCCGCCGGCGACCACGGGCAAGCCGCCGGTGAAGGAGCAGGTGCTGCACTTCATCAACAAGAAGATGCCGGGCGGGTTGCCGAAGAAGACGGCGCGCGCGCTGCTCGACATCGAGGATCGCAACTACGTGCCGATCATTCGCGATCCGGCGCGCACCAGCAGCGAGTCCGAAGCGGTGTTCTATTTCCCCGGCTGCGGCTCGGAGCGCCTGTTCTCGCAGGTCGGCCTCGCAACGCAGGCGATGCTCTGGCACGTCGGTGTGCAGACGGTGCTGCCGCCGGGCTACCTGTGCTGCGGTTATCCGCAGCGTGGCTCGGGCGATTTCGAGAAAGCCGAGAAAATGATCACGGACAACCGCGTGCTGTTCCATCGCGTCGCCAACACGCTCAACTACCTCGACATCAAGACGGTGGTGGTGAGCTGCGGCACCTGCTACGACCAGTTGCAGGGCTACAAATTCGAGGAGATCTTCCCGGGCTGCCGTATCGTCGACATCCACGAGTACTTGATGGAACGCGGCGTGAAGCTCGAAGGCGTGACGGGCGTGCGCTACATGTACCACGACCCGTGCCACACGCCGATCAAGCAGCACGATCCGCTCAAAGTGGTGAACACGCTGATCAACGACAAGGTCAACGGCAGGATCGAAAAGAACGATCGCTGCTGCGGCGAGTCGGGCTCGTTCGCGGTGTCGCGTCCGGACGTGGCGACGCAGGTGCGCTTCCGCAAGGAACAGGAAATGCGTGCCGGCGCGGAGAAGCTGCGCGCCGACGGATTCAAGGGCGATGTGAAGATCCTGACCTCGTGCCCGTCCTGCCTGCAGGGCCTGAAGCGCTACAACGACGATGCCTCGACCGAGGCGGATTACATCGTCGTCGAGATCGCGCGCCACATCCTCGGCGAGGAGTGGATGCCGGCGTATGTGAAGGCGGCGAACAGCGGCGGGATCGAGCGGGTGCTGGTGTAGGCTTTTTTTCTTCCTGTGGGGCCGGCTTCAGCCGGCCTTCGGAAGAAGTCAGGCTAAAGCCTGACCTACAGGAAGAGTCAGAGGCCGGCTTCTCCGGCCCCGCAACCGGGAGTGCTCACATGTCCGTCAGCCGCCTCGTCATCCTGCTGATCCTTGCTGTGCCGTTGCCCACCTTGGGTGCTGACAGCGCCGACGACATCATCCAGCGCTACCAGCTCGAACAGGGCACCGAGCCGGTGAAGGAACGTCCCGGCTGGCGCAAGCCGAAAAAGATCCTGGTGGGCGGCTTCGTCACGGGGATGATCGACGAGCTGCGCGCGGCGTATCCCGACATCCAGTTCGTTGCCGCGAAACCGGGCGAAGCCGCCAGACAGGCGAAAGACGCGGACGCACTCTTCGGCATCTGCAACGCCGAACTGATCGCCGCCGCGAAGGCGGTGCAATGGATCCACTTCGTCACCGCCGGCGTCGAGAACTGCGTCTCCGTGCCGGGCGTGAAGGAGCGCGACATCCTCGTCACCAACATGCAGCGCATCGGCGGCCCGATCATCGCCGAGCATGTGATGGCCATGACGCTCGCGTTCACGCGCGGGCTCGATCTCTACCTCCCGCAGCAGGCGAAGCGCGAATGGAAGCGCGTCACGCCGCCCGGACGCATGGCCGTCGTGAAGGGCAAGACCCTGCTGGTCGTCGGCCTCGGCGGCATCGGCAGCGAAGTGGCGAAGCGCGCGCACGCGCTGGAAATGAACGTGATCGCCACCCGCGCCAGCGGTCGCACCGGCCCCGACTTCGTGAGTTACGTGGGCCTGCCGGAGGAACTGCCGAAACTGGCGGGCCAGGCCGACTTCGTCGTCAACACTGCGCCGCTGACGCTGCAGACGCGCGGCATTTTCAACGCCGCCTTCTTCGCTGCGATGAAGCCGGAGGCGTACTTCATCAATGTCGCGCGCGGCGGCAGCGTCGATACCGACGCGCTGGTCGCTGCTTTGCAGCGCAGGCAGATCGCCGGCGCGGGCCTCGACGTCACCGATCCCGAACCGCTGCCGTCCGATCATCCGCTGTGGCAGGCGCCGAACGTCATCATCACCCCGCACGTCGCCAACGATTCCGACCTCGGTTTCGACGCCCAGGTCATCGTCACCCGCGAAAACCTGCGGCGGTACATCGCCGGCGAACGCATGCTGTCCGTCGTCGACGTGGGTCGGGGGTACTGAAGAGAGGAGTTTCACACGGAGATCACGGAGCACACGGAGCCGGAGATCAAGAGAGAAGAATTTCCACGGGGAAGAAGGGGGACACGGGGAACACGGGGTCTCGGAACAGAAATTTTCTTTCCCCGTGCTCCCCGTGTCCCCCTTCTTCCCCCGTGGAAACTCTTAACTTCTTCTCCGACCTCCGTGGCCTCCGTGAACTCCGTGTGAAACTCTTCTCTGACCGACGCCGGAACCCGGCGACCGGACGAAGCGTTTTCCCGACAATGTCAGCGGGAACCAGCAATCCGGAGCCTCGCAGGGGCGTGCCTTCCTTGTTCGAGCCGGGGCGCAATTGCTGGCGCGTCGAAAACGCATCGCAGGCGGCGTTCATCGTCGATGCCGACGACTACTTCAAGGCCTTCGTGGCTGCGGCCCGCAAGGCGCAGCGTTCCATCCTCATCACGGGCTGGGATTTCCACAGTCGCACACGGTTGCTGTGCAGTGCCGCCGGCGGCGGCGATTGCGACCTCGAACTCGGCGACTTCCTCAACCAGCTCGCCCGCGAGCGCCGCGACCTGCAGATCCACATCCTGATCTGGGATTACCCGATGATCTTCGGCATGGACCGCGAGTGGGCGCCGATCTACGGGCTCGGCTGGCGGCCGCACCGGCGCGTGCATTTCCGTTACGACAACACGCATCCGACCGGTGGCTCGCATCACCAGAAAATCGTCGTCGTCGATGATGCAGTAGCGTTCAACGGCGGCATCGATCTGACCTGCCGGCGCTGGGACACGTGTGCCCATGCCGCACACGATGAGCATCGGGTGACGAACGGAACGCCGTATCCGCCGTTCCACGATCTGATGATGGCAGTCGAGGGCGACGCGGCGCGCGCGCTGGGCGATCTGGTGCGCGAGCGCTGGCGTATCGCCACCGGCGACACGCTGCGACCACCGGCTGCTGCGCGCCGGATGGCCTGGACACGGCGTCGGCGCTCGCCGATGGCGGCGGCCTTGCGATGGCCCGACGATCTGCAGGCCAGCGTGCGCGACGTTCCGGTCGCCATCTCCCTCACTTCGCCGCCGGTTCACGGCCACAGCGGCAAGCGCGAAGTCGAGGCGCTGTACATCGACATGATCGCCGCGGCGCGCCACAGCATCTATCTCGAGAACCAGTATTTCACGGCCGAAAAGATCGGCGACGCGCTGGAAGCGCGACTGCAGGAGGCTGACGGACCCGAGATCGTCGTGGTGCTGCGCAAGCTCAGTCACGGCTGGCTCGAAGAAATGACCATGGAAGCCCTGCGCACGCGCCTGATCGAGCGATTGCAGGCCGCCGACACCCACGGTCGCCTGCGCGTCGTGTACCCGTACATCGACGGGCTCGACGAGGGCACGTGCATCGACATCCACTCGAAGCTCATCATCGTGGACGACGAAATCGCGCGGATCGGCTCCGCCAACATCGCCAACCGGTCGATGGGACTCGACACCGAATGCGATCTGACGATGGCCGCCGACGGTCGCGACGACGTCCGCACTGCGATCCGCCGGCTGCGGGCCGTGCTGCTCGGCGAACATCTGGGGCACGCGCCCGAAGCCGTACAGGCCGTCATCGATCGCACGCATTCGCTGCATGCCGCGCTCGACGAACTGCACCAGGAGCAGCGCACGCTGCGCGCTCTCGAAGGCGGAGCGCAGACGCCCGAAGGACTGCTCAATGTACTGAGCGTGGCCGATCCCGAACGGCCGGTGAGCCTCGCCGAACTCGGCAGCCTCTTCAGCGCCGACGATTCGCTCGAAACCGCAGCGCCCGCCGCAGGCCCGGCGTGGGGCAAGATCGCGATCGTCGCGGCCGTGCTGGCCGGCCTCACCGCCATCTGGCAACTGACGCCGGCTTCCGAACTGCTGGATGCGCGCCGCATCGTCGGCTGGGCACGGGAATTCGGCGGTCACTGGTGGGCGCCGATCGTCACGATGCTGGCGTACACGCCCGCGTGCCTGATCATGTTTCCGCGTTCGCCCATCACGCTGTTCGCCGTGGTCGCGTTCGGGCCGTGGATGGGATTTGCGTACGCGATGATCGGGCTGGAGTTCTCCGCCTGGGTGACGTACGCCGCCGGTCAGCAACTGGATCGCGACACGGTGCGCCGCGTGGCGGGGCGCAAGCTCAACGACATCATTCAGGTGTTGCGTCGTCGCGGATTGATCGCCATCACCGCGCTGCGTCTCGTGCCGCTCGCACCGTTCAGTGTCGAAGGCATCGTTGCCGGCGCGGTCGGGATCAAGCTGTGGCATTTCATGGTCGGCTCCGGCATCGGCATCCTGCCCGGGACGCTTCTGGCGACGGTGTTCGGCGATCAGCTGCAGGGAGCGATCGACGATTCCGACAGCATCAACTACTGGCTGCTGGCCGCCGTCGTGATCGTCATGATCGTCGCCACGTGGTGGGTGCGTCGCTGGCTGCTCGCATCGGCCGCGGCGATGCGATCGGAGCCGAGCGGCGAACGTCCGTCGTCGAATCATGGTGTCGGTCGGGCCAGCGCCGCCTGAGATGGCCGCGACGCCTCGGCAGGCTGCCGCAACGCTCGCAGTCGCTTCCTACAACATTCACAGCGGCGTGGGTCTCGACCGACGCTGCAGCGCCGGTCGCATCGTGAGTGTCCTGAAGGAACTGGACTGCGATCTCTACGCGCTGCAGGAAGTCGACAACCAGCCGGGCGATCACGAAGAGTCGATGCAGCTGGAGCGCTTCGCCCGCGAGCTGAACATGCAGGCCGTGCCGGGCCTGCGCATCGTGCGCCATACGGGCGAGTACGGAAACGCGATCGTGACGCGGCTGCCCGTGCTGAGCGTCCGCCGCCACGACCTCAGTCATTCCTGGTTCGAACCGCGCGGTGCGCTCGACGTGCAGGTGGAAGTGGCTGGCTGGCCGGTGCGCGTGATCGCGACCCACTTCGGCCTGAGCCGCAACGAACGCCTCGTGCAATGGCGCGCGCTGATGTCGCATCTGACCGAGGCTTCGCCGGAACTGCCGACGCTGCTGCTCGGCGACATCAACGAGTGGTATCGCTCCTCCACGATGCTGCGCGAAGCACGCCGGACCTTCGGCGAACCGCCGACACCTGCCGAATTCCCCTCGTTCGCGCCGTTCCTTTCGCTGTCGCGTATCTGGGTCCGCCCGAGCGCGGCATTGCTGTCCGTGAGCGCTCATCGCAGCGCGCTGTCGCGGCGTGCGTCGGATCATCTGCCGATACGGGGCGTCATCGATATCGCGCGGCTGTTTCGGAGGCCGGAGGCGGAGTAACCGTGACCGAAAGGGAATCCCACGGGGCAAAGAACGCGAAAAAAAGAGCCGAAAGAAAATGGCCGCAAAAAGCGCAAAAGGCGCAAATCGGATTCTGACTTTTGCGCCTTTTGCGCTTCTTGCGGCTATTCCTTTTTATGCGTTCCATGCCCCGTGGGATTCCCTTTCGGTCACGGTTACTCCAATTTCCTCTCAGCTATACGACGCCAGAATCCTTGCCTTGCTGGTTTCGTACTCTTCCTGGCTGAGGACATTCAGTTCGCGCAGGCGATGATGCTCGCGCATCTCATCGCGCAGGAATTGCGCCGGCGGCTGCGGGCGGGCGAGTTTGGCGGCGGTGATGTTCTTGATGAGATCGACGACGAAGCTCTTGCCGCTCTTTGCCGCGCCGATGCCGCCGACCAGGTCGATCAGCACGGCGTTGCCGTGGACGCTGGTGAAGCGCAGCGACTCGGTGGTCCGGCGCAGGAACAGGTACAGCAGGGTCAGTGCAGCGAGCGTGCCGGCGATGCCGCCGATGAAGCCCGGATGGGTCCAGAGCGTCGCGGCGGTGAGGCCCGCCCAGGCGAATGCCGCGGCCGTCGCGAGACAACAAGCGATGGCCAGGCCGAGGCAGATCCAGGCCACCTTGCGCACGCGCATCGGTCGCGGATTGGCGAAGCGCAGATCGAACGTGAATTTCTTCGGCGGCTGGCGCGGACGTTCGTACTGAACGGCGAGGAAGTGATCCTGCAGGATGCGCAGCTCGGTCGAGCAGCCGCGCAACGCGCTGCGCAGGGTGTAGGTCGCCACCGTCGGACGGTGCGGCTGACGGACCGACATCGTCTCCAGATAGTCCTGCGTGGCTTCGATCGCAACGTGCTCGGCGCGGCCCGCGGCGCGTGCTGGTGGGATTGGCCGTGCGTGTGCGTTCACTTCCGTCAGACTCCGCCGGCGTGCAGGCGGGTTGCCGACACGCTTCATCTCTCCATCAGGGTTGGGTCGATGCTAGGGCGGAAGCGCGCGCGTCCGTGGGAACTGCGTCACATCGGATCGACGCAGCGGCTGGTAGTGCGGCGGGCACTAGGCAAGTCCCTGATGGGGGAGCTTGCGAATGAGGGCAAGTGTTAAGTCCCGGGGCCGGCTTCCGCCGGCTCTTCTTGTAGGTCAGGCTTCAGCCTGACTCTTTGTCACGGCCGGCTGAAGCCGGCCCCACAGGGGGTCAGCCCGAGCCGTCGATCTCGATGAAGCGCAGAAACTCCGCGCGCGTCCGCGCGTCGTCGCGGAAGGCGCCGAGCATCTTGCTCGTGACCATCGACACGCCGCGTTTGTGCACGCCGCGCGTCGTCATGCATTGATGCGAGGCGTCGATCACGACGCCGACGCCGCGGGGCTTCAGCACTTCGTCGATGCAGCGCGCGATCTGCGCCGTCATTTTTTCCTGCACCTGGAAGCGGCGGCCGTAACCATCGACCACGCGCGCGAGCTTGCTGATGCCGACGACTTTGTTGGTCGGCAGGTAACCCACGTGCGCGCGGCCGATGATCGGTGCCATGTGGTGTTCGCAATGCGATTCGAACTCGATGCCGCGCAGCACGATCATTTCGTCGTAGCCCTCGACCTCCTCGAACGTGCGGCGCAGGTAGTCGGCGGGATCGCTGAGATAGCCGGAGAACCAGTCGCGATAGGCGCGCACGACGCGTCCCGGCGTATCGCGCAGACCTTCGCGGCGCGGATCGTCGCCCGACCAGCGCAGCAGCGTGCGAATGGCGTCTTCGGCCTCCCGCTCCGTCACCGGCGGCAGGGGCGGCAGCTTTTTCGGACGCGCCGTCCGGGAGGATTTCTTCATGTCAGCGCAGCACTTCTTCGAGGAAATTCAGCAGGGCCACATACGAACGCCGTTCGGCGTCCGGGTTGTAGAGCAGGCCGAGGTCGGCATTGTTGGCGCCCGGATCCGTGAATGCGTGTTTTGTGCGGCCGTAGGCATGAAGCTGCCAGTCGACGTTCGCGGCCGTCATTTCCTTCTCGAACGCGACGACGTCCTCGACCGGCGCCATCGGATCGTCATGCCCGTGCAGCACCAGCACCTTGGCGCCGATCGCACCGCCCGGAATGCCCGGCGGTTTCAGCAGGCCATGGATGCTGACCACACCGCGCACCTGCGCGCTGCTGCGCGCCAGGTCGAGCACGCACAGGCCGCCGAAACAGAAGCCCATCGCGGCGATGCGTCGTGCATCGATCTGCGGCTGCGCGCTGGCGGCGGCGACGGCGGCATTGATCCGGCGCGAGAGCAGGGCGCGATCCTGGACGAACGGCGTCATCAGCGCGCTGCATTCCTCCACCGTGGTGCCGGTGCGTGCGCCGCCGTACATGTCGAGTGCGAACGCGGCGTAGCCGAGCCGCGCGAGGTCGCGTGCTTTCTGATCGAACACCGCCTGGCGTCCGCCCCACGCATGACTGATCAGGACGGCCGGCAGCGGGCCGGGACGCGCGTCGTCCCAGGCGAGAAAGCCCTTGCAGGCGGTGCCCGCGTCCGAGTAGTCGATGATCTTTTCAGTGAGTGCCATGGGTTTTCCCTCGATGTGACGCGGCAGCGGCCGGAAGGTCGGCAAGGCTACCGCAGTTGGGGGCGGCTGGCTGCTGGCGACTGGCGGCTGGCCAGAGCCGAGACTTCCGTTTCTGGCCAGTTGCCAGCAGCCAGTCGCCTCTCTCCGCTATCCTCCGCCCCCGGCCGCCGAGCCGGCGCAATCAGAATGCAGCGGGAGGATCACATGCTTCGCCTGAGTCTGTGTCGATGGGGACTGTCGGTCGTACTGGGTCTCGGCATCCTGCCGGTCACGAACGCAGAAATCGTCAGCGCCGCACCGAACGGCTTCAATCTGCGTCATGTCGTCGAAGCCGCGGGCGTTCCGCCCACCACCGTGTGGGCCGCGCTGTCCGACATCGGCAAGTGGTGGGATCCGGAGCACACGTATTCGGGAGACGCGCGCAATCTCAGTCTCGATCCGGTCGCACGCGGCTGCTTCTGCGAAAAGCTCAGCCTCTACGCCGGCATCGAACACGCGCACGTCGTCTATGCCCAGCCGGCCAAAACCCTGCGCATGATCGGTGCACTCGGACCGCTGCAGGAATTCGGCGTCACCGGTGCGCTGACCTGGCAGGTCGAGGCGGCGGGCGGCGGCTCGCGCATCACCGTCACCTACAACGTCGGCGGCTTTGCCGACCGGCCGCTGGCCGACTGGGCGCCGATCGTCGATGAAGTCGTCGGCAATCAGGCGAAGCGGCTGGCGCGGTTCGTGGTCACGGGCAATCCGGCCGAAACCAAATCCGAATCTGCGCCCTGAAGGACAGGAACCCCATTCGCAACGGAGCGTTTTTCCGCCAGAACGGTCGGAGCCACGGTATGCGCGTACTTCAGAAACTCCTCCTCGTCGGCGTGGCCGTGCTGGCCGCCGCCTGCCAGACCGTGCAGACCACGCAGCCCGGCGCCATCGGCGTCGAGCGCAAACAGCAGATGCTGGTTTCCGAGGCCGAAGTGGAGAAGGGCGCGCAGGTCGCCTATCAGCAGGAACTCGACAAGGCCCGCCAGAAAGGCGCGTTGAACGCCGACAAGGCGAAGTACGACCGCGTGCAGGCGATCTCGCGGCGACTGATTCCGCAGACCACCGTCTTTCGTCCCGACGCCGCCAACTGGAAGTGGGAAGTGAACGTCGAGACCACCGACGACGTGAATGCCTACTGCATGCCCGGCGGCAAGATCATGGTCTACACCGGCCTGATCGATCAGCTCAATGCCACCGACGCCGAACTCGCCGCCGTCATCGGCCATGAAATCGCCCATGCGCTGCGCGAGCATTCGCGCGAACGCCTGTCGCGCGCGTATGCCCAGCAGATCGCACTCGCGGGCATCGCGATCGCCACGGGGGCCGGCGACTCGACGATGGCACTGGCCGACCAGGTCGCTGCCGTCACGTTCACGCTGCCGCACAGTCGCGAGCAGGAAGCCGAAGCCGATCGCATCGGCCTCGAGCTGATGGCCCGCGCCGGCTATGACCCGAACGCGTCGATCTCGCTGTGGCAGAAGATGGGCAAGCTCGGCGGCAGCCAGTCGGAGTTCTTCAGCACGCACCCGTCGAGCGAATCGCGCATCCGCGATCTGCAGGCGACGGTGCCGAAGGTCGCGGGGCTGTATCAGAATGCCAAGAATCAGTAGGGGATCGGATTCTTCTGTAGGTCAGGCTTCAGCCTGACTGTTTTCAGGCCGGCTGAAGCCGGCCCCACAAAAAGAAGGTTCCTACCGGACCAGCGCAATCACCGCCACGACGATCGCCAGGCTCATGCCCGCCGTGAGCCAGATGGCGCGCTTGTGCAGCGTCGTGACGGCGCGCGTCAGCTGTGCAATCTGTTCGGCCATCTGGCTGATCAGTTCGGCCTGACGCTGTTCGTTCTCTTCGAGCCGGGCGATGCGCGCGACGTCGGGGTTGCCGCCTTCGATCGCATTCACCGGCGGCGGAGGCAACTGTCGCGACTTACGCAGCAGCTCGCGCGACACATCGAGAATGGACGGCACCAGTTGGACGATCTGCAGCCAGGGAAGGGGCATCGACGCACTCCGCGAAACGCTTGCGGCTTCATTGGGCCGCAGGCGCCAGCTTCAATGCAAGCTAAAGAACAAGGCCCCGGAGCGGTTGCGCGCTTCGGGGCCCTGGCTGCGGTTGCATCGCCGCTTACGACTTCGGCTTTTCCTTCGCGGCGAATTCGGACTTGCTCAGGTAGCCGTCGCCATTGGTGTCGGCGGCGGCGAACCAGTCGTTGACATGCTTGTCGGCCGCAGCTTCGGTCTTGCTGATCTGCTGGTCGGCGTTCTTGTCCAGCGATTCGAACGTCGCCGCCGCATGTTTGTCGCCGCCGGCGATCGCGGCCGCAGACAGCAACGTTGCACTGACAACGGTAATTAGCGCTCTCATGGTGTATCTCCTGTGCGGTGAACGCCGGATGGATTGCGTTCCCTTTTCGAACGCTGCGTCGCAGAGCGCAGTTCCGGTGCCGGTCGCCTGTCGCTGCGGATTTCGAGTGTGCTTTTTGTGCACTGCGAGTCGGTGAATTGGCGACGACCCGACTTCGCCGCGTCGTTGCCTGAGGCCTGATCCAGCAGGGAATTCGGCGCGGGTCGACTTGACGATTCTTGGCAGCTTGGGCGAAATCGCTGTGCGAAGGTCGCAGCGGCCTGCGCGGCGGATCGGCTGTGCGGGCGCGACCCGTCTACTATTCCAACGATCGTCCAAGCCTGACCGCCGGATCGCGCCGTATGACAGTTCCTGCCTCCCTGCTGATCGTCGATGACGACCGCGAACTCGGCCAGATGCTGACCGAGTACCTCACCGCCGAAGGATTCCAGGTTTCGCTGGTGCGCGACGGCGCCGAGGCGCTGGCGCGTCTGACGGGTCAGTCGGTGCCGTACGATCTGGTGATTCTCGATGTCATGCTGCCCTCGCTCAGCGGTTTCGAAGTGCTGCGCCGACTGCGGCATTCGCTGTCGATTCCGGTCGTGATGCTCACGGCGCACGGCGCCGACGTCGATCGCATCGTCGGCCTGGAACTCGGCGCCGACGATTACCTCGCCAAGCCCTTCAATCCGCGTGAACTGGTGGCGCGCGTGCGCGCGGTGCTGCGCCGGTTCTCGCGCCGCGAACCGGATACGCCGAACCATCCCGTCAGTGTCGGACCGATCCGGCTCGATCCGGCGACGTTCGATGTGACGCTCTCGGGCCAGTCGATCCGATTGACCGGCACGGAACTGCGGCTGCTCGAAGTATTGATGCGCGCGGTCGGCCAGGTGCAGTCGCGCGAATCGCTGACCGAACGCGTACTGGGCCGGCGGCTGACGCCTTACGACCGCAGCATCGATACGCACGTGAGCAACCTGCGCCGCAAGCTGGGTCTCGGCGAAAACGGCCTGCCGGAAATCCGCAGCATCCGCGGCGCGGGCTACGTCCTTATCTCCGCAGCGGAAGCCCGGGCCGAGCAGGCATCGTGAGAACCCTGTTTCTCCGCATCTTCCTGTCGTTCTGGGCAGCGATGCTGCTCGTGCTGCTGTCGACGGCGGGCGTCGCCTGGTACCGGCTCAGCCAGGTGCAGAGCATCAGCATCCGCAAGCTCGGCGAAGATGCGGAAGCTGCGCTGTACGCTGGCGGCGTACCCGCCATGCAACGTTGGCTCGCTGACGTGCAGCGACGCTATCCGGGCCGCGGCATCTACGTCGTCGGCCAGGACGGCGAAGACATCCTCGATCGCGAACTGCCCCGCGCCCTGAGCGGTTATGCACGACGCATGCGCGAAGCCGGCTTCTTCGGTGTCGGTGTCGTGCCGAGCCGCCGCAACGATCCGCTGCTGCTCACGCCGCTGTTCACCGACCGCGACGGCTCCGTCTACACGGTGATGATCGACACCGCCGACTGGCCCGTCTCGGCGCTGCGCGATACCGACGTGCGTCTGCTGCTGCTGGCCTTCGCGCTGGTCGTCAGCGGCATCGTCTGCTGGCTGCTCGCCCGCTATGTGAGCAAGCCGGTCGTGCGCCTGCAGGCCAGCGCCCGTTCGCTGGCGGCCGGCAATCTCGACACGCACGTCGGCGAGGATTTTTCGCGCCGCCGCGATGAACTCGGCGTGCTCGCGCGCGACTTCGACACCATGGCCGATCATCTGCGCACCCTGATCGCCTCGAAGGAGGCGCTGCTGCGCGCCATGTCGCATGAACTGCGTTCGCCGCTGGCGCGGATGCGCGTCGCGCTCGGCCTCGCGCGTCGCGAAGGCGCCGATCTGCCGCGCCAGCTCGACCGCATCGAACTCGAAGCCGAACGGCTCGACACGATCATTGGACAAATGTTGCAGCTTTCCCAGTTGCGCGTCGTCGAACACAGCCTGCCGGGGCCGCCGCTGGATCTCACCGGACTGATCAGCGAGGTCGTGGAAGATGCGCGGCTGGAAGCGAGCGCGGTGGACAAGCAGGTCGAGTGGCAGCCCGGTCCGCCGGTGTCCATCGGCGCCGATCACGACCTGCTGCGCAGCGCCATCGAAAACGTGTTGCGCAATGCCGTGCGCTTCACGGATCGCGGCACGGCGGTGGAGGTTTCCATGGCCGGCGCCGGCGGCGACATCCACATCGACATCGACGACCACGGCCCCGGCATTCCCGAGTCCGATCTCGAGCGCGTCTTCGAGCCGTTCTTTCGCGTGGCCGAATCGCGCGATCGCGATTCCGGCGGCACGGGCCTTGGACTCGCCATCTCTTCGCGCATCATCAATCTCTACGGCGGCCGGGTGCGTGCGCGCAACCGTCCGGGGGGCGGCCTGGGCGTGAAGACCTGGCTGCCGCTGGAAGCGGCAGCCGCCGTGTGATTGCGTCGTGCGGCGCGTGAGCGCCAGGCTGCGCAGCAGCGACGCACGATCGCGGATCGCCGCCACTTCTTCGTCGCTCGCGCCTTTCGATTCGAGCAGCACGCCGTGCATGTCGAACTGCAGTTCGATGTCCGCCGCGTCGCGCAATGCGTCGCCGCGATAGCGGATCAGGCGCGCGCCATTGAATTCGTAAGAGCCCTTCGCCGCTCTGTCCGCATCGAGTCTGCGCACTTCGTCGATGCGTTTTATCTGCGTGCCGTCGAACTGCGCGGTGTAGGTGGTGTCGATGCCGCCCGCCTTGATCGCTGCGCGCAGCGTATTGGCCGGATCGAGCGACCAGTCGTCCTCGCTCGATGCCGGTGGCTGTTTCGAGCAGCCGGTGATCAGCGTGACGGCGAGCAGCAGGGCGCACCCGGCACGAATTGCCGGCGAACGATCGATCGAAGTCTGCTTCTGGCGACGCGGGCTGAACATAATTTGTCGGTTGTGCGCGATTGTTGCGCGCCGAAAGACCATGCCACAGTCTGCGACGACGTGACCAGTGTCTGCGCTTCGCTGCACGGCCTGCGAACGTGACTCAGCTCACGCGGCGCGTCGCCACAATCCTCTACGCTGGCCGCCGATCGTCATTCAATGAGCAGGGAGAATTCGATGAGCGCCGCCGGTTCGCAGGTTCGTCAGAGTGCTGCACAGGCCCACGCCCCGCAGCCGGCTCCGCGCGCCGCCGCGCGTTCTGCGCCCATGTATGCGTTCGTGTCCTCGGACATCGAAGACGAGTTCAAGCTGCATCTCAACGACATTCCGCGCCAGCGCGAATCGCTCGACGTCGAAGGCCTGAAGCCGTCGCTGCTCAGCCGCCTGCTCGAGATGGTGTCGCCGATCGGCAAGTAGTCCTGTGGGGCTGGCGCTGTTTGAGCGCTGAACGCTTGAGATGAGGCCGAACAACGCGTCCCTTCCTCCGCGCAGCGGGGGACCGGGGGTTGCTGTAGGTCAGGCTTCAGCCTGACTTCTGAAAAGAGGCCGGCTGAAGCCGGCCCC
>OEIU01000265.1_pt1 | contig 52483 bp, 50 predicted proteins | sample 1539221 | NCBI WGS metagenome assembly OEIU01 (sample SAMN03792071, study PRJEB22550) | activated sludge metagenome | feature: wastewater treatment plant; material: activated sludge; isolation source: Wastewater treatment plant of a petroleum refinery complex | place: Argentina: Zarate | collected... | reverse complement strand
GGCACCGAGGTCAAGATCGACGGCCAGGATCTCCTCATCATGAAGGAGAGCGACATCATGGGCGTGATCGAGGGCTCCTCGCTCGCCAAGGCCGCGTAAGGCTTAAAGCCCACCCCCAGGAGCCGGCGCGGCCGGCCTCCCGATCCACTTCCCCGGAGGAGATCCGGGGACGCACCCCCCAATGCCTCGCACGAGCCGGGACGGCCCCGCAGGCCGGCCTGCACGGCGGGCAGAGTGACATCTGAAGAGGTTCACATGGCAGCTAAAGACGTACGTTTCGGCGCCGATGCGCGCGAGAAGATGCTCCGCGGCGTCGACATCCTGGCCGATGCCGTCAAGGTCACGCTCGGCCCCAAGGGCCGCAACGTGGTCATCGAGAAGTCGTTCGGCGCCCCGCGCATCACCAAGGACGGCGTGACGGTCGCCAAGGACATCGAGCTTGCCGACAAGTTCGAGAACATGGGCGCCCAGATGGTCCGCGAGGTCGCCTCGAAGACCAACGACATCGCCGGCGACGGCACCACGACCGCCACGGTTCTCGCCCAGGCGATCGTCCGCGAGGGCGCCAAGTCGGTTGCGGCCGGCATGAACCCGATGGACCTCAAGCGCGGCATCGACCTCGCGGTCGCCGCCGTCGTCAAGGACATCACGGCCCGTGCCAAGAAGGTCGCGTCCTCCGACGAGGTCGCCCAGGTCGGCACCATCTCGGCCAATGGCGACAAGGAAATCGGCGAGATGATCGCCCACGCCATGCAGAAGGTCGGCAACGAGGGCGTCATCACCGTCGAGGAGGCCAAGACCGCCGAGACCGAGCTGGACGTCGTCGAGGGCATGCAGTTCGACCGCGGCTACCTCTCCCCGTATTTCATCACCAATGCGGAGAAGATGGTCGCCGAGCTGGAAGACCCCTACATCCTCATCCACGAGAAGAAGCTCTCCTCGCTCCAGGCCATGCTGCCGGTGCTCGAGGCCGTCGTTCAGACCGGCAAGCCGCTGCTGATCGTCGCCGAGGACATCGAGGGCGAGGCTCTCGCGACGCTCGTCGTCAACAAGCTGCGCGGCGGCCTCAAGGTCGCGGCCGTGAAGGCTCCGGGCTTCGGCGACCGCCGCAAGGCCATGCTCGAGGACATCGCGATCCTGACCGCCGGCCAGACGATCTCCGAGGACCTGGGCATCAAGCTCGAGAACGTGACGCTCCAGATGCTCGGCCGCGCCAAGCGCGTCCGCATCGAGAAGGAGAACACCACGATCATCGACGGCGCCGGCTCCAAGGCCGACATCGAGGCGCGCGTGGGCCAGATCAAGGCGCAGATCGAGGAGACCACCTCGGACTACGACCGTGAGAAGCTCCAGGAGCGCCTGGCCAAGCTCGCGGGCGGCGTCGCGGTGATCCGCGTCGGCGGCTCGACCGAGGTCGAGGTGAAGGAGAAGAAGGACCGCGTCGACGACGCCCTGCACGCGACCCGCGCGGCCGTGGAAGAGGGCATCGTCCCCGGCGGCGGCGTCGCCCTGCTCCTCGCCAAGAAGGCCGCCAAGGCCGTGAAGTCGGACAATGCCGAGGTTCAGGCCGGCATCAATATCGTGCTCAAGGCTCTCGAGTCGCCGATCCGCCAGATCGCGCAGAATGCGGGTGTCGAAGGCTCGATCGTGGTCGGCAAGATCCTCGACAACGGCGGCGAGACCTACGGCTTCAACGCCCAGACCGAAGAGTACGTGGACATGCTGAAGGCCGGCATCGTCGATCCGGCCAAGGTGGTTCGCGCGGCTCTCCAGGACGCGGCGTCGGTGGCGGGCCTCCTGGTCACGACGGAGGCCATGGTCGCCGAGGCGCCGAAGAAGGAATCGGCTCCCGCCATGCCCGGCGGCGGCATGGGCGGCATGGGCGGCATGGACTTCTAAGTCCATCCGTCATCCCGGACGCGCCGCAGGCGCGAGCCGGGACCGTTCCCCGAATGCGAAGGGCCGGCGAAAGCCGGCCCTTTTCATTGCCGTATCCCAGATCAGACCGGCCCGTTCTTTCCCGCGCGTCATGGCCGGCCTTGTGCCGGCCATCCACGAGCAAGGCGTGTGTGGCTGGGACAAGCCCGGCCATGACGCTCGAGAAGAAGCAGGCCGAGCCGACCCGCCGGATTCGTATCAGCTCTCCACGCCCGTGAGGCCGATCTGCGCGAGCTTGGCGCGCACGGCCTCGACGGGCCGCTTCAGCTTGAGGCTCATGACCGTGACGGGAATGCGCTCCCGGGCCATTTCCCGAAGCTGCTGGATCGCATCGAGCGTCCAGCCCTGCTGCTGGTTCATCGGCTCCTCCGTGGCTGCACGGAGACAACCCCTCCGCCGCGCGGAGGTTTCCAGCTACGCCATCACGACGACGCGGTTCGATTGCAACGTGCGGCCGTAGAGATGGATGATGTCCTGGTTGATCATGCGGATGCAGCCGGACGAGACATTGGTGCCGATCGTCTGGGGCTCGGTCGTGCCGTGGATGCGGTAGCCGGAATCGCGCCCGTTCGCCGCGAGGATCATGGCGCGGGCGCCGAGCGGGCTGTCCGGGCCGCCGGGGACGCCCATGCCGCGCGGGGTCTGCACGAGCCGCGGCGCGACCGTCGGGTCGCGCTCGATCATCTCGCGAGGGGGAATCCAGTCCGGCCAGGAGCGGCGGACCGCGACCTTGGCCTCGCCGCTCCAGAGGAAGCCCTCGCGGCCGACGCCCACCCCGTAGCGGGTCGCCCGCCCGCCGCCTTCCACGTAATAGAGCGAGTGGTTCTGCGGCTCGATCACGATCGTGCCCGGTGCCTCGGCGGTCGCGTAGCGCACGTTCCGGCGCAGATGCTCGGGCGCCATCAGGGTGTAGTCGAAGGCCGCGACGGGGAAGGGCTCCCCGGTGATCGGCCCGTAGATGCTGTTGAATTCGGCTGAGCGCGGCGTCAGCTTCGGGGGCGGGAGCGAGGCGGTCGTCTCGGGCGCGACGCTGCCGAAGACCGGCATGGCCCTGTCCGAGGAGCAGGCGGCGAGGGCCGCCGCGAGGCCACCGAGGCCGAGGAACGACACTGCCCGACGCGTGACTGACATGACCGGCTCCGAACGCCCGCTCCCGGCTTCTAGAGCCCCGGGGCTTTAGATTTCGTTGACCCTGACTCTCCCCGGTCAGGCGAGCACGACGACGCGCGTTCCGACCTGCACCTGGTCGGAGAGGTCGATGACGTCCTGGTTGATCAGCGCGATGCAGCCCGTCCCGACATCGGTTCCGACCGTCTCCGGGTTCGGCGTGCCGTGGATGACGAAATCGCTGCTCCGCCCCGCCGCGGCGAGGAGGAGGCCCCGCGCGCCGGCCGGGCTGCGGGGCCCGCCGGGGATCGCGCCGGCCGTGGCGGCGGGCTTTGCGAGCTGCGCCCAGCCGATCCCGCCGCCGGAGGCGACGGCCTGGGAGAGGGGCCATTCCGGCCAGGAACGCTTCTCCGCCACCGTGGCCGCGCCCGAGAAGCCCCGCGCCATGGGGCCGACCGCGATGCCGTAGCGCCGCGCGCGGCCGGGCGAGGTGACGAGATAGAGGATGTGGCGGGGCGGATCGATCACGACCGTGCCCGGAGGCTCGAGCCCGACATAGGGGATGTCGGCGCGCAGGAAGGCGGGATCGATCACCGAGACGTCGAGCGCCGCCACCTTGAATTTCTCGTGCGGGAGGGCACCATAGACCTTGGCATAGTCGGGGGTCTCGATCGGCCCCTGTCCCTGGCGGGAGCCGCTCTTCGCCGCGGTGCCGAAATCGGGCAGGGTGGCGCAGCCTGCGAGGCCTGCGGGAGCCAGCGCCATCCCGAGGGCGGCGCGGCGGGTGGGATGACGCATGACGGCGCTCCGAACGCAACTCGCCTGTCACGATGCGCGAAGATGGTTGACGTCCGGTTGCGGCTGACGCGCGTCGCGGCGCCTGCTACGAGACGACCGCAGGAGCTGTTCCGAAGGTTCGCCGATGTCCACCTCGATGCCGGGCGCCAAGGCGCCCTCTTCCACGAAGCCGTCCTCTCCCCTGGCCCGCCTCTTCTCCCCGGGCCCCGCGACCTGCATCGAGGATCTGCGGCGGCTCGCGCAGAGGCGCGTGCCGCGCATGTTCTACGACTACGCCGATTCGGGCTCCTATTCGGAGGGAACCTATCGCTCCAACGAGACCGATTTCGCGAAGATCAAGCTCCGCCAGCGCGTCGCGGTGGACATGACGAACCGCACCCTCGCCTCGACCATGGCCGGCGAGCCGGTGGCGATGCCCGTCGCGATCGCGCCCACGGGGCTCACGGGCATGCAGCACGCGGACGGGGAGATCCACGCCGCCCGCGCCGCCGCCAAGGCGGGAGTGCCCTTCACCCTCTCCACCATGAGCATCTGCTCGATCGAGGATGTCGCCGAGAATACCGACAAGCCGTTCTGGTTCCAGCTCTACGTGATGCGCGACCGCGACTTCATCGGCCGGCTGATCGAGCGGGCGCGGGCGGCGCAATGCTCGGCCCTCGTCCTCACGCTCGACCTCCAGATCCTCGGCCAGCGCCACAAGGACGTGAAGAACGGCCTCTCGACGCCGCCCAAGCCCACCTTGAGCAACCTGATCAACCTCGCCACGAAGCCGCGCTGGTGCTTCGGCATGCTGGGCACGCAGCGGCGCACCTTCCGCAACATCGTGGGCCATGCGCAGGGCGTGGGCGACCTCTCCTCGCTCTCCTCCTGGACGGCGGAGCAGTTCGATCCGAGCCTGTCCTGGGACGACGTCGCGCGCATCAAGGACCAGTGGGGCGGCAAGCTGATCCTGAAGGGCATCCTCGACCCGGAAGACGCGGAGATGGCGGCCCGCAGCGGGGCCGATGCGCTCATCGTCTCGAACCACGGCGGGCGCCAGCTCGACGGCGCCCTCTCCTCGATCTCGGCCCTGCCGGCGGTCGTGGAGACGGTCGGCAGCCGCATCGAGGTGCTGTTCGACGGGGGCATCCGCTCGGGCCAGGACGTGATCAAGGCGCTGGCGCTCGGCGCGCACGGCACCTTCATCGGCCGCGCCTTCCTCTACGGGCTGGGCGCGGGGGGCGAGGCCGGCGTGACGCAATGCCTCGACATCATCCGCAAGGAACTCGACGTCACCATGGCGATGTGCGGCCTGCGCGACGTGCGCCAGGTCGATGCGCGCATCATCGCCGATCTCGGCGACCTCCTGTCGCGCTCCCGGCCCGACACGGCGGCGCGGTCCGCGGCGGAATAGGCCGCCGTTTCCGGGAGGCGCAGGCGAGGGCCTCGTTCTTACGAATGGCTTGAACCGGAAGGCGAAGCCCGGTAGCCCTCCCGCGCAACGCCGTCGCGCCGCCGCGCTCCGGCGACAATCTTGCCAGGGAGTTGGAAATGTCCTTGTCTCGCCGTCACCTGCTCGCGCTCGGCGGCGCGGGCGCCATCGGCAGCATCGCCTCGCCCCAGGTCGTCCGCGCCCAGGCTCCGGAATTCACCTACAAATACGCCAACAACCTGCCCGATACCCACCCGATGAACGTGCGGGCGCGCGAGATGGCCGAAGCCATCCTGAAGGAGACGGGCGGGCGCCTCCAGATCAAGATCTTCCCGACGAGCCAGCTCGGCTCGGACACGGACACGCTGAGCCAGCTCCGCTCGGGCGCGGTCGAGTTCTTCACGCTCTCGGGCCTGATCCTCTCGACGCTGGTGCCGGCCGCCTCCATCAACGGCATGGGCTACGCCTTCAAGGATTACGACGCGGTCTGGCAGGCGATGGACGGCGATCTCGGCGCCTATGTGCGGGGGCAGATCTCCAAGGCCGGGCTCGTCGCCATGGAGAAGATCTGGGACAACGGCTTCCGGCAGACGACCACCTCGAATCGGCCGATCGTCACCCCGGACGATCTGCGCGGCCTGAAGCTGCGCGTGCCGCCCTCGCCCCTCTGGACGTCGATGTACAAGGCCCTCGAGGCGTCGCCCGTCTCGATCAACTTCAACGAAGTCTATTCGGCGTTGCAGACCAAGGTCGTCGACGGCCAGGAGAACCCGCTCGCCATCATCGCGACCGCGAAGCTCTTCGAGGTTCAGAAATACTGCTCCCTCACCAATCATATGTGGGACGGCTTCTGGTTCCTGGCCAACCGGCGCGCCTGGGAGCGCCTGCCCGAGGACGTGCGCAAGATCGCGGCCAAGCACATCAACGAGGCGGGCGTGAGGGAGCGGGCGGACGTCGCCAAGCTCAACGCCCATCTCCAGCAGGATCTGGCCAGCAAGGGGCTCGCCTTCAACCAGCCCGATCCGCTTCCCTTCCGCGACAGGCTGCGCGCGGCGGGCTTCTACAAGGAATGGCAGGGCAAATACGGCGAGGAAGCCTGGGCCATCCTCGAGAGGGCGGTCGGCAAGCTGTCCTAGGCGGGGAAGCCCCTCCACCATGCGCAGGGCGGTGGAGGGGCGCCCCGCAACATCCATCAGCCTGCGGATGCGAGGACACCATCCGATGACCGCCGAAGCCCCGAGGGGCGGGGTCGCGCCCTGCACGAAGCGGGTGATGAACCTGTCCCATTTCCTGCGCCGGAACGCGATGCGCCATGGCGGCGAGATCGCCTTCGTCCGGGGCGAGGAGAGCTGGACGTGGTCCGAGATGGACCGGCGGGTCGACGCCATGGCGGCGGCGCTCGCGGAGCGCGGCGTCGCCAAGGGCGACCGCGTGCTCGTCCAGGCCCGGAACTCGAACCAGATGTTCGAGTCCATGTTCGCCTGTTTCCGGCTCGGCGCCGTCTGGGTGCCGACGAATTTCCGCCAGACCGCGGCGGAAGTCGCCTATCTCGCCGAGGCGAGCGGCGCGAGCGCGATGATCTGCGGGTGCGAATTCCCGGACCATGCCGCCGCCGCCCGCGCGGCCGCCCCCGCGATCCGCTTCGTCGTCTCGATCGGCCTCTCGGATTTCGGCGAGGATTACGACGCGCTCGTCGTGGCGCATGACGGGCGGCCGGTCCCCGTCGCCGACGTCCTGCACGACGATCCCTGCTGGTTCTTCTTCACCTCCGGCACGACCGGGCGGCCGAAGGCGGCGGTGCTCACCCACGGCCAGATGGCCTTCGTCGTCACGAACCATCTCTGCGACCTGATGCCGGGCACGACGCATCGCGACGCCTCGCTCGTCGTCGCGCCGCTCTCGCACGGGGCGGGCGTCCACCAGCTCGCCCAGGCCGCGCGCGGGGCGAAGACGGTCCTGCTTCCCGGCGAGCGCTTCGACGTCGCCGAGGCGTGGCGGCTGGTGGAGAAGTGGCGCGTCACCAACATGTTCACGGTGCCGACCATCGTGAAGATGCTGACCGAGCATCCGGCCGTGGACGCGCACGACCATTCCTCTTTGCGCTACGTCATCTATGCCGGCGCGCCGATGTATCGCGAGGACCAGAAGCATGCGCTGGGGAAGCTCGGCAAGGTTCTGGTGCAGTATTTCGGCCTTGGCGAGGTGACCGGCAACATCACCGTGCTGCCGCCCTCCCTGCACGAGGTCGAGGACGGCCCCGCCGCCCGCATCGGCACCTGCGGCTACGAGCGCACCGGCATGCAGGTCTCGATCCAGGACGAGGAGGGCCGCGAGCTGCCGCCCGGCCGGCAGGGCGAGATCTGCGTCTGCGGACCCGCCGTCTTCGCGGGCTATTACGACAACCCGGACGCCAATGCGAAATCGTTCCGGGACGGCTGGTTCCGCACCGGCGATCTCGGCCATCTCGACGAGGAGGGCTTCCTCTACATCACCGGCCGCGCCTCGGACATGTACATATCCGGCGGCTCGAACGTCTATCCGCGCGAGACCGAGGAGAAGGTCCTGACGCATCCGGCCGTGGCCGAGGCGGCGATCCTCGGCGTGCCGGACCAGACCTGGGGCGAGGTCGGCGTCGCGGTCTGCGTGCTGCGTCCGGGCGCGGAGCTGGGCGAGGCGGAGCTGCTCGGCTGGCTGGAGGGCAAGGTCGCCCGATACAAGCTTCCGAAGCGCATCTTTTTCTGGGACGAGCTGCCCAAATCGGGCTACGGCAAGATCACGAAGAAGAACATCAGGGCCGAGCTGGAGGCGCGGGGCCTGCTGCCTCTCGACGGGGCGCCGGCCTGAGCCGGGCCCGGCGGGAGAGGCGCTTATGAACGAGACGGAGATCGCCCGGGCTTTGCTCGCCACCGAATCGGACGCCATCGTGGCGAGCGACCGGGAGGGTCTCATCACCTTCTGGAATCCCGGCGCGGAGCGCATCTTCGGCTACACGGCCGCCGAGGCCCTCGGGCAATCGCTCGACCTGATCATCCCCGAGCGTCAGCGCGCGCGCCATTGGGAAGGATACCGCAAGGTGATGGAGACCGGCGAGAGCCGCTACGGGCGCGGCGACCTCCTCTCCGTGCCGAGCATGCGCCGCGACGGCAGCCGGCTCTCGATCGAGTTCACCATCGTCTCGCTGAAGGACGAGGCCGGTGCCATGCAGGGAATGGCGGCCGTGATGCGCGACGTCACGGCCCGCTTCGAGGAGATGCGGGCGCTCCGGCGCAGGCTTGCCGGGCAGGCGGCAGTCCCAGGTTGATCTGCCTCCCGTCTCCGGTCCACAAGGAGCCGATGAGCGGTTTGCCGCATCATATCCGGCTGCTTCTGGCCGTTCTGCTCGGCGCGGCTTTCTTCTGCCTCTCGCCCGCCGCACGGGCGCATGGGCCGCACAGCCATGGCGCGCACCGGCACCCCGGCGCCTCCGCAGAGGCGTTCGTTCCCCGCGAGGCCGGCATCGCCTCGGCCCTCTCGATCGGGACGGTGCGCGCCCTGTTCCTCGCCGGGCTGACCGAGGCGGGACATCACGGAGCCCGGCATCATGCGGCCTGCTGCACGGCGGGCCTCGGCTGCCCCATCTGCGTCTCGCTTCCCCCGGAGGCCGTTCTCGCCATGCCGGCGGCACGGCGGGGCCGTCCCGCGGCTTTCAGCCAGGCGCCTCCCCCGCGCGTCGTGATCGAAACTCCCTCGAAGCCTCCCCGAATCGTCTGACGCGTCCCGGCTCCTGCCGGGAAACGGGCAATTGCGTGCGCCTCGATGGCGCCGAACGGCCGCGCCGTCGCGCGGCCCCGTCAGACACACCGAACGATTCCCGGAGCTTCGACATGAAACCCGCTCTTGCATTCGCTTTCGCCGCCTTGGTCCTCGTCCCGCAAACAGCCCGCGCGCAGGGCCACCATCACGGTCATGGCGGCCCCGGAACCAAGGCTGCCGGGCAGGCGCAGAACGCCTCCGTCCGCGAGTTCATGGCCGTCCACCACAGGATGATGGCCGCCATGAACCAGCCCTATACGGGCGACCCGGATATCGATTTCCGGGTCCAGATGATTCCCCATCACCAGGGCGCGATCGACATGGCGAAGGTGGCTTTGCGCCATGCGCGCGACCCCTTCACCCGGCAGCTCGCCGAATCGGTGATCGTCGAGCAGCAGCGCGAGATCGCCGAGATGCGGGCCTGGCTCGCGGGGCGCGGCGTCGAGGTGGCCGCCTCGGCCGGGCCGGCCCATGTCGTCCGCTGGAACTCCTACCGGACCCCGCCCGAGAGCAATCCCGGCTCGCTCGGCGAGCGGGCCGGGAAGTCCTGGTATCCGGGCTCCGGCGCGCCGCCCGCCTCCTCCCGCTGATCCGCGCGCCTGCTTCTCTCCTCCGAAGGGAGAAGCAGGTGCGCGCGCGGCGCGGTTGATCTCAGAGGGACCGCGGTTCACAACCATTCCAAGCTGCCCGCAGCCGAAGCAGCCCTGGGAGAGTGTTTCGCCATGGCAGAGAAGACCCGCCGCATCACGCCGGACCAGCTGCGCTCGCGTCAATGGTTCGACAATCCCGACAACCCGGACATGACCGCGCTCTATCTCGAGCGCTACGTGAATTTCGGCATCACCCCGGAGGAGCTGCGCTCGGGCAAGCCGATCATCGGCATCGCCCAGACCGGCTCCGACCTCTCCCCCTGCAACCGCCACCATCTCGAACTCGCCAAGCGCGTGCGCGACGGCATCACGGCGGCGGGCGGCGTCGCCTTCGAGTTCCCCTGCCATCCGATCCAGGAGACCGGCAAGCGCCCGACCGCCTGCCTCGACCGCAACCTCGCCTATCTCTCGCTGGTGGAGGTGCTCTACGGCTATTTCCTCGACGGCGTCGTGCTGCTGACGGGCTGCGACAAGACCATGCCCGCCTGCCTGATGGCGGCCGCGACCGTGAACATCCCCGCCATCTCGCTGAATGTCGGGCCGATGCTGAACGGCTATTGGGGCAGGGAGCTGACGGGCTCCGGCACCGTCGTCTGGAAGGCGCGCGAGCGCCACGCGGTGGGCGAGATCGACTTCCAGCAATTCATGGACATCGTCGGCTCCTCGGCCCCCTCGGTCGGCCATTGCAACACGATGGGCACGGCCTCGACCATGAACGCGCTCGCCGAGGCGCTCGGCATGTCGCTGCCGGGCTCGGCGGCGATCCCCGCGCCCTATCGCGAGCGCGGCCAGGCCGCCTATCGCACCGGCCGGCGCATCGTGGAGATGGTCTGGGAGGACCTGAAGCCCTCCGACATCATGACCCGCGAGGCGTTCGAGAACGTGATCGTCGCCAACGCCGCCATCGGCGGCTCGACCAATGCGCCGATCCACATCAATGCCATCGCCAAGCATGTCGGCGTGCCGCTCGACAACGACGACTGGGAGCGGATCGGCTTCGACATCCCGCTCCTCGTCAACATGCAGCCGGCCGGCGAATGGCTCGGCGAGGAATATTTCCGGGCCGGCGGCCTGCCCGCCGTGCTGGCCGAGCTGATCGATGCCGGCAAGGTCCACGAGGGCGCCGTCACCGCCAACGGCCTGACGATCGGCGAGAACAATCGCGGCCGGCATAGCTGGAACCGCGACGTCATCCGCTCCTATGGCGAGCCGATGCTCAAGAGCGCGGGCTTCCTCAACCTCAAGGGCACGCTGTTCGACAGCGCCATCATGAAGACCTGCGTGATCTCCAAGGAGTTCAACGACCGCTTCCTCTCCAATCCCGCCGATCCCATGGCCTTCGAGGGGAAGGTGGCGGTCTTCGACGGGCCGGAGGATTACCACAAGCGGCTCGACGATCCCGCGCTCGGCATCGACGAGAAGACGATCCTCATCATGCGCGGGGCGGGGCCGATCGGCTATCCGGGCGCGGCGGAGGTCGTGAACATGCATCCGCCGGCGGAACTCCTGAAGCGCAACGTCCACGCGCTGCCCTGCATCGGCGACGGGCGCCAGTCCGGCACCTCGGGCTCGCCCTCGATTCTCAACGCCTCGCCCGAGGCGGCGGCGGGCGGCGGCCTCGCGCTTCTCCAGACGGGCGACCGCATCCGCATCGACCTCAGGAAGCGCACGGCCGACATCCTCCTGCCGAAGGAGGAGCTGGACCGCCGCCGCGAGGATCTGAAGCAGCGCGGCGGCTATGCCTATCCGGCCTCGCAGACCCCCTGGCAGGAGATCCAGCGCGGCATCGTCGACCAGCTCGACCAGGGCATGGTGCTGAAGCCGGCGGTGAAATACCAGAAGGTCGCCCAGACCATGGGCGTGCCGCGGGACAATCACTGACCGATCGCCGCCGACTCCACCCTCCCCGCCACTTCGTGGGGGGAGGGAGGGCGCGCCTCGTCAATCCCCCCGGCTTTCCGCGGCGGCCAAGTCCCCGGGCGTGTTCACGTTGTGGAACGGATCGGGCTCGGCGGGCCATTCCGCGATCGCGAGCGGATAGCGGCGGGCGAAGCGGGCGACGGCGCGCTCGCCCTCCGCGAGGGCGCGGCGCAGGTCGCTGCGGAGGCCGACCGGCCAGAGCGCGACGACCGGGTGCGTCCGCCCCCCGGAGGCTGCGCAGGCAATGGCCGCTCCCGTCTCCCGCCTCGCCGCCTCGAGCCGTGCGCGCAGGTCGCGCGGCAGGAAGGGCGTGTCGCCCGGAACCGTCAGGACGTCCCGCGCCTGCGGACGGATCGCCGCGGCGTGGTCCAGGGCCGCGAGAAGCCCGGCCAGCGGTCCCGCCCGGTTCTCCCCCTCGTCGGCCACGACCGGCAGGCCGAAGGCGGCGAAGCGCGCCGGGTCGCCGTTGGCGTTCAGGAGCAGATACCCGCATTGCGGGGAAAGACGCTCGACGATATGGGCGAGGATCGGCCGGCCGAGGACGGGAAGGAGGCATTTGTCGCCTCCGCCCATGCGCCGGGCCTGTCCGCCGGCCAGGACGGCGCCGATGACCGGCCTCTCTTCACCCACGGCATCGACCTCATCCGAAAGCACGACTTTAGCCCAAGTTGTCAGAGCGCCCACAACGTGCGCACGATGCGGCCCCGCCCTTGCATGAGCCGTGCGAGACCGCTCATGTCCGGGCCTGACAAACTCCCGTGCTGCTTCGTTTCGCGGGCAGCCCAGATATTCCAGAGGAGCCAAGCAATGAGGAAATGGACCCTGGCCGCCTTGGCGGCTATCGGCGCCGTCGCGGCGACCGGCGCTTCGGCGCAGGAAGGCGTGCTGAAGAAGATCAAGGATTCGGGTGCCATTACGCTCGGCTATCGCGACAGCTCGATTCCCTTCTCCTATCTCGACGAGAACCAGAAACCCGTCGGCTACGCGATGGATATCTGCCTTCGGATCGTCGACGCCGTGAAGAAGGAGCTGAAGCTCGACAAGCTCGAGGTGAAGTACAACCCGGTCACCTCCGCGACCCGCATTCCGCTCATCGCCAACGGCACCGTCGACCTCGAATGCGGCTCGACCACCAACAACGTCGACCGCCAGCGGCAGGTCGCCTTCACCAACACGCATTTCCTCACGGCGAGCCGCTTCGTCACCAAGAAGTCCTCGGGCATCACCACGATCGAGGGACTGAAGGGCAAGACGGTCGTCTCGACCGCCGGCACCACCAATATCAAGCAGCTCAACGAGGTGAACACCCAGAAGAACCTCGGCATCACCGTGCTGCCGGCCAAGGACCATGCCGAGGCGTTCCTGATGGTCGAGACGGACCGCGCGGTCGCCTTCGTGATGGACGACATCCTGCTGTCGAGCCTCGTCGCCAGCTCGAAGCAGCCCGACGCCTACGTGATCCCCGAGGCTGCCTTCTCGCTGCCCGAGCCCTACGGCATCATGCTGCGCAAGGATGACGCGGCCTTCAAGAAGGTCGCCGACGACGCCACGGCCGCGCTCTACAAGAGCCCGGAGATCGTCAAGATCTACAACAAGTGGTTCCTGTCGCCGATCCCGCCGCGCGGGCTCAACCTGAACGTCCCGCTCAGCAAGGCGCTGGAGAGGAACTTCGCCAACCCTAGCGACAGCCCCGATCCGGCCCATTACTGAGGCTTCATGCGCGGAGGCCTCGGCCTCCGCGTCCATCGGTGCGGTCAGGCGGGGAGGGGCGCGTGAGCTACAACTGGAACTGGGGCATCCTCTTCGAGCAATCGCCCGAGGGGATCGGCACCTACTTCTACACGCTGCTCCTCGGGCTCGAATGGACGATCATCACCTCCGCCGGCGCCTGGATCGTGGCGCTGGCGGTCGGCTCGGTCCTCGGCATCGCGCGCTCGCTCCCCGGCCGCTGGTTCTCGCCCCTCGCCGCGGCCTATGTCGAGATCTTCCGCAACATCCCGCTCCTGGTGCAGCTCTTCCTCTGGTATTTCGTGATGCCCGAGCTGGTGCCGCGCGCCTTCGGGCTGTGGCTGAAGCAGCTTCCCAACGCGCCGCTCTACACCGCCATCATCGGCATCGGCCTCTATATGGGCTCGCGCGTCGGCGAGCAGCTTCGCGCGGGAATCCAGGCCCTGCCGCGCGGGCAGATGATGGCGGCGACGGCCCTCGGCCTCACCCTGCCGCAGGCTTACATGCAGGTGATCCTGCCGCAGGCCTACCGGATCATCCTGCCGCCCCTGACCTCGGAATTCCTGAACACCATCAAGAACACCTCCGTCGCGCTGACGATCGGGCTCCTCGAGCTGACGGCCCGCGCCCGCGCCATGCAGGAATATTCGTTCCAGGTCTTCGAGGCTTTCACGGCCGCGACGATCCTCTACCTCATCCTCAACATCGTCGTGACGGTCGCGATGCGCCTCCTCGAGAAGCGCCTCGCCGTGCCCGGCCTCGGCGTCCTGAAGAAATAGGGGCGCGCGATGTTCTCGGATTTCGACTTCGGCGTCATCGCCCGCTCGCTGCCCTACCTCCTCAAGGAGGGCCTGACCTTCACGCTCCTCCTGACGGCGCTCGCCACGATCGGCGGCGTCATCCTCGGCACGCTCATCGCGATGGCGCGGCTGTCGAGCTACAGGGTGCTGCGGATCATCGGCGCGGGCTATGTGAACTTCTTGCGCTCGCTTCCCCTCGTGCTCGTGATCTTCTGGTTCTACTTCCTCGTCCCCTACATCCTGCAATGGGTGATGCGCACGTCGAGCCCGGTGCCGGTGGGCGCCTTCGATTCGGCGCTGATCACCTTCACGATCTTCGAGGCGGCGTATTTCTCGGAGATCATGCGCGCGGGCATCCAGTCGATCCCGCGCGGCCAGCCGGCCGCGGCCTTCGCGCTCGGGATGAACTACTGGCAGTCGATGCGCTACGTGATCCTGCCCCAGGCCTTCCGCAACATGCTGCCGGTGATCCTGACGCAGACGATCATCCTGTTCCAGGACACCTCGCTCGTCTACGTGGTCTCGCTTCCCGACTTCCTGGGCGCGGCCTCGAAGGTCGCCCAGCGGGACGGGCGCCTCGTCGAGATGTATATCTTCGCCGCCCTCGTCTACTTCATCATTTCCTTCGCCGCGTCCTGGCTGGTCAAGCGACTCCAGGCCCGGATCGCCATCATCCGTTAGAGCATATTCCGTTTCCGCGGAAACGGAATATGCTCTAAGTTGTTGTCACGCATGCTGTTATCGGAAAACCGGATCCCATTTTTCCGCAGCATGCTCTAATCGTCGAGGCCGCCCGTGATCGAGATCGACAACGTCTCCAAATGGTACGGTGACTTCAACGTCCTGAAGCACTGCACGACCAGCGTGAAGAAGGGCGACGTGGTCGTCGTCTGCGGCCCCTCCGGCTCGGGCAAGTCGACGCTGATCAAGACGGTCAACGGCCTCGAGGAGTTCCAGGAAGGCAACATCCATGTCGACGGGGTCGGGCTGAAGGACAAGGGAACGAACCTGCCCAAGCTCCGCTCGCGCGTCGGCATGGTGTTCCAGCATTTCGAGCTGTTCCCGCATCTGAAGATCATCGACAACCTGCTCCTCGGCCAGGTCAAGGTGCTGGGGCGCGACAAGGCGGCGGCGACGAAGAAGGCGATGGCGCTGCTCGAGCGCGTCGGCCTCGCCGCGCATGCGCAGAAATTCCCGGGCCAGCTTTCGGGCGGCCAGCAGCAGCGCGTCGCCATCGCGCGCGCCCTGTGCATGGACCCGATCGTGATGCTCTTCGACGAGCCGACCTCGGCTTTGGACCCGGAAATGGTCAACGAGGTGCTCGACGTCATGGTCGCCCTCGCCAAGGAGGGCATGACCATGATGGTCGTGACCCACGAAATGGGCTTCGCCCGCAAGGTCGCCGACCGCGTGATCTTCATGGACCAGGGCGAGATCGTCGAGGATGCCGACAAGGAGGACTTCTTCGGCAAGCCCCGCAGCGAGCGCGCCCAGCACTTCCTCTCGAAGATCCTGTCGCATTGAGGCGGAAGAGCCCGCCGGGCCGGAGGATTATTCCGGCGGCTTCGGGGCGGGGGCGGGCCGGGCATTCACCTCCCGGATGAAGGCCGCGAGGCGATCCACGAGGACAGGGCGGTGCATGAGAGGGGTATGGCCCTCGTCCGGCACCTCGATCGCGACGAGGCCCGGATGGCGGCGTCCCATCTCCTCGACCGTCGCGGCCGAGAGCAGGTCCGAATTCGCGCCCCGGATCACAACGGCCGGGATCGCCGCGAGCTGGTCCCAGAGCCCCCAGAGATCGGGAATGGGATTGGTCTCGTTCACCGCGTCGAGCGTCTGGGACAGGGCAGGGTCATAGCTCAGACGCAGGGCGCCCCCCTCTTCCATCCAGACGGTCCTCGCCCAGTCCCGCCATTCCTCCTCCCCGAGCTTCGGGAAATCCCTGCCGAAGACGCGCCTCATCGTGGCCGCCGCGGCGGCGAGGTCGGCGGGCGGGGGAAAATGCCCGACATAGCTCTTGATGCGCAGCAGCCCCTCGCGCTCCACCACCGGGCCGATATCGTTCAGCACCATGCCGCGGACGAGGTCCGGGCTGGCGGCGCCGAGGCCCATCGTGATGAGGCCCCCGCGCGAGACCCCGATGAAGACCGCGGCCCCGATGCCGAGCTGCGCCAGCAGGACCAGGAGGTCCATGGATTCGACCTGGGGCGTGTAATGCGTCGGGTCGGGATCGCGGTCCGACAGGCCGCGGCCGCGATAGTCGATGGCGACGATCCTGTCGGCGGCATTCCGCTCCAGGAGGGCGAGCGCGAGTCGCTGGAATTCCGAGGAATTGCGGGTCAGGCCCGGAAGGCAGACGACCGGCAGGCGCGCCTCGGCCGGCGCTCCCTCGCGCTCGTAGATGCGGGCATGAAGCTGCAACCCGTCCTGCGAGCGCGCGAAGACGCTCCGATATTCCGTGCCGCTCACATCCGTCTCCGTCCGCCGTCCAGGCAAAGGACGGGAGGGCGTTAGCTAGCGGGGCCCCGGATGCGGCGCAATATCCCTCAAGGGGCCGCGGCGAGGCTGGCCGGACGCGCGGCGCCTGCGGGCGCCGCCTCCTGCGCGGCGGCGGCCCGGGGGGGAGCGCCGGCCTTCAGGTCGCTCTCGATGGCGAGCGTGCCTGCTCCGTTGAGGCGGCGGCGATAGACCTGAAGGTTCTCCATGACGCGCTGCACGTAGTTGCGCGTTTCCGAGAAGGGGATCAGCTCCACCCAGTCGATGGGATCGACGCCGGGGAGGCGCGGGTCGCCATGGGCGGCGATCCATTTCTTCACGTTGCCGGGCCCGGCATTGTAGGCGGCGAAGACGAGGATGAAGGCGCCCCGGTAATCCTCCATCAGGTCGCCGAGATGGGCGGCGCCGAGCTGGGCGTTGTAGACCGGCTCGAGGAGGCGGCCCGGCTCGTAGGTGAGCCCCGCCTTCCGGGCGGTGGCGGAGGCCGTTCCGGGCATGAGCTGCATCAGCCCGCGGGCGCCGACCGGCGATCCGGCGGCCGGGTCGAACATGCTCTCCTGGCGCGCGATGGCGAGCACCACCGCCGGCTCGACGGGATTCTTGCCGACCGGCTCGTAGGGCGGGATGCCGATGGTCGGGAAGGCGGCCTCGTCGAGAGGCTGGCCACGCTGCGTCGCGAGCTTGCCGAGCACCAGCACCGCCTTGGCATCGGCATTCGCGACCAGGATCGCGGCCACGCCTTCGAGATCGGCGGTGTCGGTCGAGCCGCGCGCGAACTCGACCGCGAGCGGCAGGCCGAGTTCCCGCAATCCCGCCTCGTAGGCGAAGGCGACCGCATCCACCATCGGCTTCGGAGCCGGGGCGGGCGCGGCGGGACGGAAGACGAGGTCGCCGGCCCCGAGCCGCGCCGCCGCGAGCTGGCCGTAATAGGTGATGCCGTGGCGGGCGGCCCACTGCGCAAAAGTGCGGGCTTCCCTCCCCCCCCCCCCCCCCCCCCGCGCCCCGCCCCCCCAAAAATGCGCCCGGGCCCGGGGGGGCCGCCTCGTGGAGGCGGGGGGCTCCCCCCCGCCGGCCGGCCGCCTCGGCCGCCCGGCCCTGCCAATAGGCGGCGCGGGCCTGGGAGATCGGCTGTCCGGCGATCGCCGCGGCGCGGTCGAAATGGCGGCGCGCGGTGGCCGGGTCGCCCAGCCGCCGCAAGGCGATCCAGCCGCACAGGAACTCCGCCTCGATGCGCTTCTCGGGCGAGGTCGCGCCATGGCCGATGGCCACGGCATAGGCCGCCCGCGCATCGCCCTCGTCGAGGAGCTTGCGGGCCACGAGACGGCGCTCGATCCACCAGAGGTCGCCGTCGACGAGCTGCGCGGGGTCGCGCGTCAGCTCCGCCATGAGCTTGGCCGCATCGGCCGGCTTCTCGCTCCGGCGCAGATGCTGGACGCGCGAGAAGAGCCAGGAGGTGTCGCTCTTCAGGGCCGCGGGGACCGCCTCGACGAGCTTCTCGGCCGTGCGGGCGCGGCTATCCACCGCGATCCGCGCCTTGACGAGCGCATCGTAGCCCTCGCCGGCATAGGAGGCGGCGCGGCGCGCGGTCTCCCAGCTCTCCCGCGCGAGGAAGCGTTCCATGCGGAAGCGGTGGTCGGCCGTCGTCAGCGAATCCTTGAAGAGGTCGAGGAAGCGCGCCTCCAGCGTGGGGCTCAGCGGGTCGTTGCGCCAGGCGTCGCGGACCAGCTCGTCCGCATCCTCGGTCAGCCCGTCCGCGCGGAAGGCCAGCGCCAGCGCGAGCTTGCCCGAGGGCGTCTGCGGCCTCTCGCGGGCGAAGAAGGCGCGCACGAAAGGCGCGGGCTTGCGCTCGGCGAGGAGCGCGTCCTCGCTCCGGCGCCGGATCCAGGCCGGGTTCGGGTAATCCGGGTAAGCCTGGGCGAAGGCCGCGATGCGGTCGAAGCCGATGGCGGCTCCGCCGAGCCGCAGGGCGGCCCAGTCGAGGAAGGCGGCGGCTCCCGGCTCCGTCACGCGCTTGCGGATGGCGTCGCCTCCCGCGAAGTCTCCCTTTCGATAGGCGGCGACGGCATCGCGCAGGAGCGGAACGTCCGGCCGCTCGGCGCGGACCGGGGCGGGCGCCGGCTTCGTCGCCTCCCCCTCCTGCGCGGCGGCCTCGGCGGGGGCGCCTTCCGGCCGTTCCTTGTCCGGGTCGGCCCTGGCCTCGCTGATCTCGCTCGGGCGCGGCGGAGGAAGGGGGGCGGCCTTGCGGGCAGGCACTGCCTGGGCCGCGGAGGCGAGGAGGGCGGCCGAGAGGGCGGCGCCGCGAAGGAGGGAAGGGTTGATTCGCATCACCGGCCGGTTTGCCTCGATGGGCCGGGCGTTCTATGTGTCCGGCTCGGACGGCGGCGCGTCATCGCGGCTGCCGGGAGGAGAGGATCATGTCGGCGACCAGCCGCTTTCGGGGTTCGCTTACGGCGCTCGTCACGCCCTTCAAGGACGGCAAGGTGGACGAGGGCGGCCTGCGGAAACTGGTCGACTGGCAGATCGAGAGCGGCACGAACGGCCTCGTCCCGGTCGGCACCACGGGCGAGAGCCCGACGCTCAGCCATGCCGAGCACGGGCGGGTGGTCGAGATCTGCATCGACGAGGCGAGGGGCCGGGTGCCGGTGATCGCGGGCGCGGGCTCCAACGCGACCTCCGAGGCGGTCGCGCTCGCGCGCCATGCCGAGAAGGCCGGCGCCGATGCCGTGCTCGTGGTCACGCCCTATTACAACAAGCCCACTCAAGAGGGGCTCTTCCGGCATTTCAAGGCGGTCAACGACGCCATCGGCATCCCGATCATCATCTACAACATTCCCCCGCGCTCGGTGATCGACATGTCGATCGCCACCATGAGCCGGCTCTACGAACTGGCGAACATCGCCGGCGTGAAGGACGCGACCGCCAATCTCGCCCGCGTCTCCCAGCAGCGTCATGCGCTGGGTCCAGATTTCATCCAGCTTTCGGGCGAGGATATGACCGCGCTCGCCTATAACGCCGCCGGCGGCCACGGCTGCATCTCGGTCGTGGCGAATGTCGCGCCCGGCCCCTGCGCCGAGCTTCAGGCGAAGTCCCTTGCGGGGGATTTCGCGGGTGCCCTCGCGGTTCAAGATCGGCTCGTGCCGCTGCACGATGCGGTCTTCCTGGAGCCGGGCCTCGCTGGGGCGAAATGCGGCCTCGCGCTCCTCGGGCGCGGCAACGAGGAAATCCGGCTGCCCCTGATGTCCGTGACCGAGCCGACCCGGCAGGCCATCCGCTCGGCCATGGTCCATGCGGGGCTGCTGAACGGCTAGCGGGCCGGGTCGTCCCTGATTTTCGAGCCTGGGTCCAAGATGGCCAAAGAGAAGAACGCGGGCGGCCACAAGGTCGTCGCGGATAACCGCAAGGCGCGGTACAACTACGAGATCGTCGACACCGTCGAGGCCGGCATCGCGCTGACCGGCACCGAGGTGAAGTCGCTGCGCGCCAACAAGGCGACGATCGCCGAATCCTATGCCGGCCCGTCCGGGAACGAGCTGTTCCTCTTCAACGCCAACATTCCCGAATATCTCCAGGCGAACCGCTTCAACCACGAGCCGCGCCGCCCCCGGCGGCTGCTCCTGCACAAGCGCCAGATCGCGAAGTTCATCGGCGCGACCCAGCGCGAGGGCTTCACGCTGATCCCGCTGAAGCTCTATTTCAACGAGCGGGGACGGGCGAAGATCGAGCTGGGCCTCGGCCGCGGCAAGCAGCTCCACGACAAGCGCGAGGCCGAGAAGAAGAAGGACTGGAACCGCGAGAAGGCCCGCCTGATGCGGGCCAAGGGCTGAGGTTTCCTGGGCCGGGGGCTCTCAGCGCTTGCGCACGAATTCCGTGCGCAGGACGAGGCCCTTGATCGTGTCGTGGCGGCAATCGATCTCTTCGGGGTTGTCGGTCAGGCGGATCGACCTGATGACGGTGCCCTGTTTGAGGGTCTGGTTGGCGCCCTTGACCTTCAGGTCCTTGATGAGCGTGACCGAATCGCCGTCGGCGAGGATGTTTCCGGCGGCGTCGCGGACCGCAGCCTTGGCCGCCGCCTCGGCCGCCATCTCCGAAGCGGGCCGCCATTCGCCGCTCGCTTCGTCATAGACGTAATCCTCGGTCCCGTCCGCCATTCGTGCCGCTCCGCTCTTCGGACAACCGCTTACATGCCGCCGGACGAGGCGGGCAACGGGAAAGACGGCTGGGGAGGCTGGGATCACGCGCGGAGCGCCGTCTCCTGTCTGTCCACCCGCGCCAAACTTCCGATGGAGAGAGGATTCCCGCTCTCAGTCCCGGCGGCTCGACAGATACTCCAGCATCGTCGCGGCATCCGACACCGTCACCCCGACGCTCGGCGGCTCGTCACGAAAGCCCGGCTCCGAGAAGACCCGCAGGATCTGCTTGTCCCGCACATGCATCGAATAGCGCCAGCTCCGCAGGCCCATGCCGGTTCGCGAGCGCTGGACCAGCATGCCCATCAGGCGCGTGAACTCGCCGTTGCCGTCCGGCAGCATGAAGATCTTCCGGATGTCCCGGCTCTTGGCCCATTGGAACATCACGAAGGCGTCGTTGACCGAGAGGCAATAGATGGCGTCGATGCCGAGGGCGCGAAAATCCTCGTAATGTTCCTCGTAGGCGGGCAAATGGCTGTCGGAGCAGGCGGGAGTGAAGGCGCCGGGCAGCGCGAGGAGGACGATGTTCTTTCCCGCGAAGAGATCGTCGGTCGTCACATCCTTCCATTCGAAGGGGTTCGGTCCGCCCAAGGCGTCGTTGCGGACGCGGGTATGGAAGACGATGTCGGGAACGGTGTCGGGGATCATGCAAGGCTTCCTTGTCTTGCGGGGCGTCGATCCAATCGCTTCACGGGAGCATCTCGGGGCGGTATTCGAAATGCATCGTGTCGAAATGCTTCCATTTCCCGCCCCAGATGAAGCCGTGGCGCTCGAAGACGTCGACGATCTCCTGCGGGATGCGGTTCCGATAGCCTGATCTCGACCAGCGCCAGTAATCGGAATGCTTCGTCGAGATGTCGATGGCGATGCCGTAGCCATGGGCGCTCTGAAGGTCGGTCCCGGCGATCTTGCGGCAATTATAGGTGCCGGCGCTCGGCTTGAGATAGGTGAGGAAACGGTCCGGCAGCTTGTCGAGCTCGTCCGAGACCGCCTGGAGCCTCGCGGCGACGCCATTCTCCTTCGTCGCGCGCAAAGTCCCTCCGCCGTGGCGCGGCAGCCAGCGCACGGGCACGAGCCGGCGCTCGACCTCGCCCCTCATGCAATCGCCATAGATCTTGGCGAAGAAGGCGGCCGGGCGGAAGCGGCCCGGATCCGTGGTCGGCGCGCCCTCCTGCGGTCCGGGGCGGTAGGGGCGGCGGAAGATGTCGGCGAGGCCGGGCGCCTCCAGGGCCTCCTCGTCGCTCGGCTTCGGCTCGCCGATCGTCATGCGCGTGCCGTCGCGCCAGACGAGCGTGTCGCCCTCGATGGCCTGCAACTGGTCGGGATAGGCGCGGAGCAGGGGAGCGAGAGGGGAGGGCTCCTGCGCGGCGGCGGGTCCGGGGCCCACGGCGAGAGCCAGTGCGAAGGCGAGCGCCGGTCCCCTCATGGCCGCGAGCCGGCGATGGTCCCGGAGCCGCTCATCCCGTCACCCGCTCGACCTTGTTGACGGCGGGCTTGGCGCGCAATTCCGACATGATGGCCGTGAGATGCTTCAGGTCGAAGACCGAGAGATCGACGGTCGTCTGGGTGAAGTCCTCGGTGCGGCGCGCCATCGAGACGTTCTCGATATTGCCGTCGTGGTCGGCGATGACCTGGGCGATCTGCGCGAGGCTCCCCGGCTCGTTGACGGCGTGGAGCAGGAGCCGCGCCGGGAAGCGGCGCTTGGAGCCCGGCTCGATGTCCCAGCGCACGTCGATCCAGCGGGCGGGATCGTTGTCGAAGGCGGCGAGGGCCCTGCTCTGGATCGGATAGATCGTGACGCCGCTGCCCGGCGTCAGGATGCCGACGATGCGGTCGCCCGGCACCGCGCCTCCCTCGGGCGCGAAGCGCACCGCGAGGTCGCGCTCGAGCCCGCGGATCGGCAGCGCGTCGGCCGGCGCCGCCTCGCCGTTCAGCCGGATCGAGGGCGGGCGCGGATCGCCGCCCTCCCGGCGCTCGACATAGTCGGGATAGACGCCGCGCACGACGTCGCCCGAGAACATCTCGCCGCGCCCGACCGCCGCCAGCACGTCGTCCACGCTGGCGCGGGCGAGGCGGGGGAGGGCGCCGCGCAATTTCTCGTCGGCGAAGGGCTTGCCGGCGCGCTGGAAGGCGCGCTCCAGGATCTGGCGGCCGAGCCCCGCATATTGGCGGCGCGTCGCGGCCTTGGCGGCGCGCCGGATCGCGGCCCGCGCCTTGCCGGTGACGACGAGGCTCTCCCAGGCCGGCGGGGGCGTCTGGCCGTCCGCGCGCACGATCTCGACCTCGTCGCCGTTCTGAAGCTCGGTGAAGAGCGGGGACATGCGCCCGTTGATCTTGGCCCCCACCGCCGTGTTGCCGACATTGGTGTGGACGGCATAAGCGAAGTCGATCGCATTGCCCCCGCGCGGCAGCGCGATGAGGCGCCCCTGCGGCGTGAAGCAGAAGACCTGGTCGTGGAAAAGCTCGAGCTTGGTATGCTCCAGGAACTCCTCCGGGCTGTCGCCCTCGGCGAGGAGGTCGACCGTGCGGCGGAGCCACTGATAGGCCCGGCTCTCGGAGGCGGCCCGGCCCGTTCCGTCCTTGTAGAGCGAATGGGCGGCGATGCCGTATTCGGCCAGCTCGTCCATCTCGCGCGTGCGGATCTGCAGCTCGACCCGCTGGGAGCTCGGGCCGATCACGGTCGTGTGCAGCGACTGGTAGTCGTTCTGCTTCGGGTTCGAGATGTAGTCCTTGAAGCGGCCGGGCACTGCGGGCCAGGAGGTGTGGACGATGCCGAGCGCGCGGTAGCAATCGCCCGTCTTCTCCACCAGCAGCCGGAAGCCGTAGATGTCCGAAAGCTGCTCGAAGGCGACGGACTTGCGCTCCATCTTGCGCCAGATCGAATAGGGCCGCTTCAGCCGGCCGAGCACCTGCGCCTCGACGCCGCTGCCCGAGAGGCGCTCGCGCAGCCCGCTTTCGACCTCTTCCACCAGGCTGCCGTTCTTGGCACTGAGATCGGAGAGGCGCTTGGCGATGGTGCCGTAGGCCTCCGCATTGATGTTGCGGAAAGCCAGGTCCTCCAGCTCGTCGCGCATCTCCTGGATGCCCATGCGGCCGGCGAGCGGGGCGTAGATGTCGAGCGTTTCCTGCGCGATGCGCGCGCGCTTCTCGGGCGGCATGAAGCCGAGCGTGCGCATGTTGTGCAGCCGGTCGGCGAGCTTGACGAGGAGCACCCGCAGGTCGGCGGCGATGGCGAGGAGGAGCTTGCGGAAGTTCTCGCCCTGGGCGGCCTGTTTCGAGACGAGGTCGAGGCGCTTGATCTTGGTGAGGCCGTCGACGAGCGAGCCGATCTCCGGCCCGAAGATGCGGTTGATCTCCTCCAGCGTCGCCTCGGTATCCTCGACCGTGTCGTGCAGGACGGCGGCGACGATGGTGGCGGTGTCGAGCCGCAGGTCGGTGAGGATGGCGGCGACTTCGAGCGGATGGGCGACGAAGGCTTCGCCGGAGGCGCGCTTCTGCGTGCCGTGGGCCATCATCGCATAGACATAGGCCCGGTTGAGAAGCTCCTCGTCGGCCCCCGGGTCGTATCGCTTCACCCGCTCGACGAGCTCGTATTGGCGCATCATGCGGGACTGTCGCACCTCGGACATGGAATCGTTCCAGTGGTAGCGAAAGTGCCGGGCTCGTCACAACAAGAAAGGCCCCGAAACCGGGGCCTTCATGAGGAGTTTCCGCCTTCCGGCGGGGGACTCAGCCTTCCTCGTCGTCGGTCTCGGCCGGCGGGACGAGGCCGTCGAGGCCGCGCAGGAGGTCTTCCTCGCTCATCTTGTCGAACTGGATGTCGGTGTCGTCCGAATCCGAGGCCGGGATGGCCGCGACCGTCGAGCCCAGGAGCGGCACGGTCTCGGCCTCCGGCTCGTCGACCTCGACATATTTCTGGAGCGAGTGGATGAGCTGCTCCTTGAGGTCGCCCGGCGCGATGGTCTCGTCGGCGATCTCGCGGAGCGCGACGACGGGATTCTTGTCGCGGTCGCGGTCGACGGTGAGCGGCGCGCCGGAGGAGATCAGGCGGGCGCGGTGGCTCGCGAGAAGAACGAGTTCGAAGCGATTGTCGACCTTGTCGATGCAATCCTCGACGGTGACGCGCGCCATGCGGCGGCTCCTTCGGCTGGGGATACTGGCAGGATTGCGGAACGTCTTACGGCATCGGCCGCAAGACGGCAAGAATCGACGGGCGGGGCGGCCAGGGCCGCTCCGCTGGCGGTGAGGTCAGTAGCAGACCCGGACGCGGGCCCATTGCCAGCCCCAGGGTCCCCAGACTTGCTGCATGCGCCAGCCGCATCTGCTGTAATAATAGACCGGCGCATATCCGTATCCCCCCCAGGCCGGCTGGGAATAGGCGCCTGCTGCCAGCGCGCCGACCGCGGCGCCTGCCGCGAAGCCGCCCCAGCCCCAGCCCCGGCGGCGGCCCCAGCCTCCGCCCCAGCCCCAGCGGGGCGCGCCCCAGCCGCCGCCCCAACGGGCGCCCCCCCAGCGGGGACCGCCGCCCCAGCCGCCTCCGTGCCAGCCTCCGCCCCAGCCGCCGCCGCGCCAGCGGGCATCGGCGCTGCCGGTCGTCGCCACCGTCGAGGCCGTGATCGTGGCGGCTGCGAGGGCCGCCAAACCCAGTGCTTTCAAGGACATCGTGATACTCCCCTTGATCCTGGCTCGCCGCCTCTCCCGTCTCAACCGCATGAGGCATGAGCGGGTTCCGGCGGTCCAATGCCACCCCGGCATGGATAGAATGGACGGCTGCATGAACGGGGGCTGAGCGAGGCGGTTCCGGGCGTCGATGTCGCAGGGGCGGGCTTGACGGGCGCCCCGGTCGGATGCGACCAGCCGCGACCGAAGAAGAGATGCCTGACGGGGACGGAATGCGCGCCTTGATCTTCCCGGGCCAGGGAAGCCAGACACTCGGCATGGGCAAGGGCCTCGCGGACACCTTCCCCGCGGCCCGCGCGGTCTTCGAGGAGGTCGACGATGCCCTCGGCGAGAAGCTGTCGGCGGTCATGTGGGAGGGGCCGGCGGAAACCCTCAACCTCACGGCCAACGCCCAGCCCGCCCTGATGGCGGCGAGCCTCGCGGCCCTGCGCGTGCTCGAGGCCGAGGCCGGGCTCGACCTGAAGCGCGACGTCGCGCTCGTGGCGGGTCATTCGCTCGGCGAATATTCGGCGCTGGCGGCGGCGGGCGCCTTCTCGATCGCGGACACGGCGCGCCTCCTGCGCCTGAGGGGCGAATCGATGCAGAAGGCGGTGCCCGTCGGAACGGGCGCCATGGCGGCGCTGCTGAAGCTCGACAGCGAGGCCGTCCACGAGATCGCGCGGCAGGCGGCGGAGGGCGAGGTCTGCGACGTCGCCAACGACAACGGCGCGGGGCAGATCGTCGTGTCCGGCCACAAGGCGGCCGTCGAGCGCGCGGTCGCCCTCGCCCAGGGGAAGGGCGGGCGCGGCATGATGCTGACGGTGTCCGCTCCCTTCCATTGCGCGTTGATGGCGCCTGCCGCCGAGGTCATGAAGGAGGCGCTGGCCGCGACCCGGATCGAGGCGCCGGCCGTGCCCGTGGTCGCGAATGTCGAGGCGGCGCCCTTGAGCGATCCGAATGCGATCCGCGACGCGCTCGTGCGGCAGGTCGTCGGCACGGTGCGCTGGCGCGAATCCGTCGAGGCCATGGCCGGGCGCGGGGTCGATACCTTCGTCGAGGTTGGGGCTGGCAAGGTCCTGACCGGGCTCGTCAAGCGCATCGCGGCGGGGAGCCGGGCGGGCGCCTTCGGCCAGCCGGCCGATCTCGACGGCATCCGTCCTTTCCTGGGAGCCTGACATGTTCGACCTTGCCGGCCGCACGGCCCTCGTCACAGGCGCCACGGGAGGAATCGGCGGCGCCATCGCCCGCGCCCTGCACGGCCAGGGCGCAACGGTCGCGATTTCCGGCACGCGGCCGGAAGCGCTGGCCTCGCTTGCCGGCGAGCTGGGCGAGCGCGTCCACGTCCTTCCCTGCAACCTCGCCGACCGCGAGGCCGTGGAGAGGCTGGTCCCGGCCGCCGAGGCGGCTTTCGGCCGGCTCGACATCCTGGTCAACAATGCCGGCGTCACGCGCGACGGACTCCTCATGCGCATGAAGGATGCCGATTGGGAGGAGGTGCTCTCCGTCAACCTGACGGCCGCCTTCCGCCTCTCCCGCGCCGCGCTGAAGGGGATGATGAAGCGGCGGCACGGCCGCATCGTCTCGATCGGCTCGGTGGTGGGCGCGACGGGCAATCCCGGCCAGGTCAATTACGTGGCCTCGAAGGCGGGCCTCGCGGGCCTGACCAAGGCGCTCGCCGCAGAGGTCGCGACGCGGGGCATCACGGCCAATCTCGTCGCGCCGGGCTTCATCGCCTCGCCCATGACCGACGCCCTCAACGAGGCCCAGCGCGGAGCGATTCTCGGCCGCGTCCCGATGGGGCGGCTCGGCGAGGGCGCGGATGTCGCCGCGGCCGTGGTCTATCTCGCCTCGGACGAGGCCGCCTACGTGACCGGGCAGACCATTCATGTGAACGGCGGCATGGCTATGCTGTGAGGCGCGCCGCGCCGGGGCTTGACCGGACGGCGAAAATAAGGCTTTGCACGGCCCTACTCTGGCGGGGCGTTGCGTCGCCGATCACTCGGCTCCCACCGTGCCGAGATTTGCCGGATCCCGATTTCCTGGATTGTGACGAGGACGAGTGATGAGCGATATTGCTGAGCGCGTGAAGAAGATCGTGGTCGAGCATCTCGGCGTCGAGGCCGACAAGGTCACCGACAGCGCCAACTTCATCGACGATCTCGGCGCCGACAGCCTGGACACCGTCGAGCTCGTCATGGCGTTCGAGGAGGAGTTCAACGTCGAGATCCCGGACGACGCCGCCGAGACCATCGTGACGGTGGGCGACGCGATCAAGTTCCTGGAGAAGAACACCGCGGCCTGAGGGCAGGTGGGCTTTGAGCCCCGGCGGGCGGGAGCGGGAAGGCTGATGCGCAGGGTCGTCGTCACTGGGCTCGGAATGGTGGGCCCGCTCGGCTGCGGCGTGGAGGCGGCCTGGAAGCGGCTTCTCGCAGGGGAGAGCGCGGCGAAGAAGGTCGATGCCTTCGAGGTGTCGGATCTCGCCTGCAAGATCGCCTGCCCCATCCCGCTCGGGGACGGGAGCAACGGGACCTACGCTCCCGACCAGTGGGTCGACCCGAAGGACCAGCGCAAGGTCGATCCCTTCATCGTCTATGCGCTCACCGCCGCGAAACAGGCCCTCGACGATGCCGGCTGGCATCCGAAATCCTACGAGGACCAATGCGCGAGCGGCGTCATCATCGGCTCGGGCATCGGCGGCATCGAGGGCATCTACAATGCCTCGGTCATCATGTTCGAGAAGGGGCCGCGGCGCATCTCCCCCTTCTTCATCCCGGGCCGAATCATCAACCTCGCCTCGGGCCAGGTCTCGATCGCGCACGGGCTGAAGGGGCCGAATCACTCGGTCGTCACCGCCTGCTCGACCGGGGCGCACGCCATCGGCGACGCCTCGCGGCTGATCCAGTTCGGGGACGCGGACGTGATGGTGGCCGGGGGCGCCGAATCGCCCATCAACCGGCTGGCGCTCGCGGGCTTCGCCGCCTGCCGGGCGCTCTCCACCGGCTTCAACGACGAGCCGACCCGCGCCTCGCGCCCCTATGACCGCGACCGCGACGGTTTCGTGATGGGCGAGGGCGCCGGCATCGTCGTGCTCGAGGAATACGAGCACGCCAAGGCGCGCGGGGCGAAGATCTATGCCGAGATCGTCGGCTACGGCCTCTCGGGCGACGCCTATCACATTACCTCGCCCTCCGAAGACGGCGACGGCGCCTTCCGCTGCATGACGGCCGCGGTGAAGCGGGCCGGTATCTCGCCCGCCGAGATCGACTACATCAACGCGCACGGCACCTCGACGCCGCTCGGCGACGAGATCGAGCTGAAGGCGGTCGAGCGCCTCGTCGGCAATGCCGCGGGCAAGCTCACGATGTCCTCCACCAAGTCGGCGGTCGGGCATCTCCTCGGCGCGGCCGGCGCGGTCGAGGCGATCTTCTCGGTCCTCGCCATCCGGGACGGGATGGTGCCGCCGACCCTGAACCTCGACAATCCCTCGGTCGAGACCGCCATCGACCTCGTCCCGCACCGGGCCCAGGCGAAGACGGTGGACGTCGCGCTGTCGAATTCCTTCGGCTTCGGCGGGACCAACGCCTCCCTCGTATTCCGCCGGGTGGCATGAGGCCGCTTTGCGGGGCTCACGCCTTTTCGCCATAATGCGCGGCGATGCAGGGCTCCGGGCGCGTGCGGCGCGACCTCCGGCCCGCGAAGCCCATGATTGAGACATTCGGCCGTGGGGCGGCGGTCCAGCCGCGCCGCGGCCGTTGAGGCGAGCAGATGTTCGGCAGGCGATCGACCCCTCCAGAGCCCCTTGACGACGAGGCGCTGCCGAAGCAGGTCGCGAAGGCGCCGCCCCCGCCGCCGCGCCGCCGGGTTCGCCGCCCGCGCGGTGGCCTCCTGTCGATGCTGAGCGGCGTCCTGACCTTCGTGGTGGTGATCGGGGGGGTGGTCGTGTTCGGCCTGATGGCGGTCGCGCACGAGCTGTCCAAGCCCGGCCCGCTCGCCGCCGACAAGATCGTGATGATCCCCAAGGCCACCGGCACCGCCGAGATCTCGGGCCTCCTGGCGAAGGAGGGGGTGATCGACAACCCGATGCTGTTCGAGCTGTATTCCTATTTCAACCGCAGCAAGGGGCAACTCAAGGCGGGCGAGTTCCAGTTCAAGGCGAGGGCCAGCATCGCGGACGCGATCGACACGCTGATCGGCGGCAAGGCGATCCTGCATGCGGTCACGATCCCGGAGGGCCTGACCAGCGAGCAGGTCGTCGCGCGGCTGCGCGACAACGATATCCTCGTCGGCGGCGTGAACGACACCCCGCGCGAGGGCTCGCTCATGCCCGACACCTACAAATTCGAGCGCGGCACGACCCGCCAGCAACTCCTCAACTCGATGCAGCAGGCGAGCCGCACGACTCTCGACAAGGTCTGGTCGCGCCGCTCGCCCGACCTGCCGATCAAGACCCCGCAGGAACTGGTCATCCTGGCCTCGATCGTCGAGAAGGAGACGGGCAAGGGCGAGGAGCGTCCGCGCGTCGCCGGCGTCTTCATCAACCGCCTCCAGAGGCGGATGAAGCTCCAGTCGGACCCGACCATCGTCTACGGGCTCGTGGGCGGCAAGGGGACGCTCGGCCGGGGCATCACGCGGGCCGAGATCGACAAGCCGACGCCCTACAACACCTATGCCATCGAGGGCCTGCCGCCCGGCCCCATCGCCAATCCGGGCCGCGCGGCGCTGGAGGCATCCGCCAATCCGGCCAAGACGCGCGAGCTTTATTTCGTGGCGGACGGCACGGGCGGCCACGTCTTCGCCGAGACCTACGACCAGCACCAGCGCAACGTCGCCAAGTGGCGGCAGATCGAGCGCGCACGCGACCCGGCGGTGGGCGCGGGCGCGGGCGAGGTCGACCGGGCGGCGCCGCCCGAGACCCGCACCGACTACGAGGCGGCGAGCCCCACGCGCTCGGCCTCGGCCGGTCCGTCCTCCTATGGCTCGCGCGCCTTCGACGCTTCGGAAGGGACGCCGATCGATCCTCTCCTGAACCGCAACTGGGACCTCAGCACGGCGAAGACGGTGCCGAGCTTCGGCCCGCCCGAGGCTGAGCCGGCCCGCGCCGCGGGGGCGCATCCGCGCGCAAAGCCGGCCGGCCGGAAGACGGCCGGCGCGGCCGCCGAGCCCCTGCCCCCGGGTGTCCGGCTGCCTCCCCGCTGAGCTTTCACATGACGATCAGGTCGATGACCGGCTTCGCCCGCGAGGCCGGAGTGACGGGCCCGCATCAATGGGCCTGGGAAATCAAGACGGTGAACGGCCGGGGCCTCGACGTGCGCCTGAGGGCGCCGCAGGGCTTCGAGCAGCAGGGGGAGGAGGCGAGGCGCCTCCTCGCGGCTTCGCTGACGCGCGGCCAGTGCCAGCTCTCGCTCACCCTCGCCCGCGCCGCCGGCGAGGCGTCGGTCAGGATCAACCAGCCGGCTCTCGAACGCCTTCTCGCGACACTCGACGGCATCCGGCGGCCGGACCATGTGGGTCCCGCGACACTCGACGGCCTCCTGGCCGTGCGCGGCGTCGTCGAGATCGAAGACGATGCCGGGGCGGCCTTCGACGAGGCGCTTCGGACCGATCTCGTGGCGGCGGCGGCCCGTCTCGTCGCGGCCTTGCAGGCCGCGCGGGCGGCCGAAGGGGCGGCCCTCGCCCATGTGCTCGACGGCCAGCTCGCCGCCATGGCCGCCCTCGCCGAGGCGGCCGAGCTGTGCCCGGGCCGGCAGCCGGAGGCGGTCAGGGCGCGCCTCGCCGCCCAGGTGGCCCTGCTTCTCGACGCCTCGGCGGGCCTGGACTCGCAAAGGTTGCACCAGGAGGCCGCGCTTCTCGCCGCGCGCGCCGATATCCGCGAGGAGATCGACCGGCTGCGGGCCCATATCCAGTCGGCGCGCGAGCTTCTCGCGGCGGGCCAGGCGGTCGGCCGCCGGCTCGATTTCCTGGCGCAGGAACTCGGGCGCGAGGCCAATACGCTCTGCTCGAAGGCGAATGACGTCTCGTTGTCGCGAATCGGGCTCGACTTGAAGGCCGTCGTCGAGCAATTCCGCGAGCAGGTTCAGAACGTGGAGTAGCGGGGCGTGGGCGAGGTGGCGGAAGGCAGGGACCATGAGGCGCACGGCGCCATCGGGCGGCGCGGCTTCGTCCTGATCCTCTCCTCGCCCTCCGGGGCCGGCAAGACGAGCCTGACCAAGGCGCTGATGGCCGACAAGGATGCGGGCCTTGCGGTCTCGGTCTCGGTCACGACCCGCCCGAAGCGCCGGAACGAGGTGGCCGGGCAGGATTACAACTTCATCTCCGTCGACGATTTCCGGCACCTGAAGGACCATGACGACCTGCTCGAATGGGCGGAGGTCCACGGCAATTTCTACGGCACGCCGCGCCGCCCCGTGGAGAAGCATCTGGCGGCGGGCACCGACATGATCTTCGACATCGACTACCAGGGCACCCGGCAGGTGCGCGAGAAGATGGATCTGGATGTCGTGACGGTGTTCATCCTGCCCCCCTCGATGGCGGAGTTGCGCAGCCGCCTCGAGCGCCGGGCCCAGGACAGCGACGAGACGATCGAGCGGCGCCTCAGGAACGCCGCCGTCGAGATCGAGCGCTGGCGCGAATACGACTACGTCCTGGTCAACGAGGATCTCGACAGCTCGCTCACCAGCCTGCGCGCGATCCTGGTGGCGGAGCGCGCGAGGCGCGAGCGTCAGACGGGGCTCGACGATTTCGTGGCGGGGCTGCTCCGCGAGGCGGCCTGATCCGCCTCGGCCGCGTCGAGCGCCGCGGCCATCGCGCAGAAGCCGGCGACCGGGACCTCCTCCGCCCGCGCCGTCCCCTCGATCCCGGCGGCCGCGAGGAGCGGGGCGGGGTCGGTGCCGAGCGCCTTGAGGCTCTGGCGCAACATCTTGCGGCGCTGGCCGAAGGCCGCGCGCGTGATCCGCTCCAGCGTTCGGGGCCGGGCCGGAAGCGGCGTGGGATTCGGCTCGACCAGCACCACGGCCGAGGTGACCTTGGGCGGGGGCACGAAGGCGCGCGGCGGCACGTCGAACAGGATGCGCGAGCGGCAGCGCCAGCCGCACAGGACGCCGAGCCGGCCGTAATCCTCCGGCCGGTCCGGTCCGGCGACGATCCGGTCCGCGACCTCGCGCTGGAACATCAGCGTGGCGCTGGACCAGGGGGGCGGCCAGGTCTCGCCGGAAACCCAGCCGGCGAGGAGGGCCGTGCCGACATTGTAGGGCAGGTTGGCGACGATGCGCGAGGGACCGGGGCCGAGCAGGTCGGCGGGATCGACCGTCATGGCGTCGGCCTCGACGACCTCCAGACGGCCGGGATAGCGCTCGGCGATCTCGGTCAGGGCCGGCAGGCAGCGCGGATCGCGCTCGACGGCCACGACCCTCGCGGCGCCTGCGGCGAGGAGGGCGCGGGTGAGGCCGCCGGGGCCCGGCCCGACCTCCAGCACGCTGATGCCCTCGAGGGGACCTGCCGCGCGGGCGATGCGGCCGGTCAGGTTGAGATCGAAGAGAAAATTCTGGCCGAGGGCCTTGCGGGCGGCGAGCCCGTGGCGGGCCACAACCTCGCGCAGCGGTGGCAGGCCGTCCGGCGCGGTCAAGGCAATCACGGGACCCCATGCCCGGCGAGACGCCCCGCGAGGCGGATCGCCGCGAGGAGGCTGTCCGGCCGCGCAATCCCCCGGCCCGCGATATCGAAGGCGGTGCCGTGGTCGGGCGAGGTGCGGATGAAGGGCAGCCCGAGCGTGACGTTGACCCCTTCGTCGAAGGCAATGGTCTTGATCGGGATCAGCGCCTGGTCGTGATACATGGCGAGGACGCAGTCATAGGCGGCCCGCGCGCGGGGATGGAACAGGGTATCGGCCGGGTGCGGCCCCGTCGCCGCGATGCCCTCGCTTTGCAATTGCCGGATGGCCGGCGCGATCACGTCGCGATCCTCGCCGCCCATGGCGCCCCCCTCGGCGGTTGGGGGGTGGGGCCGGGGCAGGGCGGGGCGCGGGGCGGCGGTGGGCAAGCCCGCGGCGGGGCCGGGCGCCACGATGCGGCCCGTCCGCACGATGAGCGCCGTGTCGAGCCGCCGTGGCACCTCGCTTAGCGCGATATGGACGGTGACGGGCACGACGGCGAGCGTCTCGCTCCAGAGCATCATCACCGGATGGGGCGGCGGCTCGCCCGGCCGTGCGGCCAGTTCCGCCAGATATTCGGTATGGCCCGGTTGGCGGAAGCCGGCCGCATAGAGGACGTGCTTGGCGATCGGGTTCGTGACGAGGGCGGCGGCCTCGCCCGCGCGTACCGCCGCGACCGCCCGGTCGATGGATTCGATCGTCCCGGCGGCCGTTGCCGGATCGGGCCGTCCCGGCTCCGCCCCGGCGCGCCCCGAGAGCGGCACCACGGGCAGGGCCTCGGCGAAAATCTCCGCCGCGCGCGCCGGTGTCGCCGGCGCGACGGGGATATCGAGGCCGATCCGCTGCGCCGCGGCGGCGAGGACATCCGGGTCCGACAGCACGAAGAAGGGAAGCCGGGCGGCTTCCGGCTCGCCGCGGAGCGCGAGCCAGGCGCGCAGCGTGATCTCCGGGCCGATCCCGGCCGGGTCGCCCTGGGTCAGGGCGAGGGGCAGGCGGGAGGTGCTCATCCGGCCCGGTGCGCCCCCGCGGGAGGGACGGTTGCGCCGGTCCTCACCGCGTCGCGATGCCGTCGGCCGTCGTCGTGGTGACGCTCTGCGAGACGTTGCTCTGGCCGAGGGTCCTCAGGTCGAGGCGGACCATGATGGTGCGATCCGTCTCGCGCAGCCCCGTCGCGGCGAGGCGCGGGGTGACGTAGTAATTGATGCTGAGGGACGTGCACTCGTCGCGATAGCTGAGGGCGAAATTGGTCTGCGCGACGGAATCGGCCTTGCGATATTGCAGGTTGGCGAGGGCGGCCGCGGTCCCGTAGACGTTGGCGTAGTCCTGGAAATACAGCGCGTAGGCCTCCCGCTGCTCGCGGGAGCGGTCGAGATCGAGCAGCACCGAGCCGCCGATCGACCAGTTGGGCGTGATCTGCCAGGAGGCGCCCGGGCGCAGCCCTTCCCGGGGATACAGGTAGCCCTGCTCGACCTGCGCGCTGTAGCGCACATAGGTCAGGGAGGCCATGATCGGCAGGTAGGGCTTGAAGTTCGCGACGGCCTGGGTCTCGAAGCTGTTCGCCGAGAAATCGCGATGGTCGAGCCGGGCGCGGGTGACGAGGGAGAAGTTCTCCGTCGGATTCACCTGGATGCGGCCGACATAATCGGAGACGCGGCTGTCGAGGCCCGAATCCGCTCCCGTATTGAGGAGGTCGCTTCCCGTTCCGTAGGAGTTCCGCCCCGCGACCTGGTAGGACTGGCCGAAGAGGGCGTTGCCGGTCCAGCCGGAGGGCGTCACGACGTTGTATTGCAGGCCGACATTGGCCCGCACGCCGCCCTCGACGCGGTCATAGCCGGAGAACTTGTCCCAGTTGAACAGGTTCGTGTCGTCGTAGACGAGGCTGTGCGCATCCTCGTTCGGAAGCCGGCCCATATGGCTCTCGTTCGGCCGCGCGATGATCTGGCCGATGGGAGTGAGCGTATGCGTGCCCCATTGTCCGGCATCCGCCACGAAGGGATAGCGGTATTCGAGGCCGATCGCGGGCATGGCCCGGCCGACCACCGTGTCGTTCCCGCCGATGAAATTCGTGATCATCGGGTTCTGGTAGCCGGTCAGGTCCGGGCTGTTGGAGAACGCGTCCGCCCGGAAATAGGCGAAGGGCGTCCAGACCTGGCCGAAATCGTCGATTATGTTGCGGCGCCAGGACACCTCCGCCGAGGCGCGCGCGTAATTGCCGGCGAGCCCGTTGACGAGGCAGACGCTGCGCTGGAACACGATGCAGCTGTCATAGGGCACCGCCGGCAGCGCGGTGCTCAGCGCGCCGAGCGTCTGGAGGCCGCCCAGCGAGGAATTATAGGCCGTGGTCGGCGTGTATTGCGTCAGGTTGCGGTTGATGTTGGTGAAGTTGAACTGGAAGCGCAGCTCGCCGCCCAGCGGCTCCGGCCCGTTGATGCGCTTGTCGTAGTCGAGCACCGGCGTGACGTTCGGCAATTGCTTCTGCCAGTCCGCGTAGGACAGTCCCTTGAAGTAATAGGCCGAGAGGTCGAAATAGGAACGGTCGCCCTGCCCGCGCAGATAGGCGCTGGAGGTCGATTCGGGCAGGATGTAGTTCGCCGAGAAGCTTTCGCTTCGGATCTTGTAGTTCTGGAGGAACCACTTGTCCGACAGCATCGCGACGTCCCAGCCGTAGCGCCAGTGTTCGTTGATGTTGAAGCGGCCCGTCGATTCGAGCGAGCCGCGCCAGGTGCGGTTGGCGGGGCCGTAGGGCGGCGCCAGGAAGGCGCTGTCGCCCATCTGGTAGGTGCCGGCCGCGCGGATGTTGAACTCGCCCGTCAAGAGACGCTGGCGATACTCCGCCTGCATCAGCACGCCCTGGCGCGACATCAGGCTCGGCGTGAGCGTCAGGTCCTTGTCTGGGGCGATCACCCAGAAATAGGGGATGGCCGCACCGTAGCCGAGCGCCTTGGTGTGGATGTAGCGGGGGGCCAGAAAGCCGGATTCGCGCTTCACGGTCGGGTCGGGGGACCAGAAATAGGGAATCCAGCCGATCGGCACGCCGCCGACCTCGACCGTCGCGTTCTCGTAATAGATGCGGTGCTCTTCGTTGTTGTGGACGATGCGCGCCGCCTTCACCTGCCAGAGCGGGGGGCGCTCGGGATGCTCGCGGCAGGGCTCGCAGGCGGTGTAGGTGCCGTATTCGAAGGTCGTGGTCTCGCCGCCGATCCGCTCGCCGCGCGGGGAGGAGAAGCGCGTCGTCACCGGGCCCTGCAGGTCGCGCGAGGTCTGCTCGGCGCGCAGGCTGTCGATGAAGCCCGTCTTGAAATCGTCCGTCAATTCGAAGCGGTCGCCGGTCGTGACCTGGCCGTTCGCCTCGGTCATCCGCACGTTGCCGGTCGCGGTGACGCGTCCGCTCGTGCGGTCGTAGGTGACGCGGTCGGCCTGGAGGGTGCGCCCGTCATAGTTCAACTCGACGTCGCCGGTGGCCGCGACGGTGTTCTTGTCGCGGTTGTAGACGATCTCCTGCCCTTCCACGAGCAGGCGCGGCTTCTCCTTCCCCGCCTTCGCCTTGCCGGCGATCAGGTCGTTCATCGACGCCTGGGCGAGGGCGAGCGAGGGCAGGCCGGCGCCTGCCAGCGCCAGCGCGATCACCCACGCGCTCGTCGTATGCCGAAACCCCATCGAAGCTCCATGCCGGTTACGCTGGCCGAGGATCATCACCCGTCCTCTTGATACAGAAGCGCCAGCGTCCCGAGTAAGCTGCCCACGATCGCCGGAAACCACGCCGCCACGGAGGAGCCGATGATCCCGGCACCCCCCAAGTCGCGCATGACTTCCGTAACCACATAAAGCACGAACCCGGCGCCCACGCCACCGAGCACCATTTTGGCGACACCACCAAAGCGGAAAAACCTCAACGAAACGGATGCGGCCAGGAACACCATGGCCACGAAAAGCAGCGGGCGCGCCAGCAGGACGTCGTATTGGAGCCGATAGCGGCTCGCATCGAGGCCCGCGCTCTCGGCCTTGGCGATCGTCTCCCCGAGCTTCCAGAACGAGACCGATTCCGGCGGGGTGAAGGTCTGGCGCACCTGGCTCGGATCGAGGTTGCTGGCCAGGAGATAGGTCCCGTAGCTCCGCGGCTCGTCCTCGGTCGAGAAGACGTGGGCGTCGTGGAACTCCCAGTACCCGTCCCGCAGGACGCCGTCCTGCGCCTCGACCCGCTCCATGAACCGCCCCTGCGGATCGAAGACGAAGATCGTGGGACGCTGCACGGTGTTGGTGGCGGCGACGGCGGTCTCGGCGCGGATCACGGCCTGGCCGTCGACGCTCTTCTGGCGGATCCAGAGTTCCGGCCCGAGCCCCTTCGACCTCGTGCCGAAGATCTTGGCCTCCATGCGGCCCGATTGCTGCTTGAGCGCGGCCGAGAGGGGGTTGTAGGCGAGGATCGAGAAGAGGCCGAGGGCGACCGCCACCGCGAGGCCGGGCTGGAGGAACTGCCAGGCCGACACCCCGGCGGCGCGGGCGACGACCAGTTCCAGCTTGCGCGACAGGCCGAGCAGCGTCGCCATCGAGCCGAACAGCACCGCGAAGGGCAGGACCTGCTCGGCGATGGAGGGCGTGCGGTAGAGCGAGAGCTGCGCCATCATCAGCGGCGTCGCGCCGGCCGTGTCGCCCGCCCGGCGCAGCAGCTCGACGAAGTCGAGCGTGAAGACGAGCCCGAAGACGGTCGCGAAGACCATCATGATCGTCCGCAGGAAGCGGGCCGAGATGTAGCGGGCGAGCGTGTAGCCGATCAGCATGGCGTCACGCGTCCCGCAGCCGGGCGCGGCCCGGCCAGGAGGGAAGGAGCGAGGCCGCCCGGCGCCGCAGGCGGTCGAGGGTTCCGAAGAGGAGCGGCCCGTGCAGGATCATGGCGAGGGAGAGCAGGATCGCCGCGACCGGCAGGCCCCAGACGACGAACACGGCGCCCGGGCTGCGGGCCACCGCGCTCGAGGCCGCGAACAGGGCGATCCTGAGCGCGACGACGGTGACGACCGCCCCGGCGATCGAGGTGCCGCGTCCCTGGCGCGTGGTCTTGGCGTTGCCGAGGGCGGCGAAGGCGATGAAGACGGTGGCGAGCGGGAAGAGCCAGGCGGTGAGCCGGTCGTGCAGCTCCGCCCGGAAGCGGCCCGACTGCATGCGGTAGTAGTTGTCGGACTTGTCCGGCATCAGGAGGTCGCCGGTCGAGCGCTCGCGCGGCTTGTAGACCAGCTCGCCGGTCTCCTGGTTGAGTGCCGCGAGGTCGATCGCGTAGCGCGAGAAGGCGACGATCGAGGAATCGGCGACGCCCGCCCGCTGGCGGTGGACGCTGCCGTTCTCGAGCACGAGGTAGCTCTGGCCCTTCTGCTCGATCGTCTGGCCGCGCTCGGCGAGATAGACGATGGTGCGGTCCGCGTCCCGCCGGTCCTGCATGAGGATGCCGAGGAGCGCCTGGCCCGAGCGCTCGCGATAATGGAACGTGACCCCGTTATCGAGGGTGGTGAACTGCCCCTCCTGGGCGATGTTGGCGACGAAATCGGCCCGGATGCGGGAGATGAGGTCGCGCAGCTCCTGGAAGGAGGCGGGGATGAGGTAGATCGACAGGAACCCCACCATCGCCGAGACGATGAGGCCGAGCGAGAGGAAGGGCCGGATCAGCCGCAGGGGCGACATGCCGGCGGCGCTCATCACGATCAGCTCGGAATCGCCGTTGAGGCGGTTCAGGGCGTAGATGATCGCGATGAACAGCGCCACCGGCGCGATCACCGCGACGAGGGTCGGCAGGGTCAGGCTGGTGACGGTCAGGAAGACGAGCAGCGTCTGGCCCTGCGCCGTGATGACGTCGAGCTGACGCAAGGCGGAGGTCAGCCAGATCACGCCCGTCAGCGCCACGAGGCAGCCGAGAAACGCGCCGGCGACGATCCGAAATATGTAGCGCTCGACGAGAGACATGCGGAACCGTGCAGACGCCAAGGGCTATCCCGCCTCCCCGCCAGGGGCAATGACACGGGGGCAACACTCCTCTCCCTCCGCAATCGGGCCGAAGCGAGGCCGAGGCGGGACGGGCGCCGCAGGGGATGGCACGGGGAGCCTCGTCCGCGTCCGGCCGCCCTTGCCTCGCCGCGCGCCGCGGGCCAAGGCTCGGCGGGAAGCGGGACGCTCCGTCGGCCCCGCGCAGTCTCGGCGAGAGAATCCATGGTGGACAAGATCAGCATCGCGTTTCGGCCCGCCACGGTCCCGGAAGAGGGCGACCTCGTCGTCTTCGTGCGCGACGACCTCGTGCCGCTCGGCGCGGCCGGTGCGACCGGCCTGGGCGATCTGATCGCGCGGGCCGCCGCGGCGGAGCGCTTCAAGGGCAAGGCGAAGGCGGTCCTCACGATCCCGGCGCCGGCGGCTCTCCCCGGAATCGGAAGCCTGCATGTCGTCGGGCTCGGGCCGAAGGACGGCCCCGCCCCGGACTGGACGGCGATCGGGGGCGTGATCGCGGGCCGCGTCCCGGGCCGGCAGGCGAGCGTCCTCGCCGATTTCGACGGCGTCGGGCTCGAGGCCGTCGCGGCCATGGCGCTCGGGGCGCGGCTGCGCGCCTATCACTGGGATCGCAAGAGCAAGCGCAAGCCGGAGGCCGAGCCGGAGGCGCCGACGCATCTCGTCTTCGGCGTCGCCGATCCGGCGGGGGCGGAGCGGGCCGATGCCGCCGGCCTCGCCTTGGCCGAGGGCGTGAACCTCGCGCGCGATCTCGTCCACGAGCCGCCGAACGTGCTCTTCCCGCTCGAATTCGCACGCCGCGCCGAGCAGCTCGATGCGCTCGGCGTCGAGGTCGAGGTCCTGGGCGAGGAGGATCTGCGCCATGTCGGGATGCGCGCGCTCGTCGCCGTGGGCGACGGCTCCGTCCACGACAGCTGCGTCGCGCTGATGCAGTGGCGGGGCGGGGCGCCGGACGAGCCGCCGATCTGCTTCGTCGGCAAGGGCGTCTGCTTCGATTCGGGCGGCATCTCGATCAAGCCCGCGGGCGGCATGGAGGACATGAAGGGCGACATGGCCGGGGCCGCGACCGTGGTCGGGCTCATGCACGCGCTCGCGGCCCGCAAGGCGAAGGTCAACGTGATCGGCGCCATCGGCCTCACCGAGAACATGCCCGACGGCAAGGCGCAGCGGCCGGGCGACATCATCACGACGCTGTCCGGCCAGACGGTCGAGATGGTGAACTCGGATGCCGAGGGCCGGCTCGTCCTCGGCGACGTGCTCTGGTACGTCCAGGATCGCTACAAGCCGGCCTTGATCATCGACCTCGCGACGCTCACCGGGGCGGTCCTGGTCGCCCTCGGCCAGGAGCATGCCGGCCTCTTCTCGAACGACGACGAGCTGGCCGGGCGCCTCGAAGCGGCGGGGCGGGAGACCGGCGAGAAGGTCTGGCGGATGCCGCTGGCCCCCGCCTACGACAAGATGATCGATTCCAAGTTCGCGGACATGAAGAATACCGGTGGCCGCCATGCCGGCTCGATCACGGCGGCCCAGTTCCTGCGCCGCTTCATCCGCGACGACCTGCCCTGGGCCCATCTCGACATCGCCGGGACGGGGATGAACGTCCCCCAGACCGATGTCATCAAGACCTGGAGCGGCGGCTGGGGCGTGCGCCTGCTGGAGCGGCTGGTGCGCGATCATTACGAAAAGCAATAGATGCTTGATCGGAATCAACGGCGATCCTCTTGCGTCCGGTAGTCAGGGCCGACCACGGAAGAGGCAGGCGAGATGCTCGAGCGCGTGAAGGACATCCACGTCGTCCTGTGCCCCGACGAGGGCAGGACTGGCGCGGCGGCGGCCTTCGGCCTGTCGCTGGCGCAAGCCGCGCAGGCCCATGTCACCGTCCAGGCGGCCTCGGTCAGGATCACGATTCCCCATTCCATTATCAGCAATGTCGGATCGGCCCTGGTGAGGGAGGAGAACAAGCGCCGGCTCGAGGCGGCGGAAAACACAGCCGATGCCTGCCGGAAGAATGCGGCCGCGCAGGGCAGCGCCTGCACCGCGCTCGCGTTCCAGATTCCGTTCCCGGAGGCCGTGGCGGCATGCGGCCGCCGCAGCCGCCTGCACGACCTGACGATCCTCGATGCGCGCGCGGACGCGCTCCGCCTGGAGCGCGCGGTCGTCGAGGAGATCCTGTTCAAATGCGGGCGGCCGGTGCTCGTCGTGCCGGAAGGCCATGACGCCTTCCGGCCCGGCCATGCGATGGTCGCCTGGGACGGAAGCGCCCAGGCCGCGCGGGCGCTGAACGACGCTCTTCCGCTGCTCGCCGCGGCGAGGACGGTCAGCCTCGTCAGCGTCGCCGAGCCCGGCAAGGAGGACGCGCTGCCGGGAGCCGATATCGCCCGCCACCTCTCCCGGCACGGAATCCAGGTGACGCTGGTCGATCTGAAGGCGTCGCAGAAGAACGTCGAATCGATCCTGCGCGACCAGTCCCACGCCCACCGGACGGACCTGATCGTGATGGGAGCCTATGCCCATTCCTGGTGGCGCGAGATCGCCCTCGGCGGCGTGACGCAATCCTTCATCGGCGACCCGCCGGCGCCCCTGTTCCTGTCCCACTGAAGCCGGGCCTCGTCTACCCGGCGAGCCCGTCTTCCCGGTCCGCCTCGCGCAGGGCGGCCGGCCGCTCGGCGGGATCGCCGAGGCCCCCGCCGCCGGGAGTGCGCAGGACCAGCCGCTCGCCGGGCGGGATCGTCTGCAAGCCCTTGCCGCGCAGCACCTTGCCCGAGGCGAGGCCGATATGGCCCGCCGCGCCCGCCTTGCCGCCGTCGCGCCCGCGCGGGGGATGGTCGATGCGATCGAGCGCGGCCAGAAGCTCGAAAGGCTCCTCGATCGCGCTCTCGATCTCGATGACCTGCCCGTGGCCGCCCCGGTACTTGCCGTCGCCGCCGGAATTGGGCCGCAGCTCCTTCTTCCAGAAGATGAGCGGGATGAGGGATTCGGCGATCTCGACCGGATTGCCCTTGACGCCGGACGGATAGGAGGTGGCCGACAGCCCGTCGCTCGTCGGCCGCGCTCCCGTGCCTCCGTTCGAGACGAAGGTGGTCGAGAAGCCGAAATTGCCGTTCGCGTCGCTCGTGCGGCCGCGCAGGTTGAGGTTCCAGAGGCAGGAGGTGCCCTCGGCCGGCACGCGGTCCGGCACCGCCTGGCGCAGGCAGCCGAAGACCATGTCGGGCAGCATCTGGCCTGTCACGTGCCGCACCGAGACGGGGGCGGGCTTTTGCGCGTTGAGGATGGTGCCGGGCGGGGCCGAGACCGTGAACGGCTTCAGCGAGCCGGCATTGTTGGGGATGCGCGCGGCGACGATGCAGCCGAGGCCGAACACCGTGTAGGCGGTGGTATAGGCGATCGGCACGTTGATGCCGCGGCCCGAGGCGGGACTCGTGCCGTCATAGTCGACATGGATCCCGGCCTCGGAGACGGTGGCCCGGGCCACGAGCGTGATCGGCGCGTCGTAGCCGTCGATGGTCATCGAGAAGGACCAGCTTCCGCGCGGAAGCTTCGCGATCTCGGCCCGCACGGCCGCCTCCGAGCGGGTGCAGACGTGGTCGGCCAGCGCGTCGAGGTCGTCGAGGCCGAATTCCTCCATCATCGCGACGAGGCGGCGGCAGCCGATGTCGTTGCAGGCGGCGAGGGAATAGACGTCGCCCTCCGTGTCGACGGGCAGGCGCGTATTGGCCCGGATCATGGCCATCAGCGTCTCGTCGAACCGGCCCCGGTCGGCGAGCTTCAGATGGGGGATGTAGAGCCCTTCCATGAAGACGTCGGTCGCGTCCGGCCCGACGCCGAGCCCGCCGATATCCATGAGATGGCTCGTGCAGGAGAAGAGCCCGACCAGCCGGCCCTTGTGGAAGCAGGGGGTTGTCAGCACGAAATCGTTGAGATGGCCCGTCCCCATCCAGGGATCGTTGGTGATGTAGATGTCGCCCTCGCGCATCGTCTCGAGCGGGAAGCGGGCGATGAAGTGATGCACCGCCTCGGCCATGGAATTGACGTGGCCGGGCGTCCCGGTGACGGCCTGGGCGAGCATCCGGCCCCGGCGGTCGAACACGCCGGCGGAGAGGTCGCCCGATTCGCGCACGATGGGGCTGAAGGCGGTGCGCAGGAGAACCTGCGCCTGCTCCTCCACCACCGAGATGAGCCGGCTCCACATCACCTGGAACTCGATCTCGCCGGGCTGGGTCATCGGCCGCGCCTCCCTCATGCCTTGCGCTCCAGGACCAGCGCCCCGCCCGAATCGAGCCGGGCGTCGAAGCTCGGGCTCACGATCGTCGAGGTGCCCGCCTCGACGATGATCGCGGGGCCGGCGATCTCCATGCCCGGCGTGAAATCGCCCCGCGCATAGACCGGGACGTCGCGGGGCGCGTCGTCCTGGCCGAGGACGAGGGCGCGCGTGCCGATGGGCGCGGGGCCCGGCCGCCGCTCCGGCCGGGGCAGGACGGGAGGCGCCTCCTGGCGCGTCCCCACCGTGACCGCGAAGCTCAGGATCTCGATCACGGCCCCCGGAATGGCGCGCCGGAAAAGCCGGGCGTATTCGCGCTCGAACGCCGCGCGAAGCTCTCCCGGATCCGTCCCGGAGAGCGGACGGGAGGGCAGGTCGATCGCGATCTCATGGCCCTGGCCGAGATAGCGCATGAAGGCGCGCCGTGTTTCGTGCAGCTCGCGGCCCCCCGCGGCGTTTCGCGCGAGGCCGCCCGCCTCCTCCGCCATCTCGGTGAGAAGGGCGTCGAGGGGGGCGGGCTCGAACCTGTCGAGCCGGGCATGGCGGCTGCGCACCAGTTCGTAGGCGACGGGCGCCTCCAGGAACCCGACCGCCGAGCCGACCCCCCCATCGGCCGGCACGAGGATGCGCGAGATGCCGAGCTTCTCGGCGAGCCGCGCGGCATGGAGGGGGGCCGCGCCGCCGAAGGCGACGAGCGTGTGCTCGGCGACGACGAGCCCGCGCTCGACCGCATGGACGCGCGCGGCATTGGCCATGTTCTCGTCCACGATCTCCTGCACGCCGCGCGCCGCCCCGACCGGCGAAAGCGAGAGCGGCTCGCCCACCTGCTCCGCGAGCGCCGCCCGCGCGCGCTCGGGCCGGAGCGCGATCGTGCCGCCCGCGAAGCGGGACGGGTCGATGCGGCCGAGCGCGAGATCGGCATCCGTCACTGTCGGAATGGTTCCGCCGCGCCCGTAGCAGGCGGGGCCTGGCTCCGAGCCCGCGCTTTCCGGGCCGACTGCGATGCGGCCGAGCGCGTCGAGCCGCGCGAGCGAGCCGCCGCCGGCCCCGATCTCGATCATCTCGATGACCGGGATGCGGAGCGGCAGGCCGCTGCCCTTGAGGAACCGCGCCTGCCGGTCGACCTCGAAGACGCGCGACTTCATCGGCGCTCCCTCCTCGATGAGGCAGATCTTGGCGGTGGTGCCGCCCATGTCGAAGGAGAGCACCTTGCCTTCCCCGCGCGCCGCCGCGACCCCGGCCGCGAGGATCGCGCCCCCCGCCGGCCCCGATTCGACGAGGCGGATCGGGAAGCGCCGCGCCGTCTCGAGGCTCGCGAGCGAGCCGCCCGAGGTCATGAGATGGATCGGCGCCCCCGAGCCCGCCTCGCGGAAGCGGTCCCGCAGCCGTCCGAGATAGCCCGCCATCAGCGGCTGCACATAGGCGTTGGCGACAGCGGTCGAGGTGCGCTCGTATTCGCGGATCTCGGGGGCGACCTCGCTCGCGAGCGTCACCGCGAGGCCGGGGCATTCCTCGGCGAGGATGTCCCGGATGCGGCGCTCATGCGCGTCGTTCGCATAGCCGTGGATCAGCGCGACCGCGACGGCCTGGACTTCCGCCTCGCGCAGGCGCCGCGCCACGGCCCGCACGGCCGCCTCGTCGAGCGGCAGCCGGACCCGGCCCTGGACGTCCATCCGCTCGGGCACCGTAAAGCGCAGCCGCCGCGGCACGAGCGGGGCCGGGCGCTCGACGAAAATGTCGTATTGGTCGTGCCGCCCCTCGTCGGCGATGGCGATGACGTCGCGGAATCCCTCCGTTGCGATCAGCGCCGTCCGCGCGCCCTTGCGCTCGATGACGGCGTTGGTGGCGAGGGTCGTGCCGTGCACGAAGAGGTCGAGATCGGCGAAGCCGAGCCCGGCCTCGGCGAGGACGATGCGGGTTCCCTCGATCACGGCCTCTTCGGGGGCGCGATGCGTGGTGAGGAGCTTGCGCGTCCGCCGCTCGCCGCCCGCGTCGAGCACGATATCGGTGAAGGTTCCGCCGATATCGACCGACAAACGCGCCATGCTCCGCCTCGCGACCCGACCGTGCCTTCCGTCATAGGCCCGGACGGGGCGGGGGACAACGAAAGGCCGGGATGCGCAGGCCATCCCTGCTGGCCTGCCGGTTGCGGGCGCGGGACCCGTCGTGTAAGGCCGGGGCTCGACCACGGGGCGGTCTTGCCGGCCCCGATGGGTCTGTCGTGCGAATGGCGGCGGCCCGTTCCATCTCATTCGTGGAGTTCAGAGGTCCATGTCCTCTACCTTCGACACGGTCGCGGGGATCATTTCGGAGACGGCGGACATCCCGCGCGAGAAGATCACGCCCGAGAGCCATGCCATCGACGATCTCGGCATCGACTCGCTCGCCTTCCTCGACATCGCCTTCGCGGTGGACAAGGCGTTCGGCATCAAGCTGCCGCTCGAGAAGTGGACGCAGGAGGTGAACGAGGGCAAGGTTCCGGCCGAGGAATATTTCGTCCTCAAGAACCTCGTCGCCCGCATCGACCAGCTCGTCGCCGCCAAGGCCGCCTGACGCGGGCCCCGGCCCCGCGTCCAACGTGTCGGGAAGAGATGCGGCTCGAATATTTCGAGATGATCGACCGCGTGGTCGAGATCGATCGGGCGTCCGGGCGGATCAGGGCCCTGGCGCAGGTCCCAGGCGCGAGCCCGGTCTTCGAGGGGCATTTTCCGGGCCGACCGCTCGTGCCCGGCGTGCTCCTCACCGAGACGATGGCGCAGGCGTCCGGCTATCTGCTCCTGGCGAAGATGGAATTCGCGCAGATGCCTTTCCTGATGGGCATCGACAAGGCGCGATTCCGTGATTTCGTCGGCCCCGACGCGCCGCTCGAAGTCTCGGCCGAGATCGAGCATGAGGGCTCGGGCTATGCCGTGACCAAGGCGTCCATCGCCTCCGGCGGCAAGCGCATCGCCGATGCGGGCCTGCGCTTCCGCATCATGCCCTTCCCCGCCGAACTCGGCCACCTGATGGTCGAGCGCGCCCGGGGCATCGGGCTCGAGGCGTAATCCATGTCGTCTGCATCTCCCCGCCGCCGCGTCGTCGTCACCGGGATCGGCATCGTCTCCGCCCTGGGGGAGGGGATCGACGCCCATCTCGCCGCCCTCGAGGCCGGCGCGCCGGGCCCCGTCGCGACGGAGCCGCTCTCCGGCTATCCGGTCCATGCCGCCGCGAAGCTCGAATGGGACCGGCAGATCCCCAAGAAATCCGACCAGCGCCAGATGGAAGCCTGGCAGAAGCTCGGCTGCTATGCGGCCGGCCTCGCGCTCGACACCGCCGGCGCCAAGGAGGATGCGGCGCTCAAGGCCCGGATGCAGCTCGTGGTCGCGGCCGGCGGCGGCGAGCGCGATTTCGCGGTGGACGGCCAGATCCTGACCGGGATGCGCGAGGCGGCCGATCCCGGCGCCTATCTGAACGAGCACCTGCTCTCCGACATCCGTCCGACCCTGTTCCTGGCCCAGCTCTCGAACCTCGCGGCCGGCAACATCTCGATCGTCCACGGCGTGACCGGCGCCTCGCGCACCTTCATGGGCGAGGAGGCGGCCGGCATCGAGGCCCTGCGCATCGCCGAGGCGCGGATCGCGGCCGGGCAGGCCGACATCATGCTGGCCGGCGGCTCCTACAATGCGGAGCGCCCCGACGGGCCTCTGATCTACGAACTCGGCGGCTATGCGTGGCGCGACGGCTTCGCGCCCGTCCGCGACCGTGCCCAGGGCAACGAGGGCCGCGGCGGGCTGATCCTCGGCTCCGCAGGTGCCTTCCTCGTCCTGGAGGCGGAGGAGCACGCCGCCGCGCGCGGCGCGAAGGTTCTCGCCCGGCTCGAACCCGTCGTCGCGGTGCGGGTGCGGCGCGAGCCGGGCAGCGTCTCGCGCGCCCTCGGCGAGGCTTGGCCCAAGCTCGGCGCCGCGCGGCCCGACCGGGTCCTCAGCGGCGCGAGCGGGGTCGCCCCCGCGACCGCTGAGGAACATGCCGCGTTGTCGCTCCTCGCGCCGGGCGCGCCGGTGACCGATCTCGGCGATCTCATCGGTCATCCGATGGAATCGACGGCCCCCGCGGCCGTTGCGGTCGCCGCCGGCCTCGTCGCGGCGGGCAAGGCGCGGGACGTCGTCGTCACCTCCGTCGGCCATCGGCGCGGAGAGGGCTTGGTGCGGGTGGTCGCGCCGGAGTAGAGCGAGCCATGGCAGTCACCGACAGGCAGGGCCGCCCCCTCGTCGCCGTCACGGGCATCGGCCTCGTGACGTCGCTCGGCCGCGGCCTCGACGACAACTGGGCCGCGCTCACGGCGGGGCGCTCGGGCATCCACACGATCCGCCGCTTCCCGATCGAGGGCTTGCGCACGACGATGGCCGGCACGGTCGATTTCGTCGAGGCCGAGCCCTTCTGCGCCCCGGTCCTGACCGAGCGCTTCGCGGAGCTGGCCGCCGACGAGGCCGTCGCGCAATCCGGCCTCGGCAGGCCGGGCGATTTTCCCGGCGCGCTCTTCGTCGCCGTCCCGCCGGTCGAGCTGGACTGGCCGCAAAGGCGCGAGCTGGCCGCGGCCTCGGGGCAGACCGGGCCGATCACCTATGCCGACCTCCTCGCGGGCGCGCGCACGGGCCGCTTCGGCGCCTTCCACGAGCTGTTCCTCTTCGGCACCGTGGCGGAGCGCCTGGCGGATCGGTTCGGGACGCTCGGCACGCCGATCTCCCTCTCGACGGCCTGCTCCTCGGGCGCGACCGCGATCCAGCTCGGCGTCGAGGCGATCCGCCGGGGCGAGACCGAGGCCGCGCTCTGCATCGGCACGGACGGATCGGTGAACCCCGAATCGCTGATCCGCTTCTCGCTCCTCTCCGCCCTCTCGACGCAGAACGAGCCGCCCGAGGGGGCCGCCAAGCCCTTCGCCAAGAACCGCGACGGCTTCGTGATGGGGGAGGGGGCCGGCGCCCTCGTGCTGGAGAATGCCGAGAGCGCCCGCGCGCGCGGCGCCACGATCCTGGGCTACGTGCTCGGCGCGGGCGAGAAGGGCGACGGCTTCCACCGCACGCGCTCGAGCCCGGACGGACGGCCGATCATCGAGTCGATCCGCGCCGCGATCGCCGATGCCGGCCTGACGCCGGATGACATCGACTATGTCAATGCCCACGGCACGGGCACGCCCGAGAACGACAAGATGGAGGCGATGGGCCTCATGTCCGTCCTCGGCGAGCGGATGAAATCCGTGCCGATTTCCTCCAACAAGTCGATGATCGGCCACACGCTGACGGCCGCCGGGGCGGTCGAGGCGGTGGTCTCGATCCTCACCTTGCGGAACGGACGCCTGCCGCCGACCATCAACTACGTGGTGCCGGATCCGGCCTTGCCGCTCGACGTCGTGCCAAACGAGGCGCGGGATGCCGATGTCGGGGTGATCCTGTCGAATTCCTTCGGGTTCGGCGGCCAGAATACCTGCCTCGTCATTTCCGCGGAGCCGAGATGAGGAAGCGCGTCCTCGTGACCGGCGGCGCCAAGGGGGTCGGCGCCGCCATCGTGACGAATCTCGCCGCGGCCGGGTTCGACGTCGACTTCACCTATCGGAACTCGGGCGCGGAGGCGCAGGCGCTGATCGCCGCCCTGCGCGCGAGCGCCCCCGACGCGCGGGTGACGGCGCAGCCGCTCGACCTCGCCGAGACGGGCTCGCTCGACATCTTCGCCGAGGCGCTGGAAGGCGAGCCCTATTGGGGCCTCGTCCATAATGCGGGCCAGCCCTACGACGTCCTCGCCGCGATGATGGCGCAGGACAAGGCCGAGGCGGTCATGCAGGTGAATTTCTGGTCGCTGACGCGGCTCGCGAAATCCCTCCTGCGCGGCATGATCCGGGCGCGGGGCGGGCGGATCGTCGTGATCGGCTCGGTCGCGGCCCTCCAGGGCAATCCCGGCAACGCGGCCTATGCGGCCTCGAAGGGCGCGCTGCTCTCCTATTGCCGCACGCTCGCCATCGAGAGCGCGAAGCGCGGCATCACCGTGAACTACGTCGCGCCCGGCTTCATCGATACCGAGATGATGGCGCCTTACGCCGCCTATCGCGCCAAGATGGAGACGCAGATCCCGGCCGGCCGCTTCGCGGCGCCGGGCGACGTCGCGGCCCTGGTCGGCTTCCTGATGGGGCCGGGCGCCGGCTACATCACCGGCGCCGTGCTGCCGGTCGATGGCGGCCTGACGGCCATGACCGGGGTGCACCGCTAGGCGCACCCTCTTTGCCCCCAACCGAACTTCGGGCAGAAGAAGCGAGGGAGGGCATCGCATGAGAGGATTCCTGTCGGTCGTCGCCTGCATCCTGGCGCTGATGGCGCAACCGGCCGCGGCCCAGGCTCCCGGCGCGAATGCGATCCTGATCCTCGACGCCTCGGGCTCGATGTGGGGCCAGGTGGAGGGGCAGACCAAGATCGCCGCGGCACGCGCCGCCGTCGACCGCATTCTCTCGTCCTGGCGCCCGCAGGACAGGCTCGGCCTCATGGCCTATGGCCATCGCAGCCGGGGCGATTGCAAGGATATCGAACTGGTCGTGCCGGTCGGCCCCGTCGAGCCGGGCGCCTTCCGCGCGGCGGTGGCGCGGCTCGAGCCGCGCGGAAAGACGCCGATCGCGGCCTCCCTGCGGGAGGCGGCCTCGATCCTGAGGAGTTCCGAGGAGCGCGCGACCGTCATCCTCGTCTCGGACGGCATCGAGACCTGCGAGCCCGATCCCTGCGCCGTCGCGGCCGATCTCAAGAAGGCTGGAATCGGGTTCACCGCCCATGTCGTCGGCTTCGACGTCACCGATCCCTTGGCGCGCGAGCAGTTGCAGTGCATCGCCAGGGCGACGGGCGGCGTCTATCTCGATGCGCGCAATGCTTCGGGGCTGGACGCCGCCATGACCCGGGCCGCCGAGGCGGCGCGGGGCGCGAAGGTCGCGAGCGATGCGCCGGCCGCGCCTCCCAAGGCCGATCCCTTCAGCGGAAAGAACCTGCGCGCGACGGCGCGGCTCGCGGAGGGAACCGATCCGCTGACCGATCCCCGGCTGGCCTGGAGCCTCTACCGCCCCGACGGCGAGGGCAGGGCGGGGGAGAACCTGCGCACCGATTACGGCGCCCGGCTGGCCGCGAGCGTCGAGCCGGGGCGCTACGTGCTGAAGGTCGAATTGGGCTCCGTGGCGCGCGAGTTTCCGGTCACGGTGGAGGCCGGGCGGCCGGCCTCGCTCGATCTCGTGCTGGAGGCGGGCTCGGTATCCGCGACCGGACTCGTGCCGGGCGGCTCGCTCGGCGAGGGTGGGATCGCGTGGGAGGTGTTCTCGGCCCAGAACGAGAACCTCGTGACCGATTACGCGGCGGCTCCGAGCTTCGTCCTGCCCGCGGGCAGCTACCGGCTGAAGCTGACGAAAGGCTCGGCCTCGGTCGAGCATCCCTTCACGCTCGCGGCGGGGGACAGCATCAACGTCGCGCTGGAGATCCCCGTCGGCCGGCTCCTGGTGGATGCGGTCTATTCCGAGAAGGGGCCGCCGGTCGGGAAGGGCCTCTCGGCGGAGGTGCGCCGGCCGGACAACGAGGACGGGGAGCCCGGCGCCTCCGTCACGACCCGCTACGATCCGCGCTCGAGCTTCCATCTGCTCGCAGGCCCCTACGAGGTCATCGTGGCGGCGGGGGAAGCGCGGCGGCAGGTGAAGGCCGAGATCGCCTCCGGCAAGACCTCCCGCCTCACCGTCAATCTCGATGCGGGCGTCGTCGTCCTGACGGCGGGAGCCGGCGCGACGATCGAGGTCTTCGAGGCGCAGAGGTCGATCGAGGGGACGCGCAAGCTGGTCGCCACCGGCTATGACGGCAAGCTGGACACCGTGCTGCCGGCGGGCGATTTTGTCGCCGCGCTGAGCAGGGACGGCGAGGCGCGGGGCGAGACGCCCTTCACGGTTCCGGCCGGCCAGAGGCTGGAACTCGCGCTCGACAAGCCGGCCCGTTGACGCCCCCCTCCTTCTGCGGGAGAGACCTGCATCGCTTCCATCCCGGATGACTGCATGCTGTCCCTCCAGACCCATGGCGATCGCGACCTGCGGCTCGAGGAGATCGAGCCGCCCCCGCCCCCGGCGCCCGGCGAGGGGCAGATCCGCATCCGCACGGTCGGGTTGAATTATCTCGATCTCTGGGGCTTCCGCGGCATGGCCTTCGCCAAGCGCAAGATGCCCCAGGCGGCGGGCGTCGAGGCGGCGGGCGAGATCGTCTGCGTCGGCGAGGGCGTGACCGGCTTCGCGCCGGGCGACGTGGTGACGGCCTATGGCGCCGACACCTGCGGCCGTTGCAAGGCGTGCCGCGAGGGCCGCGACAATCTCTGCGAGAACGTCGCCGGCATCATGGGCTTCCATATCGACGGCTTCGCACGCGAGGTGATCAACCGCGAGGCGCGGCTGGTGGTGAAGGCGCCGCCGGGCGTCTCCTTCGAGGAGGCGGCCTGCGCGCCGATCGGCTTCGGCACGGTCCAGCACATGCTCTTCGACAACGCGAAGCTGGAGCCGGGCGAATCCGTCCTCGTCCATGCGGGGGGCTCGGGCATCGGCACGGCGGCGATCCTGATGGCGAAGGCGATCGGCTGCACCGTCTTCACCACGGTCGGCGACGATGCGAAGGGGGCGAAGGCCAAGGCGCTCGGCGCCGACCACGTCATCAACTACCGGACCGACCGCTTCGAAGGGGTTGTGCGCAAGCTGACCGGTCGCAAGGGGGTCGACGTCGTCTTCGAGCATGTCGGGGCCGATACCTGGAACGGCTCCCTCCTCGTCCTCAAGCGCGGCGGGCGGCTCGTCACCTGCGGGGCGACCTCGGGGCCCTCGGCCACCATCAACCTGATGCAGCTCTTCCAGCAGCAATACCGGATCACCGGCTCCTTCGGCTGCCGCATCGAGAACATCCGCCAGTCGCTGGAGAAGATGGCGGGCGGCATGAAGCCGGTGATCGATTCGGTCTTCCCCCTCGCCGATTTCGAGAAGGGCCTCGCCCGGCTGGAAGGGCGGCAGGTCTTCGGCAAGGTGATCGTCACGCTCTGATCGAGGGCCGCCCCGGACCATCCGGCGCAGGCAAGGCAGGAGGAAAGCCATGGG
>OEIU01000264.1_pt1 | contig 52494 bp, 48 predicted proteins | sample 1539221 | NCBI WGS metagenome assembly OEIU01 (sample SAMN03792071, study PRJEB22550) | activated sludge metagenome | feature: wastewater treatment plant; material: activated sludge; isolation source: Wastewater treatment plant of a petroleum refinery complex | place: Argentina: Zarate | collected... | reverse complement strand
GGGGGCGGGGGGGCCCACCGCCCCGGGGTGGGGGGGGCGGCGCGCCCCCGGGGGCGGCGCGGCCGGGGCGCGCGGGGTGTCCCCGCGGGGCGGGAGCCACTCCAGGTCGAAGAACCGCAGGGCGTTGCCCGCCTCGACGAGCCCCCGGTCGATCGCGGCCGACAGGTCCTTGTTCTCCTGGTCGGTCACGTCGACCGACTCGCGCAGGTGCGCATAGGAGCTGACGCGCGACAGATCGTTGTCGATGTCCGCGAGCTCGGCGAGGGCCTCGGCCAGGGCGGGGCCGTCCATGGCGGGCAGGGCGCCGCGATAGCGGGTCTCGAAGGCCCGGGAGCGCTCCAGCGCGGCGTCGAGGCGCGCACGGGCCTCGGCGGCGTCGGCGACGAGGGGGGAGAGGTCCCAGTGGATGCCGGCGGCGCGGCGCCCGGAGGGGGCGGGTGCGGTGTCTGTGGTCATGGGGCCACGCTAGCGGATGGCCCTCCGGAGCCGACCGGCAGGAGCCGCTCGATCGTGTCCGCCGGCAGCGGCGGGTCGCCGGTGTCGCCCGGCGTGAGGCCCTCGCCGGGACGGTGGAAGTCCGAGCCGCCGCACGGCACGAGGCCGAGCCGGCCGGCGAGCTCCGCGAGGCTGCGCCGCCGCTCCGGGGTGTGGTCGGGGCGGTGCACCTCGATGCCGGCGAGCCCCCAGCCGCGCAGCCGGCGCACGAAGTCGGCGAGGTCCCGATCGTCCATCCGCAGCGAGGCCGGATGCGCGAGGACCGCCGCGCCGCCGGAGTCGGTCACGAGCCGCACCGCCTCCCGTGGCTCGATGCCCTCGTGCGGCACGTACGCGGGGGCCCCGTCGGCGAGGAAGCGGTCGAACGCGTCCTGCCGGTCGCGGGCGTGCCCCGCGGCGACGAGGGCGTCGGCCACGTGCGGCCGGCCGATCGGGCCGCCGGCGTGCGCCGCCACGTCGGCCAGGCTCACCGGCACGCCCATCGCCACCAGGCGGCCCACGATCCGCGACGCGCGCGTCGCGCGGGCCTCGCGCAGCGCCGCGAGCCGCGACGCGATGGGCTCCGGCGCGGACTCCGGCAGGTAGCCGAGGAGGTGCATCGAGCCCGACGGGGCCCGCACCGACACCTCCACCCCGGGGATCACCCGGACGCGGAGCGCCGCGCCCGCGGCGAGCGCCTCGGGGACGCCGTCGAGGGTGTCGTGGTCGGTGACCGCCAGGACGCCCACCCCCGCCGCCGCCGCCAGCTCCACCAGCGCCGCGGGCGCCAGGGAGCCGTCGGAGGCGACGGTGTGGGCGTGGAGGTCGGCGGTGGCCGCTCCGGGCCTAGGCGGTGACGGCGTCGCCGGCGAGGCCGCGCGCCTCGAGCGCGGCGACGACCTGCGCGGCGCTCTCCTCGGGCGTCTGGCCCTCGGTCTGGACGTGGACGTCCGGGTTCTCCGGCGCCTCGTACGGGTCGCTCACGCCGGTGAACTCCTTGATCTCGCCGGAGAACGCCTTGGCGTAGAGGCCCTTCACGTCGCGGTTCGCGCACTCCTCGACGGAGGTGTCGACGAAGACCTCGACGAACGTCCCGTGCTCCTCCACCAGCGCGCGGGCGGTCGCGCGGGTCTCCGCGTACGGGGAGATGGCCGAGACGAGGGTGACCACGCCCGCCCGCGTGAAGCGGCTCGCGACCCACCCGATGCGCTCGATGTTGGTGTCGCGGTCCTCCTTCGAGAACCCGAGCCCCTTCGACAGGTGGGTCCGCACGACGTCGCCGTCGAGGTACTCGACGAGCGCTCCGCGCTTCTCGAGCTCGGGGCCGACGATCTCCGCGATGGTGCTCTTCCCGGTGCCCGACAGGCCCGTGAACCAGATGGTGTAGCCGGAACGATCGCTCACGCTGGTACCGCCCTCCCTCGGGGCGGTGCCCCGGTGGTTGTCAGTTCGGCCCGCCCTGGGCGGGGAGATGGAGTCCGCACTCGGTCTTCTCCGCGTCGGCCCAGCGGCCGGCGCGGGAGTCCTCGCCCGGGCGGATCGCGCGGGTGCACGGCGTGCACCCGATGCTGGGGAACCCACGGTCGTGCAGCGGGTTGTAGGGCACGTCGTGCGCGAACAGGTACCCCTTGACGTCCTCGTCGGTCCAGCCGGCCAGCGGCTGCACCTTGACGACCCCGCGGGGGTCGAGCTCCAGGACCTTCGCGTCGCGACGGGTGACGCTCTGGGCGCGGCGGATGCCGGTGATCCACGCGTCCATGCCGACGAGGGACCGCTCCAGCGGCTCCACCTTGCGCAGCGCGCAGCAGCGGTCCGGGTCGCGGCGCCACAGATCGGGGCCCTCGCTGGCGGCCTGCTCCTCCACGGTCTCGCGCGGGTCGATCCGCTCCAGGTCCAGGTCGTACCTGGCGACCAGGCGCTCGCGCGTCTCGTACGTCTCGGGGAAGAGGAGGCCCGTGTCGAGCTCCACCACCCGGATGTTCGCGCCGAGCTGGTGCAACATGTCGATGAGCACCGAGGACTGCATCTGCCACGAGCAGGTGAGCATGATGCGACCCTCGAACCGGTCGACGGCCCATGCGAGGAGGTCCTGCGAGGACCGGGTCTCGAACTCGTCCGCGAGTTGCTCGACGTCGGCGCGGGAGATGGGCAGGGTGTTCACCGGAAGCAGGCTACCAATCAATAAACCTGAATGCCTGGGATAAACGACGACAATAGCCGCAGGGTCTACTCCACCGATGGCGGCAGGGTCCCCGAGGCGCGGGAGCCGAGGGGCCGCAGTCGCTCCGGACCGTCGGCGGGAGGGGCGCCGCCGCGCGACGGGGTGGTGCGCGTCAGCCGCACCAGCTCCGGCCGGCGGGGCAAGACGGTGACCCTCGTCACGGGCGTGCCGCCCGCCGACCTGGCGGCCCTGGCGGGGGAGCTGAAGCGGCTCTGCGGCTCCGGCGGGGCCGTGAAGGACGGGGTGGTCGAGATCCAGGGGGACCACCGCGCGAAGGTCATCGCCCACCTGGAGGGGCGCTACCGGGTGAAGGCGGCCGGGGGCTAGCCGCCCGGGGGCGCGTCCCCCGGCCCGGCCTCGACCACCGCCAGCGCCCGGCCGAAGGCCCGCTCCACGGCGGGTGCCTCCAGGCCGGCCGACCAGATCGGGATCGCCGGGTCGCCTTCGGCGGTCACCTCGACGAGGATCGTGTCGCCCTCGAGCCCCACCCGCACGTCGCGGATCCCGCCCGCGCGCCCGCGCTCGAGCTGCTCGGCGATGCGCAGGCAGCATGCGAGCCGGTCGAGCCGCTCATCGTCCCCGTCGGCCAGCACGCCCTCCAGCGGCGCCGTCGAGGGCAGCGCCTTGCGGTGGGCCCGCGTGAGCAGCGCCACCAGCGCCAGCTCCGCGTGGTCGAAGCCCGGCAGCCCGGCGTTCAGGATCAGGTAGAAGCCGTGCTTGTGGTGGTCGTTGTAGTCGACCAGCACGCCCACGTCGTGGAGCATCCCGGCGGCCCACAGCAGCTCGCGCTCGCGGGGGTCGTCGCGCTGGAGGCCCAGCTCCACCAGCCCCGCGTAGACCAGGTGCGCCAGTCGGCAGACGTGCTCGGCGTGCGGCACGTCCGCGCGATACTCCTCCACAAGGTTCAGCACGCTGCTGCGGCGGACGTCGGGGATCAGCGGCGGATCGGCGGGGGCGAGCCAGCGCTCGTAGAAGATGCCCTCGCGCAGCCCCTGGGCGCAGATCTCGATCCGCTCGACGCCGACCGCCTCCATCACCGTGGAGATGACGGTGGCCCCGGCCAGGGTGATGTCGGCGCGGTCCGGCTTCAGCCCGGGCAGGCGGCTGCGCTCGGACGACGGCAGCTCCAGCATCGCCTCGATCAGCCGCTCCAGCCCGGCGCGCGGGAGCATGTACCCGTGCAGCTCGTCCAGGCCGTAGTCGGTGGCGCGCTGGTGCATCCGCGCGAGCGTCCGGATGGTGCCCCCGACGCCAACCATCCGGCCCCCGGCGCCCGCGAGCCACGGCACGCCGGCCATCTCCTTGTGGACCTTGCGGCGCAGCGGCTTCAGGTCGGAGCGCGACGCCCGCTCGCCCGGCAGGTAGCGCTCGGTCATGCGGACCGCGCCGAAGGGGCGCGAGATCGCCTGCTGCAGGGCGCGGCCGCGGACCTGGGTGACCTGCACCGAGCCGCCGCCCAGGTCCAGGACGTGGCCGTCGCCGAGGGTGGTCGAGTTCACCGCCCCGAGGTATCCGTACCAGGCCTCCTCCTCGGCGGAGAGCACCCGAACCTCCAGCGCGCCGTCGGCCGACAGGGCGCGCATCGCCGCCGCGCCGTTCGCGGCGTCGCGTGCGGCGCTCGTGGCCGCCACCACCACCTCGTCCACCTCCGACGCCTCGCAGAACGCCGCGTACAGGCGGGCGGTGTGCTCGGCGCGCTCCAGCGCATCGCGGCGCAGGCCCGCCTCGTCGGCGCCCTCCGACAGCCGCACCGCGTGGCGGATCTCGTCGACCAGGTGGAAGCCCCCGCCGGGGCGGTACCGGAACACCACGAGCCGGAACGTGTTCGACCCCATGTCGACCACCGCCAGGCGCCGTTCGGCCGCGGGGCCCCGCGGAGATAACCTAGACGGCATGAGCGCGACGCCCCTTCGACCACCTGCGGTGAGCGACGTGGGGGGAGGGGGCCCGTCGAGCCCGGAAGGGCGCGCATGGCCGGGGACGTTCGACGCGCCGGTCACCGTGGAGCGCGTGTGGACCGACTTCGTCGCCGGCCTGCCCGACCCGGCCGAGCGCCAGGCCCTGGCCCGCGCCCTCGCATTCGCCCGCGCCCGCCACGGCAGCCAGTTCCGCCGGGGCAGCGACACGCCCTACTGGGTCCACCTGGTGCGCGTCGCGATGGAGCTGGCCCGCTGGGGCGAGACCTCGCCGGTGCTCCTGCAGGCGGCGCTGCTGCACGACACGGTGGAGGACACGACGACCACGGTGGGCGAGATCCGCACCGGCTTCGGCCCCGAGGTGGCCGATCTGGTCGACTGGCTCACCGCCCCCGAGGACGCCGAGGCCCAGCGCGAGTACTACGCGCGGCTCCAGGCCGGCGCGCCCTTCGAGGCGCAGCTCCTGAAGCTGGCCGACCGGGTCGACAACCTGCGCAGCATCCAGGCGCTGGTGATGCGGACGGGCGAGCGCTACCGGCGCTGGGCGGGCGCCTACCTGCGCCGCACGGTCTGGCAGGTGCTGCCGCTCGCGGCGGGCGCGCCGTCGGTGGCGCGCGTGGCGCTCGTCACGGCGATGGCCGATCTGGCCCCCCTGGTCGACGAGGGCGGCTTCACCGAGCCCTAACGGCTGGACAACCCGCGTGAAACGACCGGCGGATTGGATGGGCCCCACATCGACCAGACCACAGGAGGTCACCGTGGAGTCCATGACCAACCTCGCCGAGCTCGTCCAGATCGACGCCCTGCTTTCACGTCTCGACCCCGCGCCCGCGACGTGCCAGGTCCCCGGCTGCCTGCACGTGCACGGGGCAGCGGATAGCCGGGAGGGCGTCACCGCGCTCGCGGCATAGCGCGTCCTCCTCCGCACGACCCGCCGGGGCGGCGCGGCACCTCGACCCGCCCGCCGCCCCGGCGCCGTCCGGACGTCGGTCAGCTCGCCTCCGGCGGCGGGATCAGGAGCACGGGACACGGGGCGTGGTCGACGAGGTGCTTGGCGAAGCTGCCCAGCAGCACCCGCTCGACGCGCCCGCTGTGGTGCGCGGCCACCAACACGTCGCAGCGCGACTCGCGGGCCCAGTCCACGGCGGCCTCGGCGGGGTGGCCCTCCAGCAGCACCACCTCGGCGTTCTCGCGGCCGTGGATCTGCTCCTCCAGCCACATCTCCGCCGCCTCGCGCTCCATCTCGACGTCGTGGACGGGGGCGCCCCCGAGGCTGGCGGCGAGCGACGTCAGGAACGCCGGCGACGGCAGCACGTGCACCACCGTGAGCCGCCCGCCCGCCAGGGTGCGGAGCGCGTCCGCGTGCGCCAGCGCCCGGTTGGCGGCGTGGCTGTCGTCGATGCAGCAGGCGACATGCGCGTAGGAGGGCTCGGCGGGCATCGCGGGTACCCTACCCGCCCTCCGGCGGCTCGGACCGTCGGATCTCGGCCAGATAGGGACGGGTGGCATCCACCCCGAGCGCCAGACGCCCCTCCGCCAGGTCGATGAGCGCCTCGCCGGCCAGCTCGCGGCGCCAGCCGCTGCCGAGGGCGGCCCCGTCGGTGTCGCCCCGCAGGGCCCCGAGCAGGAAGCCCGCGATCTCGTCGCGGGTCGCGAGCAGGCTCGGCGCCAGGTCGACGGCGGCGGCGCGCCCGGTCACCAGCACGGCGCCGAGGGGCGCGAGCACGTCCAGCCGGTGCTGGAGCTCGGCCGAGGGCGGTGGCGGGAGGGGCAGCGGCGGGGCCGCCTCCCCGGCGCGCAGGGCGGCGAGCATGCCCTCGGCATCGGCGCCGCGGATCCGGTCGGGCAGCCCGCGCTCGCCCTCCAGCGCGCGCCGGTCCTTCGGGCGGCGGCGGGCGATCTCGACCAGCGTGCGATCGGGGACGATCCACGCGGACGGCTTGTCGCGCCGCGCCGCCTCCCGCTCGCGCCACGCGGCCAGCGACTGGAGCACCGAGCGGTCGCGCGCGTTCAGGCGTCCGCCGCCCTTCACGCGGCGCCACGCCGTGTCGGGGTCGGGGATCAGGCGGGCGTCGGGCCCGTAGCGGCGCACGTGCTCCTCGGCGACCCACTCGGCGCGGCCGAGAACCTCGGCGCGCCCCTCCAGCTCGTCGGCGAGCCGGAGCAGGTGGGCGACGTCCGCGGCGCCGTACTCGAGCTGGGCGTCCGAGAGCGGCCGCCTGCTCCAGTCGGTGTAGCGCTCCCCCTTGTCGAGGGTGACGCCCAGCACCCGCTCCAGGAGCGTCGCCAGCCCCTGGCCGGCGCCGAGCCCCACGAAGCCCGCGACGATCTGGACGTCGAGCAGGTTCTGCGGCCGCGTTCCGAACGCCAGGCCCAGCAGCGTCAGGTCGGCCGACGGGGCGTGCATGACCGCCTCGACGTCGGGGTCGGCGACCAGGTCGGCGATCGGCCCGAGGGGCGCGCCCTCGATCGGGTCGACCAGGTGGATGCCCTTCGGGGTGGCGATCTGGGCGAGGCACGCGATGGGCGCGTAGGTCCGCTCCCACAGGAATTCGAGGTCGATGGCGGCGCGGCCCTCGGCGCGGGCCTCCGCCACCACGGCCTCCACGCCCGCGGCGTCCCGGATGGTCGTGAGCTCGGGCAACCCCGCTACCCTAGTGCGTCGTGCAAGCGATCCAGCTCCGCAAGGCCTTCGGGGCACGTGATGTCCTGAGCGACGTCTCCTTCCGCGTCGACCCCGGTGACCGCCTCGCGGTCGTCGGGCGCAACGGGGAGGGCAAGACGACCCTGCTCCGGATCCTCGCCGGCCGGCTCGAGGCGGACGGCGGCCAGGTGAGCCTCCCGCGCGGCGCGACGGTCGCCCTGCACGACCAGCGGCCGCCGCTCGGGTCGGACCTGACGCTCGAGCAGTACGTGGGGGAGGGGATGTCCGCCGCCCGCGCGGCCGAGGCCGACCTGGCCGCGCTGGAGGCGCGGATGGCGTCGGGCGACCACGGCGAGGAGGTGATGGCCGCCTACGAGGACGCCCAGGCGCGGCTGGAGCGCGCCGGCGGATACGCGTGGCGTGCGTGGATGGAGCGCGTGCTGCGCGGCCTCGGCATCGACGAGGGCCAGCTGCCGCGGCCCCTGCGCGGATTCTCGGGCGGCGAGCTCACGCGCGCGTCGCTCGCGCGGTCGCTGGTGTCGCGACCCGACGTGCTGCTGCTGGACGAGCCCACCAACCACCTCGACATCGAGGCGGTCGAGTGGCTCGAGCGCACCATCGTGGAGCTCGACGCCGCCGTGGTGCTCGTCTCCCACGACCGGTGGTTCCTCGAGTCGGTGGCGACGGCCGTGCTGGAGATCGACCGCGGCCGTTCGAAGCACTGGCCGATGGGCTACTCGGCCTTCCGCCGCGAGCGTGCGCTGGCGATCGACCGGCAGGGCGCCGAGGCCGAGCAGCAGGCCAAAGAGATCGCCCGCCTGGAGCGGTTCGTCACCCGGTGGCGGGCCGGCACCAAGTCGCGCCAGGCCGCGTCGCGGCAGAAGCAGCTCGACCGGATCGTCCGGGTGGACGCGCCCCGGCGCCAGTCGCACATGGCGTTCGGCTTCCCCAAGGCGGAGCGCAGCGGCCGCGTGGTGGTGGAGGTCGACGGCCTGGACGTCGAGGTCCCCGGCCGGCAGCTCATCAGCCGCGCCGGCTTCACGCTGGAGCGCGGGCAGCGCCTGGCCGTCGTCGCGCCCAACGGCGCCGGCAAGACGACGCTGCTGGAGACGCTCATCGGCGAGCGGCCGCCCGCCCGCGGCCGGGTGACCGTCGGACACCGGGTGAGCCCGGCGTACTTCTCCCAGCACGGCGAGGACCTGGACGACTCCCGGACCGTCGTCGAGACCGTGCTGGCGGGGAGCGACCTGACGCAGACGCAGGCCCGCACCCTGCTCGGCGGCTTCCTGTTCTCCGGGGAGGCGGCCGACGCGCGGGTGGAGCGCCTCTCCGGCGGCGAGCGCCGCCGGCTGTCGCTGGTGTCGCTGATCGCCAAGGGCGGCAACCTGCTGGTGCTCGACGAGCCCACGAACCACCTGGACACCGAGAGCCGGGAGGCGCTGGAGGAGGCGCTCGACGCGTACGACGGCACCGTGGTGCTGGTGTCGCACGACCGCGCCCTGATCGACACCATCGCGACGCACACCCTGGCGCTGGAGGACGGCGCCGCGGTGATGCGCGCCGGCGGCTACGCCGAGCTGCTGCGGGTCCGGGCCGAGGCGGAGGCGCGCGCCCAGGCACCCGCGCCGCCGGCCCCGCGCACCCGCCGGCCGGAGCCGCGCCGGGAGCGCGCGGAAACGCGGTCCGGGCGCCGCCGACCCCCGCGCAGGGGCGAGGTGCGGCGGCTGGAGGGCGAGATCGCGCGGGTCGAGGCCGGCATCGCCGAGGTGGAGGCGGCCCTCGCCGACCCGGCCGTCCTGGCCGACCGCGACGCCGTCGCCGCCCGGGGCGAGGAGCACCGCGGCCTGCAGGAGGAGCTCGCCTGGCTCATGCGGGAGTGGGAGCGGGCGGCGGAGGCGGCGGAGGTCTGACCGCCAGGGCGGTGACCGTCCCCGCCACGGCGCAGACCAGGGCGATCGACGCGCCCGTGAGCGCCAGGCTCAGGCCCACCTCCATGCGGAAGCCCTCGAAGATCACGGCCGTCGTGGTGGTGTAGGTCAGCGCGGCGGCGGCGAGGGCGCAGGCGCCCGCCGCGACGGCGAGCGCGGCGCGTGGCTCCCCCGCCCGCGCCACCGCGTACGCCAGGCCGCCGGCGCAGACCGTCGCCAGCGCGAGGGGGATCATCCACCCGCCCGCCCGCAGGTCGCGGTCCAGGCCGCCAAGCTCGGCCGAGCCGAGCGACACCCAGGGGGGGGGGCCGGCGACCACCGCCAGCAGGCCGCCGAACCCGGCGCCGGCGGCCAGCAGCGCCAGGCCCGCCTCGCCGGGCGGGCCGGTGCGCCCGCGCGCCTCGCGGAGCACGCCGGCGATCGCGCAGCCCGCCGCGGCGACGCCGGCGAGGGCCAGCAGCGCCACGCCCGCCTCGCGGGTGATCCCGTCCTGCACGTGGACGACGGCCAGCAGCAGGGGCAGCCCCGCCACGAGGCCGCCGCCCACCGCGGCCGCCAGGGCCGCCACGAGGCGCGGCAACGGCCCGGCGCCGCGGGTCGCCGCGGCCAGCCAGGCGCCGCCGCCGGCCACCACGATCAGCGCCGCGCCGATCGCCTGCACGCGCAGGCCCGCCCAGCCGAGCGACCACACGCTGTCGGTGCCGTCCCCGTCGCCGATCACCGGCATCCAGGCGCCGGCGACGGCGAACAGCCCGAGGGCCACGGTCGCGATCGGGAGCAGCACCTCGGCGCGCGCGACCCGCGTCCCGGGGGGCGCCGGGGGCGCGGGCGGCGGCGGTGGCGGAGGGGGTGGGGGTGGCGGGGGCGGTGGGGGCGGCGGCGGCTCGCCCGGCGCGAGCACGGTCAGCTCGGTGTCGCCCAGGACCACCCGGTCGCCGGGGGCCAGGGTGGTGGGGCCGCTGAGGCGCACGCCGTTCACGGCGGTGCCCGACGGCGAGCCGAGGTCGTCGACCAGGATCGCGCCGCCGGCCCGTCGCAGCACCGCGTGGCGGTGCGACACGAGCGGGTCGGTCAGCACGATGTCCATCACGGGGCCGCGGCCGATGGTGGCCTGGCCCCCGCGAAGCCCGAAGCGGGCCCCGCGGTCCTGGCCACCGGTCACGGCCACGACGTCGTCCGGGCCGCGGAGGCCCGGGGACGCGGTGGACATCTGGGCGCTTACTCGGTGGAGATGTTCGGGTCGGCCTGCTGGGTGACCGGCAGGATCGTGATGAAGTGCTCCGCCGGGTCGTCGAGCAGCGGGGCGAGCCCGTCCGCCGCCGCGGCCTGGCCGCCGGCGCGCAGCGCGTCGCGGTAGGCCCCCAGCAGCTCCTGGATCGTCGCCGCGTCCGACTCCTCGACCGGCTGGATGCTGACCTTCGCCGCCTTCGAGAGGCGACGGCGGACCGCCGACTCGTCGAGGTTCCAGTCCGGGTTCTGGCGGACGTACACGACGCCGCCGGTCATGCCGGAGCACAGCCACGGCCCCGGGTCGCCGAGCACGACGACGCGGCCGCCCGTCATGTACTCGAACGCGAAGCCCTTGCAGTTCGCGCGGGCGGCCAGCGTGCCGAGGCGGTCGTTCAGCGGCTCGGACGGCTCGCCGCCGAGCACCATGTCGGCCCCGGACATGCGGATGCCCGCCCGCGCGTCGGCGTCGCCCTGGATGAGGAACAGGCCGCGCTGGGCGCCGTAGGCGAAGCTCTTGCCGACGTGGCCGCCGACCCACTCGCCGGCGGCGTTCTGGGCCTTGAGCACCTGGATCTCGCCACCCAGGGCGCACTTGCCGACGCCGTCCTGCGCGCCGCCGAACACCCGGATGCGGACGCCCTCGAGCGTGAACGCGGCCAGCCCGCTCCCGGCGGCCGCCCCCTTCGTGAACGCGAGGTCGACCAGTGTCGGGCGGTGCCCGTCGCCGTTGCCGCTCCCGTTGGCGTGGCCGTTGGCGCCGCCGGCGCCGACGCCCTGCGCGTCGTCGGCGCCGTTGCCGGTCGCCGCGTCCGCGACGCTCTCGCCGTTGACCCAGGCGTTGTTCACGCCGGTGGTCGCGCGGGCGATGAGGCCGGCCAGGTCGGTGCCCAGGTTGCGGTCGGCGGCGGTGGTCGACTCCTCCTCCACCGCGAGGGCGGATCCCGCGGCGAGGCGCTCCGCGGCCACCTCCGGCGCCCGGTGGGGCGGCGGCGGGTGGAACGGCCGGAAGAAGCGGGGCGTCCCGGCCGGCGAGGTGATGACGCGCTCGGCGACCGGGGTGAGCAGGCTCGTGAGGTCCAGGCGGTCGTGGTGCGAGACCTGCACCAGGCGGTCGGCCTGGCCCACCAGCTCCTGCACCTCGCTGACGCCCATCTCGCCGGCAAGCTCCCGCAGCGCCGCGCCCATCTGGGTGAAGTAGCGGACGAGGGTGTCCACCGACGGGTCGAACACCCGCGGGACGAAGCGCTTGAGGCCGCGCTCGCGGGCCTCGTGCTCGTCCAGCTGCGTGGCGATGCCCACGTGGCAGGTGTCGAGCTGGCAGCCGCGGCAGATCGTGCAGCCGATGGCGACCATCGACGCGGTCCCGAAGCCGAGCCGGTTCGCGCCCATGCAGATGAGCTTCACGGCGTCGGCCGCGGACCGCAGCCCGCCGTCCGCCCAGATCTCCACCCGGTCGCGGATGCCCGCCTCGGTGAGGGCGTGGTGCGCGAGCACCGTCCCGATCTCGCAGGGCAGGCCCGCGCGCCGCAGGGCGTGCTGCCGGGCGGCGCCGGTGCCGCCGTCGTAGCCGGACATCGTGATGACGTCGGCGCCCGCCTTGGCGATGCCGATGGCGATGGTGCCGATGCCCGGCACCACCGGGACCTTCACGATGACCTTGGCGTGCGGGTTCGACGTCTTCAGCTCGTCGATGAGCTGCGCCAGGTCCTCGATCGAGTAGAGGTCGTGGTTGTTGGACGGGCTGATGAGGTCCGACCCGACCTGCGCGTTGCGTGCCGCGGCGATCGCCTGGGTCACCTTCGACCCCGGCAGGTGGCCGCCCTCGCCCGGCTTGGCGCCCTGCCCGATCTTGATCTCGACCCACTCGGACGAGTTGATCAGCAGCGACGAGACGCCGAAGCGGCCGGACGCGATCTGCTGGCCGCGGTGCTTCGGGTACTTGCCGTACATGTCGTGGATCTCGCCGCCCTCGCCGTTCATGCAGAGCATGTCGGCCTGGGCCGCGGCCTCGGCGTAGGCGCGGAACGCCGTCTCGCCCTGGGACCCGAAGCTCATGGAGCTGATCAGGAAGGGCAGCGTGTGCTCGCCGACGCGCGAGCTGACCCGGTCGGCGGGGATCCGCTCGGCCTCGGGTGCCAGCTGCGGCTGCACGGCGTGGCGGAGCGCCACGGGCTGCTCCACCTCGAGCTTGTCGAGCGCCTCCCGGTACTCGTCGTAGGTCCACTCGTCGTTCGCCACGCGGGCGAGCGCCTTCCAGACCTTCGGGTACATCCGCGGCAGCTTCACCTTGGACGGGCTCTCCTCGCCCGCCCGGATCTCGCGGCCCTGCGCGGCCAGCGCGTCGAGCGCCGCCAGGTCCAGGCCGCGGCCCTCCGATGCGCAGAAGCCCGGGATCGCCAGGATGTCGAGCACCTCCGGCGCGACGCCGATGGCGGACACCAGGCGGCCGTAGCCGCGCAGCTCGTGGATGCCGAGGGTGGAGAGGACCTTCTCCATGCCCTTCTGGAGCCCCTCGAGGACGTTGTTCGCGGCGTTCGACGGCTCGGGCGAGTCGTTCATCGCCCGTTCCATCATCGCGTAGGGACACAGGGCCTGGGCCCCGAATCCGAGCGCCACCATCACGTCGTGGACGTTGCGGATGCCGGCGGCCTGGAGCACCAGGCTGGCGTCGCGGCGCCACGAGGAGCCGTCGTCCTTGCGGGCCTCGCGGAGCGCCTTGTCGACCGCGGCGACGGCGAGATGGGGGTCGCACACCTTGTCGTCCGGGCCGGCCGCCATGTCGCTCAGGACGAGCAGCTCCGCGCCGGTCTGCACGGCGGCGACCGCGGCCTCCGCCAGGTGCGTCAGGTGGTCCGCGACACCCATGTCGCGGGGGAAGTGCAGGGGAAGGGTGGCCGCGCGCCAGTCCCAGGCGGCGAGCACGTCCTCCATGCACGCGACGCCCTGGCCCACCGCAACGCGCCGCATCTCCGGCAGCGACAGCGGCGTGGTCCCGGGCCGCATGCCGCCGAGGATGATCGGCATGCGCAGCTCGCAGCGCTGCGGCGGCTCGGGCTCGACGCCCTCGATGGGGGGACGGCGGCCGAGCACGACGCGCGTGGAGAAGTGCTCCACCTCGCGCTCGCGGTCGATCGCCGGGTTGGTGACGACGGCGACCGTCTCCTGGAGGTAGTCGGAGAGGGGCATCGGGACCGGGGTGAACGGGCCCAGGGGGCCGTCCCAGCCGAGCGAGCCGATCGGCTCGGCGCCGCGGTCGGCGTGGAACTGCAGCTGCTGGCGGTCGCTCTCGATCCATCCCGCCGACGCGAGCAGGGTCTCCAGCCCGAGCTCCGGCCCGGCCGGGTCGTCGTCGGGGACCTCCTCGACGGCGACGGGCTCCAGGCCGCCGGCCAGGCGGGCGCGGGTCTCGGCGCTCGGCAGGGCGCCGCGGCCCTTGGCCCGGGCGTACACCTCACGCTGGAGCTCCCAGTAGTCGAGCACCTGCGGCACGCCGTCGTCGCCGCTCACGAGCGCCACCTTCTCGCCGGGGGCGAGCGGGGCGGGGTCGCGGGTGAGCTCGGAGACCGGGATGATCCCGGGCTCGGACGAGACGACGTACATGTCGCCCGTCTCGATCCACCACAGCGGGCGCAGGCCCATCGCGTCGACCGCGAAGACCATCTCGTCCTTCGCCCGGCACGCGAGGGCCACCGGGCCCTGGGCGTACGGGCCGAGCGCCTCGCGGTAGTGGACGTAGAGGTCCTGGAGCTTCGCGGGCAGGCGGTGCACCTCGCCGAGGATCGGCGGCAGCGCGAACTCGACGGCCTCCAGCAGCGACAGGCCCTTCTCGAAGATCAGGCCCTCGAGCAGGCGGTTGAGGTCCTGGGAGTCGGAGCCGAGGCGCGAGATGGGCAGGCCCAGCTGCTCGCTCTGCTCGCGGAGCTGGGCGATCGTGTTGATCTCGCCGTTGTGACCGAGGATCGAGAACGGCTGCACCCGGCTGAACGTGGGGTACGTGTTCGTGGAGTACCGGTTGTGGGCGATGATCCGGGCCGAGGCGAAGTCCTCCTCCGCCATCTCCGGGTAGAAGCGCGGGATCACCTCGGGCTGGCCCTGGACCTTGTAGACGGCGTCGTTCGCGGAGAACGACGCCACGTGACAGGTCAGTTCGCGCTCGATGCGCACCATCGCCCGGTAGCAGTTCGTGGACGCCTCGGGACCCGGCGCGTCGGCCAGGCATGCGATCTGCCAGAAGATCGGCGGCGTCTCCGACGCGCGCGGCCCGAGCGCCGAGCGGTCGACCGTGCCCTCGCCGCTCCACAGCACGCGGAAGCCGTGGTCGCGCAGGATCTCCTCGATCCGCGGCACCTGGGTGGCGGCGTCCTCGGACGTGTCGAAGAAGATGTGCGCGACCGTGAAGGCCAGGTCGTCGGCCGCCGCCGGGTCGAGGCCCTCCGACGCGACGCGCCGGCGCCACTGCGGCCGGGGGAGATCGACGAGCAGCCCGCTCCCGTCACCCTCGCCGTCGACGCTCCCGGAGCGGTGGACCATCATCTGGAGCGACGTCAGGGCGATCTCCACCATGCGCCGGCTCGGTGCGCCGTCGCGCGTCGCGAAGGCGGCCAGCGCGCAGGCGTCGTGCTCGATCAGATCCGGGAGGCCGGCAGGCGGCTGGGTTGCGAACGGGGGCGGTACGGTCATGCGCGGGCCTCTCGGTCTGGGGTCCGGCTGGACACGCTGACGCCGGCCCACGACGGGGCCGGCTGCGAACAGCCAGTATTGCCATGGCGGGGGCGGTCGTCAACGCGCCGGCGCGGATCCCTCAAGTCCGGCGGGTGCAGGCCGATGCGCGGAGACATGACGGTGCGCACGCCCACCGATGACGAGCTGGCACTGGTGGCTGACGTGGCCGTCCGCGAGGGGTGGGCGGACCTGTCGGCGCCGCCCGCGTCGCACGGGGCCCGGACCCTCGGCGAGCAACTGGCGATCGCCCGGTTCGAGGCCTCCGTCCCCGCACGGGAGCGGTCGGTGCGGTTCCTGCGGCTGCGGGCGCGCCTGGCGATCGCCGCCCTCACGATCGGGGTGCTCGGCGTGTGCTGGTGGGTGAGCCCCGCCCGCACCGCCATCGGCCTGGTCGGCGCCGGGATCTTCGCCCTGGTCGCCATGCGGCGGTCGCGGCGCAGGTAGGGCCGCCAGGCGCGCCCCCGCCGCCTGATCTGACGGATCCCGGCGGCCGGGGCCTTCCCGGCCGGTGATCAGCGGCGTGCGGCGGGCCCCACGGCGACGTCGGCGCCCTCCAGCACGTCCGCGGCCACGCGCGACACGGCCTCCCGCCGGTCCCGGGCCTCGCGCCGCAGCGCGGTGAAGGCCGTGACGGCGGTGACCCCGTGCCGCTCCATCAGCGCGCCGACCCCCCGCTCGATCACGACGCGCCGGTCGAGCGCCCCCTGGAGCTGGGAAACCACCAGTTCGTCGCGCCGCGCCGCCACCGCCCGGCCGAGCAGGCCCTCCAGCACCAGGTTGAAGCTGGCGACCGCCGCCGCGTCGGTGTCGTCCCAGTCGTAGGGGCCGTCCCGGTACACGTTGAGCGAGCCCACCGGCTGGCCGCCGAGGAGGGTCGGGGTGCCCAGGACGCCGCCGATCGCGTGCCCCCGGATCCGCTCCGGCAGCCGCGTCCAGCGCGGGTCGGACATCACGTCGGGCGTGGCGACGGTCTCGCCGAGGACGAAGCAGTCGACGCAGGGCCCCTCGCCGAGGTCCTCCTGGGCCGACTCGAGGGCCCGGGCGGCGTCGTCGGTGGCGCCGACGTACCGCAGCTCGCCGTCGTCGCCCACCAGCATCAGCCCGCACCCGGTGACCGCGAACAGGGTCCGGACGGCGTCGATCACCGCCGCGAGCCCGTCCTCGAACGTCGGGTGGTCGCCGCGCCCGGTGAGGGCGTCGAGGCTCGACGCGAGCGCCTCCGGCGCGATGTGCCCGGCCGGCGCGGTCAACCGGGGTCCCGGTCGGCGCCGAGGCGGTCGGCGAGCCCGAGGATCTCGATGAGCCGCCGCGCGGGGCCGTCGCCCGCCACCACGCGCAGCCCGCGCCCGCCGGCGTCGGCCCGCTCGCGCGCCCGCAGCACCACCCGGATGCCCTCGCTGCCGATGAACTCGAGGCGGGAGAGGTCGATCGTCACATCGCCCGGGCCGGCCATGGCGTCGCGGATGGCCGCATCGGCCGCGCCGACGCCCGCCAGGTCCAGGTCGCCCACGAAGATCAGCCTGGGACCCTCCGGGCCGCGGGCCACGTCGATGCGCAGCCCCCCGTCCGGGGTCGCAGGGTCTCCCACCACATCAGCAGCCGCGACCAACGTCGCTCCTTCGCGTTGCCCGCGGGGTCACGGCGGACGGCTCATCGGGAATCGGCGGGGAGGGTGCCACGGCCGCGACCGCATGGCAACCCGTCGGCGCCCTCCCCGCTACGATCAGAGCGGATGGCGTCGCCCCCCGAGACCAGCGCCCCGGACGTGATGCGCTGCTACCGCCATCCGGACCGCGAGACGCTGCTGAGCTGCTCCAACTGCGAGCGGCCGATCTGCACGTCCTGCATGACGCAGGCGGCGGTCGGCGTCCGCTGCCCGGAGTGCGCGCGCGGCGACCGGTCGACGCGCGCCACGCCCACGCCCGCCGCGCGGGTGCGGGTCGCGCGGGCGCGGGGCGACCTGCCGATCGCCACCACGGTGCTGGTGGTGGTGAACATCCTCGTGTTCCTGGTGGAGATGGGCCAGGGCGTGACCGTCCGCGGCCTCGGCGACGCGCAGATCGTCCAGGACGGCGGCCTCTACGCCAACGCGGTCGCCGACGGCGAGTGGTACCGGATGGTGACCGCGGGCTTCCTCCACGCCGGCCTGATCCACATCGCCTTCAACATGTGGCTGCTGTGGGTGCTCGGCGGCGCGCTGGAGCGGTACGCGGGCGCCGCACGGATGCTGGTGATCTACTTCGCCGCGATCCTGTGGGGGTCGGCGGGCGCGCTGCTCGTGAACCCCGATGCGCTCACGATCGGCGCGTCGGGCGGCGTGTTCGGCCTGATGGCGGCCCTCTTCCTGCTGGAGCGCCAGCGCGGGGTGGCGCTGCTCGGGTCGAGCGTCGGCGCCCTGCTGCTGCTGAACCTGGTCATCACGTTCGCCCTGCCCGGCATTTCGGTGGGCGGGCACATCGGCGGCATCCTGGGCGGCGCGGCGGCCGGGTTCATCCTGTCCGACTTCGGCAAGGGCCACCTGGCGTACTCCCGGATGGGGGTGCAGGCGTGGGCCCTGTCGGGCGTCTTGCTGGTCGGCGCCGTCGTCGTCGGGGTGGCCGTCTCCTAGGCGGCGTCCGGCGCGGGCGGCACCGGGATGTCGAGCTCGCCGACCCGCTCCACGAAGGCCGCGACCAGGTCGATCGACGCCTGGATGTCGGCGGGGTGGCAGGCCTCGACGCTGGAGTGGACGTAGCGGGTCGGGATCGACACGCATGCCGCGATGGCGCCGTCGCCGGAGAGCTGGAGGCTGCCGGTGTCGGTGCCGCCGCGGCCGGCGACGTGGAACTGGTGCGAAATGCTGAGCTCCTGCGCCAGGGAGGTGAGGAGGTCGACGAGGGCGCGCGAGCCGATGGCGCTGGCGTCCATGATGCGGATCGCGGTGCCGCTCCCCAGCCTGGTGGTGGGGCCGTCCAGCTTGCCGCCGGGGCCGTCGTCGGCGGGGCAGGTGTCGATGGCCAGGGCGATCTGGGGCCGCACGCGGGACGCGGCCACGCGGGCGCCGCGCAGGCCGACCTCCTCCTGGACGGTCGCCGTCGCCACCAGCTCGGCGGGCGCGCGGCCGGCGGCCTTCACGGCCTCGATCATCACGAACACCCCGACCCGGTCGTCCAGGCTCTTGGCGGTCACCAGGTCGCCGAGCCTCGTGAGGAGGCGGATGCGCGTGGCGGTGTCGCCGGGGCGCACGAGCTCCTTGACCCGGTCCGCCGGGAGCCCGACGTCGATCGCCAGGTCAGTGACCTTCAGGTTCTTCCCGCGGTCGCCCGGCTCGATCAGGTGGACGGGGGTGGTGCCGACGACCCCCTCCACGTCCTCGCGCCCCCGCACCAGCACCCGCTGGTCCACCAGCGTCCGGGCATCCCACCCGCCGATCGGGATGACCCGCAGGAACCCGCGGTCGTCGACGTGCGTCACCATCAGCCCGATCTCGTCCATGTGGGCCGCCAGCATCACGCGCGGGCCCTCGCCGTCGCGGGTGGCGGTCAGGTTGCCGAGCGGGTCCACCTCCACCCGGTCGACGACGGGCGCGAGCTGCGCGCGGACGATCTCCCGGACGCGGTCCTCCTGGCCGGAGGTCCCGTGGGCTCCGGCGAGGGCGCTGAGCAGGTCGAGGTCCACGGCCGCGCAGCTTAGGGGTCTCGTGTGCCACGGTGGGGCGGTGCTGAACCTCGAGGGGATCACGGTGGCATTCGGCCCGCGCGTCGCGCTGGGCGGTGTGTCGCTGCTGGTGCCCGACGACGCCCGCATCGGCGTCGTCGGCCCGAACGGCATCGGCAAGTCGACGCTGCTGCGGGTGATGGCGGGCGCGCTCGCCCCCGACGAGGGGACGGTGCACCGGGCGCCGCCGACGCTGCGCGTGGGGCTGCTCGACCAGCGCGGCCGGCCGCCGGCGGACGAGACGGTGGGGGAGCACCTGGCCCGGCGCACGGGCGTGGCGGCGGCGGAGCGGCGGCTGGACGACCTGACCGCGCGGCTGGCGGACGACGTCGGGCTGGCCGGGGAGCACGCCGAGGCGCTGGAGGCGTTCCTCGCGCTCGGCGGCGATGACCTGGCCGCGCGGGCCGGCGCCGCGATGGCCGAGGTGGGCCTGCCCGCCGACCGCCTCGATGCGCCGATGCGGGCGCTGTCGGGCGGCCAGGCCGCCCGGGTGGGGCTGGCGGTGCTGCTGCTGGCGCGGCTGGACCTGCTGCTGCTGGACGAGCCGACGAACGACCTGGACCTGCCGGGGCTCGCCCTGCTGGAGCGGATCGTCGAGCGTCATCCCGGCGCGATCGTGACCGTCTCGCACGACCGGGCGTTCCTGGATCGCTGCGCCCACCGGATCGTGGAGATCACCGAGCCGGACCACGCGGCGGTCGAGTACGCGGGCGGCTGGAGCGAGTACGTGCAGCGGCGCCAGTTGGCGCGGGACCAGGCGTACGCCCGCCACGGCCGGTACGTCGCGGAGCGCGACCGCCTGGCCGATCGCGTGCGCCGCCAGCGCCAGTGGTCGGAGGAGGGCGTCCGGAACGCGAAGCGCAGACCGCGCGACAACGACCGGATCGGCCGCTCGATGAAGGTGGAGCGGTCCGAGCAGCAGGCGGCGAAGGTGCGGGCGACGGAGCGCGCCATCGACCGCCTGGAGGTGGTGGACAAGCCATGGGAGGGCTGGCGGCTGCAGTTCCGCCTGGCGGGCGGCGGGGGCGGCGAGGCGGTCGCCGACCTGGAGGGCGCCGTCGTCGCGCGCGGGGCGTTCCGGCTCGGTCCGGTCGACCTCCACGTGCGCCGCGGCGACCGGATCGTGGTGACCGGGCCGAACGGCGGCGGCAAGAGCACCCTGCTCGACGCCCTCCTCGGCCGCCTGCCGCTGCTGGAGGGGACCGGGCGGCTCGGTCCGTCGGTGGTGGTGGGGGAGATCGGCCAGGAGCGCACCGCGATGCTCGGCGCGCCGCGCCTCATCGACGCGTTCGCCGGCGAGGGCGGCAGCGGACTGACCGCGCAGGACGCCCGCTCCCTGCTCGCCAAGTTCGGCCTGGACGCCGACCGCGTCCAGCGTCCCGCCGCCGACCTCTCGCCGGGCGAGCGCACGCGCGCCCTCATGGCGGCCCTCGCCGCCCGCGAGGCGAGCCTGCTGGTGCTCGACGAGCCCACGAACCACCTGGATCTCCCCGCGATCGAGCAGCTGGAGGAGGCCCTGGAGGGCTACGCCGGGACCCTGCTCCTCGTCACCCACGACCGCCGCATGCTCGAGCGGGTGGCGGTCACCCGCCGCCTCCGGGTCTCGGACGGGACGGTCACCGAGGAGGCCTGATCAGCCGGTCCGGGCCGCCGCCCGGACGCCGTCGTCCCAGATCGCCTCGACGGCGGCGTCGGCGGCGGCCAGGGCGCGCTCCAGGGCGGCGGCCTCCTCCTCCAGCATGCGGACCCCGGCATCGTTGCCGCGCTCCGCTGCCGTGGCCCGCGACGACTGCGCGGTCACCAGGGCGTTGCGGACGTCCTGCCGCTGCGCCTCCACCGCCAGCAGGCGCAGCGCGCCCTCGCCCAGGCGGGGGGCGGCGGGCCGCGCCAGCCGCGGAGGGGCCTCGCCGCCCAGGTCCGGGAGCGGCAGGTCCGCGACGGCGGCGGCCCACCCCCCCGCCGGTCCCCGATCGCCCTCCCGCAGGATCCCGATCGCCCGCCACGTGCTCGGGCCGAATCCGGGGAGCTGAAGCCGGTCGGGCTCCTCGGCGGCCAGCTCGCCGGCGAGCCGCAGGGCGTGGACCGCGTGGTGCACCTCGTCGGCCCGGGCGCGCCGCGCGGCGGCCGGGCCGGTGCCGGCGTCGGCCTCCGGCATGTCGCGGCGGGCGCGCTCCGCCGCCGGCGCGTTGAGCGCCGCCCGGGCAGCCGGGTCGCCCTCGAGCCACGCCGCGATGCGGTCGAGCGACAGCTCCGGCGCCCCGCCGCCCTCCGCGGCGGCCCGGGCCACCACCCGCCGCGCCGCCCGCAGGACGAGCGCCGCGACGGGTGCGGTCACGCGATCGACAGGACCAGCTTCCCGAAGTGCTCCCCCGCCTCCTCGCGGCGGTGGGCGTCGGCCACCTCGGCGAGGGGCCGCACCGAGTCGATGACCGGCGCCCAGCCGCCCACGTCGACCGCGGCCAGCAGGCCCGCGAAGTCGCGCGGGCTGCCCATGGTGGTGCCGAGCAGGGAGACCTGGCCGGAGGTGAGCGCCCGCACCATCAGCTCCACCTTGCCGCCGCCGGTTCCGCCGAACGCCACCACCCGGCCGCCCGGCCGGACCGCGGCGATGCTGTCGCCCCAGGTGGCGCCCACCGAATCGACGACGACGTCGACGCCCCGTCCGCCGGTCAGCTCGCGGACGGCGCCCACCCAGTCGTCCTGCGTGTAGCGCACCCCGGCGTGCGCGCCCAGGTCGCGGGCGCGGTCGAGCTTCTCCTGCGACGACGACGTCACGATCACGCGGCACCCCGCGGCGCGGGCCATCATGGTCGCGATCGTCGCCACCCCGCCGCCGATGCCGAGGACCAGCACCGTCTCGCCGGGGCGGATGCGGGCCCGGCTGACCAGCGCCCGGTAGGCGGTCAGGCCGGCGAGCGGCAGCGCCGCCGCCTCCTCCCACGACAGCCGCGCCGGCTTCGGCAGCACGTTCTCCGCCGGCAGGCGCACCAGCTCGGCGTAGGTGCCGTCGTCCGGGCCCCCGAGGATGCGGAACCCCGGCGCGGCGGCCTCCTCGCCGCCGCCCCAGCCGAGGGCGGGGTACACGACCACCTCGTCGCCCTCCGCGACCCCGGACACGCCGTCGCCGACCGACCGCACCGTCCCGGCGCCGTCCGAGCCGGGGATGACCGGCAGCGGGCTCGGCGCCACGCCCTTGCGCAGGAACACGTCCCGGCGGTTCAGCGCGGCCGTCCGCAGCGCCACCACCACCTCGCCCGGACCCGCCACCGGGTCGTCCGCCGTCCCGGCCGTCAGGACCTCGGGCCCGCCGGTCTCCCTGAGCACAACCGCCTGCATCGCCGCCTCCCCCTCGCGTGGTGCCCGGAGCCTACGGCGGCCCGCGCGCGCGTGTCCGTCAGGCGGAGGGGCGGGTGGCCTGGAGCAGCGGGAAGGGGTCGATCCGGACGCCGCCGCGCTCCCACGCGATGCGCAGCGAGGCGGGCGCGTCGCCCAGCCGGGCGCCGGCGGTCACCGCCGACCCCTCGCCGATCCCGTCGGCGTAGGAGATGAGCGGGCCGTAGCCGATGCGGTCGCCCCCGGGGGTGTCGAGCCAGAAGGCGATGCCCGCCTCGCGCTCCCCCGGGGACGCCGCGTGCAGGGTGCCGGTCGCGGCGGCCACGGCGTGGGCGCCGGTGGCGGTGGCGACGGTCAGGCCGCCCTGGATGCCGGACGGGCCGGGGCCGGGCTCGGCGAACTGGTCCCGGAACGTCGCGGGCGCGTCCTGGGCGAGGGCGAGGGGGAAGACGAAGCCGGGGATCGTCGCCGCCCGCCCCGTCGCGGGGTCGGCGCCGTCGGCGGCCGCGGGGCCGGCGATCTGGGGCTCCGCGCCGCTCCAGGCGGTCACCACGGGCGGTCCGGACGGGGCCCCCGCGGCGGGGGGCGCCGTGCCCGGGGTGCCGGCCGGGGCCGCGCCGGCGCAACCGGGCGCCGGGGCCTGGTCGGCCAGCAGCACGGTGCGCGACGGATCCCCGCCCATCGCCGCGTAGTAGGCGCCCGTGCCGCTCGTCCAGTTGGCGTTGAGCCCGCCGGGGTCGTTCGATGCGCCCACCGGCGCCCACTTGGCGCCGATGGTGGCGAGCGTCGTGCGGCCCTCCGGCAGGTACCAGCCGGCCAGCGTGGAGACGGCGCGGACGATCGCGGCGCGCTCCGACGGGAACCGGATTCCGGGGCCGAGACCGAACGGGTTGTGGATCGCCTGCGCCGGCCCGTAGGTCTCGAGCATCGTCTCGTGGGCGGCGATCGCGACGATCGCGCGCGGGTCGATGCCGGCCGCCGCGGCCTCGGTCACGATGGTCGCGCCCTCGCCGGCCATCGGGCTGCCGGCGTCCGCCAGGATGGCGTCGATGCCGGCGGCGTCGGTGGGGGCGACGCAGTACATGTCGCCGATCACCCCGGTCAGGGGTCCCTCGGCCGGCGCGGCCCCCGGGAGGGCCGCCGTGGCGACCGCGGCGACGCCGAGGGCGGCGATCAGGTGCCTCAGGTGCCGGGCGCGCATCGGCGGGAGTGTAGGGGAGGGTCCCCCGGAATCCGGTGACAGGCCGTCACATCTCCTCCGGAGCGACTACGCTCGCGGCGATGGCCGCCACGGACGAGGACGCGCGCCGGCGACGGCTCGGCATCGCGCTGATCGTGCTGACGCTGCTGCTCTTCGCCGGGCAGATGGTGGCGCTGGCGCTGGGGTCGCTGGAGGTGGCGGCGATCATCTTCGTCGTCTTCGTCATCGGCTGGTTCGTCCTCCGGTCCTACCTCCGGGGACGGGAGGGGGCCAAGTCCTAGGCTCGAGCCTGTCGTGAACGTCGGCCGCACGGCCTTTGTTTCCCGACCGGCTCGCTAGAGCACGGTGCTGAGCGTGATGCCGTCGCCCACCGTGAGCACCGCGGTGGCCAGGCGGGGGTGGGCGACCGCGGTCATCGTGAAGCCCGCGAGGGCCCGGGCGTTGGCATCGCGCTCGTCCGGGGGGAGGGCGACCCGCCCGCCGGCCAGCACGTTGTCGGCCACGATCAGCCCACCGGGGCGCACCAGCCGCACCGCGTGCTCCAGGTAGACGGCGTAGCCGGTCTTGTCGGCGTCGATGTAGCAGAGGTCGTAGACCGCGTCGGGCAGGCGCGCGAGCGTCGCCGACGCGGGGCCGCGGTGCACCTGGATGCGGTCGTGCAGGCCGCGGTCCGCGAACCACGACTCGGCCATGTCGGCGTGGGTCTCGTCGATCTCCAGGGTGTCGATGTGCCCCGTCGGCTCCAGGCCGCGCGCCATCCAGGCGGACGAGATCCCCACGAAGGTGCCGACCTCGAGCACCGAGCGGCCCCCCGTCGCGTGGACCAGCACCTCCAGCAGCGCCCCGAGCTCCGGGTGGGTCATCATCTCCGCCCGTTCGTGGCCGGCCAGCTCGCGGTACCGGGCGGCGATCTCGTGGGGGACGGCGACCGCGTCGTCGAGGTAAGCGGCGAGCGCGGGCTGGGAGAGGTCGAGCCGTTCGAGTGCCATGACCGGGATTCTTAGCGACTCGAGAGCGAGTGGAGGCCGGTGAGGGCCCAGGTGCCGAGCGCCGCCAGCAGGGCGGCGCCCGCGACGAGGCCCGGCCAGACCACGCCCCAGTGGAGGGTGTGCAGCTCGGCGCCGCGCGACGCCTCCATCAGGTAGGTGACGGGGTTGACGTCCGAGACGTGGCGCAGCCAGCCGTGCAGCACCTCCCGCGGCGCGTAGGCCACGGAGGTGAAGACCGACAGGAAGATCACGACCTGCATGGCGGGGGCCGCCTGGACGGTCCGCGCGCGGAAGGCGACGCCCATGCACCAGCAGGCGGACGCCGCGGAGAACGCCACCGCCAGGCCGTAGACCAGGGCGGTCCCGCCGAAGCCCGGGGGCCAGATGCCGCCGATCATGCCCGCGATCAGCACCACGGTGGTGGTGAAGATGCTGCGGCCGGCGGCCGCGATCAGGGGCCCCGCGATCAGGGTGATCCGCGGGGCGGGGCTCGCGATGAGCCGGTCGGCGAAGCCGCCCTCGATGTCGCGGGCCAGGGTCATGCCGGCGTTCATGCCCGCGAAGCCCGCGCCCATCACCGTGGCGAGCGGGATCGTGAAGCGCAGGTACGAGACGCCGTCGAACTGGGGCAGCAGCGAGATGCCCCGGAAGGCCCCGGACGTCGCGATGAGGATGAACAGCGGCATGATCAGCGACGGCAGGAACACCGACGGCATCCGCCGCACCAGGATCAGGCTGCGGCCGGCGAGGCCCAGGCTCACGCGCAGCGTCGTCCGGCGTCGCCGGCAAGGCGGCTCCGGAACGGGGGGTGACAGAAGCCGATCGAGATCGCCGCGACGGCGGCGGCCAGCGCCAGCCCGAGCAGCGTCGCCCGCCCCGGGTCGGCCTCGATGATCTGGTCGCGCATCCCCTCCACCAGGTACGAGACCGGGTTGGCGTCGGCGACCCACCGGAACCAGCCGGTCATCGTCTCGCGCGGGAAGAACGCGGACGAGAAGAACATCAGGGCGAAGAACAGCGGGAACGTCCCCTGGACCGCCTCCGCGGACCCGGTCCGCAGCGCGAGGATGATCCCGAGGCCGCTCACCGCGGTCGCCAGCAGAGCGGCGATCAGGAGGAGCGACGCGACGCCCACCGCGCCGCCCTCGATCCGCGCGCCGAAGGCCAGTCCGACCGCCACGAACAGGACCGTCTGGGCCATCGCGAGCGTGACGCCGCCCAGCAGCCGCCCCGCCAGGATCGCGGTGCGCGACACGGGGGAGGCCACCAGCCGGTCGAAGAACCCGCCCTCGATGTCCAGGGCGAACGCCGACCCCGCCGATGTTCCGCCGATCAGGATCCCCTGGAGGACCGCCCCGGCCAGCGCGAAGTCGAGGAAGCCGCGGACGTCGGGGAAGCCGGGCAGCACGCCGGGCGCGTTGCCGAACGAGCCCGTGAAGATCGCCATCAGCACCAGCGGGAAGAACAGGCTTGGGAAGAGGGCCTGCGGCGTCCGGAGGGTGTCGACGATCGCGCGCCGCGCCAGCGCGCCCGTCTGCGCGAGCGCAAGCCTCATCGCGGCGCGGGGGCCGGCGCGTGCTGCGGCGGGAGGTCCTCGCCCTCCGCGTCGAGGCTGCGCCCCGTCTTGGCCACGAACACGTCGTCCAGGCTCGGCTCGGCCACGTCCAGCGCGGCCACGTGCACGCCGGCGTCGTCGAGCGCCCGCACCACGGCCGGCAGGCCCGACGCGCCCGCCTTCAGCCGCATCGCCACCGCGCCCGGCCGGCTCGGCACCAGCTCGCCGAGCGGCCCGAGCGCCGCGGCGGCGTCCCGGGTCTGCTCCGGATCCGCGAGGGTCACGTGGAGCGTGGGGTCCCCGACCTCCGCCTTCAGCGCGCGCGGCGTGCCCTCCGCCACGATCCGCCCGCCGTCGATGATCGCCACCCGCCCCGCCAGCTGGTCGGCCTCCTCCAGGTACTGGGTGGTGAGGAAGACGGTGGTGCCGGACTCGGCGTTGAGGCGGCGCACCTCCTCCCACAGCGTGAGGCGCGAGATGGGGTCGAGGCCGGTGGTCGGCTCGTCCAGGAAGAGCACCTCCGGGGCATGGACCAGCGCGAGCGCCAGGTCGAGCCGGCGCCGCATGCCGCCGGAGTAGGTCCCGACCCTGCGGTCGGCGGCCGCCTCCAGGTCCACCCGGCCCAGCAGCTCCACGGCGCGGCGCCGTCCGCGATCGCGGGGGAAGCCGTGGAGCACCGCCTGCAGGTGCAGGAGCTCGCGACCCGTCATGTAGGGGTCGATCGCCGCGTCCTGGAGGGCCACGCCGATCGACCGGCGCACCGACCCGGCGTCGTGGACCAGGTCGTGGCCGGCCACGCGGGCGGTGCCGCCCGTCGGGCGCAGCAGGGTGGCGAGCATCCGCACCGTGGTGCTCTTGCCGGCGCCGTTGGGCCCCAGGAACCCGAACACCTCGCCGCGCTCCACCACCAGGTCCACGCCGTCGACGGCCCGGATCCCGCCCTTGAAGACCCGCTCGAGCCCCCGGGTCTCGACCGCCGGCCCGTCCGCCATCCCGCCTCCTCGCCGTTCGGAGGCGCAGGCTAGCGCGGCCCCCGGCGGGTGCGCCTGGACGACGCCGCGCCGCCCGCTACGATCGCCGGATGTCGTCCGACGCCAACGGTTCCAGCGGCCAGGAGGAGCGCCTCGCGCGCCTGGAGCGGCTGCGCGCGGAGGTGACCGCGGCGCTGGCGCATCGCGACCTGGCGCGCGACGCGGAGGGGGCGTCCGACGGCCACCACCACCCCGCGGAGGCCGCGACCGACGCCGACCAGCGCGAGCGCGAGCTGCGCGACCAGCTGCGCTGGAAGGGACGCGAGGAGCGCCTGAAGGCCGCCCTGGCGGCCATCGACGCCGGGACCTACGGGATCTGCGTCGACTGCGGCGAGGAGATCTCGGAGGGGCGGCTCAAGGCGCTGCCCGACGCCGTCCGCTGCGTGTCCTGCCAGCGATCGGCCTCCCGCCGGGCGTAGGCCGCCCCCGCCGGCCGCGCCACGCCGTAGGCCGCGCCGGCGATCACCGCCCACACGGCGGCGGCGACGGTCACGTGCAGCACCACCGCCTGCCACGGCAGGCCATTGCGGTACTGGTACTCGCCGATCCCGATCTGCAGCGCCACGAGCGGCAGCGCGATCCACATGAGCCGGGCGGTGAGCCGGTCGATGCCGCCCTCCCGGATCACCCACGCCACCAGTACCACCGCCAGGGCGGTGAACACCATCGCGGCGCGCACGTGGACGCGGGCGGCGAGCGCCAGGTCGCCCCAGCGCCGCAGCACGTCGTCGTCGCCCGAGTGCGGCCCCGCGGCGGTCACCACCACGCCGCTCACCAGCACCACCAGCGCCGCCGCCGACACCCCGCCCGCCAGCACGCCCCGGCGGAGGTCCCATCGCCGTTCGCGCCCGTCCCGCCAGTCGCGGGCCGCCAGCGCCAGCAGCACCGCCGCCGTCAGGGCCACGATGGACAGCAGGAAGTGGGAGCCGACGGCCATCGGGTGCAGGCCGGACGCCACGGTGACGGCCCCCAGTGGGATCTGGGCGCCGGCGCAGAGGGCCAGGGCGGCGGACAGGCCGCGCACGGCGCGCGGGGCGCCGGGGGCCCACCAGCCCACGATCCAGGTGACCACGGCGGCCACGCCCACGACGCCGGAGAGGATCCGGTTGGTGTACTCGATCAGCGCGTGCCCGGTGGTGACGGAGGTGATCGTCCCCTCGCACGTCGGCCAGTCGGGGCAGCCCAGCCCTGAGTCGGTGAGCCGCACGATCGCGCCGCTCGGGATGATGACCCACATCAGGGCCAGGGTCACCAGCGTCAGGACGGCGAACCCGGAGGGCGTCCTGACCGGCTGGAGCAGGCGGAGCGCGCGCACGCCGCAAGGGTGACACAGGGCGGCGGTGTCAAGATCCCCCCATGCCGGCGACCGATGACCCCGGTGCCGCGACCGAGCACGTCACCAGCGCGCGCCGCCGCCGCATCGGGACGATCCTGGGCGCCGCCGTCACGCTGGTCGCGCTGGGCGTGGCGATCGCCTTCGGCCTGTCGCGCAACGACGACCCCGGCCGCCTGGCGTCCGCGGTCGTGGAGCTGCACGACCAGGGGCCCACGTCGGCCGCGCCGCCGCTGCTCCCGGACGAGGGCGTCTCCCCGGGCTTCAGCACCTACGCCGAGGCTGCCGGCTGGCGGCCCGTCGGCTCCCGCCGCGACCAGCTGGAGGGGCGCACGGTCGAGACCGCGTTCTGGGAGCGTGCGGGCAAGCGGATCGCCCACTCGGTGGTCTCCGGGCCCCCGGTCGGGGCGCCCGCCGACGTCCGCCGGACCGGCCGGCGGGGCGTGCTGCTGCGCAGCTTCGACCGCGTCGGGCGGACCGCGGTGATCTGGCAGGAGGGGGAGCACACGGCCGTCATCTCGGCGATCGGGATCTCCCGCCCCGCGCTGTACGCGCTGGCCGGCGGTCCGCGGGCGGTGCGCTGAGGTCAAGTCGCGGCCCGCGGGCGCCGACGTGGAGGGTGCCTCCTCCTCCCTCCGCCGGAGCCCCCCATGGTCGTCCGCGAGATCCGCCTCGCCGCCGCAGCCTTCGTCCTGACCTCGTTCGCGATCATCGGGCTGCACCTGCTCCTCCGGTAGCCCCCCGGCCGGGCTCCGCCGGGTCCCGGCCCGGCGGGATCCGGTACCGTCGCCGCCGTGCGCCACCTCGCGCGGCTCGCCGGACTCCTCGCCGCGATCGCGGCGCTCGCGCTGCCGTCGACGGCGGTCGCGCACGCCGGGCTGCGCACGGCCGAGCCGCCGCCCGGGGCCGAGCTGACGGGCGTCCCGCCGTCCGTGCGGGTGGTGCTCTCCGCGCCGGCCGAGAAGGCGTTCCTGCGTCTGCGGGTGACCGCGGAGGACGGCCGCGTGGTGTCCGGTCCGGCGCGGCGCGACCCCCGCGACGACCGCGCCCTGATCGCCCCGATCACGGCGGCGGCGCCGGGGCCGCTCACGGTGGAGTGGCGGGTGCTGTCGCGCGACGGCCATCCCACCGGGGGCCGGTTCGGCCTGGGGGCCGGGGCCCCGGCGCCGGCGGTCGACGACGGCGGCGTGGTGCGCGACGACCACGGGCCGCTGCCGGTGCTCGCGCGGCTGCTGGCGCTGTCGGGTCCGCTCACCGCGCTCGGCCTGGTGGCCCTGGCGGTGGGCGTGCTGGGCCCGGCGCTGCGGGCCGGGGGCATCCGCGTCCCCGGCGAGGGCGCCGCCCGGGCCGAGTCGTTCCGCGCCGCCGCCGGCGCGGCCCTCGGGGAACGCGGCCGGGCCTGGTGGACGGCCCTGTGGGCGGCGCTCGCCGCCCAGTTCCTCGGCCTGCTGCTGAGCCCCGTCGCGCTGCTGTGGGGGCTGCGCGAGGGGCCGGGGGAGCTCGGGACGCTGCTCGGCGACACCGCGTCCGGCGCGGCGTGGCGCGCGCAGGCGATCGGCTTCGCCCTGCTCCTGGCCGGCGCGCTGGTGGTGCGGCTGGCGGTCACGCACGAGGGCCTGCCGCTCCTCCCCGGGTTCGCGCTGCTCGGCCTCGGGCCGGTCGTCTCGCTGTGGGCCATCAGCGCCGGCGGGCATGCCGCGACCGGCGGGGACGCGACCGCGAACGTCGTGATCGACCTCATCCACGAGCTGGCCACCGCGGCGTGGCTGGGCGGGCTGGTGGGCCTGGCGGTCGTGGCCATCCCGGCGGCGTGGGCGCTGGCGGAGCCGGACCGCGTGCGCCTGGCCGCCGCCGTCGTGGTGCGGTTCTCCGCGCTCGCGCTCACGGCGGTCGCCCTGCTGGTGGTGACCGGGGTGTACCGGGCCCTCGCCGAGGTGAGCGTCGACGACCTGGCCGACACCGGCTACGGCCGGGCGCTGCTGGTCAAGCTCGGGCTCTTCGGCGTGCTCCTGGTGGGGGGCGCCTACAACCGCATGGTGATCCACCCGCGCCTGGAGCGTGCGGCCCTGGGCCTGGACCCCGACGACCGCGGCGCCGCGGCGGCGCTGCGGGTGAGCGTGAGGGCGGAGCTCGCGGTCGCCGCCGCCCTGATGGTGAGCGTCGCCGTGCTCGTGAGCCTCGCCCCGCCCGGGTGAATCGCTAGCCTTGGCGTCGTGATCGACGACGCGACCGTCCGGCACGTGGCCCGCCTCGCCCGCCTCCACCTGGAGCCGGACGAGCTGGAGCGCATGCGCGAGGAGCTCTCCGGGATCCTGGAGCACGTGGACGCCATCCAGGCCCTCGACCTCGGCGACGTGCCGCCCACCACGCACGTCCTGACGCTCGAGAACGTGATGCGCGACGACGTGCCCGCGCCCAGCCTCCCCGTCGCCGAGGCGCTGCGCGAGGCCCCGGAGGTCGTGGAGGACCGCTTCGCGGTCGTGAAGTTCTAGTGCCCCGGGGACACGCCGGGTGACGGCGCTCCACGAGCTGACCGCCGAGGAGGGCATCCGGGCGATCCACGCCGGCGAGGCGTCCTCGGAGGACCTCGTCCAGGCGGCGCTGGCGCGCGCCGCCGACGACCGCTGGGGCAGCTTCCTGGCGGTCGACGCCGAGGGCGCCCTGGCGCGTGCCCGCGAGATCGACGCGATGGGGGAGCGGCCGCCGCTGGCGGGCGTACCGATCGCGATCAAGGACGCGCTCAGCACCCGCGACATCCCCACCACGGCGGGGTCGCGCATCCTGGAGGGCTTCCGCCCGGTCTACACGGCGACGTGCGTCGACCGGCTGGAGCGCGCCGGCGCGGTGGTGATCGGCAAGACGAACATGGACGAGTTCGCGATGGGGTCGAGCACCGAGAACTCGGCGTACCAGGTCACCCGCAACCCCTGGGACCCGGACCGGGTCCCCGGCGGCTCCAGCGGCGGCTCGGCATCGGCGGTCGCGGCGTTCCAGGCGCCGTGGTCGCTCGGCAGCGACACCGGCGGCTCCATCCGCCAGCCCGCGGCCCTCTGCGGCATCGTCGGCCTCAAGCCGACGTACGGCGCGGTGTCGCGCTACGGGCTCATCGCGTTCGCGTCGTCGCTGGACCAGGTGGGGCCGTTCGCCCGCACCGTCCGTGACGCGGCCCTGCTGTTCCGCCACATCGGCGGTCACGACCCGATGGACTCGACGTCGCTGGAGTGGCCCGAGCCGCACGCCGTCCCCGAGGCCACCGACCTGCGGGGCATCCGCTTCGGCGTGGTCGACGAGCTCATGGGGGAGGGCGTGGAGCCGGGCGTGCGCGCCGCGGTCGACGCGGCGCTGGGACGGATCGAGGAGCTCGGGGGGTCGGTGCGGCGGGTGAGCCTGCCGTCGTCCGAGCACGGCATCGCCACCTACTACCTCATCGCGCCGGCCGAGTGCTCCGCCAACCTCGCCCGCTTCGACGGCATCCGGTACGGCCCCGCCCTGGACGGCGGCGCCACGGACCTGCTGGAGCACTACGAGGTCACCCGCGGCCGCGGCTTCGGCCCCGAGGTGAAGCGGCGGATCATGCTCGGCACGTTCGCGCTGGCGTCGGGCTACTACGACGCGTACTACCTGCGGGCGCAGAAGGTGCGGACGCTGATCGTCGAGGACTTCCGGAGGGCGTTCGCCGACGTGGACTTCGTGGTGTCGCCCACGTCGCCGACGGTGGCCTTCACGATGGGCGAGCGCGTCGCGGACCCCTACTCCATGTACCTCTCCGACACGTGCACCATCCCGGTGAGCCTGGCCGGCATCCCGGCGATCTCGATCCCGTGCGGGCTGTCGGACGGCCTGCCGGTGGGGCTCCAGATCGCGGGCCCCGAGTTCAGCGAGAACCGGCTCCTCGACGCGGCCCACGCGCTGGAGGGGGCGATCGGCTTCGAGACGCGGCCCCCGGGGGTGCTGTGACCACGGCGACGGGCACGCGCTGGGAGCCGGTGATCGGCATCGAGATCCACGTGCAGCTCAGCACGCGCACCAAGATGTTCTGCGGCTGCGAGCTGAGCTTCGGCGACCCGCCCAACACGCACACCTGCCCGGTGTGCCTGGCCCACCCCGGCGTGCTGCCGGTGGTGAACCGGGAGGCGATCCGGCTGGGGATCATCGCGGGACTGGCGCTGGGCTGCGAGGTGGCGCCGCGCTCCCAGTTCCACCGCAAGAACTACTTCTATCCGGACCTGTCGAAGGCGTACCAGATCTCCCAGTACGACGAGCCCATCTGCGTCGGCGGCCACGTCCACGTGCTGACCGAGGACGGCGGGTTCGACGTGGGGATCACCCGCGCCCACCTCGAGGAGGACGCGGCGAAGCTGGTGCACGCCGGCGAGGGCGGCCGGCGCGCCGCCGCCGAGAGCTCCGGCGTCGACTTCAACCGGGGCGGCACGCCCCTGCTGGAGATCGTGACCGAGCCCGACTTCCGCAGCGCCGCCCAGGCGGGTGCGTTCCTGCGCCAGTTGCGCACCACCCTCCGCAGCCTCGGCGTGAGCGACTGCAACATGGAGGAGGGGTCGATGCGCGCGGACGCCAACGTGAGCGTCCGCCCGGCCGGCACCACGGAGCTGGGCACGAAGACCGAGCTGAAGAACATGAACAGCTTCCGCTTCCTGGAGCGCGGCATCGACGCCGAGATCGCCCGTCAGATCGCGATCCTCGAGGACGGCGGGGTCGTGACCCAGGAGACGCTGCACTTCGACCCCGACACCGGCGACCTCCACTCCCTGCGCAGCAAGGAGGAGGCGCACGACTACCGCTACTTCCCGGAGCCCGACCTGGTGCCGGTGGTGCCCGACCCGGCGTGGGTGGAGGGGATCCGTGCGGCGCTGCCGGAGCTCCCCGCGGAGCGGCGCCGGCGCTGGGTCGACGAGCTGGGGCTGTCGTTCGAGGACGCCGAGGTGCTGGCCGAGACGCCCGAGCTGTCGGCGTGGTTCGAGGAGGTCGCCGCCCAGGCCGACCCGAAGGCCGCCGCCAACTGGATCCGCGGCGAGCTGCGGGCCCAGCTGCGCGAGCTGGGGCAGGAGCCGTGGGAGAGCAACGTCACGCCCGGGCACATGGCCGAGCTGCTCGGCCTGCTCGCCGACCGCACGGTCAACGTGCCGGCGGCGAAGGAGGTGCTGGCGGAGGTCATCGCCACCGGCGCCCGCCCCGCCGACGTGGTGGAGCGCAAGGGGCTCGGCCAGATCTCCGACGAGGGCGAGCTGATCGTCCTGGTCGAGCGGCTCCTGGCCGACAACCCCGACCAGGCCCAGCAGCTGCGCGACGGCAGGGACAAGGTCGTCGGCTTCTTCGTGGGACAGGCGATGAAGGCGACCGGCGGGAAGGCCGACCCCGCCCGGGTGGGCGAGCTCGTGCGGGAGCGGACCTCCTAGACGGGGGGCTCCGGCGGCAGCCGGAGCTGATACCCCACGCCGCGCACCGTGTGCAGCAGGCGCGGCTCGCCGCGCTCCTCAAGCTTGCGGCGCAGGTAGCCCACGTAGACGTCGACGGCCGCGGTGCCCGGGGGGTCGGGCTCGCCGCCCCACGCCTCGGCGACCAGCCGGGTGCGCGGCATCGCCACCTCCGGGTTGGCCATGAACAGCGCCAGCAGGTCGAACTCGCGGCGGGTGAGGGCCACGGGCCGGCCACTCCGCCGGACCTCGCGGGTCGCGTGGTCCAGGTTGAGGTCGGCGTACCGGGTGGTGGTGACCGAGGACAGGTCGCGCCGGCGGCGCAGCAGGGCCCGGACCCGGGCGATCAGCTCGGCGGTGCTGAACGGCTTCACCAGGTAGTCGTCGGCCCCCGCCTCCAGGCCGGCGATGCGGTCGGCCACGGCGTCGCGGCCGGTGACGATCAGGATCGGCACCCGGGCCCCGTCGTCGCGGAGGCGGCGGCACACCGCCAGGCCGTCCTCGTCCGGCAGGCGGGCCTCCATCAACAGCAGGTCCGGCGGGGCCGCCCGGAACGCGGCGAGGGCGCCCGAGGCGTCGGAGGCGGCCGCCACGTCGAACCCCTCGTACTCCAGGGCCCGGCTGAGCTCCGCCCGCACCCGCGGGTCGTCGTCCACCACGAGCAGGCGTCCCTCCATGGCACAAGCGTAGGCCACGCCGGCGGCGCGTCGTGGTGCCGGACCCGGGCGGGAGGGGACGGTCGGGTATGCTCCGCGCCCGTGAAGCACACCCTCTCCGTCCTGGTCGAGAACAAGCCGGGCGTCCTCTCGCGCGTCGCCGGACTGTTCACCCGGCGCGGCTACAACATCGACTCGCTGGCGGTGAGCCCGACCGAGGTCGAGGACCGCTCGCGCATGACGATCACCGTCGATGCCAGCCGCTTCCCCGTCGAGCAGATCACCAAGCAGCTCGACAAGCTCATCAACGTCATCAAGATCCGCGACCTCGACCCCGAGAACATGGTGTCCCGGGAGCTCGCGCTGATGAAGGTGCACGCCGACGCGCGCACGCGCAGCGAGGTCATCCAGCTCGTCGAGATCTTCGACGCCCGGATCATCGACGTGACCCCCGAGTCGCTCACCATCCAGGTGACCGGGGAGACCGAGGAGCTCCTGAACTTCGAGCAGCTCCTGCGGCCCTTCGGCCTCATCGAGCTGGTCAAGACCGGCGTCGTGGCCCTCGGCCGCGGCCGCTCGGTCACCTGATCCACCCGGGCGACCCCGCCCGACACGCCACCACACCGCACCCGGAGCCGCCCCGTGCCGATGTTCTACGACGACGACGCCGATCTCGAGCTGCTGAGCGGCAGGACCGTGGCCGTGATCGGCTACGGCAGCCAGGGCCACGCCCACGCCCTGAACCTGCGTGACTCGGGGGTGTCCGTGGTGGTGGGCCTGCGCCCCTCGTCCGCGTCGGTCGCGGAGGCCCGGGAGCAGGGGCTGGAGGTGCTGTCGCCCGCCGAGGCCGCCGCGAAGGGCGACCTGGTGATGATCCTGGCGCCCGACGAGCACCAGGCGAAGCTCTTCCGCGAGGAGATCGCCGGCGGGCTGCAGCCCGGCAACGCCCTGCTGTTCGCCCACGGCTTCGCCATCCACTTCGGCCAGGTGCCGCTGCCGGAGGGCGTCGACGTGCTGATGTGCGCCCCCAAGGGCCCCGGCCACCTGGTGCGCCGCACCTACACCGAGGGCGCCGGCACCCCGGGCCTCGTCGCCGTGGCCCAGGACGCCAGCGGCACGGCCATGGCCACCGCCCTGGCCTACGCGAAGGGCATCGGCTGCACCCGGGCGGGCGTCATCGAGACGACGTTCGCCGAGGAGACCGAGACCGACCTGTTCGGCGAGCAGGTGGTGCTCTGCGGCGGCCTCACCGAGCTGGTGCGCGCCGGGTTCGACACGCTCGTCGAGGCGGGCTACAACCCCGACCTGGCCTACTTCGAGTGCCTCCACGAGCTCAAGCTGATCGTGGACCTCATGTACGAGAAGGGCATCTCGGGGATGCGCTACTCCATCTCCAACACCGCCGAGTACGGGGACCTCACCCGCGGGCGCCGCATCATCACCGACGACACCCGGGCCGAGATGCGGCAGATCCTGTACGAGATCCAGAGCGGCCAGTTCGCGAAGGAGTTCCTGACCGAGAACCAGGTGGGCCGCCCGGTCTTCAACGCCCTCGAGCGGCGCGACGCCGAGCACAAGGTCGAGGAGGTCGGCAAGCGCCTCCGCGGCATGATGAGCTGGATCGACACGGAGTTCTGACGCTGACCACCTCACCCGCATCCACCCCGACGTCCGCCCCCGCGACCGTCGGCGCCCTGAAGCACACGCTCATGACCCCGGGGCCCACGGCCCTCCCGCCCAGCGTGGTGGAGGCTGGGGCGCGCCCGATCCTGTACTCGCGCTCCGCCGAGTTCATCGCGATCTGGGAGGACGTGGTCGAGCGCCTCGGCCGCGTGTTCCAGACCTCCGGCGAGGTCCTCGTCTACGGGGCGTCCGGGACGGGTGCGATGTCGTCCGCCGTCGCCAACCTGACGCGCCCGGGCGAGAAGATCCTGGTGGCGTCGTGCGGCAACTTCGGCAACCGCTTCGCGTCGATCGCGAAGGACGAGGGCGCCGACCCGGTGCACATCGAGGGGGAGTGGGGCCGGCCGATCGACCCCGAGGGCGTCGCCGCGGCGCTCGCCGAGCACCCCGAGATCGAGGTGGTGTTCGTCACCCAGAGCGAGACCTCGACGGGCGCCGTGTCCGACCTGCCCGCGCTGCGCGAGGCGGCCGGCGATCGGATCCTGGTGGCCGACGCGGTCTCGGGCCTCGGCGTGGTGGACCTGCCGATGGACGCGTGGGGGATCGACGTCGTGGTCTCCGGGTCCCAGAAGGGCCTGATGACCCCCCCGGGCCTCGCGTTCGTCGCCGCCGACGCGCGGGCGCTCGAGCGCTCCGCGGGCCTCGGCGCCGGCGGCTTCTACCTGGACTGGGAGCGCACCCGCAAGGGCGGCTCGCGCAGCCCCTTCACCCCGCCGGTCACGATCGTCTGCCAGCTGCAGGCGGCCCTGCGCCTCATCGAGGACGAGGGACTCCAGAACGTGTTCGCCCGGCACCGGGTGATCGGCCGCGCCACGCGCGCGGGCGTCCAGGGGATCGGGCTCGAGCTGCTGGGGCCGGAGAACCCGGAGGCGAACGTCGTCACCGCGTTCCGGATCCCCGAGGGCGTGGACGGCAAGGCCGTGCCGAAGCTGATGAAGGCGCGCTGGGGCGTGGAGATCGCCGGCGGCCAGGGCAAGCTGGCCGGCCAGATCGGCCGGATCGGCCACTGCGGCTACTACGACCACCGCGACGTCCTGACCGCGATCGGGGCGCTCGAGCACGTGATCCGCGAGCTGGGCCGGCCGGTCGAGCCGGGCGCCGGCGTCGCCGCCGCCCAGCGCGTCTTCGCCGAGACCGCGCCGGCCGCGGGCTGACGCGATGACCGCCGCCGCCTCCGGCACGCTCGCCCGTGCCGATCTGCGGGTGCTGGTGTGCGAGAAGATCGCCGACGCCGGCGTCGCGCACCTGTCCAGCCTGTTCACGGTGGACCTCGGCCTCGACTGGTCCAAGGAGGAGCTCTTCGAGCGCGTCGGCGCGTACGACGCGCTGGTGGTCCGCAGCGCCACCAAGGTCACCGCCGACCTCATCGCCAGGGCCGACCGCCTGAAGGTCGTGGGGCGCGCGGGCACCGGCGTCGACAACGTGGACGTCGAGGCCGCCACCCGGCGGGGCATCGTCGTCTGCAACGCCGCGGGCTCCAACGCCCTGTCGGCGGCGGAGCACGCGATCGCGCTGCTGCTGTCGCAGGCGCGGAACATCCCGCAGGCCCATTCCAGCCTGGTGCAGGGCCGGTGGGAGCGCTCGAAGTTCGGCGGCATCGAGGTGACCGGCAAGACGCTCGGCGTGCTCGGGTTCGGCCGGATCGGCCAGATGGTGGCCGAGCGCGCGAAGGGCCTCGGCATGAACGTGATCGCCTACGACCCGCTCGTGGCGGAGGGCCGGTACCGCGAGCTGGGCGTCGAGAAGGCCGACACGCCCGAGGACCTCTACGGGGCCAGCGACTTCATCACCCTCCACCTGGCGTCCACGCCCGAGACGCGGGGCTTCGTGGGCGCGGCGGCCTTCGCGGCAATGAAGCCCGGCGCCCGCCTGATCAACGCCGCCCGCGGCGACGTGGTCGACACCGACGCGCTGGTCGCGGCGCTCGAGTCCGGCACCCTCGGCGGTGCGGGGATCGACGTGTTCCCGGTGGAGCCGACCACCGAGAGCCCGCTGTTCGGGCTGCCGGGCGTGGTGGTGACGCCGCACCTGGGCGCGTCGACGGAGGAGGCGCAGGACCGCGCGGGCGTGGTGGTGGCCGAGCAGGTTGCCGCCGCGCTGACGGGCGGGGTGGTGACGTCGGCGGTGAACATCCCGTCGGTGGGCCCGGAGGCGCTGGCGGTGCTGGGGCCGTTCCTGCCGCTCGCCAAGCAGCTGGGGCAGCTCATCACCACCATCACCGGCGGCCCCTCGCCGCTGGAGATCTCCTACGAGGGCGACCTGGCGAACCTCGACACGCGGATGCTGACGTCCACGGTGCTCGCGGGGGTGCTGGGGGGCCGGGTGGAGGAGGCGGTGAACGTGGTGAACGCGGCCGGCCTGGCGGCGGAGCGCGGCATCGAGTGGTCGGAGATCGCGATCCCCCGGGCCCGCGACTACACGAACCGCCTGACGGTGCGCTCCGGGGACGTGAGCCTGAGCGGGACCACGGTCGGCACGACGTCGCGGCCGCGCCTCGTGTCGGCGTTCGGCGAGGACATCGACATCGAGCTGGCCCCGCACATCGGCCTGTTCCGCTACCTCGACATCCCGGGTCAGATCGGGCGCGTCGGGACGATCCTGGGTCTCGCGAACATCAACATCGCGTCGATGGCCGTGTCGCGGTCGCGCACCGAGGGCGGCGCCGTGATGGCCGTGACGGTCGACTCGCCGGTGTCGCCGGACGTCGCGAACGAGATCGCCGCGATCGACGGGTTCGACCGGGTGTGGTTCGTGGACCTGGACGTGACGTAGCCGGGGGTCGCGTGGACCTCCCGGAGTTCGCGCTGGAGCGCTGGTTCGCGCGCTTCGAGTTCGACGTCCGGTGGAACCTGTGCGCGTCCGACGCCGAGCCGGTGTCGCTGCGGGAGCTGCTGGCGCTCGCCGACGACGAGGGCCGGGCCCTGTGGGACGGCCTGGGGCTGGGGTACACCGAGTCGGCGGGGCATCCCCTGCTACGGGCGGAGATCGCGGGGATGTACGACGGCCTGGAGCCGGAGGACGTCCTGGTGTGCGCGGGGGCGGAGGAGGCGATCTTCGTCCTCTCCGGCGTCCTGGCGGGCCCGGGCGACCGCGCCGTGACCGTGGTCCCCGCCTACCAGTCCCTCCACGAGGTGGCGCGGGCGGCGGGCGCCGATGTGGCCGTCGTTCAATTGAACGTCGACGCCGGGTCCGAATGGACGTTGGACCTCGACCGCTTCCGGGCGGCGGTGACCCCGGCGACGCGCCTGGTGATGGTCAACGTCCCGAACAATCCGACGGGCTGGATGCCCGACGCCCCGGATTTCGCGGAGATGGCGCGGATCGCGGACGACGCGGGCGCCGTCCTCGTGGGCGACGAGGTGTACCGCCTGCTGGAGGCCGATCCCGCGGATCGCCTGCCGGCGGCGGCGGAGCTGTCGGAGCGGTCCGTGTCGGTGGGGGTGATGTCGAAGGCCTTCGGCCTCGCGGGCCTGCGGATCGGGTGGATCGCGACCCGCGACCGCACCCTCCTCGCGCGCGCTGCGGCGCGAAAGGACTGGACGACGATCTGCTCGTCGGCGCCGTCGGAGGTGCTGGCGATCATCGCCCTGCGGGCCCGGGAGTCCCTGCTGTCGCGGGCGCGGGCGATCGTCGCCGGCAACCGGGCGCTGGCCGAGGAGTTCGCGGCGGCCCACCCGGAGCATGTGGCGTGGGCGCCGCCCCGCGGCGGAACCACCGCCTTCCCCCGGCTGCTGCGCCACCCGGACGCCGAGGCCTTCGCCCTCGACCTCGCCCGCGACCATGACGCCCTGATCCTCCCGGGCTCCGCCTTCGGCGCCGACCGCGACCGTTTCCGCCTGGGCCTCGGCCGCCGCGACCTCGCCGCCGGCCTCGACCGCCTCTCCGCCGCCCTCACCGCCTGACGTCCCGAGTCCCACTTGGGGCTCACCTCCGTCCCCATTCGGACCCGGAGGCCCCCTGCGCCGGACGGGACCAACCCCGCCCAGGAGGACCAGGCCGGCTCGTCGCCGGGGCCGTCCCGGGATCGCTCGCCGAGCAGGCCGGCCGCGCCCACCTCACGCGACGCGGTTACGGAGGAACCGCATGCCGATCCAAGGTTCAGGGGCCGGCGGCCGACCTCGTGTCCCACTCGGGGCCGCCTCGATGTCCCACTCGGGGCCGCCTCGACGTCCCACTCGGGGGTCGATAAGCGTGTCGTGCCGTCCGGGTCCTCGATGAGACCCCGCGGTCTCAGGGAGCGCTCCTCCTTGTCGCTCGTGTCCCACTTGGGGCTCATCGGTAGTCCCGGTTTCGGCGTCGGCGTCGTCCGGGCCGACTGTGCGGCCGGTGGGATCCGCCCTGGAACCCGCCGGGAACACCCCGGGTCGTGGTCGGTTTCGCGTCCGTCCGTCCCACTTGGGGCTTTCCCGAAGTCCCGGTTGTGACACAGGGCGGCACGCCCTCGGTGCGGTGTCGTCGCGGTCGGGTGCTGTCCCGACAGTGGTGGCGGGGTGAGGATGTCGGTGATGCCGAAGAGCTTCTACAAGGGTGCGGCGCTGGGGTCGCGTCCACCGTGTGCGATCTGCATGGGACCGGGGGAGGGTGAGCGTCGCCAGCTCCTCCTTCCCGGTGGGGTGGGGGTGTGGTTGTGCGCGGCCCATCGGTCGGGGGTGTTCCAGCGGTCCCGGGCGGGCCGGGACTTCGCCTACTCCCTGAGTTGTGTCTGGGAGGCCGCCGGCTGCCTGACGGCCCGTAGGCGGCGGGCGCTCCAGGTGCACCGCCAGCGGCTGCTGCGGGCGGCCAGGGGGCCTGCGCCTCGGTCGCGGCCGGGTTCCTACGCCTGGCCGGGGCTTCGCCGGGAGGCGGAGGGGTTGTGGGCCCGGGGCGCCCCGCTTCGGGTGGTCATCGACCGGCTGCGTGCCCGTGTCGGCCGGGGTGAGGCCCGCCCGCCTTCCAGGACCACCATGTACCGCTGGTTCGGGGAATCCCGGTGGCTGGCGCACGCACGCGCCGGGCCATAGAGTCCCCGCCATGTCGCGGACGGTGCGGGACGTGATGGCGGACGTGAAGGTGACGCTGTCGCCCGGGGATTCCCTGCGCGACGTGGCGAAGGCGCTCGCCTCGGCGCGGACCGGTCTCGGGATCGTCGACATCGAGGGCGGCGGTGTCATCACCGAGCGCGACGTGCTGCGCGCGATCGCCGGCGGGACCGACCTGGACCGGGCGCCCGTGCGGGATCACATGACGGTGCACCCCGTCGCCGTCGCCCCGGGCACGCCCCTCGACGAGGCCTGCGACCTCATGATCGCCCGCGGCGTGCGCCACCTGCTGGTGAGCGACGGCGACACGCTCGTCGGGGTGCTGAACATGCGGGACGTCGTGGGCGTCCTCTCCGGCGTGGCGACCCTCGGGTCGGTCCCGCCGGCGCGCGGCTCCTGACGCCCGGCTCCCCGACGCCCGGCCCCTAGGGGGAACCGCCCCCGCTCCGCGCGCGGCCGCCGTTGCGCCGCGCGTCGGCATCGCCCAGCTGATCCGGCCGCGGCCGGCCGACGCCGCCGTCCCGCGCCTCCGGATCCCCCGCGCGGAGGGCCCCCGGGATGCCCTTGACCAACTCCCAGGGGTTGCGCCGCAGGTTGAACCGCACGCCCACCGGAGGGTGGGGGCGCGCCGCCCCGCCGCGGGCGTCGTAGATCTCCCGGTACACCGCCTCGATCTGGGCGGCGATCGACGTCCACGCGTACCGCTCCTCGGTGATCGCCCGGCCCCGCCGGCCCCACTCCGCGCGCAACGCCGGGTCGTCCAGCAGCTCCCCGATGCCCGCCGCCAGGCTGCGCGGGTCATGGGGGGTGTGGAACCGTCCCGGCATCCCGTCGCGGATCACCTGGTTGAAGCCGATGTTGTCCGCGCACACCACGGGGGTGCCGCTCGCCAGGGCCTCCAGCAGCACCACCCCGAACGAGGCGATCGTGCAGGGCGCGGCGAACACGTCGGCCTCCCGGTACAGCCGCGGCCGCTCCTTGTCCTGCTCGCCCAGCCACTCGATGCGGTCGGCGATGCCGAGCTCATCCGCGAGCTGGTGACCCTCGTCCCAACCGGAGCCGTCGCCCACCACCTGCACCACGAACTCCCGGCCCTCGTCGGCCAGGATCCGCGCCGCATCCAGCAGCGTTCGGAGGTCGTTGCGGGGGTCGAGGCGGCCGACGAACAGGATCCGCGGCGGCCCCGGGGGCCGCTCCCCGGCGGGCAGGGGCCGGTACAGCTCGGTGTCCACGCCGTTCGGGATGATCTGGAACGGCTGGTCGCGGAAGTACGGCCGCAGGGCGGTGATGCACGCCTCCGACACCACGATCATCCGGTCGGTCCGGTGGACGGTGCTGCGCACGTAGGCGAACAGGTACCGGTACCCCGGATGGCCGCCCTCGAAATACGTGTGGAACGTCCCCACGTTCACCGGCCCCGTCGCGACGCGCAACGCCCACAGGCAGATGCTGGGATGCGCCATCCCCTGGGAGTGGACGACGTCCATCCCCTCCAGCGCCTTCGCCACCCGCGCCTTCAGCCCGATCCCCACGGCGCACCGTGCCACCGACCCGTTGCCGCGGATCGGCATCGAGATCCCCAGCCGCACCGTGCGGTAGCCGTGCTCGCGGAGGTTCTCCGCGTCGATCGCCCGCGCGCGACCGCGGAGCCTGAACGGCGCGTTGGCCGTGACCACCGTCACCTCGTGACCCATCCGGACGAGCTGGAGGCTCAGGTTGTGGACGTGCTCCGGCACGCCGCCCAGCACCGGATACGCGTACTCCGTGACCATCGCGATTCTCACCCTGGATCCGCCGCATCTCGCGGCGCGGATGCGCGAGATCGCATGCGCCATGCGGGATTCGGCGCGACCCGAGGGGGGGGCCTGCGGGTGCGACGCCGAATCCCGCCTGACGCGGCGCTCTCACGCCCCGCATCCACGATCTTCGCCGGATCCAGGGTCACGCCCGGCGGGGCCTCCAGTCCCAGGGCATGGGCAGGCCGCCGCTCAGGCGCCACGCCACCGCCAGCCCGATCAGCACGGTCGCCGCGCCGCCCACGCCGTCGAGCCACCAGTGGTTCGCCGTCGCCACCACGACGAACAGCATCCCCGCCGGCCACAGGAACGCCAGCCACCGCCACCGCGACCCCCGGTTGAGCCAGAAGAGCGTGAGGGCGAACAGGACCGAATAGCCGACGTGCATGGACGGCATGGCGGCGAACTCGTTCCGGAACGGCTGGAACCAGGACAGCGACCCGCCCAGCTCGAGCGACTCCTTCGTGGGGTCGGCCAGCCCCAGCCCGGACAGCCGCGGCGGGGCGAGGGGGTAGAGCCAGTAGCCGACCACCGCCAGGGCGTTGGTGATCCAGAACCAGTTCCGGAACATCGCGTAGTTGCCGCGCCGGCGGAACCACACCCAGAAGAACACGACCGCGAAGCCCGTCGTGTGGGCGAGCGTGTAGACCCAGGTCGTCGTGAACTCCAGGGGGCCGATGCCCTGCACCCAGTGGTGGATGTCGGGCTCCCAGAACGCCCCCAGGGCGCGCTCCGCGTCCACGACGTCGTGGGCGTGCCCGAGCACCCGCTCGAAGTCCTCGGTGGCCACGAGATCCCGCAGCCACTCGTACGCGGCCATCAGCACGAAGAAGAGCGCCAGCTCGACGCCGATCGGCCAACGGGCCGTCCAGGCGCGGGCAAACGGCGAAGGGGTAGCCGCGACGGTCACGGCGCGCGAGGCTAGCACGGCCGCCCGGGCGTCCCCGGCGCTTACGTCATGTGCCGGAAACGCCGATGCCCTTTGCTATCTTCGCCTCCGTCGGCCGCCCCTGCCCGCCCACCGGCGGCGCCCTCTCCAAAGGTCATCGCGCCCGCATGGGAATCCTTCTCCCGATCTACATCCTGGTCTTCATCGGGTTGATCTACCTCGTCGGTGTCCGCCCGCAGCAGAAGCGCCGCAAGGAGCTCGAGTCGATCATGTCCCGACTCCAGCCCGGCGACGAGGTCGTCACCGTCTCCGGCATCTACGGCACCATCACCGAGGTCGAGGACGGCGAGACCGTCCTGCTCGAGGTCGCCGAGGACCTCGACATCCGCGTCGCCAAGGGCTCCATCGCCCGAGTCCTGACCCCGCCTGCCGCGACCGCTGAGGCGTCCGCGACCGGCGAGGCCTAGGCCGCGACCCCCCTGTGAGGCGCCCGCTCCTCCTCATCGCGGTCATCGTCGGCCTGCTGGCCGCGTCGCTGGTCGCCATCGCGCTCCGCCCCGCCGTCCTCGGCCTGGACCTCCAGGGCGGCGTCGAGGTCGTCCTCGAGGGCCGCGCCACCGAGACCAGCCAGGTCACGCCGGAGGCGATCGACCGCTCCGTCGAGATCATCCGCAGCCGCGTCGACTCGTTCGGGGTCGCCGAGCCCGAGATCCAGACGCAGGGCAACGACCAGATCGTCGTCGCCCTGCCGGGCGCGGACAACCCGGAGCAGGTCGTCAACGACCTGATCCAGCCCGCCCAGCTCGTCTTCATCAACTTCGAGCGCAACGTCGTCGACTCGACGCCGTCGCGCACGCTGTGGGACGCGGTGCAGCTCGCCAAGAAGACGACGCCCGAGTCGTCGCGCGGCCTGCCGACGTACTACGCGTTCGACAAGGAGACGAAACAGCCGATCCCGGGGATCCCGCCGGCCAACACGCGGCAGGACCTGAAGGAGAGCTTCCCCAACGACACCATCCCGGACAACGTCACCGTCCAGGTCGTGCCGAAGGGGCTGTTCATCGCGGCCCAGGAGGACCAGCGCCTGCAGACCCGCGACGTGGGGACGCAGACCAGCTACCTCGTCTTCCAGAACGCCCCGGGCCTGACGGGCGCCGACATCACCGAGGCGCGGGCCACCATCCAGACCGGCGGGCTCGGGAGCCGCCAGCGGGTCGTGACGCTCCAGTTCACGGGCGAGGGGCGCCAGAAGTTCGCCGACATCACCCGGCAGCTCGCCCAGGACGGCGCGCTCCGGAACGAGCTGCAGCGCTTCACGATCATCCTGGACGGGACGATCGTCTCCAGCCCGACCGTCGACTACAACCAGTACCCCAACGGGATCGACGGGCGCAACGGCGCCGAGATCAACGGCGACTTCTCGCAGGGCGAGGCCGAGACCCTCGCCAAGCAGATCAACTCCGGCGCCCTGCCGATCGACCTCGAGGTCATCAGCCAGAAGCAGGTCTCGGCGACGCTGGGCAAGGAGTCGCTGCGCGAGGGCCTGATCGCCGGGATCGTGGGCCTCGCCCTGGTGATGCTGTTCCTGATCGTCTACTACCGCTTCCTGGGCCTCATCGCGGCCCTGGCGCTGCTGGTCTACGGCGTCTTCCTGTACGCGGTGGTGGTGCTGGTGCCCATCACGCTGACGCTGCCGGGCATCGCGGGCATCATCCTGACCATCGGCGTGGCGTCCGACGCCAACGTCGTCATCTTCGAACGCGTCAGAGAGGAGGCGCGGGCCGGCAAGACGCCCCGCGCCGCGGTCCTGGCGGGCTACAAGAAGGGCATCACGGCGATCATCGACGCCAACGTCGTGACGCTGGCGACCGCCCTCATCCTGTTCCTGTTCGCCACCGCGGGCGTCAAGGGCTTCGCGTTCACGCTGTTCGTCGGGACCCTGCTCTCGCTGTTCACCGCGGTCGTCGCGACGCGCGCGGCATTCAACGTGCTGGCCGAGACGCGCTTCCTGCGCGACGACCGCTACCTGGGGCTCCACCAGCGGGAGATCCGCTGGAAGATGGACTTCGTCGGCAAGTGGAAGCTGTGGCTGGCGATCTCGATCATCCCGATGATCATCGGGGCGTTCTGGATCGGGATCCACGGCCTCAACCTGGGCCTCGACTTCGAGAGCGGCACGCGGATCACCACCAGCTTCCAGAACCAGCCGTCGGAGCAGCAGGTCCGCGACCTGTTCGCCCAGCTCGGCTACTCGGACGCCAAGATCCAGAGCACCACCGAGCAGATCGACGGCAACGACGTCCAGGGCTTCCAGATGCAGACGGAGACCCTGCAGCCGCCCGAGCAGCGGGAGCTCAAGCGCGCCCTCGATCAGCAGTTCGGCGTGATCGAGGACACCTACCAGCTGGAGCTGGTGGGCCCGACGTTCGGCAAGCAGATCCTGCGCAACGCGATCTGGGCGATCCTGCTCAGCTTCGGGGTCATCGTCATCTACCTCAGCATCCGGTTCGAGTACAAGCTCGCGATCCCGGCGCTGCTCTCGGTGATCCACGACGTGTGGCTGTCGCTCTCCATCTACTCCTTCACCGGGAGGGAGGTGACGAGCGCGACGGTCGCGGCGCTGCTGACGATCCTCGGATACTCGCTCTACGACGTGGTGATCGTGTTCGACCGCATCCGCGAGAACGTCCCGATCATGCGGCGGTCGACATACCGCGAGGTCGTGAACGTGTCGGTGCACGAGACGCTGACGCGATCGCTCATCACCATGCTCACCACGCTCATCCCGCTGACGGTCCTCTACTTCTTCGGCGGGGACACGCTCAAGGACTTCGCGTTCGCGCTGCTCGTCGGGATCCTCTCCGGCGGTCTGTCGTCGATCGCGATCGCCGCGCCGCTCGCCGCCCTGTGGAAGGAGCGCGAACCGGAGAACAAGCGGCGCAGCTCCAAGATCGAGCGCCGCCGCGCCGCCGTGCTCAGCACCGACTCCGACGTGGTCGACAACGCGGCGCTCGCGCGCGCCGAGGCGGCTCTGGACGCCGAGCTCCGCGCCGAGGCGGGCCTCGACCGGCCCGACGACGACGAGGACGAGTACGACGAGCGCGACGAGTACGACGAGGAGTACGACGAGGACGAGGAGCCCGCGCAGCTCGAGGCCGGCGACGACGCGTCGCAGGCCGCCGAGCCGCCGGAGCCCGGGCCCGAGGTCGAGCCCGACGAAGAGCCCGGAGCCGGGGCCGAGGTGGAGGCCGATGGCGACGGGCAGCCGGTCGCGGTCGCGGACGGCGCCGACGGCGCCGACGGGGGCGTGGACGGCGACGCGCAGGAGGTCGGCGCCGCGGAGGAGAAGGAGCCCGGCAACGGGGACCGCAGGGCGCGACCGGACCCGACCCGCCAGCGACGGCACCGCCAGGTGCAGAGGAAACGACGCAGATGACGACGGTACGCGAGGGTCTCGAGCAGGCCGTGCTCCTGTCCATCGGGGCGGCATACCTCACGCGCGAGCGCGCGGAGGCCGCCGCCGCCGAGCTGGTCCGCAAGGGCCAGGCGACCGGGGAGGAGGGCGCCGCGGTCGTCGAGCGGCTGATGGCCCGGGTCCGGGGCGAGGGGAGCCCCGGCGCCGGTCTGGTCGGCCGCCTGGAGGGCGGGGTGCAGGGCGTGCTGCGGGAGTTCGGGGTGGTCACCAGGGCGGAGCTGGAGGACGTGCAGCTGCGCCTGATGGAGCTGGAGCACCGCCTGGGGCTGCTCGAGCGCGGCCCGGAGGACGGCACGACCGGTTAAAGGCCGGCCCCGGCCGCCCGATATCGAGTGGGACGGGTCCGCGCGGGCCCGTCGCGCGCCGTCCGGCGCAGGGTGGAACGGAGGCCCCCTCGTGCGTACGCGACTCGTCATCCCCGCGGCCATCCTGGTCGCCGCGGCCTACGTGAAGGGCCGCCAGGACGCGCAGCCCGCCGCCGCGGCCGACCGCCCCGACACGTCGTCGGAGCCCACGCACGAGAGCATTCTGCGGGCCGAGGCCGAGGCCGCCGACGCGTGGGAGATCGGTTTCGACCAGCCCGCCGAGGCCGACCTGGCCGCCGCCGAGGCCGCCGCCGCCGTCGCGGTCGCCCCCGTGGGTGCGCCGGACGCGCTGGAGGAGCCCGCCGCGGAGGTCGCGGACGAGCTGGCCGAGGAGCCGGACGCCGAGGCGGCCGAGGAGCCCACCGCGGCGATCCCCGAGGAGCCCCCCGTGGCCCCGGCGCCCGTCTGGGTGCCGGAGTTCGACGCAGAGGCGGTGCCGCGGACCGCGCCATCGGTGTTCGCCCCCCGGCCGCCGGCCGGGGAGCCCGACCCGGCGGCACTGTCGGAGTGGTTCGGCACCCCCGCCGGGGCCGCCCCCCGGGTGGAGGCGTCCGGCCGCTTCGCGCTGGGCGGCGTCGCCGTCCAGGCGGGCCACATGGCGCTGTGCGGCGTGACGTTCCCGTCGCGGATCGCCGGCGAGGTGCAGGCCGGGCGCATCCGGCTCGTCCCGGAGGCCCTCGAGAACGTCTCCGCCGGCGGCGTGGTGGTGCTGGGCGACGCGGGGTTCGCCCCGGACGGCGACGGGTTCACGCTGCTGGTCGCCGCCACCGCCCCCGGGCCGTTCGCCGTGTCGGGGCGCTACGAGCTGATCGCCGGATCCGCCGGCTGAGCCGCCCCGCCGGCGCGGAGGGCTCAACCATCCGCCGCCGCGGCCGATAGCCACACCAGGCCGCGCCGCGGCCGTCAGCCCGATCGCGCCGTCGATGACGGCGCGCTGCCGTAACGCCAAGGAGGCCGCGGGACATGTCCCTGATGAACATCGCCATCATCGGTGGCGTCGTTCTGCTCGTGCTCATGCTGGTCAAGATGCGGCGCGACAAGGGTGCCGACTCGGCGCCGAAGTCCGCGAAGGCCCCGAAGGGCCGCGGCCGTGGCCGCCGCCGGGACCGCAAGGCCCCGCCGGCGCCGCCCGAGCCGATGCCGCTCGCCGCGGCCGCCGGGGCGGGATCCCCGGTCGACGAGGCGGACGCCCCGCGCTGGCCGGAGGAGCTCGGCGAGGACGAGTGGCCGCCCGCCCCGGCGCAGGAGCCCGTGGCCGCGTGGCCGCCGCCGGCCGACGAGCCGTTCGCCGACGGGCCGTTCGCCGAGGAGCCGTCCGCGGACGGACCGTTCGCCGACGAGCCCGGCGCCGACGCGCCGTTCGCCGATGACCCCTTCGCCTCCGACGAGCCCGCCGACGCGCCCGCGCCCAGCGGGGACGTGGCCGAGGAGCCCGTCCACGCGCCTGTCGCGGCCTGGACGGACGACGAGATCGTGACCGAGCCGGGCTGGCCGCTCCCGGGCGAGGTCGACGGCGGCTGGTCGGGCGCCGCCGAGCAGCCCCTCGCCGCGGCGGGCCCCGCCTGGGTGGAGCAGGCCGCGACCACCGAGCCGGCCGGGGACGTCGAGTGGATCGGCGCCGAGCCCGCCGCCGAGGAGGAGGAGATCCCGCAGTGGGCCCCGCCCGCCACGGAGGAGCAGCCGGAGTGGCAGCAGCCCGCCGGCGAGGTCGCCGGCGAGCCCGTCGGCGGCGAGGCCGCCGGTGAGGTGCCGGAGTGGGACGCCGCCCGGCAGGAGGTCCCGGAGTGGGAGGCGCCGACCGCCGACCACGCCGCCGAGGAGTACGCGGACGAGCCGGCCGCCTGGGAGCCCCAGGACGACATGCCCTCGTGGGCGCCGCTCGCCGAGGAGTCCGAGCAGCCGACCGGCGAGTTCGTCGCCCCGTCCGCCGAGGAGCCCGTCTTCGAGGAGCCCGTCTTCGACGCCCCCGTGGCGGAGGAGCCGGCGTACCAGGAGCCCGTCTTCGAGGAGCCGGCGTTCGAGGAGCCGGCGTTCGAGGAGCCGGCGTTCGAGGAGCCGGTCGCCCCGTCCGTCGCGGCGGTGGAGGAGGTCTCCGTCGAGCCGCGGTACGACGAGCCGGCGTACGAGCCGCCCGTGTTCGACGAGGCGTCCTTCGACCCGCCCGCGTCCGGGACGCCCGTCGAGGCGGAGCCGATCGCGCTCGTCGCCGAGGCGCAGGTGGCCGCCGAGGCCGCCCCGGCGACCGAGCAGGAGCCCGCCGGCGAGCCGGTCGCCTGGTGGGACGAGGAGGACCCGTCCGGGGTCTCCGCTGGTCCGCCCGCAGAGGCGTCGTCCGGCCGTTGGGCGCTCGGCGGGTTCGCGGCGCAGCCGGGCCAGCACGCGCTGGGGGGCGTCCAGTTCCGCGAGGAGCTGGCCGAGGCCCCCACCGGCTGGGCGCTGGCCCCGGCGACGGACGCCGGCCCCGGCACCCTGGTGCTCGTCATCGACGGCGCCATCAACAGCGACGGGGAGGGGGTCGAGGTCGTCACCGACCCCGGGTTCGCCCCCACGCGGCAGGGCTTCACCGTCCGGGTGGCCGCCACGGCCTCCGGCCCGTTCGCCGCGAGCGGGACCTTCCACGTCCTGTAGCCGCTGACATCGTGTCGCGCGTGGCGGCCGCCGCATCCGCGGCGGCTGCTACGTTCGGCCGATGGCACGGGGTGAGCGGCGTCAGAACCTTGCGCGGCTGGGGGAGATCGCCCAGGTCGCCGCGCGCCACGGATTCGGGTACGCGTTCGGGCGCAACGACGGACCCGCCGACGAGCTGAACGGCGCCTCGGGCCGCAACCGCGGCCGGCGTATGCGGGAGATGCTCGACGAGCTGGGCCCGACGTTCGTGAAGTTCGGCCAGCTGCTCTCCACCCGGCCCGACGTGGTGCCGCCCGACATCCTGGCCGAGCTGCGGGGCCTCCAGGACGACGCGCACCCCGAGCCGTTCGACCGCATCCGCGCGGTGGTGGAGGCCGAGCTGGGCCTCACCATCGAGCAGGTCTTCCTGGAGTTCGACGAGACGCCGATCGCGGCCGCCTCCATCGGCCAGGTGCACCTGGCGCGGCTCCCCGGGGGCCAGGAGGTGGTGGTCAAGGTCCAGCGGCCCGACGCGGAGCGCCAGCTCAACGCCGACATCGAGCTGCTGTACCAGGTGGCCCGGGTCGCGGCGGAGCGGGTGCGGCGGCTCCAGTTCATCGACCTGGTGGGGACGGTCGACGAGTTCGCCCGCACGGTCCGGCGGGAGCTCGACTACGGCATCGAGGCGCGCAACGCCGAGGTCTTCCGTCGCGACTTCGCCGGCGACGACCGGGTGGCGGTGCCGAAGATCTACTGGCGCTACAGCACGTCCCGGGTCCTCACGATGGAGCGCGTCGAGGGGACGGTGCTCGGGAGGCTGGACCTCGACTCGTGGTCGCCCGACGACCGCAAGCGGCTCGGCAACCGGATCACCGAGACGTGGATGCAGATGGTGTTCGTCCACGGGTTCTTCCACGCCGATCCCCACCCGGCCAACATCCTGGTGCGCGGCCCCGACCAGATCAGCCTGGTCGACTTCGGCATGACCGAGCAGCTCACCGAGCGCGACCGCGAGGCGGCGGTGCGGCTGCTGCTCGACATCCTCAACCAGGACGCCGAGCGCCTGCCGCGGCGCCTGCGGGCCCTGGGCGTGCGGTACCCACGGCAGATGGAGGAGGAGCTGAGCGACCGGCTCGCCGTGATCGTGCAGCGCTACTCGGTGGCGGCGATCGGCGAGATCGACGCCCGCGAGGTGCTGCGCGAGATCTTCCAGACGATCTACAGCCTCGACATCACGCTGCCGGCGCGGTGGGTGATGCTGGACAAGACGATCGCGACGCTGGCGGGCGTCGTGCTGGAGATCTACCCCGACCTCAACGTGTTCGAGGTGGCGCGGCCCTACGCGATCCGCACGGCGACGCAGCGGTACCGGCCCGACCGGATCGCCGACCGGGTCCGGGGGGACATGGGCCGCTACGCCGAGGCCTTCCTCGAGTACCCGTTCCAGATCTCCGAGCTGCTCGACGAGTTCAAGGACGGGGAGATCGAGATCACCGTCCGGCCCGAGGGGTTCAAGGAGGCGGTCGACAAGCTCCAGGCGAGCGCCAACCGGCTGGTGCTCGCGCTCGTCGCCTCCGCCCTCATCCTGGGGTCGGCGGTCATCGCCGTGTTCGCCCGCTCCACCGACGTCGCGGGGCTGGCGCTCATCGCGATCCCCGGCGCGATCATCTCGCTGGCGATCGTGGTCTGGCTCTGCGTCGGGATCTTCCGCTCGGGGCGCTGGTGAGCTGGCGCGCTCGGCGGGTCGCGTTCGCGGAGGTCGCGGCCCTCCAGGAGGCGTTGGAGATCCCGGAGCCGGTGGCGTGGGTGCTGGTGCGCCGCGGCCTGGGCGACCCGGCGGCCGCCCGCGAGTTCATGGCGTCCGACGGGCCGCTCGCGCCGGCCGAGGCGCTGCCCGGCATCGCCGAGGCGGCCGACCGCCTGGTCCGTGCGATCCGCCAGGGCGAGCGGATCGCGGTGCACGGCGACTACGACTGCGACGGCATCTGCTCCACCGCGATCCTGGTGCGGGCGCTGCGCGCGCGCGGCGCCGACGTGGTGCCGTTCCTCCCGAGCCGCTTCACCGAGGGGTACGGCGTGGCCGACGCGACGGTCGACCTGCTGGCGGAGCGCGGCGCGCGCGTGCTGGCGTGCGTCGACTGCGGCACCTCGGCGATCACGGCGCTCACGCGCGCGGTGGACCTGGGGATGGACCCGATCGTGCTCGATCACCACCTGGCGGGCGGGCACCGGCCCCCGGGGATCCTGGCCAACCCGGCGCTCGGGCGCCCGGCGGACGATCTGCCCGCCGCCGCGGGCGT
>OEIU01000263.1_pt1 | contig 52754 bp, 46 predicted proteins | sample 1539221 | NCBI WGS metagenome assembly OEIU01 (sample SAMN03792071, study PRJEB22550) | activated sludge metagenome | feature: wastewater treatment plant; material: activated sludge; isolation source: Wastewater treatment plant of a petroleum refinery complex | place: Argentina: Zarate | collected... | reverse complement strand
ACGCCATCGTGCAGACACGCAACCGACTCGTTGAGCATCGGCAGGATCATGCGCTCGGTGATGTCGGCCGGCGCCTGGTAGTTCGGATCGACCTCGGGTTTGACCGGCTTGCCGTTCTCCCACTTGTACAGGCCTTCGCCGGTCTTCTTGCCTTTCTTGCCCGCGGCGATGAGCGCGTCGAGGCCATCGGGAACGTCAAGGCCAAGGAATTCGCCGACCTCCTTGCCGACCGACGCGCACACATCCAGACCCACGGTGTCGGCGAGTTCGATCGGCCCCATCGGCATGCCGAATTTTTTCGCCGCCTTGTCGAGTACCGGTCCGGGCACGCCTTCCTTGAACAGCCGCATGGCTTCGAGCAGGTAGGGCATCAGGATGCGGTTGACCAGGAAGCCCGGGGTGCCCTTGACCGGCACCGGCAGCTTGTCGATGGCCTTGCAGAAGGCCAACGCGTGCTTTTCGTTCGCGGCGTCGAGGTGATCCTGGCGCACGATCTCCACCAGGGGCATTTGCGCGACCGGATTGAAATAGTGCAGGCCGAGGAAGCGTTTGTCGTTGGATACAGCCGTGCGCAGTTCGTCGAGCGGAATGCTCGAGGTGTTGGTCGCCAGCAGTGCGCCGGCCTTCATCGCCGACTCGGTCTTCCGGTACAAGTCCTGCTTGGCCTCGAGATTTTCGTAGATCGCCTCGATGACGAGGTCGGCGTTGGCGATGCCATTGCCATCCACGTCGGCTTTCAGTCGATCCGAGGCCGGCTTGATGCGGTCGGGCGTCTTTAGACGTTTGGAGAACAGCTCCTGCGCGCGATCCAGCGCGGGCTGGACGAATTTCATCTCGCGATCCTGCAGGGTCACGTCGAAGCCGCGCAGAGCGCACCACGCCGCGATGTCGCCGCCCATCACGCCGGCGCCGACGACGTGCACGCGCTGGATATCCGCGTTGCTGCCGGCACCGAGTCCCTTAAGGCGTTCCTGCAAGAAGTAGACACGGATCAAGTTCCGGCAGGTCGGCGTCGCGGCCAGCTTGGCCACGGCGCGTGCCTCGATCTTCAGGCGCTGGTTGATGTTCGATCCGCCGCGGCGCCACACCTCGATCAGCGCGAACGGGGCCGGATACTGGTCGGGGCGCGCTTTCGCGGCGGTCTGCTTGCGCACGATGGGCGCGAAGATCTGGCGTACCGGCCAGAGGTTCGTGGCCCAGGCGCGCAGGCGCTGAGCAAACGGACGGGCGCTCGGGTGACGGATTTGTTCCTTCGCAGCGTCAAGCAGCAATTCGGGTGAAGTCAGCGCATCGACCATGCCGAGTCCGCGCGCGGCTTCCGCGCTCAAATTTTTGCCGGTGAGCATCACCGGCAGGGCTTGCGGCGCGCCAATCAGGCGCGGCAGGCGCGCGGTGCCGCCCCAGCCGGGGATGATGCCGAGCAGGACTTCCGGGAATCCGATTTTCGTCTTCGGGTCGCGCGTGGCCACGCGATAGCGGCAGGCCAGCGACAGCTCGGTACCGCCGCCCATGCAAAAGCCGTGGATCGCGGCCACCGTGGGGCAGCGCAGTCGCGCCAGGTTCTGGAACACGCGCTGGCCATATTCGATGCTGCCCAGCACGCCGCCCGGCTGGGATTCGAAACCCTCGAATTCGTGGATGTCGGCGCCGGCGATGAAGCCGCTGGCCTTGCCCGAACGGATCACCACGCCACGCGGCGGTTCGAACGACAGGCGTTCGACGATCTGGGCCAGTTCGTCGAGTACGGCCCGGCTGAGCGCGTTGACGGATGCACCGGCGCGATCCAGGGTCAGAACCGCAATGCCTTCGGCGTCGATTTCGGGTTTCCAGTGGGCGAAGCGCAGACCTTCGAACATGGCAGCCTCAAGCGGGCATCCGGCGAGGCCGCTATAATCCGCGCAAGCCGCACCTGCGGTCAAATAGGCGGTTCGCATTGGAGCTGCACCCGACCATCAATGCCAACGCGGCTGGGGAGGCCTTTGTCACGCCGGCCTTGTTCGACCGGATTGTGCAATCGCCGCACAATCTCATCGCGATCCTGACCGCCGATGCGGATGACGTCGTCGCGCAGTTCCGGTTGCTTGCCTTGCGCACGGGCCAGTCCGTTTATTACTGGCAGGAAGATGCCGGGATCACCTCGCTGCGCGAACGCGAGATGCGCGTGCCCGGATCCAAGCGCGCGACCGATGCGTTGCGCTACATCCTGCAAAGCCCGCAGTTCGGCGTTTACCTGTTCACCGATTTTGCCGATCACCTGCGCCAGCCGAATACCGGCCTGCTGCGGCAGATCGCGCGCTCGCGCAATGTGGCCGGGCGCAAAGTGGTTTTCGTCGGCGACGAGATCGCCATGCCAGACGGCATCGATGCGCTGTTGGAAACGATCTCGCACCAGCCGGTCGCGGGCACGCGACCGCGCCTGCGCGATGGGCGCTGGGTAGTGTGATGGCCGGGCAGCAGACCAATGCCGGTTCGGTACTGATCGTCACCACCCAGCGCGACGACCGTCGCGTGCTGTTCGACACGCTCGACGCGCAGAATTTCGAGGCCGTCTATACGGCCAAGGACCTGCCGCAGGCGCTGGCCTTTCTGCAGCAGGATCCGCAGATCGACGTGGTGGTGATGGAATTCCTCGGCGATGCGCGCGAGGCAGTGGCGTTCTGCACCCAGCTCAAGGGCGATGCGCGCCTGGCGCGGGTGCCGGTGATCGGCATCGTCGCCGCCGATGCGGCGCAACGGCACTGGGATTGGTCGCGCGCGCCGGAAGGCGTCGTTGACTGGCTGCGCAGTCCGGTGGACGCCAGCGAAGTGCTGGCGCGCGTGCGCGGCGTCATGGCGAGGGGCGCTGCGGGCGGCGCCGCTGCGGCCGAGGGAGCCGGGTCGGTTGACCGCTACCGGTTCGCGTTCGAGGACAGTCTTGACGAAATAGTGCTGTCGGATCCGAAGAACGGCACCGTCATCGATGCCAACGCGACGTTCGAGCAGCGCTCGGGTTTCTCGCGCGCGCAGTTGATCGGCCAAGCGCTGGATACGCTCGACACGGGGCGGGATCGCACGCAGCGCGCAGCCCTGCTGGCGACGCTCGCACGCGAGGGCAGCGTGCACTACCGCTGCCAGCGGCGGCGCGGCGATGGCGGCGCCCAGGCGCTCGATGCGCATATGCGCCTTGCCGTGCTGGACGGCCGCCTTGCGCATGTGACGGTATTTCGCGAACTTTCCGGCGCCGGCGACAGCCCGCGTTACAAAGCCGCGCTCGGCATGATCGCGGCGGCGGCGGAATGCGGCGGTGGCGACGAAGGCATCACCCAGGTCGTGAAATTGTTGCGCGATTGGCTGGACCCGGATTTCGTGATGCTGGTCTCCGCGCGCCCGGAAGAAGACGGCGACGCGCAACCGTTGCATACCTATTTCCGATCCAGCTTGCCTGCCGACGCGCCGGATCCGCTGAAACAGCCGACCCTCAAGCGTGTGCTTGATGGAGAAGCGGTGCTGCACGGTGAGCGCGCCGTACAGGCGCTCGCGCAGGATCCGTTCATCGAATTCTTCCGCTTCGATGCCGTGATCGGACTGCCGCTGCGCGATGAGCGCCGCAGCACGCTCGGCGCCTTGTTGATCGCCCGTCGCCAGCCGCTGGCCGCCGATGACCTGGTCCTGGACACGTTGCGCACCATTGCGGCCCGCCTTGCGCTCGAACTCGAGTTGCGGCGCTCACGCGAGCAAGGTCGCGCCAAGGGTCTGCAGGACGCACTCACCGGATTGCCGAACCGATTGCTGTTCAACGACCGGCTGGAGACGACGATCAAGGAAGCGCATCGCACCGGCGAGATGTTCTCGGTGCTGTTCGTGGACCTGGATCGCTTCAAGAGCATCAACGATTCGCTTGGCCATGGCGTTGGCGACGAAGTCCTGATCGCGGTGGCCAAGCGCCTGCGCGGCAGCGTGCGCGCCTCCGATACGGTGGCGCGCTATGCCGGCGACGAATTCACCATGATCCTGCGCCACATCGTGCAGCGTGACGATGTCATGCGCATCGCCGAGAAAATCGTGCGCGTGATGGAAGTGCCGCTGACGCTTGCGGACGGCAGCGAATTGCACATCACGGCCAGCATTGGCGTGAGCTTTTATCCGGACGACGCGACCAATGCCGAGCGCCTGCTCAAGCATGCGGACGTGGCCATGTACAGCGCCAAAGGCATGGGCCGGAACAATTTCCAGACTTACGTGGCCGTACCCGAGGAATCACACCAGCAGCGCCTTGCCCTGGAATCCAAATTGCGCGTTGCCGAAAAAAACGGCGAATTGCGCGTCTACTACCAGCCGCAGGTGACCACGTCCAGCGAGGACATCTCGGGAATGGAGGCGCTGATCCGCTGGGAACATCCGGAACTGGGCATGATCAGCCCCGGGTTCTTCATCCCGCTGGCAGAGGAAAACGGCCTGATCGTGTCGATTGGCGAATGGGTGTTGCGCACGGCCTGCGCGGACGCCCGCCGCTGGCAGGACAAATTCGGCCTGAACTTGCGCGTCAGCGTGAACTTGTCGGCTGTGCAATTGCGCCAGACCAGTCTGGTGGACGTGGTGGCCCGCGCGCTGTCGGAAACCGGCCTTGAGCCGACCCTGCTGGACCTGGAAGTGACTGAAAGCATCAACGTCAAGAACATCCCGAACCTGCTCGATACCTTGCAGAGACTGCGTGACCTGGGTTGCCATATCGCGATCGATGATTTCGGCACCGGCCAGTCCTCGCTCGACTACATCAAGCGTTTTCCTGCCGACCGCATCAAGATCGACCAGACCTTCGTGCGCAACATCGGCGTGGATCCGGACGACGAGGCTATCGTGCGCGCCACCATCGGAATGGCGCACAACCTCGGCCGCAAGGTGGTCGCCGAGGGCGTCGAGATCGAGCAGCATCTGGATTTCCTGCGCGCGGAAGGCTGCGAGGAGCTGCAAGGCTACTTGTTCTGCCGGCCCTTGCCGGCGGCCAGTTTCGAGAACCTGCTGGCCGAGCGCGAGCGCGTGTTCCAGAATGCGCTTGCCGGGGCGGCTTCGGTCTAGTCCGTATCGCGGATGGGCGAGTGAACTTGTTTGCCGCGGTTTTGTCTATGTGCCCGGCGTGACCGGGACGCCACTACAGGAGTAATGCCCGGATGGGCGACAACGAGTCGGACCTGGCCCTGGTCGAACGGGTGCAGAAAGGAGAAAAGCGCGCGTTCGATTTGCTGGTGCGCAAGTATCAGCACAAGGTGATCGGCGTGATTTCGCGCTACGTCTCGGATTGGAGCGAATGCCAGGACGTGGCGCAAGACGCGTTCATGCGCGCCTATCGTGCGATCGCGGCGTTTCGAGGCGACAGCCAGTTTTACACGTGGATGTACAAGATCGCGACCAAAACCGCAAAGACCCACCTCGTCGCGCAGGGCCGTCGCCCGCCGGCGGGCGACATTGCCATCGACGATGCCGTCCAGCTTGACGGCGGCATGCGTCTGAAGGACCGCGCCACGCCCGAGCATGAATTGATGCGCCAGGAAATTGAACAAACCGTGTTCGCCACGGTCGAAGCCTTGCCCGACGACCTGAAGACCGCGATTACCCTGCGCGAGGTCGACGGATTGAGTTATGAGGAAATCGCCGAAAAGATGAACTGTCCGATCGGCACCGTGCGTTCCCGCATCTTCCGGGCGCGCGATGCGATCGACGAAAAACTGCGCCCGTTGTTGACGGACGCGAAGGTGAGCGAACCATGAGCCAGGCATTGCGCGAACAACTTTCCGCCCTGATGGACGGCGAACTGCCCAAGGACCAGATGCGTTTCCTGCTGCGCGGCCTCGATACGGACGCCCAACTCGCTCAGAGCTGGTCGCGCTACCAGTTGGCCGGCGCGGTGCTGCGGCGCGAGGCCGTGTTCGTTCCGGTTGATGCCGGTTTCGCCGATCGCGTGCTGACGGCCGTGTCGGCGCAAGCGTCGGGCACTGGCCTTGGCGTACGCGTCCTGCGTTGGGCCGGCGGCGGCGCCATCGCCGCGGCGGTGGCGGTGATCGCACTGGTTGGCACGCGCCCGGCGATCCAGTCGTCTGCGCCGGTTGCCGCCATTGCGTCGGTTCCGGCCATTCCGGCGCAGCGTTCGCAGAACGTGTTCATGCCGATTGCGCCCAGTTTCGATTACGCGCAGCCGGCCAGTTTCGACACCAGCGTGATTTCACTGCCGCGCTACGACCAGCGCATGCGTTACGCCGAAGGCTTGCTGTCGAATGCACAGGTGCAGGCGCCGTATGTGCTGCTGATCCAACCGCCACAGGCACCCGCCGCGGCACCCGCGCAGCAGCGGTAGCTACCGATTTTCCGCGCACGACGGCGACGGTTTCGCCGGGGTTGCGCACGCCACGAATCGACTGACATGAAGGATGCATCCATGCACAAGTTCGCCATGTACAAGCTAACTTCCTTGTTCGCGCTGGCCCTGCTCAGCGCCGGCGCGTTCGCTCAGCAACTGCCGGATTTCACCCAGTTGGTGCAGAAAAACGCACCCGCAGTGGTCAACATCAAGGCCACGCATACCGGCAACGACGATGCGCAGGGCAACCAGATCGACCCGCAGGACGTGCCGGAGATTTTCCGACGCTTCTTCGGCCCGCAAGGCCCGGGCGGCGGCCATCCGCGCTTCGACGGCACGCGCGTGTCAATGGGCTCGGGCTTCATCATTTCCGCGGACGGCTATGTGCTGACCAACAACCATGTCGTCGACGGCGCTGACCAGATCGTGGTGCGTCTGTCCGACCGTCGCGAACTCGATGCCAAGGTGATCGGCACCGACGTCGATTCGGACATCGCATTGCTCAAGGTCGATGCGACCGGCCTGCCGACCGTCGCAATCGGCGATTCGAGCAAGCTCAAGCCCGGCCAGTGGGTGGTGGCGATCGGCTCGCCGTTCGGATTCGATCACTCGGTTACGCACGGCATCGTCAGCTACGTCGGCCGCGGTTTTGGCGGCGCCGACCAGCAGTACGTTCCGTTCATCCAGACCGACGTGCCGATCAATCGCGGCAATTCCGGAGGGCCGTTGTTCAACATGGACGGGCAGGTCGTTGGCGTCAATTCGCAGATCGTCAGCAACACCGGCAGCTCGGTCGGTATTTCCCTGGCGATTCCGATCAACATCGCGATGAACACGGTCGAGCAGCTCAAGCAATACGGCCATGTTTCGCGCGGCATGATCGGCGTGCAGATCCAGAACATCGACCGCGCGATGGCACAGAGCCTGGGCCTGCCGAGCGCCGAAGGCGCGCTGGTCGCCAATGTCACGCCGGGTAGCGGCGCGGACAAGGCCGGGGTACAGGTGCAGGACGTGATCCTCGCGTTCGACGGCCATGCCATCGACCAATCTTCCGACCTGCCACCACTGGTGGGCAACACCAAGCCCGGCACCAAGGCCGAGCTCAAGATTTTCCGCGCCGGCAAAAACCTGACCCTGCCGGTGACAGTCGGCGAATTGCCGCAGGACAAGAGCCAGTTCGCCAGCACCGGCGGCGCCAAGGCGAAGTCCGCGAATGCGCTGGGTATCGTTGTCGACGACATGACCGCCGAGCAGCGCAAGCAGCTCGGCATCAAGGACGGGCAGGGCGTGGTTGTCACCGACGTGCGTGGCGGCGCGGCGCAGCGTAGCGGACTCCAGCCCGGCGACGTGGTCATGATGGTCGGGCGCACGTCCGTGAAGTCGGCGGCAGAGTTCAATGCCGCGACGAAGGACGTAAAGCCCGGCGAATCCGTGATGCTGCTGATGCGCCGCGGCGATGCGACCCAGTTCGTGGCGGTGACGGTGCCCAAGAGCAAGGGTTGAATGTTCTTCCCCCTCTCCCGCTGGCGGGAGAGGGTTGGGGTGAGGGGAAGTTTTGCAGCGACTTCTCGAATTTCCCCTCATCCGGCGCTACGCGCCACCTGCTCCCGCAAACGGGGGAAGGGAAAACCCGAGCAAGGCGCAAACCCGTCCATTCTGCGATAATGCCCGCTTTGCCGCGCCGGTCTGGCCTGCGGCCGCAGCCAGCCGCATGAACCTGATTCGCAACTTCTCCATCATCGCCCACGTCGATCACGGCAAATCCACGCTCGCCGACCGCATCATCCAGATGTGCGGCGGGTTGGAAGCGCGCGAGATGGAAGCCCAAGTGCTGGATTCGAACCCGATTGAGCGCGAGCGCGGCATCACCATCAAGGCGCAGTCGGTGTCGCTGCCGTACACGGCGCGCGATGGCAAGACCTACCAGTTCAACTTCATTGACACGCCTGGCCACGTGGATTTTTCCTACGAAGTCAGCCGCTCGCTATCGGCCTGCGAAGGTGCCTTGCTCGTGGTCGATGCGGCGCAGGGTGTGGAAGCGCAGTCGGTGGCCAATTGCTACACCGCAGTCGAGCTTGGCCTGGAAGTGGTGCCGGTGTTGAACAAGATCGACCTGCCGACCGCCGACGTCGACAAGGTCAAGGAAGAGATCGAAGCCGTCATCGGCATCGACGCCAGTGACGCCATCGCGATCAGCGCGAAGACCGGACTCAACGTTGGCGACGTCCTCGAAGCCATCGTCGCGCGCATCCCGCCGCCGAAACCAGGCGACACCGATCGCTTGCAGGCATTGATCATCGACTCCTGGTTCGACAACTACCTTGGCGTGGTTTCGCTGGTGCGCGTGATGCAGGGCGAGATCAAGCCGCGCGACAAGCTGCTGGTGATGTCGACCGGTCGCGCGCACGAAGTTGAATCGGTTGGCGTTTTCACGCCCAAGCGGCTTGCGAAAGATGCGCTGCGCGCAGGCGAGGTCGGCTGGGTTACCGCCTCGATCAAGGACGTGCACGGCGCACCGGTCGGCGACACGTTGACGTCCGCTTCCAAACCTGCGCCGCATCCGCTGCCGGGCTTCAAGAAAATGCAGCCACGCGTGTTCGCCGGGTTGTTTCCGGTGTCGGCGGACGACTATCCGGCGCTGCGCGAGGCGCTGGAAAAGCTCAAGCTCAACGACGCCGCGCTGGTGTTTGAGCCGGAATCCTCCGAAGCGATGGGTTTCGGCTTCCGCTGCGGGTTCCTTGGTTTGTTGCACATGGAGATCATCCAGGAACGGCTTGAGCGCGAATACGATTTGAATCTCATCACCACTGCGCCGACTGTGGTCTACGAAATTCTCAAGACCGACGGTACGACAATGCCGCTCGACAATCCTGCCAAGATGCCCGCAGTGAATTACATCGAGGAAATCCGCGAACCGGTCATTGTTGCCAACATCCTCACGCCGCCGGAATACATCGGTAACATCATCAAGCTGTGCGAAGAAAAACGGGGCGTGCAGCGCTCCATCCACTACATGGCGAGCCAGGTGCAGATCAGTTACGAGCTGCCATTGGCCGAAGTCGTGCTCGACTTTTTCGACAAACTCAAATCAGTGTCGCGCGGCTATGCGTCGATGGAATACCATCTTGAACGCTTTCAGGCCGCGCCGCTGGTACGCGTGGACGTTCTCGTCAATGGTGATCGCGTCGATGCACTGAGCCTGATCCTGCATCGTTCCAGCGCCGATCGCCGTGGCCGTGAACTGGTCGAGAAGATGAAGGAACTGATCCCGCGCCAGCAGTTCGACGTGGCAATCCAGGCTGCGATCGGCGCACAGATCATCGCGCGCTCCAGCGTCAAGGCGCTGCGCAAGAACGTACTCGCCAAGTGCTACGGTGGCGACGCCACGCGCAAGCGCAAGTTGCTCGAAAAGCAGAAAGAAGGCAAGAAGCGGATGAAGCAGGTCGGCAATGTCGACATACCGCAGGAAGCTTTTCTCGCCGTGTTGCAGATGGACAAATAAGGAAATCCGATGGAATTCGATTTCGCCCTGTTGCTGGTCGTGCTGACCGCCGTCACCGGCGTGATCTGGCTGATCGACCGCCTGTTCTTCGCGCGCGGGCGCGCAGCACGCGCGCAGGCACTCGCAACTGCCGCCGGCAACAAGTCCGAACGCGAGCAACGCGCTGCCGAGGCACTGCGCGAACCGATGCTGGTCGAATATGCGCGCTCGTTCTTCCCGGTCATCCTGATCGTGCTGCTGTTCCGTTCGTTCATCGCCGAGCCGTTCAAGATTCCGTCCGGCTCGATGATGCCGACCTTGCTGGTCGGGGATTTCATCCTCGTCAACAAGTTTGCCTACGGCCTGCGCCTGCCGGTACTTGGCACCCGAATCGTTGACATCGACGAGCCGCATCGTGGCGATGTATTCGTGTTCAAGTACCCGGGATTTTCCTGCAGCGTCAATGGCAAACCCGTGCGCAGTGGCAAACCTTGCGAATTCCCGATCAGCCCGGTGCCACGGCTTGACTACATCAAGCGCGTGATCGGCCTACCCGGCGACACCATTACCTACCGCAACAAGACCTTGTACGTGAACGGGCAGGAAATGGCACAGACCGACGTCGGGCCATTCGTTGGATCCGGCGACGAAGGCCGGCGCATGGCTGGCGCCGAGATCCATGAGGAAACACTGGGCAGCGTGCGCCACCAGATCCTGGAATCCAATTTCCTGCCGCCGGGTCGCGAAGGCACCTGGGTGGTGCCCGCTGGACACTATTTCGCAATGGGGGATAATCGCGACAATAGCGAGGATGGCCGTTACTGGGGCTTCGTTCCGGAAAAGAACCTGGTCGGCAAGGCCTTTCTGATCTGGATGAACTGGGACAACGGCATCGAATTCAAGCGAATTGGTACTTTGATCAAATGAGGACGGCCATGCGTAAGCAGTACGGCATTACCCTGATTGGCTTCGCCATCGTTCTTGTCATTGTCGGTTTCTTCGCCTACGCGGCGATGAAGCTGGTACCGGTTTATACCGAGTACTTCAGCGTGGTCAAGTCGCTGAAGTCGTTGCAGAGCGACGCCGGAATCCAGAACATGGGCATCGAGGAAATCCGGCGCAAGCTTGAACCGATATTCGATGTGCAGTACGTCGATGAGAACGACGTGCCGCTGTCTTCCGTCACCCTGATCACCGCCAATGGCCAGCGCAGCCTGAATGTTGCCTACAGCGTCGACAAGCCGTTCATGTACAACATCGACCTGCTGGTGCATTTCAACTACACCGTCGACCTGTCCAAGGGCGCGACGTACTGAGCTTGGGCGCTGCTTTCGGCTACGCCTTCCGCGACCCGGCCCTGCGCGAACAGGCGCTTAGCCATCGCAGCACCGGCGCGCGCAACAATGAACGCCTGGAGTTCCTCGGCGATGCCCTGGTCGGCCTGTTTGCCGCCGAACTGCTGTACGCACGGTTTCCGCGCGCCGACGAAGGCGAGCTTACCCGCTGGCGCGCGCGCATGGTCAATGAAGGCGCGCTGGCGCAGATCGCGCGTGAACTCGACCTCGGCGATCAATTGCATCTAGGCCCAGGCGAGTTGAAAACCGGTGGATTCCGCCGCGATTCGATCCTGGCCGATGCGTTCGAGGCGCTGGTTGGCGCGTGCTATCTGGATGGCGGTTTCGAGGCCTGTCGCGGTGTTGTGCGCGCCATCTTCGAGCCACGCGTGGACGCTGCGACCAGCATGCAAGAAAAAGATCCGAAGACGCAACTGCAGGAACTGCTGCAAGGGCGCGGGCTGCCGCTGCCGCTGTACGAGCTGACCGGATCCAGCGGCGCTGATCACGCCAAGGTATTCGATGTGACCTGCGCCGTTGCTGCATTCGACCTGCGCTGCGTTGGTCGCGGTGGCAGCCGGCGGGCGGCGGAGCAGGCTGCGGCGACAGCGGCGCTGGAACGGATTGCGCAGGCGCACGATGTCTGAAACGAATCCCGCGGGTTTCCGTTGTGGCACGACCGCACTGGTCGGCCGTCCCAACGTCGGCAAATCGACACTGCTCAACGCCATGCTCGGCTGGCATCTGTCCATCGCGGGGCCCAAGCCGCAGACCACGCGCCACCGCATCCTGGGCATCCTCACGCGCCCGCAGGGACAGATCCTGTTTCTGGATACGCCCGGGATGCATCGCGGCGGCGGTCGTGCGATGAACCGCCAGCTCAATCGCACGGCGCGCCAGGCGATTGCCGAAGCCGATGTCGCCGTGCAGATCGTGGAAGCCGGACGCTGGACAGCCGAAGACACGCAGGTATGGAACGCGCTGGACGGGAGTCGGCCGCGTTTGATTGCGATCAACAAGGTCGATGCGATCAAGAACAAATCCGCGCTGCTGCCATTCATCGAACGCATTGGCGTCGAGCGCGCGCCGGATGCGGTTTATCTGGTGTCGGCGAAGCGTCGCGACGGCCTGGATGACCTGGTCAACGGCATCATTTCACGTTTGCCGGTCGGCGCAGCAATTTTTGCCGAGGATGAACTCACCGACCGCAGCGAACGGTTTCTTGCCGGGGAGATGGTACGCGAGCAGGTGATGCTGCGGCTTGGCCAGGAATTGCCCTACGCGGCGACGGTGGAAGTCTCCGAGTTTTCCGAAGCTGACGGGCGGGCGACGATCCATGCGACGATCTGGGTCGAACGCGAAGGCCAGAAGACCATCGTCATCGGCGCCGGCGGCGCGCAGTTGAAGGCGATCGGCAGCGCGGCCAGGCGCGTCATGGAAAAGGCCTTCGATCGTCGCGTGCATCTGCAACTGTGGGTGCGCGTGCGCGAAAACTGGTCGGACGACGAAGCGGCATTAAAGCGTTTCGGCTACACGGAATGAAAACCTGCCCCATAATCTGCTGCGCTCGGCATTTCGCGTGCCGGCGGTGCGCGGAATCCTCATGTACTACCACGTGCACTCCGGTTCCTGCGCTCCGGCGTCGCGCGATCTGTCTTCGCTCGCGACGATTCTGAGGCATGTTTTTGGCCTATGCGAGTCGAACAACAGCCCGCGTTTGTCCTGCACGCCCGCGCATGGCGCGAGACTTCGCTGCTGCTGGACGTGCTCAGCCGCGATCATGGCCGTATCGGGCTTGTTGCGCGTGGCGTGCGCAGCGCTCGCTCACGCACGCCACGGTCGCTGTTGCAGCCATTTGCGCCGCTGCAACTGGGCTGGAGCGGGCGTGGCGAACTCGCCACCTTGAACTCGGCCGAAGCGGCTGGCGCGGCTCTGCCCCTGTCGGGCGAGCATTTATTGTGCGCCTTGTATCTCAATGAACTTGTCGTGCGTCTGGTGCCGCGCAACGACCCGCATCCGGAGTTGTTTGGGTGCTACCTGGAAACACTCGCGCGACTGGCGCAGGGCCATTCGCCGGCGTGGACGCTGCGCCGATTCGAGCGCGACCTGCTCGGACATCTCGGATACGGATTGCTGCTCGATGCACAAGCCGACACCGGCGAACCAATTGATGCCGCGGCCGAATACGCGTATCTCCTTGAACAAGGTCTAGTGCGCTGGCGCGGTGCAGGCGATGGATTGAAGTTGCGCGGAGTTGCCTTGCTCGCGTTTGCGCGCGACGAAGAACCGGATGTAGCGGATTTGCCCAGCCTGCGTCGCTTGCTGCGCGCGCTGATTGCGCAGCGCCTGGATGGCGACACGCTGAATGCGTGGAACTTGCTCGGCAATACGCGTGGGTCAAACGGCTAGTTGCACAGCGCTACACGGGTTTCGCGGCAAACGGAGACGAACGCATCGCGTTGTTCATGCGTGGGTCGATTCCCTGCTCGCAGCGTGGTTTGCCATTCGACTGCACGCGCAGCCAGCGCGGCTGCTCCGCAAAACCCGCACGATGCGCGCAGTCTGTGCAAGCGTTCGACCAGCGTTGTGCTGTCGGTGGCGAGATCGCCGTGGGTGAGTTCATGCTCGAGTTCCTCCAGTTCCCGCGCCAGCAGGCCGCGCAACGCGCGCAGCGCGTTCGGGTCGCCGCCGACGGAATCCAGGGCGGCAGTGTCGTCGAGCAGGGCGTGCGAGGACTTGGGTAGAAATTTGGCGACGATTTCGTGAATACGTTGTAGGGATGCCGGTTTCTCGATGACATCCGCGAATCCGGCGGCGCGAAGGTGCGCACCCAGTTCCGCATCGATTTCGGCGCTGGTCGCGATCGCCGGTGTCGACACGCCGCGCTCGCGCAGCGCGTGCAGCAATTCAACGCCGCCAATATCGGGCAAGTGACGGTCTATCAGCAGCAGATCGAAGACGTGATCAGCGGCCAGCGCCGCGGCACCGTTGACGGCGGTCGCCACGGTGTAACCGGATTGCAGCAACGCTACTCCGAGAAAGCGCAGCGAGATCGAATCGTCGTCGACTATCAGTACGCGCGGCGCTGAATCGGTTGTCGCCATGTCCGCAGGATGCGGATTGGGCGAAGTCCCGTCAATGCACTGGTATCATGGCGCCCCTTTCGCGGCGCCGGCGCATGACCGTTTTCGAAACCGACATCACCGATCTTTCGCACGACGGCCGTGGCGTGGCACACGTCAACGGCAAGGCCGTGTTTGTGGCTGGCGCGTTGGCCGGGGAGCGCGTACGTGCGCGCTTCAGCGGCAAGCACCGGCATTACGACGAGGCCACGGTCGAGGAAGTGTTGCGGGCGTCGCCGGAACGCGTGGTTCCGCTGTGCGCGCACTTTGGTGTCTGCGGCGGCTGCGCGCTCCAGCACCTCAAGCCCGAGGCACAGATCGCGGCCAAGCAGCGTGTGCTGATGGAAAACCTCGAACGCATCGGCAAGGTGCAGCCGCGAGTCGTGCTGCCGCCGCTGACGGACTCCCCCTGGGGCTACCGGCGCAAGGCGCGTCTGAGTGTGAAATTCGTCGAGAAGAAGGGCAGGGTGCTGGTCGGTTTCCGCGAATCAAACGGCCGCTACGTCGCCGACATTGCACGCTGTGAGGTGCTGATACCGGTGGTTGGCGAGCACATCGCCGACATTGCTACTCTGATCGAAACGCTGGATGGCAAGCGCGACATTCCACAAATCGAAGTGGCGATCGGTGACGACATCGCTGCGCTCGTGTTCCGCCACCTGCATCCGTTGTCCGAACGCGACCAGGCCGCGCTGACCGAATTCGCGAAAACGCATGCGTTGGCGATTTTTTCGCAATCCGGCGGCATCGACAGCGTTGCGCCGCTTTCGCCCGTGGATGCGCAATTGACGTTCCGGCTGCCCAAATACGACGTGGAACTCGATTTCAAGCCGCTGGATTTCGTGCAGGTCAATGCCGGCATGAACCGCGCGATGATCGATCATGCGCTGGGCTTGCTCGATCCTCAGCCGGCGGATCGCGTGCTCGATCTATTCTGTGGCCTCGGTAATTTCACCCTGCCGCTGGCGCGTCGCGCCGAGCAGGTGACCGGTGTGGAAGGCGAGGCGGGCCTGGTGCGCCGAGCCGGCGAAAACGCGCAACGCAACGGCATCTCGAATGCGCAATTCTTCGCCGCCGATCTCGCCGCCGATCAACGCGATACTCCGTGGGCCAAATCCGATTACGATCTGCTCCTGCTCGATCCGCCGCGTAGCGGTGCCGAAGCGGTGCTCGAATACCTGCCGCGAAAATCCACGCGCCGCGTCGTTTACGTGTCGTGCCATCCCGGTTCGCTGGCGCGCGATGCCGGTACACTCGTGAACCGGCACGGATTCACCCTCAGCGCCGCCGGCGCGATGGACATGTTTCCGCACACGGCGCATGTAGAATCCATAGCCGTTTTTGACAGGAAATAAGACGTTGTTGATCATCGGGATCGAAGGCAGGCAACTGCGCTCCATCGAACGCGACTGGATTTGCGCGCCGCAAGTCAGCGGCGTGATTTTGTTCAAGCGCAACTTCGAATCGCGCGAGCAGGTGGCGCAATTGATCGCGGATATCCGCGCGTGCCGCCACGAACCCTTGCTGGTGTGCGTGGATCAGGAAGGCGGGCCGGTGCAGCGTTTTCGCGAGGGCTTCACGCGCCTGCCCGCACTGGCACGCATCGGCGAGGTTTACGCGCGCGACCCGCGGCTGGCGCTGGAACTGGCCGGTGAACATGCCTGGCTGATGGCCAGCGAAATGCGCGCGGTCGATGTCGATTTCAGTTACGCGCCGGTACTCGATCTGGCGCGTGGCAATGTCGTCATCGGCGAACGTGCATTCCACGCCGATCCCGAGGTCGTCTCGCGGCTTGGACTGGAATATGTGCGCAACATGCGTCTGGCCGGCATGGCAGCGACGCTCAAGCACTTTCCCGGTCACGGGTCGGTGCGCGAGGATACGCACCTTGAAGCCGCCATCGATCGCCGCGCATTGGACGCAATCCGCGCCGCCGACCTGATCCCGTTCGCTGACGCTATCGATAGCGGCGCCGAGGCGGTGATGATGGGACACGTGACGTATCCGGCCGTTGACGAAAATCCCGCGGGATATTCCTCGGTCTGGATTCGCGACATTCTGCGCGGTGAGCTGGGTTTTCGCGGCGTAGTGTTCAGTGACGATATCAGCATGGCCGCGGCCGAAGGCGTGGGCGGCGTCGCCGCGCGCATTGCCGCGCATCGCGACGCCGGTTGCGATATCGTGCTGGTGTGCAAGCCTGAAATCGTGCCGGAGGCGCTCGCCGCCTGCCGTGACGCGAATCCGTGCGAGCCCGACGTTATCGAGGCCTTGCGCGGCAAGGTCGCATTGAGCTGCCAAGACCTTGTCGACAATCCCCAACACGCGCATTTCGCCGCGCGCCTTACCGCACTGGAAACCGTATCCGCATGACTCGCCCAGCACTCTCCGACGCTTTGAAAACCGCAGAACTGATCCATGCCCGTGTCGAACTCGACGCCGCTATCGCGCGCATGGGCCGCGATATCGACGTCGCGCTCGCGGGCGTGGTGCCCGTGTACCTGAGCGTGATGCACGGCGGACTGATTTTCTCCGGCGCGCTGGCGCTGGCCGTTGCCACCGACCTTGAGTTCGACTACGTCCATGCCACGCGCTATCGCGGCGAAACGCAAGGCGGCGAACTGCACTGGCTGCGCAAACCGGTGTCTTCGCTGACCGGACGCACCGTGCTGCTCGCCGACGATATCCTCGACGAAGGCTACACGCTGCGCGCGGTGCGCGACTGGTGCCTTGCGAGCGGCGCGCATCGTGTGCTGATCGCGGTGTTGTGCCAGAAGCGCCATGACCGCACCGCACCCGGAATCCAAGCCGATTTCTGCGGCGTGCAAGTGCCGGACCGCTATGTGTTCGGATTTGGCATGGATTACCACGAACAGGGTCGCAATCTGCCTGCAATCTACGCTTTGAAGGAGTGACATGAGCCTGGATCTGGCCATCATCGGCGGCACCGGTTTGTATACGTTTCCCGGTTTGGGTGACGTGGAAAAGCGCGCGGTGCAGACGCCGTTCGGCGAGCCATCCGGTCATGTCGTGCTGGGTGAACTGACTGGAAGACGCGTCGCGTTTCTCGCCCGCCATGGCGAAGCGCACACGCTCGCCCCGCACCGCGTGAACTATCGCGCCAATGTCTGGGCGCTGCATCATCTGGGCGCGCGCCGCGTGCTCGGCGTGAACGCGGTCGGCGGGATCACCGAAAAAATGGGCCCGCGTGTCATCGCCGTGCCGGACCAGATCATCGACTACACGCACGGGCGCCTCGACAGCTTTTGCGATATCGAAGGCGCGAAAGTCGAGCACATCGATTTCACCGAACCATACAGTCCGGCTTTGCGCGCCGAACTCATCGTCGCCGGCAAGGCCGCGAACATTGCCGTGGTCGATGGTGGCTGCTATGGCGCCACCCAGGGGCCGCGCCTGGAAACACGCGCCGAAATCGCGCGCATGCGCCGTGACGGCTGTGATCTGGTCGGCATGACCGGCATGCCCGAGGCGGCGCTTGCGCGCGAACTGGGCATCGAATACGCGTGCCTTGCGCTGGTTGCCAACTGGGCCGCCGGTTGTGGTGGGGAAGCGTCCATCAGTCTGCCGGAAATTTACGCCAACCTTGAGGCCGCTACGGCGCAAGTACCGCCGATCGTGCGCGCCTTGCTGGCCGGAAAATGAACGTCCGCGGTTGACGAAACCGCGCCCTGCCTATATTCTTCCGCGCCTTTCCCGCGGATGAAACAGTGGGGCTATAGCTCAGCTGGGAGAGCGCCACAATGGCATTGTGGAGGTCATCGGTTCGATCCCGATTAGCTCCACCACTTTTCATCCGAAGTCCTGGCCGTAGTTTTCCATGCGTCCCCATCGTCTAGAGGCCCAGGACATCGCCCTTTCACGGCGGTAACGGGGGTTCGAATCCCCCTGGGGACGCCATATATACTTCCTGCCGATTCCGAGGAAGTCCTAAAAACCCCGGTAAATCCGGGGTTTTTTCGTTTCAGGCGTAATCAATCAAGCCGCAATCTTGAGCTTCGGTTTCAGGCCGGCACGTGCGGCGAGACGCACTAGCAGGTCGAGGCTGAACGATGTGATCTTGCCGCGCTTGATATCCGACACGCGCGCCTGCGTCACACCGAGCACCTTCGCTGCCGCCGCCTGCGTTCCGGCCGTCTTGAGCCAGTGTTCGAGGCCACGCAGCAACTCGGCGCGCATGTGAAGCTCTACACCACGCGCCGGCTCGAACAGTTCCGGATCGAGGAACACGCTGCCTTTGGTGATGTGTCCGATGACGGGTTCTTTGTTCTTGCTCATGGCTTACCTCGGTATCAGCTTGAAACGCTCTTGCGCCTTGCGAATATCGTGCAGGCTGGTGGCCCGCGTTTTTTTCTGAAAGGCGTGCAGTACGTACACGCCTTCCGGCCGCGTTGCTAGGTAGATCGCGCGGAAGGCTCCTGCCTCGTCGTGAACCCGCAGTTCGCACACGCCTGAGCCGATGCTGGGCATGGGCTTCCAGTCCGATGGCTCTTCGCCGCGCTGCACCTTGTCCAACTGGTAGCCGGCTTCGTCTTGGGCGGATTCCGGAAAGGCGTTCCAGTCCGTCTTGCTGTTGCCCAGCCAGATCGCTGCCTTCATGGATTCGTATTATGCGCGATTTCGCATAAATCCGCACGCCAATCGTGACGGAGCCCCCCTCACGCGCCCGTGTAGCGCCCCGCGCGTTCGCGCGCGCGACCGAGCGCGACGAGCATGTCGAGCAGCGGCGGCAGGCGTCTTTTCCACGGGCCGCGCGCACTGAATCGCGCGGCGATGTCGTCCGGCGACAGCGGCGTCGCGCTGGCGGCAAGCAGGTCGGCGACGGCTCGGACCTGATCCACGGCGTCTTTCGGCCAGGGCGCGGGCTTGGATGCGGGCATGGCGGATGGCATTGCGGCAGCTTCCGCGCCCGTATCCATTTCCGCCTGCACCGGTTTGGTCTGCGCCTGCGGGTTCTGAAATTCCGGACGCAGCCAGCGCATCAGTCCGCGCGCTTCCTCGGCGGCGCGTTCGGCGTTGAGCGCGACGAGGCGTTCGAGGATGGCTTCGTCGAAGGCGCGCTTGGCGTCTTCTTTTCTGTTCGCGCTGAGCGTAGCTTGCGCAGCAAGCGGAGTCGAAGCGCCGTCCGTGCCCTTCGACTTCGCGCCTTCGGCGCTACGCTCAGGGCGAACGGCTGGATTATGCGCCACGCGCAGCATCGGTAGCAGATCGCCCCAGCCGTAGGCATCGAGCACGGCGGCGTCGAGGTCGTCGTGCAACTGGCGCACTAGTCGCAAGCCGTGCGACGCCGGTGCGGGACACTGGCTCCCGGGCGAACAGCGCTCGATGAAACGGGGCAGGATCATGCGCAGAGATCAATGGCGGTTCGAGTACACGGCAGGCAAGATTGCCCAGGCGGCGGCGGCCAAGATGAAATACCATGCCGAGCGCTTCGACTGGTGGCGTGCCGAGCGCGAAGCGGTGATGCAGAAGATTCGCGAGGAAGGCTTGGAGATCGACGAGAAGATCGTGCTCGGCTATTCCAATCCGAAGGCGCGCGACTGGGAGAACGGCGCGCGCGTGAGCATTCGCGACGACCTGCGCAGCAAATTGGAGCAGTGCCAAAGCAAGCTCACTCTCCACCAATCGAAGAAGATCGAATACGAAGGCTGGCATCAGGCGCTCAGTGCCAATCCGGACGTGGCATTGCGCCTGAACATCGACGACTGGCTGTATTTCCTCGGCAACCGGGTGTAAGCCGTGGTCGCCGTGTTTTACACGGAAAAGATGGTCGCCGATGCGCAGTCGTTTTCGCCGAGCGCGAGCAAGCCGCGCTCGGTGGTGGCGTCATGGCGCGAGCGCTTTCGTGGGTTGGAATACATCGAACCGAAGCCGGCGACGCCCCAGCAGCTTGGCTTGGCGCATGATCCGGGATACGTGCGCGGCGTGCTTTCCGGCAGCATCGAAAACGGCTTCGGCAATCGTCTGCCCGCCGTCGCCGAGGCGCTTCCGTACACCTGCGGCGCAATGATGGCCGCCGCCGAGTGCGCGTTGTCCCGTGGCACGGTGGCCGTGGCTCCGGTATCGGGCTTCCATCACGCCTGCTATGCACAAGGCGGCGGCTATTGCACGTTCAATGGCCTTGTTGTCGCCGCACAGGTGCTGCGCTGGAAGCGGCAGGATTGCCGGGTCGGAATTCTGGATTTCGACGAGCACTACGGCAATGGCACGACGGACATCATCCGTCATCGGCATCTCGATTGGATCAGGCACTATTCCGCCGATGCGGATTGGGACGCCGTGGATCAGGCCGAGGCGTTTCTGGAAGCGATCCCGCGGATCGTGCGGCCCTTTGCCGATTGCGACGTGCTGCTGTACCAGGCCGGCGCCGATCCGCACGTCGACGACCCGCTGGGCGGCTGGCTGACGACCGAGCAGTTGCGCACGCGCGACCGCCTGGTGTTCGGCGAGTGCAAGGCGCTGCGCCTGCCGGTGGCGTGGAATCTTGCCGGCGGATACCAGAATCCGCTGCGCAAGGTACTCGACATACATGACAACACGATGCGCGAGTGTTTGGCAGTGTTCGGCCCCGACGCGACAGACTGACGCCGTGTGTCCCGCGCTGCGACGCGGTTTTTTTCTTGTTCGCGCGGCGAGGAACGATTCGACATTTTCACGGCATCGCGTCAGCATTGGCCGCATGTCCGCCACCGTGTCCAATGCACCGGCACCCGCCGCCTGTCCACTCGAAGATTCGCTGGCGGCGCAAACGCGAGCGCACGCCGATGAATCCGGACTCGTCGAACTGCATGACGCGCGCGACAGCCTGGCCGCCCGCGTGCTGCTCGCGGATGCGGCAACGCGCACTCTCGACGTGCAGTACTACATCTGGCGCAACGACCTGTCGGGCGCCTTGCTGTTCGAGGCGATTCGCCGCGCGGCCGATCGCGGCGTGCGCGTGCGCCTGCTGCTCGACGACAACAACACCAGTGGTCTGGACCCGGTACTGGCCGCGCTCGACAGCCATCCACGCATCGAAATCCGCCTGTTCAATCCGTTCCGCCAGCGGCGCTGGCGCTGGCTGGGCTATCTCACCGATTTTTCGCGTCTGAACCGGCGCATGCACAACAAATCGTTCACCGCCGACGCGCAGGCCACGATCGTCGGTGGGCGCAACATCGGCGACGAATATTTCGATGCCGGCAAGCAGGCCTTGTTCGTCGATCTGGACGTGCTGGGCATCGGCCCGGTTGCCGATGCGGTTGAACGGGATTTCGAGCGTTACTGGAACAGTGCGTCGGCACTGCCCGTCGCACGTGTGCTGCCTGCCGCGCCGGAAAAGGCGCTGGCGGATTTCGCCGTTGCCGCGAATGCGCGCGTGCAGGGTCCCAGGGCGGCGGCGTACCTCGACTCGATCCGGCGTTCAGCGCTCGTGCGGGATTTGCTCGCTGGCAGGCAGTCCCTGACCTGGGCACCGACGCGCCTGGTCAGCGACGATCCGAAAAAGGGCCTTGCGCGCGAAAGGGATACCGACCTGATGGCGACGCGGCTGGCGCGCACCCTTGGCGGGATGGAACGCGAGGTGTACGTGATTTCGCCATATTTCGTGCCGACTTCGCGCGGCGCGGGGTTTTTCTGCAGTCGCGCGCGCGAAGGCCTGCACGTTGCCGTGCTGACCAATGCGCTGGAAGCGACCGATGTGCTTGCCGTGCATTCAGGTTACGCCAAGCGCCGCCACAAGCTGTTGCGTGCCGGCGTCAAGCTGTACGAATTGCGCCGGCACACGCCGGCTCGGCGGCGTTGGTGGCGCGCGCAAGGCTTCCACGGAAGTTCCGCGTCGAGCCTGCACGCAAAAACATTCTCAGTGGATCGCCAGCGCCTGTTCATCGGTTCGTTCAATTTCGACCAGCGCTCGGTACGCCTGAACACCGAGATGGGATTCGTCATCGACAGCGCCGAAATGGCGACGGCCAGCGCCGATGAGTTCGTGCAGGGCGTTGTGGCAAACGCCTATGAGGTGAGGCTGCGTGGGCACCGCCTGGAATGGGTCGAGCGCAACGAAGGCGTTGAGATCGTGCATCGCCGTGAACCCGGCAGCACGGTCTGGCAACGCGCATTCGTGACCGTGCTTTCATGGTTACCGATTGATTGGCTTCTTTGATAGACACAAGCCCCCCCGCGCCGGTAAAATCCGCACTCGCCCGTAACCTCGATCCACGGGCTGGCTCGCGCCAGCTCGCGGGTGTTCGTGTATCCAATGTTTTCAGGCGAAGCCATGCATCCAGCCATCCTCGCACTCGCCGACGGCAGCATTTTCTGCGGGACATCCATTGGCGCGGAAGGCCGCAGCGTTGGCGAAGTGGTATTCAACACGGCGATGACGGGGTATCAGGAAATCCTCACCGATCCTTCCTACGCGCAGCAGATCGTCACCCTGACCTATCCGCATATCGGCAACACCGGCTGCAACGCGGCCGACGAGGAATCCGGACGAGTGCAAGCCGCCGGACTCGTGATCCGCGATTTGCCGCGCCTGGCCAGCAACTGGCGCAGCAGCGAAACCCTGCCGGATTACCTGCGCCGTAACGGCATCGTCGCCATCGCCGAGGTCGACACCCGCCGGCTCACGCGTATCCTGCGCGAGACCGGCGCGCAGAACGGCTGCCTGATGGCGGGCGAGGCCGCGTCCGCGGAAGCCGCACTCACCGCCGCGCGCGAATTCCCGGGGCTGAACGGCATGGACCTGGCCAAGGTCGTCTGCACGAAGAAAAAGTATACGTTCGCCGAAGGCAGCTACGACCTGGACACGGGCACGTTTGCGAAGCCGGAACGCAAGTATCGCGTGGCGGCCTACGATTTCGGCGTCAAGCGCAACATCCTGCGCCTGCTCGCCGATCGCGGCTGCGAGGTCACGGTGGTGCCGGCGCAGACTCCGGCATCCGAAGTGTTGGCGATGGATCCGGACGGCGTGTTCCTCTCCAATGGACCCGGCGATCCAGCGGCCTGCGATTACGCCATCGCCGCGACGCGCGAATTCATCGCCAAGAAGATTCCACTGTTCGGTATTTGCCTCGGCCACCAGATCATGGGCCTCGCGCTCGGCGCGAAGACGCTGAAGATGAAATTCGGCCATCACGGCGCGAATCATCCCGTGAAAGATCATGATGACGGCCGCGTGCTGGTGACTTCGCAAAATCACGGTTTTGCGGTCGACCCGGCGACGCTGCCGAAGAACGCGCGCGTCACGCACACCTCTTTGTTCGACGGGTCGCTGCAAGGCTTTGCGCTCACCGACGCGCCGGCGTTCTGCTTCCAGGGCCATCCGGAAGCCTCGCCCGGACCGCACGACATTGCCTATCTGTTCGATCGTTTCGCCGACCTCATGAACAAGGCCCGCACGCATGCCTAAGCGCACCGACATCAAGAGCGTGTTGATCATCGGCGCCGGGCCCATCGTGATCGGCCAGGCCTGCGAGTTCGACTACTCCGGTGCGCAGGCGTGCAAGGCGCTCAAGCAGGAAGGTTATCGCGTCGTGCTGGTGAACTCGAATCCGGCCACGATCATGACCGATCCGGAAATGGCCGATGCCGTCTACATCGAGCCGATCAACCGCGCCACGGTCGAGGCCATCATCGCCAAGGAAAAGCCCGACGCATTGCTGCCGACGATGGGCGGCCAGACGGCATTGAATTGCGCGCTGGATCTTGCCGATGCGGGCATTCTGGAAAAATACAACGTCGAGTTGATCGGCGCCTCGCGTGAGGCCATCCGCATGGCCGAGGATCGCGAACTGTTCCGCCGCGCCATGATCGACATCGGCCTGGAGTGCCCCAAGGCCGAGGTCGCCAAGTCCTTCGAACAGGCGCTGGAAATCCAGGCCAGGGTCGGCTATCCGACCATCATCCGGCCGAGCTTCACGCTCGGCGGTTCGGGCGGCGGCATCGCCTACAACCGCGAGGAGTTCGACGAGATCGTCAAGCGCGGACTGGAACTCTCGCCCGTGCACGAGGTGCTGGTCGAGGAATCCGTGCTGGGCTGGAAAGAGTTCGAGATGGAAGTCGTGCGCGACACCGCCGACAACTGCATCATCGTGTGCAGCATCGAAAACTTCGATCCGATGGGCGTGCACACCGGTGACTCGATCACGGTCGCGCCGGCGCAGACGCTCACCGACAAGGAATACCAGCGCCTGCGCGATGCATCGATTGCCGTGCTGCGCAAGATCGGCGTCGACACGGGCGGCTCGAACGTGCAGTTCGGCGTCAATTCGGAGAATGGCCGCGTCGTCGTGATCGAGATGAATCCGCGCGTGTCGCGCTCGTCCGCGCTCGCATCCAAGGCCACGGGTTTTCCCATTGCCAAGGTCGCGGCCAAGCTCGCGGTCGGCTACACGCTGGATGAGTTGCGCAACGAAATTACGGGCGGTAAAACGCCGGCATCGTTCGAGCCGACCATCGATTATGTCGTCACCAAGATTCCGCGCTTCGCGTTCGAGAAGTTCCCGGCTGCCGATGCGCGCCTGACCACGCAGATGAAATCGGTGGGCGAGGTGATGGCGATCGGGCGCACGTTCCAGGAATCGCTGCAGAAGGCGCTGCGCGGACTGGAAACCGGCAAGGATGGCCTTAATCCCGGACCACTTGATCTTTCCGATGCGGATGCCATCGCGACCCTGAAACGCGAACTGCGCGAGCCGCGTCCGGATCGCATTTTTTATGTTGCCGACGGATTTCGCGCGGGTTTGTCGCTGGAAGAAGTTTTCGCGCTGACGCATATCGACCGCTGGTTCCTCGACCAGATTGCCGAGTTGATCGAGATCGAAGCGCAGGTGAGGACAGGTGGTCTGGCCGTGCTCGACGCGACGCGAATGTTTGCGCTCAAGCGTAAAGGTTTTTCGGATTCGCGCCTGGCGAGCCTGCTCGGCACCGACGAGGCAGCCGTGCGCAAGCTGCGCCATGCGTTCAGGGTGCATCCGGTGTACAAGCGCGTGGATTCGTGCGCCGCCGAATTCGCCACGACCACGGCCTACCTGTACTCGACCTACGAGGAAGAATGCGAGGCGCATCCGTCATTGCGCGACAAGATCATGGTGCTCGGCGGCGGCCCGAACCGCATCGGTCAGGGCATCGAATTCGACTACTGCTGCGTGCATGCCGCACTGGCGCTGCGCGAAGATGGTTTCGAAACCATCATGGTCAACTGCAACCCGGAAACCGTATCGACCGATTACGACACCTCGGATCGTCTGTACTTCGAACCGCTCACGCTCGAAGATGTGTTGGAAATCATCGCCGTGGAAAAACCCAAGGGCGTGATCGTGCAGTACGGCGGACAGACGCCGCTCAAGCTCGCGCGCGCTCTCGAAGCCAACGGCGCGCCGGTGATCGGGACATCGCCCGACTCCATCGACCTTGCCGAAGACCGCGAACGTTTCCAGCAGATGATCGCCAAACTCGGCCTGGCGCAGCCGCCGAACCGCACCGCGCGCACGCCGGACGAAGCGCTCGCGCATGCGCGCGAGATCGGTTATCCGCTGGTCGTGCGACCGAGCTATGTGCTCGGCGGCCGCGCCATGGAAGTAGTGCATTCGGATGCGGATCTGAAGCGCTACATTACCGATGCGGTGCGCGTTTCCAACGATTCGCCGGTGCTGCTCGATCGCTTCCTCGACAACGCGGTGGAAGTCGACGTCGATGTCGTTGCCGACGCGACAGGCGCGGTGCTGATCGGCGGCATCATGGAACACATCGAGGAAGCCGGCGTGCATTCGGGCGATTCCTCGTGTTCGCTGCCGCCGTATTCGCTATCGTCAAAGGTGCAGGACGCATTGCGCGCGCAGGTGACGCGGATGGCGCGCGAGCTGAAAGTCATCGGCTTGATGAACACGCAGTTCGCCATCCAGGGCGAAGCCGGCCACGAGACGATCTATATCCTCGAAGTCAATCCACGCGCTTCGCGCACCGTGCCGTTCGTGTGCAAGGCGGTCGGCGTATCGCTGGCGAAAATCGCCGCGCGCTGCATGGCCGGCAAGACACTGGCGGAGCAGGGCGCGACGCGCGAAATCGTGCCGAAGTACTACGCGGTGAAGGAAGCGATCTTCCCGTTCCTGAAATTCCAGAACGTCGATCCGATCCTGGGGCCGGAGATGCGTTCCACCGGCGAAGTCATGGGCGTTGGCCGCAACTTTGGCGCGGCCTTCGCGCGAGCACACGAGGGCGCCAACATCGCGGCGCCGAAACTCGGCAAGGTATTCGTGTCGGTGCGCGATCCGGACAAGACGCGCCTGTTGCCGGTCGCGCGCGACCTGATCAAGCGCGGATTCTCGCTGGTCGCCACGTCAGGCACCTGCGCCTATCTGATCGAGAAGGGGCTGGCCTGCGAACGTATCAACAAGGTGCTCGAAGGCCGTCCGCATATCGTCGACCTGATCAAGAACGGCGAGATCGTGTTCATCGTCAATACCACCGAAGGCAAGCAGGCCATCGCCGACTCGTTCTCGATCCGGCGCGAAGCCTTGCAGCAGCGCATCACCTATTCGACCACCATCGCCGGCGCGCGCGCCCTGCTGCATTCGCTGGACTTCCGCGGTGATGGTGAGGTACACAGCCTGCAGGAATTGCACAAGGAATTGGCATGAAACGATCACCCATGACAACCAAGGGCGCCGAGCGCCTGCGCGCGGAAGTCGAACGGCTCAAGTCCGTAGAGCGCCCGCGCATCATCGCGGCGATCGCCGAAGCACGCGCTCACGGCGACCTGAAGGAAAACGCCGAATACCACGCCGCACGCGAACAGCAGGGCTTCGTCGAAGGGCGCATCCAGGAACTGGAAGCCGCGTTGAGCTACGCCGAAGTCATCGACGTGGCGCGCCTGAATCCGAACGGCAAGGTCGTGTTTGGCGCGACCGTCGAACTGCTCGACGAATCCAGCAACAGCGAAGTCACCTACCAGATCGTCGGCGACCTCGAGGCCGACATCAAGCAGCGCCTGATCGCGGTGAACTCGCCGCTGGCGCGCGCGCTGATCGGCAAGAGCGAGGGCGACAGCTTCGAGTTCCAGGCGCCGAACGGCGTGAAAAGCTACGAGATTCTTTCCGTTCGTTACGGCGACTGACCCGTGTCGCGCAAGCCTGCGCTGACGCTGTTGTTGCCGCCGCTGCCGCGCGTCGAGCGCACGGCGCAGATGGCATTGTGGCTTTCGCGTGGCGATCGTCTGCCAGACGCAAAGCCGGGACGCGATGCCGCGTTGCGCGAATGCTTCGAATTCATCGGTACATCGGTGCCGATCGCGGCGTTGACGCGCTGTCTCGATGCGAGCGATGCGGCGGGGGCGTTGTGGCTGCGGGCAGATCCTGCGTACGCGATGGTAGACGCCGTGACCGCTCGCCTGATGGCCTGCGGCGAGATTGGATTGTCGCGTGAAGATAGCGACGAACTCGCGCGCGCAATGCGGCCGCTGTTTGGCGATGCCGGATTTCCGTTGGAGGCGACGCGTCCGGATCGCTGGTATTTGCGTTGCCCGATCGATGCGCGACTTCCCGTGTTCGCTGACCCGGTCGATGTGCTCGGCGATAACTTGATCACGCATCTGCCGCGCGGCGACAACGAACGCCAGTGGCGAAACCTGTTCAACGAGGCGCAGGTAATCTTGCACAATCATCCGGTCAATGCGCGCCGCGCGCAGCGAGGCCAGGTTCCGGCGAACAGCCTGTGGTTCTGGGGTGCCGGCAAGCTGCCGGATTGGGTGCGGACGCGATTCGGCGCCGTGGCCAGCAGCGATCCGGTTGTCGTCGCGTTGTCGAAATTGGCGAAGATTCCCATTGTCGATGCGCATGCCGCGTTGGCGAAAGCCGGCACGAATGCGAATGTGCTGATCGATGCGGAGCAGATTCCCGCGATCGACACGCGCAGGTTTTCCAGCATTGATTTTTTTTTCACCAGCGGCGAGCGCGTGCATTACCGGCACGCGCATCGCTGGCGCATCTGGCGGCGCGTGCGGCGATGACGCCACGCATCCAGCGGCGTGTTGTGCCGGGGCTGACAACGCAATGGCCCGACGCTGTCCATCCCGTATTGCGGCGTGTTTACGCGTCGCGCGGTATTGCCTCGCCGGACGAGATCGATTATCGGTTGGCCGGATTGCTGCCACCGACGATCGGCGGCATGGATCGCGCCTGCGAGATACTCCTGGCCGCAATCCGCGACGACGCGCGCATCGTCATCGTCGGCGATTTCGACTGCGACGGCGCGACCGGTACTGCGGTGGCGGTGCGCGGCCTGCGCCTGCTCGGTGCGCGCAATGTCGATTACGCCGTACCGAATCGGATGCGGCACGGTTATGGATTGAGTCCGGCGATCGTCGAGGAATTGCTGCCACGCAAACCCGATCTTCTGATCACCGTGGACAACGGCATTGCCGCGCACGCAGGCGTCGCGGCGGCCAAGGCACACGGCATGCGCGTGATCGTGACCGATCATCATCTGCCCGGTGCGACGTTGCCGGTTGCTGATGCGATTGTGAACCCGAACGCTGAAAAGCAAATTGAAAAGTGCGGCCAAGGATGGCCGCTTCTTGACGTTGGTGCGCAGGATGCGCACTTGAGATGCCTTGCCGGCGTGGGCGTGATGTTTTACCTGCTTCTGGCCTTGCGCGCCCGGCTGCGTGCGTCCGGGCGATTCATTGCGGCCGCGGAGCCGGATCTGTCGATGCTGCTGGATCTGGTCGCGCTCGGCACCGTGGCCGACCTGGTCCCGCTGGATCGCAACAACCGCATCCTCGTCGAGGCTGGGCTCAGGCGCATCCGTGCCGGTCGCGCCTGTGCGGGGATCGCCGCGCTGTTCACGGCCGGACGGCGCGATATCGCGCGCGCCGTCGCCAGCGATCTGGGCTTTGCCGTCGGGCCGCGCCTCAACGCGGCGGGGCGGCTTGAAGACATGACGCTCGGCATCGAATGCCTGCTGACGGACGACGCTGGCCGAGCTGCCGATTTGGCGGAAGCGCTTTCCACGATCAACGCCGAACGGCGCGAATTGCAGGACGGCATGACCGCGCAGGCGCAAGCCGAGGTGGACAAGTGGATTTCCAGGCATGGCGCGAATGGCCTGCCGCACGGCGTCGTGCTGTTCGATCCGGATTGGCACCATGGCGTGGTCGGCCTGGTCGCGTCGAAACTCAAGGAATCGCTGCATCGGCCCGTGATTGCCTGCGCACCGGCGGGTGAGCACGGCGATGAAGTCAAGGCGTCGGGTCGCTCGATACCCGGATTCCATCTGCGCGACGCACTTGCCGAAGTGGATGCGCGCCATCCAGGCCTGATACAACGTTTCGGCGGTCACGCCATGGCCGCCGGAATGAGCTTGAATCGCGCCGATCTGCAAACTTTCGGCGCGGCATTCGATGCGGTCGCGCGTGAACGTCTGGCGCCGGAAATGCTCGATGCCGTGCTCATGACGGATGGTGAATTGGCAGAGTCCGATTTTTCGCTGGAGCTGGCGCAGCTGTTGCGTTATGCCGGACCGTGGGGTCAGGCGTTTCCCGAACCCGTGTTCGACGACGAATTCACGGTCGAGTCGTGGAAGGTCGTCGGCGAGCGGCACATCAAGCTCAAACTGCATCATCGTGATCGTGACGTCTTGATGGATGCCATCGCATTCAACGGCTACGTCGGCGAAGCGCCGCCAGCGCGTCTGCGAGCGGCGTTTCAACTCGACGTCAACGAATGGAACGGTGCACAATCGTTGCAATTGCTGATACTCCACATGGAAAGCGCATGAACCCGTCGCCAACCGAGCGCACATTCCGGCTGCGCGAGAACTACCCGGTGTTGTTTCTCGCCGCCGCCTTGTTCGTCGTGCACCTGCTGTGCAACGGCCATTACGGATTTCATCGCGACGAGCTGCAGGTGCTCGACGATGCGCGCCATCTGGCGTGGGGATATGTCGCGTATCCGCCCTTGACGGCATTCCTCGGGCGCATCGAGCTGCTGTTGTTCGGAACCTCGCTGACCGGGTTCCGGTTTTTCTCCGCTCTGGCGCAGTGCATCGCCGTGGTATTGGCCGGGTTGATCGCCGGTGAGTTGGGCGGCAACAGCCGCGCACGTTTCGTTGCGGCCCTAGCCACGGTCTGCATGCCGTTCACGCTGCTGGCGGGCAGCGAGTTCATGTACGTGTCCTTCGATTTCCTGTGGTGGGTGCTGCTGGTGTGGTTGCTGCTGCGCCTGATCAACACCGGCAATCCGCGTTGGTGGCTTGCGATCGGCGCGGCGATAGGCCTTGGCATGCTTACGCGCTATACGATCGGTTTCTGCGTCGCGGGCCTGGTGGCCGGCGTCCTCGCCACACGCATGCGCGCGCAGTTGCGCAGCCCATGGTTGTGGGCCGGCGTCGCGCTTTCGCTGCTGCTTTTCCTGCCGAATTTCCTGTGGCAGGTGCAGCACGATTTCGTGTATCTGGATTTCGTCCGGCACATCCATGAGCGCGACATCCGCTGGGGACGCACCAGCGGATATTTTCCGGATCAGCTGTATGGAAATGCCAGCCTGTTCACTTTGCCGTTATGGGTGGCGGGGCTGTGGTTCGTGACGATGGGGCGCGACGGCGCGCGCTACCGGATCGTGGCCTTCCTGTATCTGGTGCCGCTGGTCCTGTTCGCGGCCGCGCGCGGCCGCGGCTATTACCTGGCGCCCGCGTATCCGATGTTGCTCGCCGCCGGTGCGGTCGCGTGCGAGCGCTGGTTTGCCGGAATGCGCCCGTTGCGCGTACGTGCGATGCACGCGGCGCAGTGGTTGCTGCTTGCGGCCGCGGGCATGACCGGTGCCGCGGTTGCGCTGCCTCTGGCGCCAGTGAATTCCTTCGGCTGGCGCATCAGCCGGACCGCACACGACGATTTTGCCGAACAGATCGGTTGGCAGGAATTCGTTCAGCGCGTAGCGCAGATCTACCACTCGTTGCCAGCGGACGAACGCGCACGCACGGCGATCCTGGCCAACAACTACGGCGAAGCCGGCGCCATCGACCTGTACGGCCCTGCGCTTGGCCTGCCGCCGGCGATCAGCCGCACCAATTCCTATTGGTACCGCGGCTATGGCGATCCGCCACCACTGACGGTCATCGAACTTGGTAATACTGCGGAAGGCGAAAAGGGATCCGTGGCGAAATGCACGCCATACGGTCGCTTCCGCAACAGCGAGGGCGTCGACAACGAAGAGTCGGCTTCCGGCTACGAAATCTTTGTCTGCCGCGATATCCCGCCGAAGTGGAAGGAAATCTGGGGCGCCAAGCCAAGATTTGGCTGACGTTGCACACGCACGGCACGTTATAATTGCGCACTTTGCATCTGCCATAAAAGCCATGATCGAGACCAATCCGATTGCCCACCGTATCGCCGACCTCTCCGGCCGACTCGCGTCGTTACGGGGGTATCTTTGACTACGACGCCAAGCGCGAGCGCCTGGAAGAAGTAAGTCGCGAACTGGAAAATCCCAACATCTGGGACAACCCCGAGCGCGCACAGCAGTTGGGCCGCGAGCGCGCCCAGCTCGACAAGATTGTCAACGGCATCAAGACCCTTACCGAGGGCCTGAGCGGTGCCGACGAGTTGCTTCAGCTCGCTGCCGCCGAGAACGACGAAGGGACGGCGCAAGCCGTGTCCGACGACGTCGATTCGCTGGCGTCGAAAGTCGAGGCGCTGGAGTTCCAGCGCATGTTCTCCGGCAAGATGGATTCGCACAACGCATTCGTCGATGTGCAGGCCGGCGCCGGCGGCACCGAAGCGCAGGACTGGGCCGAGATCCTGCTGCGCATGTACCTGCGCTGGGCCGAGGCGCGCGGCTGGAAAACCGAGCTGCTGGAAGTCTCCGCGGGCGAAGTGGCGGGCATCAAGAGCGCCACGTTCCGCGTCGAGGGCGATTACGCCTACGGTTGGCTCAAGACCGAGATCGGCGTGCATCGGCTGGTGCGCAAATCGCCGTTCGATTCGGACAACCGTCGGCATACGTCGTTTTCGTCGATCTTCGTCTCGCCGGAAGTCGATGACGAAATCGACATCGATATCAATCCGGCGGACCTGAAGACCGATGTGTATCGTTCCTCCGGCGCCGGTGGCCAGCACGTCAACAAGACCGAATCCGCGGTGCGCATCACGCATGTGCCCAGCGGCATTGTCGTCGCCTGCCAGACCGAGCGTTCGCAGCACGCGAACCGCGATCGCGCGATGAAGATGTTGAAAGCCAAGTTGTACGAAATGGAAATCCAGAAACGCAACGCCGAAAAGGACAAACTCGAAGCGACGAAATCCGACATCGGCTGGGGCAGCCAGATCCGCAACTATGTGCTCGACCAATCGCGGATCAAGGATCTGCGTACCGGCATCGAACGCACGGATACGCAGAAGGTGCTCGATGGCGATCTGGATGGATTCATCGAAGCGAGTCTCAAGGCCGGCCTTGAAGCGGGTGCCAAGCGTATCGACGCATAACGGGAAAGCGAAATGACGGACGACAATCTGCCGCAAGACGAAAACAAACTCATCGCAGAACGGCGTGAAAAGCTGCACGCGTTGCGCGGGCAGGGCATCGCGTTTCCGAACGATTTCCATCCGGATACGTTTGTCGGAGATTTGCAGCGCGAATTCGACGGCAAGGATGCAGCAGCCGTCGAAGCCACCACACGTCGCGTCAAGGTGGCCGGCCGCATGCTGCTCAAGCGCGGGCAGGGCAAGGTCAGCTTCGTGCAGATCCAGGACATGAGCGGGCGCATCCAGTTGTTCGTCCAGGCCAACGCCGTCGGCGATGTCTACGAGGCGTTCAAGGGTTGGGATGTCGGCGATATCGTCGGCGCCGAAGGCCCGCTGATGCGCACCAAGACCGGCGAGCTGTCGGTCAAGGTCGAATCCCTGCGCCTGCTGACCAAATCATTGCGTCCGCTGCCGGACAAGTGGCACGGCCTCGCCGATGTCGAGCAGCGCTATCGCCAGCGCTATGTCGACTTGATCGTCACGCCAGAGGCTCGGCGCGCGTTCGAGTTGCGCTCGCGCGCAATTGGCTTTATCCGCCAATGGATGGAAGCCGCGCCACGGCGCTTCATGGAAGTGGAAACGCCGATGATGCACGTCATTCCCGGCGGCGCCACGGCGCGGCCGTTCAAGACCCATCACAACGCGCTGGATATCGATCTGTACCTGCGCGTCGCGCCGGAGTTGTACCTCAAGCGCCTGGTGGTCGGCGGTTTCGAGCGCGTGTACGAGATCAACCGCAACTTCCGCAACGAGGGCGTGTCGACGCGGCACAACCCCGAGTTCACCATGCTCGAGTCGTATCAGGCCTATGCCACTTACGTCGAGGTCATGGACATGACCGAAGGCATGATCCGCGATACCGCCAGGGCCACGCTCGGCAAGACCGCGCTGACGTGGGAAGGCCGCGACATCGACGTGGGTGCGCCGTTCCGGCGCTGGCGCATGGATGATGCCGTGCTCGAACACAATCCGGAAATCCGCCGCGAGGAAATCCGCGACGTGACTGCGCTGCGCGCGCACTGCGCACGCCTGAAGGTTCCGGTCAAGCCGGGGCAGGGCTGGGGCAAGCTGGTGTTCTCGATCTTCGAGCACACGGTCGAACACACCCTGATCCAGCCGACCTTCATTACCGCGCATCCGACCGAGGTTTCGCCGCTGGCGCGCGCGAACGACGCCGATCCGCAAGTCACCGACCGCTTCGAGCTGTTCATCGGCGGCAAGGAAATCGCCAATGGATTCTCCGAGCTGAACGACCCGGAAGACCAGGCCGCACGCTTCCGCGCGCAGGTTGAAGCCAAGGATTCCGGCGACGACGAGGCCATGCATTTCGACGCCGACTACATCCGCGCACTGGAAGTCGGCCTGCCGCCGACCGGCGGCCTTGGCGTCGGCATTGACCGGCTGGTGATGCTGCTGGCCGATGCAGCGTCGATCCGGGACGTGTTGCTATTTCCCTACATGCGTCCGGAAGGCTGAAATCAAGCTATTTTCCGCTCTGCCGGGCAATTGTGATAGGCTCGGGCAACCAGCGGAGACGGCCTGACGTGAACGTCCTCATCGTCGACGATCAGCAATCGGCCCGCACCATGATGCGGCGCGCGGTCCATGAGATCACGCCGGACATCCGCGTCACCGACTTCGAAGACCCGATCGAAGCCTTGGGTTGGTCCGAACGCAACAAGATCGATCTGCTGCTGCTCGACTACCGCATGCCCGGCATGGACGGACTCGAGTTTGCCCGCCAGTTCCGGCGCCCGCTGGTCAAGCGCGACGTGCCGATCGTACTGATCAGCGTGGTCGGCGACGAGCCGATCCGCAAGGCGGCGCTTGAAGCGGGCGTCATCGATTTCCTGGTCAAGCCGGTGCGGATACACGAATTGCGCTTGCGCTGTCACAACCTGCTGGCGCTGCGCCGGCAAGGCGAAACGGTGAAGGAACGCGCGCATTCGCTCGAGCGCCAGGTTTTGGAAGGCTTGCGCGAAGTGGAAGAACGCGAACGCGAGATGCTGTACCGGCTTGCGCGCGCAATCGAATTCCGCGATTTCGGCACCGGCGCGCATCTGGTGCGCATGGCCCGTTTTGCCGGACTCATCGCCGAAGGCATGTACATGTCCGATCACGAAGTGCGCATGCTCGAGCTGGCGGCGCCCTTGCACGACATCGGCAAGATCGGCGTGCCGGATGCAATCCTGCTCAAGCGCGGCCACTTGAGCGACGAAGAGACGGCGGTGATGCGCAAGCATCCGCAAATCGGCTACGAGATCCTGCGCGACAGCCAGAGCCGCTTCGTGCAGCTCGGGGCCACGGTCGCGTTGCGCCATCACGAGCGCTGGGATGGCAGCGGCTACCCGGATGGCTTGAGCGGCGCGGAGATTCCCGTTTCCGCGCGAATTGTCGCCGTCGCGGACGTGTTCGATGCGTTGATCTCCGAACGTCCCTACAAACCGGCATGGCCGCATGAACAAGCAGTGGCCCATGTGCGGCAATTCAGCGGGACGTTGTTCGATCCGGCTTGCGTCGAAGCATTGTTCCGCGACATGCACCAGGTGCGCATGATCGAACAGATCAGGCTGACGCCGCTGCCGCAACTGGAATCCTGACGCGTTCCCGGCCATGCGCGCGCTGTGGCACAAACTGCAATCCCGTTTCCTCCAGCGGAAGGATAGCGAACACGAACAGGCGTTGGTGCGCCTGGTCATCGCCATGCTCATCCTGGCTTACCTGTTCGGCGAATTTGCCGTGACGTCGGTGAGCGCGCGCGAAAGCGGCCTGCTTTGGGCATGTTGTGTGCTTTTGCTGGAAACGATGCTGGGGTTAGGCCTGGTGCTGGCCATCGCGATTCGTCCGGCGCCGAGCAATACACGACGCATCATCGGGATGATCGCAGACTACGCGACGCTCGCAGCGATGATGCTGCTCTACGACCGCGCACTGGCGCCTTTGTACATCGTGTTCCTCTGGGTCACCGTCGGCAATGGCCTGCGTTATGGGCCGCAATTCCTGGCAGCGGCCACCACGCTGGCATTCGCCGCCTTCACCCTGGTTATCGCCAACAGCGCCTACTGGGCATTGAATCGACCGCTGGCCCTGGGTTTGCTCGCCGGCATCATTGCGATACCGGCCTACCTGTCGACCCTGCTGCGCGAACTGACTCGCGCCAGCAACGAGGCGCGCCGTGCCAATGCCGCAAAGAGCCGTTTCCTGGCCAACATGAGCCACGAGTTCCGCACGCCGCTCAACGGCATCGTCGGCATGTCGGAGCTGCTGGTGACGACGAAGCTTTCGTCCGAGCAACGCGAATGCGCCGAAGTGATCCAGACTTCGTCGCGCACGCTGCTCGGCCTGATCGAGGATGTGCTGGATATATCCGCGATCGAAGCCGGCAAGTTGCATCGCGTGGACGCGCCGTTCGGTCTGCGCCAGCTTGTGCACGGGGTTCGCGTTATCCTGCAACCGGTTGCGAATTCGAAATTCATCGGCCTTGATATTGCGATTGCCGACACGGTGCCCGACGAGCTGATCGGCGACTCGCAACACCTGCGCCAGATACTGGTGAATTTATTGGGCAACGCGGTCAAGTTCACCGAGCACGGGCGCGTGTGGATGGAAGTTTCGACGCAGCCTGCCACCGGCGCCGGAACGTGCCTGCGCTTCTCGATCCGCGATACCGGTATCGGCATGCCCGCCGAGACCCAGCAGCGGATTTTCCGACCGTTCGAACAGGGCGATTCCAGCCAGTCGCGCCGTTTCGGCGGTACCGGCCTGGGTACCACGATCGCCAAGTCCCTCACCGAGCTTCTGGGTGGACGCATCGGATTCGAAAGCGAGGAGGGCACGGGTTCGCATTTCTGGCTGGAGCTGCCTTTTGCGCTTCAGCCTGTCGCAGAGCCTGCACAACCCGGCCTCGCCGCTGCACCGAACGTCATCGCATTCGACGACCCCTTCGTTCGTCATCGCGCGCGTGTGCGCCCGATGCGCCTGTTGCTGGGCGACGATCAACCAGCGAACCTGTTGGTCCTGCGGCGATTGCTGGAAAAGGCCGGACACAGCACGCAACTTGCCCACAACGGCGAAGAAGTGCTGATGGCGATGGAAAACGCGGCATTTGATGCCGTCATCATCGACTTGCACATGCCCGCGATCAGCGGACTCGATGTCATCAAGCAGGCACGCGTCATGGAAGCCGGCCGGCCGCGCACTGCGTTCATCGTGCTCAGCGCCGACGCCACCATCGACGCGATCCGCTCCAGTCAGGCGGCTGGCGCCAGCGCATTCCTGACCAAGCCGGTGGCGGCGCATTCGCTGCTCGACGCGCTCGCCGATGCCGCAGGCGGCAATGCGCAAACGATTTCCGAGCCGTATTCCGGGTCGATCCAGCGCCAGGCGGAATTGATCTCGCGCGCCACACTTGAGGAATTGGGCGACATCAAGCTCGACAAGGATTTCATGCAGTTGTTCGCAAGCGAGTGCATGCGCGACGCGGCCAAGTGCATATGCGACCTCGACGTGCACGGCGCGGGCGGCGACTGGGACCGGTACCGCGATGCCTGCCATGCGCTCAAGGGCGTGGCCGCGAACGTAGGCGCCACGAAACTGGCAGCATCCGCGTCGGATGCGATGAGGCTGCCGAACTGGCAGTTGACGCGCGAATGGCGCAGCCGCGCAAAGAACTTGCGCGAGCAACTCGATGCCACCCGCACCGCCCTGCAGCAGGCATTGCACGACCTCGCTGCCGGGAAGGGCAGCGAAGAATCGAGCAACTGACGATTATCCTGCGTTAGCCATCGGGATCGGCGCTTCGACGTCGAGATTCGGTTTTTGCGGACGGCGCAATTGCGCGCGCACCAGGCGTTCCATCGTGCGCAGCGATTTGTCGCCCAACTGCAACGCCGTATCTACCCAGATTTCGGTCACTGTCATCAACTCTTCGAAGCTGACCGGATGACAGGCCGTTTGCACGCGATCCATCGCCAGGCGCGCATGGCCGATGCGCCGGTTGCGCGCGATCAGGTCGTGCACCGCGGCCACGCCTTCTCCTCGCGGAACCAGGATATCGACGACTCCCATCTTGTGCAGCTCGTCGCTCGAATAGATGTTGCCATCGAGCATCATGCGCTCGGCCTGCGTGGGCGAGATGCGCTTGCGCAGGAACGAGTACGCGCCCATGCCGGGGAACAGGTCGAACAGAACCTCGGGGAAGCCCATGCCAACGCCGCTTTCGGCGACGATGGTCTGGCAGCACAGCGCCGATTCGAATCCTCCGCCGAGCGCGTCGCCTTGCACCAGTGCAATGGTGTGGGCGTCTTCGTTCAAATGCCGGTAAAAGCCATAGGCGACTTCCACGCATTGGCGCGCGTACGCCATCAGCCGGTTGCGATCGTTCGCGCGAATCAGGCGGCAAAACAGTTCCAGGTCGCCGCCCAGATTGAAAACGTCCGCTGCGGACGCGAGCACGACATGTTGGATCACGTGCGGGTTGGCGGCATTGCGCAAGGGTCGGCGCAGCGCCTCGGCCGTGCGCAACTGAAAATCACGAAGTTCCTTGAGCAAGAGCGTCGAGAAACATGGCCGGTAGGCGCTGTCGTGCGGATAACGCCGCACATGCATCTGGCACCAATAGGCGCCATTTGATGCGTCTTCCCAGACGTTCAGCGTGCTGTAGCGCGAGTCGTTGTGGATCGCTTCGAAGGCAGGCATAAATACCCCTTGTGGACAGGTTTGCCACGCAGTGGACCGTCTGCATGCGTGGCCGGTTGCCCATGCCCCTGTGCACGATCGAGCGTAGCGAGTGTAGCACTGCGTTTGGCGACGGGTAGTATCATGGTGTGGCGTGTTTGTCCGGACGTTTATCCGGCTGGACGGCGAATTTTCGGCAGAGCGATTTCGTGGGTCCGTGCCCGGAGCACAGTTCGCCTGAGCGAGTGGGTAAAGGTAGAATCCGGTCGTTGGATCAGGGGGTTGTTGCATGACATATCAACGCAGCGGCAGTGGTTCAAGGCCGGCGCGAATGCGAATTCGTTCCGCCGCGATGATGATTCGCGGCGCGGATGCATGGTCGACGGAAATCGCCGATATCTCGGCAACCGGAGTCTTGCTCGTGCGTCCGGAAAACTGGCAGGGAAACCCCGGCGACTTGTATGCGCTCGACATGATCGTCGGCGAGGAACTCAACATCCACGTCGAAGCGACCGTGGCGCGCATCACCACGAATCACCTGGGTTTTGCCTACGCGCGCATCCCGCCGGACAAGGAAGTTCCGCTATGGAACCTGCTTGGCGGTTATGCGGATAGACTCGAGCCGTTCGACGACTAGCCGGCCGGTTTTACCGGATCGCGCAATTCGCGGCGCAGGATCTTGCCGACATTCGACTTTGGCAATGCGTCGCGGAATTCGATGACCTTCGGCAATTTGTGACCGGTCAGGTTTTCCCTGGCATACGCGCGGATCGTCTCCGCGGTAAGGTTCGGATCCTTGCGTACCACCACGATCTTCACCGCCTCGCCGGATTTCTCGTCGGGTATGCCGACCGCGGCCGCTTCAAGCACGCCGGGACACTGGGCGACGACGTCTTCGATCTCGTTCGGGTACACGTTGAAGCCGGACACCAGGATCATGTCCTTCTTGCGGTCGACGATGTAGAAGTAGCCATTGCCGTCCATGCGCGCCACGTCACCGGTGTACAGCCAGCCGTCGTCATCGAGGACCTTGGCGGTTTCGTCGGGACGTTGCCAGTAACCCTTCATGACTTGCGGGCCGCGCACGCACAGTTCGCCGACCTGGCCTTCGGGCAACACGTTCTTGTCGTCATCGCGGATGCTTACGTCGGTCGATGGAATCGGCATGCCGATCGAGCCGTTGTACTCGGGCAGGTCCAGCGGATTCATGCACGCGGCCGGCGATGTTTCGGTCAATCCGTACGCTTCGACCAGGGTGACGCCGGTGACTTTTTTCCAGCGTTCGGCGACGCTGCGTTGCACCGCCGTGCCGCCGCCGAGGGTCAGGTGCAAGGCGGAAAAATCCACCTTGTCGAATCCCGGCGTATTGAGCAGGCCATTGAACAGCGTGTTGACGCCGGTGATCGCGGTCATGCGGATGCCACGCAGGATCTTGACGAAGCCGGGCATGTCGCGCGGGTTGGTGACGAGATGGTTCAATCCGCCGAATTTCATGAACACAAGGCAGTTCGCGGTCAGCGCGAAGATATGGTAGAGCGGGATCGCGGTGACGATGACTTCCTCGCCTTCGCGCACGTCGCGGTCGATCCAGGCCGAGGCCTGCTGCATGTTGGCGACGAGGTTGCCGTGCGTGAGCATGGCGCCCTTGGCCACGCCGGTGGTGCCGCCGGTGTATTGAAGGAAGGCGATGTCGCCGTGACCGATATCGATTTTCGGCGGCGTCGAGCGCGCGCCGCGCGCAAGCACGGTCTTGAAGCGTACGGCGTGGTCGATGCGATACGCCGGCACCATCTTCTTGATGTGCTTGATCACGAAATTGACCAGTGCGGATTTCGGTGCGGCGAGCAAATCGCCGATGCCGGTGGTAATGACGTGCTTGCACGGCGTGTCGTGCAGAACTTCGGCCAGTGTGGCGGCGAAGTTGTCGAGCACCACGATCGCACTGACGCCGGCATCATGCAGCTGATGGCGCAACTCACGCGCGGTGTATAGCGGATTGGTGTTGACCACGGTCAATCCCGCACGCAGCACACCGAAAATAGCGACCGGATACTGCAACACGTTCGGCAGCATTATCGCGACGCGGTCGCCGCGCGCGAGCTTGAGGTCGTTCAGCAGGTAGGCCGCGAAACGGCGGCTGAGCCGGTCGATATCGGCATAGGTCAGTGTGCGTCCCATGTTTTCGAACGCCGGCCGGTGGGCGAATCGATCGCATGCGGTTTCAAGCACCTGGGCGATGGAACGGAACTGGTCTATGTCGATTTGCGCGGGCACGCCCGCCGGATAGTGCGCCAACCAGGGCCGTTCTTGATTGTTCATGGTGCACGATTACCCAGTGCCGATGTAGACCGGATTTGACCATGCTTGCCCGAGTCCGGCAAGCTGCACTGCGGGGCGTTTCGACCGGGGTGCAACATGCGCGGCATGATATGGATGTGTCTGACTCTGGCGATGCTGGGCATCGCCGGGTGCCATCACACTCCGGATGAGCAACGCATCCGCGACACCGTCGTCGCGATGCAGGCTGCGCTGGAAGCGCGCGATCCGCGAACCTTCATCAGCCATGTCAGCGCGGATTTCACCGGCAACGATGGTCAGGTCGCGGCCAACGGTTGCCACACCCTTTGGCGCGCGAAGGTGCTGCGCAAGTATGCCATGGGGGTGCCCCGGGGGCCCATCGCGGGCAATTTCAAAGGCCCCCGCGCACCCGTGCGCGTCACCGCCACATTCACCGGCGGTTCGGGCGGATTGCTGCCCGAGCGTGGATCGATTTACTCGATTACCAGCGGTTGGAAACGCGAGGGCGGCGAGTGGCGTTGCTACAATGCCGCCTGGCAGCAGAAGCTCTAGGCGGCTTTCGCGCCGGCGAGCTGGCGAAGCACGTAGGGCAGAATCCCGCCGTGGCGGTAGTACTCGACTTCCTTTGGCGTAAGCAGGAGCACGTGCGCCTTGAATTTCTTCTCACCCGCCGAACCCTTGGCGACGATGTCGATTTCCCTTGCGTCGCCATCGTCAAGGCCGGCGATGTCGAAGACCTCATCGCCCTTGAGACCCAGGGACTGTGCGTTTTGGCCGTCATGGAACTGCAATGGCAGCACGCCCATGCCGACCAGGTTGGAGCGGTGGATGCGTTCGAAGCTCTCGGCAATCACGGCCCTGACGCCGAGCAGCAGGGTGCCCTTGGCCGCCCAGTCGCGCGAAGAGCCGGTGCCGTATTCCTTGCCGGCGATCACGACCAGGGGCACGTTTTCCTTCTTGTACAACATCGCCGCGTCGTAGATCGGCAGCTTGGCGCCATCCGGATAGTGCAGCGTGTCGCCGCCTTCCTCGCCGCCGAGCATCAGGTTCTTGATGCGGATATTGGCGAAGGTGCCGCGCACCATTACGTCGTCGTTGCCGCGGCGCGAACCGTAGGAATTGAAATCAGACTTGGTAACGCCGCGGCCCTGCAGAAATTGTCCGGCTGGCGAAGTCGCCTTGATGTTGCCAGCGGGCGAGATGTGGTCGGTCGTGATCGAATCGCCGAACAGGCCGAGGCAGCGCGCGCCACGGATATCCGCGACGCGACCCGGCTGCATGGTCATGCCGTCGAAATACGGCGGGTTCTTGATATAGGTGGACTTCGCGTCCCAGCCGTAGCGTTCGCCCTGCGGTGCGTCGATGCCGTTCCAGCGGTCGTCGCCCTTGAATACGTCAGCATAATTGTGCTTGAACATGTCGGGGCCGATCGTGCGTGCGACCAGATCGCCGATTTCCTTGTTCGATGGCCAAATGTCCTTCAGGTACACCGGCTTGCCGTCGCTGCCCTTGCCGAGCGGTTCGCGGCTGAGGTCGATGTCGATCGTGCCGGCGATTGCGAACGCGACGACCAGCGGCGGCGACGCAAGGTAATTCATCTTCACTTCGGAATGGATGCGGCCCTCGAAGTTGCGGTTGCCGGACAACACCGATGCGACCGCATAATCGTTGTCGACGATGCGCTTGCTGATGTCTTCGGGCAGGGGGCCGGAGTTGCCGATGCAGGTCGTGCAGCCGTAGCCGACGAGGAAGAAACCCATGTCCTGCAGGTCCTTCATCAGGCCAGTCTTTTCCAGATAATCGGTGACGACTTTCGAGCCCGGCGCGAGCGAGGTCTTGACCCAGGGCTGCGGCTTGAGACCGCGCGCGGCCGCATTGCGCGCGACCAATCCGGCGCCGATCATCACGGCCGGATTGGAAGTATTCGTGCACGAGGTGATGGCTGCGATCACGACCGAGCCATCGCCCAGGTCGCAATGGCGCTCATCGGGGCACGCGGGCGGCGAGGATTCGGCCTGGCTGGCCGCCGTTCCGACCGCGGTGCTGCCGCCTTCGTTCATGAAACGCGCCTTGGCCTTGTCGGTCATGCCGTTGCCGAGCGCCTGCATGGCGGACTTGTAGCTGGCGGGCATGTCCTGCAGCAGCACGCGGTCCTGCGGGCGCTTGGGTCCGGCCAACGATGGGCGGACATCTGCCATGTTCAATTCCAGCGCGGACGAATATTCCGGGTGCGGCGAATCCGGCGCATGCCACAGGCCCTGCTCCTTCGCGTACGCTTCGACCAGGCGGATATGGCCCTCGTCGCGGCCGGACAGGCGCAGGTAATTGAGCGCCTCGGCGTCGATCGGGAAGATGCCGCAGGTTGCGCCATATTCGGGCGCCATATTGCCGATCGTCGCGCGATCGGCCAGCGGCAGGTGCTGCAGGCCATCGCCGAAAAATTCCACGAACTTGCCGACGACGCCATGCTTGCGCAGCATTTGGGTGACTGTGAGCACCAGATCCGTGGCGGTCGCACCTTCCGGCAACTTGCCGGTGAGCTTGAAACCGACGACCTGCGGGATCAGCATGGATGAAGCCTGACCGAGCATTGCCGCTTCGGCTTCGATGCCGCCGACACCCCAACCAAGCACGCCCAAACCATTAACCATCGTGGTGTGCGAATCGGTGCCGAACAAGGTATCCGGATACGCCCAGGTTTTGCCGTCGATGTCTCGCACCATGACCACGCGCGAGAGGAACTCCAGATTCACCTGATGCACGATGCCGGTGCGCGGCGGTACCACCTTGAAGTTATCCAGCGCGTTCTGGCCCCAGCGCAGAAACGCGTAGCGTTCCTTGTTGCGGTCGAATTCGATCTTGACGTTGAGGTCGAGCGCGTCGGATTTGCCGAACACGTCGACCTGCACGGAATGGTCGATCACCAGTTCCGAGGGAATCAGCGGATTGATCCTCGATGCGTCGCCGCCCAGACGCACGATCGCGTCGCGCATCGCGGCGAAGTCGACCACGCACGGCACGCCGGTGAAGTCCTGCAACACGACGCGCGCAGGCATGAACGCGATTTCGGTATCCGGTTCCTTCTTCGCATTCCAATTCGCTACCGCCTCGATTTCCTTCGTTGTGACGTTGACGCCGTCCTCGTGGCGCAGCAGGTTCTCGAGCAGGATCTTCATCGAGTAGGGCAGACGCGCCAGATTGAAGCGCTGGCCGAGTTTGGCGAGGCTGGCGATCTGGTAGCGCTTGCCGTCCACGTCGAACGTGGTGTGGGTCGAGAACGAATCGGTCATGACGGACTCCTTGCGAAATCGGTCGGCCGTAGCGGCCGTTGCGAGCCGACAATTATACGACAAGCGATCCGTACAGGCGCCGTTGCATAGTCAGAACTTCTGCCGGTAGTTCGCGTAGAAGAACCGGCCGGCAACGATTACGAATCAACCGATGACATCGGCCAAGGTGCCGCGCAGTTCACGCAATTCCGCCTCGAGTTCCACGCGGCTGGTAGTGGTCTGGGCGAGTTCTGCACGTACCAGTTCGCGCAGGCGATGGCGCAGGCGGTGTACCGCGACCGCGAGCGTATTGCGACGCAGGTTCAACGCTTGGGCGGCGCGTTCGTAATCGGCTTCGGCGGGCGCTTCGGCGAGAAACTCCCGCAATTGCATGAACATCGCGCCCTTGCCGGCGGCATCGGCCTCGGCACGCAACCGGCGCATGGCACTGTCGAGCACGGCCAGCGCCCAACTGCGTTCGAACGCGCGTTCGGGGGTTTCCGTGTCGATGACGGCGTCCATGCCGGGCTGGCTGTTGTCCTTGAGTGATTCGACCTGCGCCGTCCCCCCGCGTTTCTGCGTGCGCGCCTTTTCATCGGCATTGATCAGGAAACGCTTGATTGCCACCAGCAGGAAGGCACGAAAACGGCCTCGCTGCGGATCCGCGCCCGCATGCGATGCGCGCTCGATGAAGTCGACGAAAAACGCCTGGGTCAGGTCTTCGGCAGTCTCGGGCGGGTAGCCGCGGCTGCGAACATAGGCAAGCACCGGTGGGCGATAGGTTCGGCAGAGTGCGTCGAGCGCGCTGTGGCTTTGCGCACTGTCCCCGCGCGCGCCTTGCACGATGCTCCAGCGCGTTGTCTGGAACCGGATCATGCCTCTCCCCAAGCTTTTCCTGCACTGCGATAGTGCCACAAAAGTGCGTGGCCCGTATCCAGCGACGAATCAGACGCCGGCGATGGTGCACTGGGCGAGCAGCCCGCGCGCCAGCATCGCGTATTGGCGGCGCCGGAACAGCAGGCTCCATTGATTGCCGCCGAGCTGACGCCACAAGACGACCGCGCGCACCGCGGCCATGAGCAGGGCACGGATGCGGTCGACCTGCGCGGACTGCTGCAGATAAGCCGGATTGCCCTCGACCATGATTCGCGGTTGCAGGCGCGAGAGCGTGTCCGCATACAGTTCGGCAAGGCGTCCGCTGGGATCGGTGCTGCCTGCTTCGACTTGCGCCGTGAGCGTGCGCAGGCCGTCGATGCCGCCACGCAGCGTTGCAAGGATTTTGTGATGGCGCATCAGCGTGCGTTCGAGCCGCATCACCTGCACCGCCATGCGCGTGAGCGCGAGGTCGCGGTTGCTGTTTTCATCGAGTTGCGCAATCAGCGTTTCCAGCCCGAGCCGCAGATTGCCGACGCCGGCATAGACAGCGGCGGGGGTGTCCCCGTCGATGCGGAAAACGCTGGCCAGACTTGCGGGGGAGACGGCGGGGTCGCAACTGCCGCGCTGGGCAATGGCGCGTACCAGGGCCAGTGCCTGGAACAGGCCGGCGAGCGCAATGACACGGCCTTCTCTCATGACGACAGTCCGCCGAACGGCGCATTCGTCGTATCGATCACGCCGCCGCCAAGGCATTCCTCGTCGTGATAGAAGACCACGGATTGTCCGGGCGTCACGGCGCGTTGCGGGGCTTCGAATTCAACCATGCAACCATCATCGCGCATTTGTACCCGGCAGGCCTGGTCCGGTTGGCGATAGCGTGTCTTTGCGGTACAGGCGAATTCGGCAGCGGGCGGCGATCCGGTCGTCCAGCTCAATTCGCTGGCGGTCAAACGCGTGGAGTCCAGCCACGATGTCGCATTGCCTTGCGCGACGAAAAGAATATTCGCAACGACATCCTTGCCTACGACGTACCATGGGCCGCCGCCGGCATCGCGGCGGCCGCCGATGCCGAGACCCGAGCGCTGGCCCACGGTGTAGTACATCACGCCGTCATGTTCGCCGACACGCTTGCCATCCGGAGTGCGGATTTCGCCGCGCTGGGCCGGAATGTAGTGGCCGAGGAACTCGCGGAAGTCGCGCTCGCCGATGAAGCAGATGCCGGTGGAATCCTTCTTGTCGTGCGTCGGCAGTCCCGCTTCACGGGCCATGCCTCGCACTTCGGGTTTGGGCAACTTGCCGATCGGGAACAACGTTGCTGCGAGCTGTTTCTGTCCGAGCGCATACAAGAAATAGCTCTGATCCTTGTTCACATCGACGCCGCGTAGCAAGCGATGACGGCCATCGAGTTCATCGGTGCGCGCATAGTGGCCGGTCGCGATTTTTTCGGCGCCGAGTGCGCGTGCCTCGTCCAGAAACGTCTTGAACTTGATTTCGCGATTGCACAGAACGTCCGGATTCGGCGTACGACCGGCGCGGTATTCGTCCAGAAAATGCGCGAACACGCGATCCCAGTATTCGGCGGCGAAGTTGCGCGCGTGGAACGGGATGCCGAGTTTCGCGCACACGCGCACGGCGTCGGCGCGGTCACGTTCGGCATGGCATTCACCGAAACGCTCGTCCTCTTCCCAGTTCTGCATGAACAGGCCAGCAATGTCGCGGCCGGCGCGTTGCAGGATCAGCGCCGCGACGGACGAATCCACGCCGCCGGACATGCCGACGATGATTTCCGGGCGCGAGTTCACGGCAGCAGCGACACCAAGGCATCCAACGGCAAACGCTGGTTGCCAAGATAGTCGTCGATTCCTTTCAGCACCATCGGACTGCGCAAATTGGTCGACGCCGCGATCTCGCCACGCGTCATCCACAGGGCGCGGATGATTCCCGAATCGAGACGACGCGCCGGATCGTGGCACACGGGTTCGGCAGCGAAGGTAAAGCGCAGGAAGGAGCCATCACCGTTCGCCCATTGGTAGATGCCGACCAGATGCGTCAGGTTTACGTCCCAGCCAGTTTCCTCGCGCGTCTCGCGCAGAGCGGCGACGTGCAGCGATTCGCCGGATTCCAGATGCCCGGCCGGCTGGTTCAGTACGCGCTTTCCATGCACGTCTTCCTCGACCAGCAGGAATTTCCCGTCGCGCGGCACGATGCAGGCGACGGTAACGTCCGGGCGCCAGATGGCGCCGTTTTGCGGATGGATGGGCATGGTCCGGATCATGCTTGAATGTTACACGAGCAGGCCTTACAAAGAGGCATTGCGCCCGCGCTGCGGGCGCTATAATCGATGCGGAATACCGGTTCATGCCAACGATGTCGCAGCACACCGAACAAGAACAGCAACGTGGCGTAGTGGTCGAGGAAGCGCGGCCGGAAGTCGCGCGCCCGCCGTTGTATCAGGTGGTCATCCTCAATGACGATTTCACCCCGATGGAATTCGTGGTGGCTGTGCTGGAGACGTTTTTCAGCATGAACAGGGAACTCGCCACGCAGGTCATGTTGCACGTGCATACGCGCGGCAAGGGCGTGTGCGGCGTGTTCACGCGCGAAGTCGCCGAAACCAAGGTCACCCAGGTCAACGAATTTTCGCGCTCACACCAGCATCCACTGTTGTGCACGTTGGAAAAGGCGTAAAAGTCCCCATCTAGCCGGTATTCCAATTTCCGAGTCCAACATGTTCAGCAAAGATCTCGAGCTCACCATCGGCCAGTGCTACAAGGACGCGCGCGAGCAGCGTCACGAGTTCATGACTGTGGAACACCTGCTGCTGGCGCTGCTGGAAAATCCGTCCGCGTCGGCGGTGCTGCGCGCCTGCGGCGCAGACAGCGGCAAACTCGGCAAGGACCTGAAGAACATTATCGTCGAAACCGTTCCGGTGCTGCCGGCCAACGATGAGCGCGACACGCAGCCGACGCTGGGCTTCCAGCGCGTGTTGCAGCGCGCGGTTTATCACGTGCAATCGTCCGGCCGGAAAGAGGTCACCGGCGCGAATGTGCTTGTCGCGATCTTCGGCGAGAAGGATTCGCATGCGGTGTATTTCCTCAACCAGCAGGAAGTCTCGCGCCTGGACGTGGTCAACTACATCTCGCACGGCATCGCCAAGATCGGCCAGGAAACCCATCCGCAGTCTGGCGCAGAGCCGGGCAAGGATGCGGAAGGCGGCGAAGAGCCGAAAGGCAATCCGCTCACCGATTTCGCCACGAATCTCAACGAGCTCGCCAAGCAAGGCAAGATCGATCCGCTGATCGGCCGCGCCGAGGAGATCGAGCGCACGATCCAGGTGCTGTGCCGCCGGCGCAAGAACAATCCGCTGTATGTCGGCGAAGCGGGCGTAGGCAAGACCGCACTTGCGGAAGGTCTGGCCAAGCGCATCGTCGAAGGCGAGGTGCCCGAGGTGCTCAAGCCGTGCACGATCTACGCGCTCGACATGGGGGCGCTGGTCGCCGGCACCAAGTATCGCGGCGATTTCGAAAAACGCCTCAAAGGAGTCATCGCCGAACTGAAGAAGCAGCCGCATGCGGTGCTGTTCATCGACGAGATCCACACCATCATCGGCGCGGGTTCCGCGTCCGGTGGCACGATGGACGCGTCCAACCTGATCAAGCCGATGCTCGCTTCGGGCGAGATCCGCTGCATCGGTTCGACCACGTTCCAGGAATACCGCGGCGTGTTCGAGAAGGATCGCGCCTTGGCGCGGCGTTTCCAGAAAATCGACGTGGTCGAGCCGAGCATCGCCGAGACTGTCCAGATTCTCACCGGCCTGAAATCCCGCTTCGAGGAACACCACAAGGTGACCTACAGCGGGGATGCGATCAAAGCCGCGGTGGACTTGTCGGTCAAGCACAGCGGCGACCGCCTGCTGCCCGACAAGGCCATCGACGTAATCGACGAGGCGGGTGCCCGGCAACGGCTGCTGCCCGAGAACGAGCGCAAGGCCGTCGTCGACGTGCCGGAAATCGAGTACATCGTCGCGCGCATGGCGCGGATTCCGCCAAAGCAGGTGTCGGCGTCCGATCGCGACGTGCTGCGCAATCTCGACCGCAACCTGAAAATGGTCGTGTTCGGCCAGGACCAGGCGATCGATGCGCTCGCGGCGTCGATCAAGATGGCGCGCTCGGGCCTGGGCAATGCACAGAAACCGATTGGCGCCTTCCTGCTCGCCGGCCCGACCGGTGTGGGCAAGACCGAAGTCACGCGTCAGCTCGCGCTGCAGCTCGGCATCGAACTGGTTCGTTTCGACATGTCCGAGTACATGGAGTCGCATTCGGTGTCACGTTTGATTGGCGCACCTCCGGGTTATGTTGGCTTCGACCAGGGCGGCCTGCTCACCGAGCAGATCGTCAAGCATCCGCATTGCGTACTGCTGCTCGACGAGATCGAGAAGGCGCATCCGGACGTCTACAACATCCTGTTGCAGATCATGGATCACGGCAAGCTCACCGACACCAATGGTCGCGAGGCGAATTTCCGCAACGTGATCATGGTGATGACCACGAATGCCGGCGCGGCGCAGGCGGCACGACGCACGATCGGTTTCGTCGAGCAGAATCACTCGCCGGATGCGATGGAAGTCATCCGCAAGGCGTTCGCGCCGGAGTTCCGCAACCGCCTCGATGCGATCATCCAGTTCGGCTCGCTCGACATGGAACACATCCTGCGTGTGGTCGACAAATTCCTGATCGAACTCGAAGCACAGTTGCTGGAGAAGCACGTCTCGCTGAACGTCGATGCCGGCGCTCGAAACTGGCTGGCCGAACATGGTTTCGATCCGCAGATGGGCGCGCGGCCGATGGCGCGCACGATCCAGGACAACGTCAAGCGTGTGCTCGCCGACGAACTTTTGTTCGGCAAGCTCGCCGATGGCGGCAAAGTATGGCTGGGAGTCAAGGACGGAAAGCTCGATGTGCGCATCGAGGCCGACGAGAAATTGCCGGCCGTGGTCGAATGACTTTTGACGAGAGTGCAAACGAAAACGGCGGCCCCAGGCCGCCGTTTTTCATTTCATTCGGTAGGTAATCCGACCCTTGGTCAGATCGTAGGGCGTCATCTCGACCTTGACCTTGTCGCCAGTCAGGATGCGGATGTAGTTCTTGCGCATGCGCCCGGAAATATGCGCGGTCACGACGTGGCCGTTTTCCAGCTGCACGCGAAACATGGTGTTGGGCAAGGTGTCGAGCACCGTGCCTTCCATTTCGATTTGGTCGTCTTTGGCCATTGGCTCTCTTGCTTCGGGGCGGACATCACCTGCGGCGCGGCATTCTACACGAACGCAGCCCGTCAATCCGGAAATCGGCCCGATCAGCGCGCAAGGTCTCTCGCTGCCAGCATAGACCAACGCGCATTCCAGGGACCGGGCGGGAAGGATTGTTCACAGGCGTGGGCGACGTGGGCGACGAAGGCGGAGCGCGGCATAGTGGATGCGCCCAGCGTGGTCAGGTGTGTGGATTCCACCTGTGCGTCGAGCAGGGCAAACCCCCATTCGTGCAGGACGCGACACAGCGCAATCAGCGCGACTTTCGATCCGTTCGTCTGCGTGCTGAACATGGATTCGCCGAAAAACATGCGGCCGATGGCTACGCCGTATAGCCCGCCGACCATGCGTTCATCGTGGTAGACCTCGATTGAATGCGCGTGTCCGAGTTCGTGCAAGACGCAGTAGGCCTCGAACATTTCGGCCGTGATCCACGTTGTCGGCTGACGCGGGCGTGGCGCTGCGCAGGCACGCATGACGGCAGGAAAATCCGTGTCTGCACGAATCGACCAATCGCAATGGCGCAGCCAGCGTTGCAAACGCGCAGGGACATGGACGCGATCCGTTGCAAACACGGTACGCGGATCCGGCGACCACCACAGGATCGGTTCACCGCGCGAATACCAGGGAAAAATCCCGTGGCGATACGCGTCGAGCAGACGCTGCGGCGACAGGTCGCCGCCGGCGGCGAGCAGGCCATTCGCATGCGCGGCGCCCACGGGTGGAAAGGGCTCGTGCATGCCAGCGTGAAGGATGGGAATGTGAACAGGAGTCATTGCAGGCGGTGCCCTCATCCGCCTCCGGCACCTTCCCCCGTAGCCAGGGGAAGGGAATAAGTGGCGTACGGCGAATGCGCGAGCAGTTCTTCGCGATAGGCGTGCAGCGCAGTTGCTTCGCGCGCGAGAGCATCGCCGATGGCCGTGCGGAATCGCCGATCGGCGATGTAGTGGAATGATCGTGTCATTGCCGGCAGGAATCCGCGCGCGAGCTTGTGCTCGCCCTGTGCGCCGGGTTCGAAGCGGCGCAATCCATGGCGAATGCAATAGTCGATGCCCTGGTAGTAGCAGGCTTCGAAATGCAGTCCGGCAACCTGTTCGCGGCAGCCCCAGTAACGTCCATACAGCGTATCGCGGCTGCGCAGCAACAGCGCCATCGCGATGATGTCGTCATCTTTGCGGTCGTCCATGACCATAGAAGAATAAACCTGCATCCTTGCCGGATTTTTCAATAAGCGCTTGCACAACACAACGACGACTTGCTTCGGCATCGCGTTGCCGAGATGGCGGAAAAAATCCAGCGTCAGCGCGGGATAATTTCCCTTTTCATCGAATGTCAAAACATACAGAGCGTGAATGCGCTGCCATGTCACGTCGTCGATTTCGTCGCCGTGCAGGATTTCGCAATGCACGCCTGCGCGTCGCACGTGTTCGCGTTCCTGACGGATGTTCTTGCGCTTCTTGGGCTTGAGCGCATCCAGGAAATCGTCGAAACCGCGCCAGCCCTGGTTGATCCAGTGGAATTGCCAGTCGAAGCGGGGCAGCCAGTCGTTGCGACTTGCGAATGCGCCGGCGTTGGCTAGCGTGCAGAAATTCGCATGTACGGACGAAAGCCCGAGGTGCTCGCACTCCGACTGCATCGCGTCGATCAGTTTGCCGTGCAGCGAGGGATCGCCGAGCAGGCGCGGCCCGCTCACGGGCGAGTAGGGCACCGCGCACAGCAGTTTGGGGTAGTAGTCGAGGCGGTTACGCGCGTACGCGTGAGCCCAGCTCCAGTCGAACACATATTCGCCGTGCGAGTTGGTTTTCAGATATAGCGGTGACGCAGCGACGAGTGCATCACCTTGATACAGTCCCAAATGATGCGGCGTCCAGCCGTGCGCCGGGTCGAGGCAGCCGTGTTCTTCGAGCCCAGAAAGAAAGACATGATCGAGGAAGGGATTATCGGCTGGCAGCAGGCTGCTCCATTGCGCCGCGACGATTTCGTCCAACCGCGAATGGAAGCGCGCGGTCAGATTCGGCACAGCCTTTTCAGCCTGCAAGTCCAAGCTTGTCGAGGTACTTCTCCGCATCCAGCGCCGCCATGCAGCCGAATCCGGCCGAGGTCACGGCCTGTCGATAGACCTGGTCCGCAACATCGCCGGCGGCGAATACGCCGGGCACGCTGGTCGCCGTGGCGCTGCCGTCCAGTCCGGTCTTGATCGTGATGTAGCCGTTCTTCATCGCGAGCTGGCCGTCGAACAACGCGGTGTTCGGTGTGTGACCGATGGCAACGAAAAGGCCGGTGATGGCGATGTCGCGCGGGCTGCCGTCCAGCATGGATTTGATGCGCACGCCGGTGACGCCGGTGGCATCGCCCAACACCTCGTCCACATGGTGATTCCAGACGATTTCAACTTTTCCACTTTGTTGCTTGGCGAAGAGCTTGTCCTGCAGGATCTTCTCGGCCTTGAACTTGTCGCGCCGATGTACCACAGTCACTTTTTTCGCGATATTGGCCAGATACAACGCTTCCTCGACCGCCGTGTTGCCGCCGCCGATGACGCACACGTCCTGCT
>OEIU01000262.1_pt1 | contig 52834 bp, 40 predicted proteins | sample 1539221 | NCBI WGS metagenome assembly OEIU01 (sample SAMN03792071, study PRJEB22550) | activated sludge metagenome | feature: wastewater treatment plant; material: activated sludge; isolation source: Wastewater treatment plant of a petroleum refinery complex | place: Argentina: Zarate | collected... | reverse complement strand
AAAGTCGGGGTGATAGGATTCTTCCGAAGGAATCCCAATGGGAGAACCTATGACCTCTTCTACAATAAAAATAATACGATTAAATCCAAAAGTCGGGGTGATAGGATTCGAACCTACGACCTCTTCGTCCCGAACGAAGCGCGCTAGCCGGGCTGCGCTACACCCCGAAAGAACAAACAAATAAAATTATAATAAAAAACTGCCTACCTTCCAGATCCATCAGAACGAGTCAGCCGGGCGGAGTTTATCCCGAGTTCTGACCGGGACTACACCTAAAAACTATTCATTTAAGAAAAACTCTGAGTATTCATTTCTAATAAATTCTTTATTCCTAAGTTTTTTGAGTTTCAATTCAAATCTATTAGCATCTGAATTATTGTCAAATCTCCTTAAAAAAATCAACTTCCAGGGTCCCTTTCCTCTTGTTGATTTATTTTGTCCTGAACTATGCTCTGATAATCTTCGGGTAATATCATAAGTATGGCCGATATACCATCTTTGACTAACAACTGATTCAATTATATATGTGTAATAATTTTCTACGACCTTCCCGACCCTATCGGGACGCGCTAGCCGGGCTGCGCTACACCCCGAAAGAACAAACAAATAAAATTATAATAAAAAACTGCCTACCTTCCAGATCCATCAGAACGCGCTGGCCGGGCGAAGTTTATCCCGATTTTTGATCGGGACTACACCCCGAAAAAATTCATAGTCCCTATACAAATATAAAAAATAATTTCTAATCAATGCTGGTTTAAACTTTACTTTAAAAATTATTACGCTTAAGTTTACTTCAAATAAAATTAACCTTTAACTCTATCCCGTGAGATGGAAAAGGATGAAACACAATAAATTAAAAATTAACATAAGGTAACCTCTGAGGATAATTATTCCGAAGAGGATTTTTTATATATGGATGTAAAATCTAAAATTATTGATGCTGAAGGATTTGATAGAATCCTAACTAGAATGGCTCACGAGATTCTTGAAAAAAATAAAGGTTCGCATAATCTTGTTTTGATGGGGATGAGAACAAGAGGCGAATTTTTAGCCAAAAGAATCGCCGACAAAATTAAACAGATTGATAATGTTGATCTTCCTTTCGGCGTACTTGATGTTACACTTTATCGGGATGATTTTAGAACAAGATTAAAACAACCAGAAGTATCAGTCTCAAATATCACTTTTGATATTAACGAAAAAGATATAATTCTTGTTGATGATGTTTTATTCACAGGCAGAACAGTCCGATCCGCCTTGAATGCAATTATGGACTTAGGAAGACCACGCTCAATCCAACTTTGCATACTTATTGATAGGGGGCATCGAGAGTTACCAATCCGTGCTGATTATGTTGGTAAAAATATTCCTACCTCTCAGAACGAAGAGATAAAAGTAAAGATGAAAGAACACGATGGCGAAGATGCCATCTATATTATTGAATCAGAAAAGAAGTAAAAAATTATGCCATTATCCAGCAGACATTTATTAGGGCTACAGGGTGTACCTAAAGAAGATATCCAATTAATATTAGATACCGCAACAACTTTTCGCGAAATCCTTGAACGGCCCATTAAAAAAGTTCCAACATTACAGGGGAAAACAGTAGTAAACCTTTTTTATGAAAGCTCCACAAGAACAAGAATCTCTTTTGAACTGGCAGAGAAAAGACTTTCGGCTGATTCAATAAATTTTGCAGTATCAGGTAGCAGTGTTAGTAAAGGAGAAACTTTAAAAGATACTGTTAAAAATATTGAAGCTATGAAAGTTGATATGATAGTTGTTAGGCATGCTGCTGCAGGTGTTCCCTTAATGCTTACAAAGATTTCAGACGCAAATATTATAAATGCAGGAGATGGAATTCACGAACATCCCACACAAGCTTTACTTGATATGTACTCAATTCGTGAAAAATTAGGAAAGATTGCAGGACTTAAAATTTGTATTGTAGGTGATGTTGCCCATAGCCGTGTTGCGCTCTCAAATATTTATGGACTCAAATCAATGGGTGCAAAAGTTTCTGTTTGTGGTCCCTCTACAATGATTCCAAAATTTCTTGATGAACTTGGCATTGATGTGATTTATGATATTGATGAAGCTATACAGGAAAATGATGTATTAAATGTATTACGAATCCAGCTTGAACGTAAAGCAAGAGAATATTTCCCATCAATCAGAGAGTATGCAAGATATTTTGGGATTGATAAACAAAGATTAGAGAAAAATGGAAAAGATATTTTAATACTTCATCCCGGTCCTATAAATAGAGGTGTTGAGCTTTCCTCTGATGTTGCGGATGGAAATTCCCAAATAATTTTACAACAAGTAACAAATGGAGTTGCAATAAGAATGGCAGTCCTTTATTTACTTGGAACATTAAACTAAAGAGTTAAAAATGAAATTGTTATTAAAAAATGCAAACCTCCTTAATCCACAGCAAAAATTAAATCTTAATGCTGCAAGCATTTTGATTGAGGATGGAATTATAAAACAAATTGGTAAAGTTGATGAAACTGAATTAAAAAATTGTAAAGTGATTGAACTTGATGGTAAATATATTGTCCCTGGTTTTTTTGATATGCACGTTCACCTCCGTGAACCAGGCAGGGAAGATGAGGAGACTGTAGTTACTGGATGCAACAGTGCTGCTAATGGTGGATTTACAGGAATTGCCTGTATGCCAAATACTGATCCTGCCATTGATTCAGCAGAAGTTGTTTCATTGATCAAGAAAGAATCGGTAAATCATCTTGTGGATGTTTATCCAATTGGTGCTGCCACAGTTGGAAGAAAAGGAGAAATTCTTTCACCAATGGCTGAATTAAGAGAAGCAGGAGTTGTTGGATTTTCTGATGATGGAGTTGCTATTAAAACCTCATCACTTTTGAAAAGAGCACTTGAATATGCAAAGATGTTTAATTTACCAATCATTGAGCATTGTGAGGATGAATCATTAGCAGGTGGTTCGATGAATGAAAGTGTTAATTCTACTTTATTAGGGCTTACTCCCATTCCGTCAGTTGCAGAGGATCTGATTGTAATGCGTGATATTTTACTTGCAGAATACACAGATTCCAAAGTGCACATTGCTCATATAAGCACAAAAAAATCCGTTGAGATGGTTCGCGAAGCTAAGAAAAAAGGTATAAAAGTTACTGCCGAAGTTACACCGCATCATTTTAGTTTGACGGATGATGCTGTAAAATCCTATGATCCAAATACAAAGATGAATCCCCCATTAAGAACTAAACAGGATGTTGATGCTTTACTTGAAGGATTAAAAGATGGAACAATTGATTGTATTGCTTCTGATCATGCCCCTCATTCGATTGAAGAAAAGGAAATGGAATTTGAGTATGCGCCAAATGGAATTATTGGTTTGGAAACTCAAATCGGCTTAGCAATAACTGAATTATATCATAAAAAAGTTCTTTCTTTAGAATCACTAATAGAAAAATTATCCATAAATCCGCGAAGAATATTAAATCTGCATATTCCTAAAATTGAAGTTGGTGAAATTGCCAATTTTACAATTCTGGATACAGACGCAGTTTGGACCGTTGACAAAAAGAAATTTTTTAGCAAATCAATAAATACTCCTTTTGACAAGAAGCTTTTAACAGGAAAACCCGTTGGTGTGATTAACAAGAGCAAAATGTTTTTTGAGGGAACATTTACAGATATTTAAATTATATTGTCCTTCAAATTTTTCCTGATTGTTCAATTATTTATACAGCTAACAATTCATTTCATCTATATTTAAGTAAAATTCAATGAATATTATGGCATCCATTTTGGCTAAAACTTTTGGTAAATCTAACGAGGAACATAAAATGAAAAACATAATATTAACCATAGCACTTTTCAGTTTAGCATTTATACTAAATTCTTGCGGTGTAAATGATTCCTATGATTATACGCCACCGCAAGCTCCAACAGGTGTGCAGGTACTAAATGGAGATAACCGTGTCGATATTTACTGGAATCCGAACAGAGAATCTGATGTAGCCGGATACAATGTATATTATAACTACACTTACCAGGGGAAATACACTTTACTTGGTTCTACAAAAAACACCCATTTTGTTGATGACGGTGCAGTTAATGGAACTAAGTATTATTACGGAGTTGCTGCTTACGATTATAATGGAAATGAAAGTGAATTAAGTTATGATGTAGTTTATTCTACACCAAGACCGGAAGGATTTAATCAGGCAATTTTTGATTACATAAACTTCCCAAATTCAAGCGGATATTCATTCTTTGATTATAAGGTTGTTCCTTATGATGATCAATATGCGGATTTTTTCTTTGAGAATTACCAGGGCACTTTTTATCTGGATGTTTGGAATGATTCAGATATTCAGGATATGGGACCGACAAATGATATTTATGATATAGCTTATGCGCCTACTTCAGGATGGTCTTCAACAAAAGATGTAATTGCTAAAGCGGGACACACTTATGTTATCTGGACTTTTGATAATCATTACGCAAAAATTAGAGTTAAAAATATTACAGCAGATAGAATAGTTTTTGATTGGGCTTTCCAACTTGTTCAGGGAGAAACTCAGCTTAAACCATCTTTGAAGGACAGATCATCAAGGGTTTTTGATAAAGAAAGATTAGTTAGATAATTCTGTTTTTATTAATTTTGTCGTGAACTTGTATCGATTGTATTTATAAATACAGTTCACGACAAATTTTTATTTATAATGAAAAAAATAACCTACATATTTATAATAATTTTATTCTCAACAATTACCTTTTCGCAGCAATTCAACGATAAAGCTTCATTAAGATCTGATAAAAACACGCAGGTTGATTTGCAAACTTTTAATGATATTGAATCAAGTATTAAAGAAGGTAATGTTGCGGGTATCTCAAAATATTTTGGGCAGCAAACATATTTTAGTTTATCGAACGGAATAAATGGATATTATAGTTCAAATCAGGCATTTTATGTATTAGAAGATTTTTTTAAGCTTTATAAAGTAACCTCATTCAAGTTTGATCATATAAAAAATGATAAAAACAGTTCCTATGCTACCGGAAGATATAGTTATGATAATAGAGGTAAAAGAAGTGTCGCGCAGGTTTATATTTCACTTAAAAAAATTGGTAACAATTGGAATATCACTCAACTTACAATTAATTAATGTTCAAGAATTTTGCTAAAAAGTTTAAAGGCGATAGAAAATATTTCTCTATCGTCTTTTTTATTTTAATTATTATCGGTGTATCTGGAATAATTACAGAAAAATTTATTAATGATACACAAAGTAATTGGGATAATATTTTAACAAAAAAAATATTTTCTTTTGAACAATCAGTAAAAAAAGATTTTAATAATAAACAGGATAATTTATTATTAACACTAAATAACATAAGAAGAGAACTCCGGAAAACACTTCAGCCAGAAAATGAATCTTATAAAGAATTAGTTAAACTCTTAAACCATGAAAAATATGATGACTTTTCCGTTGAGATATTCGCACCAAACGGAAAACTAATTGCTTGGAATCAAAATTTAGCTGTAAAGCCAAATGAACTATTTCCACTAAATTTTCCACTGGGTGATTCATATTTTCTTTCAACATCTTTACTAACATATTTATCGATAGCTGACACTGTTCATATTCAAAGTGATATTTTCTATATCGCTTTATCTAAGCCGATTGAAAAAAAATATGATTTAGCAAATCAATACAATCAATCCGTAAGTTTTATTAATGAAATTTCCACAAAGTTTCAGAATGATTTTGATATAGATTACTCTCCTTATGCCGAAAAATCTAAAGATGGTAGAAAGTACTCCTTTGAACTGACTAATAATCAGAATAAAAAAATTGGAGTTGTTACTTTCACTAAACCTTCATTAAGCACTGCTATTAATGATATAAAAGATCAATCATCAAAAATACAATCGATGCTGGTGCTTTTTGCAATTCTTTTTGTAGGAATAGGATTGAAAAGTGATTTTAGAAAACTGGAATCAAAAAGTTTTAAATTTATTTTACTGCTTATCTATCTCTCTTTATTACGAATAGTTTTATTTTTAATCGGCTTACCATCACGATTTGTTAGCGGCCCACTTACCGATCCATCATATTTTTCATCTGCTTTCGGATGGGGAATTGTTAAATCACCACTTGAATTTTTAACTACAAACATCTTAATAACCATTCTGGGGATTCAATTTTTCAGATATTCAAAGCAGCATTTTTTTGATGCAAGAACCAGAAGAAGCAGACTTTTTGGAGTCATTCTATCCTTTTCATTTATGATATTTATTTTTCTTCTAATCAGAGGTATTAGTGCCGCAATTAGAAGTGTGATATTTGACTCAGCTATTCGTTACTTCAAAGAGCCAAATATATTACCTGATTTGCCATCACTTGTAATGAATCTAAATATCCTGCTTATTGGTTTTGCTGTTGTATTGATGATTGTCGGGTTAATTAATCTTATTCAAATTTATCTTTTAAATCAGCCGGAAGAAAAAAGTAAAATAAAATTAATCTTAATTTTAATAACTATTACAGTTGTTGTTTTTCTTTCATTCTTTATAAGTAAAGATCCTTTAATAACACCATTTATACTTTTAGTGTTTTTATTTTTGGTTTACTTGCTTTACTATCAAACAGTAATAAAAAACAGAAACTCGGTTTATAATTATTTATTTGCCCTTTTAATCGGTTCAACTATTTCAATATCATTACTAAATTACTTCAATACTAAACTTGAAAGAGAATCTTTAAAGACCACCGCCATAGAAATTAACAGAACAGATGAGAATTTCTTGAGCTTTATGCTTGAAGAAACACTGCGAAACGCTACGAATCACAGGGACTATTTAGAAAGTCTGGGAAACAAATACGAAAATTTTGATGCACTTGCTTTTAGTATCTGGAGCAAAAGCTCGATGCAGAGAGAAGCACTTAATTCAGGTGTGCAATTTTTTGATAGATACCAAAATTTATTAGGTGGATATCAGGTTGGATTAAATCCTGGTAAAGAAATATTCAAAGCTGTTAAAGATTATAATGATGAGCCGATAATTAAGGAGTTATCATTTAAAGATGATAATACGAAAAAATATTTTGAAGGAATTTTAAGGTTAAAGGAAAGAGGAATTACAAAGGGCTATATAACTGCTTTTGTAAGCTTTGATATTGAATCAATTGGGGCAAATAGCATCCCGGATTTTGTAAAATCTAATCTTTCAATTTTTAATAGAGTAATTGATGTAAAGCAATTAAAAATATTTCAATTTACAAATAATAAACTAACACAAGTATACGGTGATGTTTATCCATCGCGCGATCAAATCAAACAAATACTCCAAACTGATTTAGACTCAAGTTATAATGATGCCTGGCTTAAGTTGAAATTTGAAGGCGAGAGTTATGAAACATATCTTTTACGGGAATCAACTGGTGATGATGAAGTTATTACTGCAGTATCCGTTGCGGAGCGTGCGTTTTCCTGGGATCTTTTTAACTTCTTTAAAATATTTATTGTTCATTCGCTGTTTATAATAATTACATTCTTTATAATTATAATCAGTCGTTTAGGAAAATTAAGTTTTACTTTTAAGAGCAAACTTCTTTTTGCTTTTCTTTTCATATCTATAATCCCTGTGATAATTCTGGCTCTATATAATTCGCAAATTGTTAATGAACGGGGCAGGGAAGGAATATTTAATGAACTAAGTCAAAGATCAGATTACATTGAAAAGCAAATACAATCGCAGTTGCAAAAAAATAAAAACAGAGATTTAATTTATACTTTTCAAAATGCCTCGCAGGATTTAGGAATTTCTTTTGCTGTTTATGATGGGACTGATCAAATTTATAACTCGCAGGAGCTATACGATAGGATTGGATTTTTTAATACTAAACTAAACGCAAAGATATATTATTACTTGAATTACCTGCGCTATAAAGAATATATTATTTCAGAAAAAGTTAATAACTATAAGTACGATAATTATTATAGATATATAAATTTAGGTGGAAAGGATTATATTTTATCAGTCAATGATGCGTTCAACAAAATAAGAATTTCCTCTTCCACAACTGAAGTTAATGTTGTTATATTCGGAATATATTCTTTTGCTGTAATTATAATTATTATCATAAGTACATTTTTTGCTAATCAAATATCACAACCCATCCAACGATTGACCAAAGCCACTGAAGCTGTTGGCAAGGGTGATCTTAATATTAAGATTGATCATAACGAGAGAGGCGAATTAAAAGAATTACTGGATGGGTTTAATTTGATGACTTCTGCACTTAAACAAAATCAAATTGAACTAGCAGAAATGGAAAGAGAAACTGCCTGGAAAGAAATGGCTAAACAAGTTGCACACGAAATTAAGAACCCTTTAACACCTATGAAACTGGCTTTGCAGCAATTAATAATTTCTTATAAAGATAAGAGTCATGATTTTGATAAACTGTTTGAAAAAGTATCCCAGACAGTTTTGAATCAAATAGATAACTTAAATCAAATAGCATCAGAATTTTCCAGATTTGCTAAAATGCCAAGTTTAAAATTAGAAGTTGTTGATTTAGCTGCTTCGTTACAAGATACGGTAAATATGTTCATACACGAAAAGACTTCTATTAAAATAAATACTGAAATTACTAAAGCTGAAATTGAAGCTGATGTTAGCCAGTTGAGGCGAATGTTTATAAATCTTATCCGGAATTCAATGCAGGCAGGTGCAAGTGAAATATTAATTTATTTAACTCTTGTAGGAAATGAGTATCAGATATTATTTAAAGATAATGGAACCGGTATTTCCGAGACTGATAAGGACAAAATATTTGATGAAAATTTTACGACAAAGAAACAAGGTATGGGCTTAGGGTTAAGTTTAGCAAAAAGATTTTTATTAAGTATTCATGGCGATATTTTACTTGATTCAACTTCTGATAAGGGAACCACATTTAAAATTATTATTCCTGTTTATCAAAAAAATAATGATAATCAGAAATGAGTGAACTTACACCACATCAACAGAAAGCATTAACTACCGAAGGACATTTAGCTCTAACCGCCAACGCCGGTTCAGGAAAAACATTTGTACTTGCCAGAAAATATTTATCTGTACTGCTAAAAGAAAATATTGATGTAACAAATGTTGCCGCAATAACTTTTACAGAAAAAGCAGCAAGTGAACTGTACTATAAAATTTCATTGCTTATTGATGAAAGAATTAATTCATCAATCATACTTAATGAAAAGAAAAAGCTTGAAAAAATAAGACGACAACTTGTTTCAGCTAATATTTCTACGATACACTCATTCTGTATTGATATTCTGAAACAATATCCTGTAGAAGCTCAACTGGATGCACGCTTTATTCCTATTGATGAAAACTTATCAAATGAGTTAATAGAAATTTCTGTTGAAGAGATGATCCGATCAGCTTTTGATAATGAATTAGTAAGAGAAGATTTGAAATATCTAATCAGAATATTTTCTTCCAAATCCAAATTAGAATCTGAGATTGTTGAATTAATAAAAAACCGTAAAAATGTTTTAGCGGTAATTGAAAATATCTATTCAAAAGATGAAGATAAGATTCAGCAGTATTTCTCAAATATGTTCAGTGAATATTTTTTACTTATTTGGGAACGAAACAAAGAAGCATTACTTAAAAGCTTGGAATCAATAAATACTACTGTTTTAGAAACTGAGCACCATAATCAATTTGCGTTAGATGTTAAAAATTATTTAACTAAACTTAAAACAGAAAAAGAAATTCCGGACATACTTTCACTTCTGAATAAAATCAAACCACTTGCGTTTACTGATAAAATTAAGATTAGAAAAAAAGGATACTTAAAAAGTGATTTGAGTGAATCGCTTTCAGATGATATAGCTATTGCTGAAAATCAGATGTCTGAACTTATTAAATTTGAAATTACCGATGATCAGAAAATGATTGAAAAGGAACTTGCAAAGTTCGGATTGGTTGTTCTAAAATTTTTTGATCAGGCGTTGATGATTTATGAATCTAAAAAGAAAGCTGAGGGATTTATAGATTTTGAAGATATTTTACTTCATACAAAAATCCTTTTACAGAATGATGATGTTCAAAAATCATTATCAGAAAAATATAAATTCATTATGGTGGATGAGTTTCAGGACACAAATGAAATTCAATATCAAATATTTCTTCCCATTCTTGATTATCTAAAAAATGGTAAGCTGTTTATTGTCGGCGATGAAAAGCAAAGCATTTATAAATTCCGTGATGCCGAAATACAAATCTTTAATCTTACCAGGGATAACATAAAAGCAGAAGCTGGCGATAATAGTCTGCTGAGTTTGCCGGATAGTTTTAGGATGACTCCTGCTATTTGCGCATTTACAAATTATATTTTTAGAAAATTATTCACTACTTCGGATGAACTTTATGGAGAAGTACCTAATACGGATTTAGTTTGTGCACGGAATGATAATTTAAAAGGTAAAATTGAGTTCCTTTTTTCAAAAGTCAGTAAGGGAAAAGATGTCAAGGAAGAATCTGAAATTGTTTCGCAAAAAATATTAGAAATTATAAAAGAAAATAGATATCACTACAAAGATATTTGCATACTTGTTCGTAAACGGAAAAATTTTGATGAGCTGGAAAAATCATTTTTAAATTACAATATTCCTTATACTATTGTTGGAGGAAGAGGATTTTATCAGCGGCAAACAATTAGTGATGTTTACAATTATCTCTCATTTCTTGCCGATGAAAATAATAGCTCAGCGCTCGTCGGTGTTTTAAGATCGCCATTCTTTTCAGTATCGGATACAAAATTATTTGAAATATCATTGCAAAAAGGAAATAGCTTTTGGAGAAAACTGAAAGCATATGCAAGGGAAAAGAATGAATTTCAAAATTACGTTTCCATTCTTCAGGAAAATATAAAAATATGCAGCTCAGTTGATCTACCGCAGCTTATCAGAAAATTAATTACTGATAAAAATTTTCTTTCAGTTGTATCATCACGAATTGATGGAACACAGGAATTAGCAAATCTTGAAAAGTTGATTTCTATTTCGAGAAATTTTAACTCAAAAGGTTTTAGAAATTTATACGACTTTATTATTTACCTGAAAGAATCAATTACTGGTTTGGAAGATGAAGCTCAGGCAGCGTTTACAGAAGATAAAGATGCAGTGCAAATGATGACAATCCATCAGGCCAAGGGCTTGGAGTTTCCGATAGTTTTTATTTATAAATCTGCTGAAGCAAGTTTATCCGGATCTCTAAAAGCAGGTAGGATACAAGTTGATAAAAAATTTGGATTGCTTGCCAAACTTCCTTTAAATGAAAATTATTTTGATGAATATTCTTCGGCTCCAGTTAATTCTGTGTTTAATTATTTAGAAGCAAAAAAAAATATGGCTGAGTTAAAACGTTTGTTATATGTAGCTATAACAAGAGCCAAAGATGAGCTTTATATAAGTGCATCTGTTGATGAGGAAAAATCGTTTAATAGAAATTCATTCATTTCGCTTCTAAGTATAGGACTAAATAATCTATTTTTAAGTGACAATATTTTTATTCAAGATAAATTAAATTATCTGATAAAAAATAATGGTGAGTATCAAACTAAAACTGAATTATTGGAATTAGCTATTCGAGTAAGAACAAATATCGAAGTTGAACTACCAGAGAGAAGCGAGATAAATCATTTTACAAAGAAATTTAATTTTGAATTGGAAAAATTAGAATCACGGGAGAAAGGCGAAATTATTTCTGCATCAAAAGTTTCAATTTATAATCAATGTCCTTTAAAATATATTCTGACATACGAATATGGTTTTGCCAAACTAAACTCAGAGGCAGCTAGTTACAAAAAAAATTTAAATAATTACAATAAATTAAATTTGCCGGAAATAGATACAGAAGCTGATGATAATATTGATCTTTCAAGTGAACAGGAGACACAAATAAAATTTAATCCTGCGGATTACGGGAAATTATTCCATAAAATACTTGAGCAAGAAATTTCATCCGAAAATCTTGAAATGCTTCTAAATCAGATAACTGGTACTGATAGCGTTAAATCAAACAAATTTAATCTGGATAAAGAAAAGTTTAAAAAAGATCTTACCGATTATTATGTTTCCAAAACTTATCAGCAAATTAAATCTTATAAAAATTTTAAGAATGAATTTGAAATTTATGTGAAAGATGATGATTACTTTCTTCACGGGATAATTGATAAAATTATTTTTGATGGTAAAAAAATAATAATATTTGATTACAAAACTGATGATCTTGAACTAAAGGAAGTTAAAAAACATGCAGAATATTATTTAATGCAATTGAAATTTTATTTATATATTGCAAGTAAACTATTTGAAGGGTTTGATACTTTTGAGGGCAATCTGGTTTTTATCAAACATCCTGATAATCCGGTAAGTGTTTTGTATGATAAAAATGGAATAAAAAATTTACGAAGTGAAGTAAAAACAATTATAAACTCTCTTAGGAATAAAGAAATATCAAAGAATTATGCGCACTGCAAATTGTGTGCGTTTTCTGATTTTACAAATAAATGTATTGTTAAAGAAGGGGTTATATAAACGGTACGATTATGAAAAAACAAACAACTTTAATTAGAGACATAAATGAAATTGAGAAGCTGATAAAAGATGCTTCAACAGGTGTAATCTGCATTCATCTTTCAAACGATAAGTTGATGCAGTTCGCTTGTAATTTTGTTTATCTTGATAAAAATATCTACACATATTTAGATAACACAGACGATAATTATGAATACGTTAAATACGGTTCCGCCGGCAGTCTTACGGTTTTTAATAATGAAAAAGTTAATTCAAAAACAATAGATATTACTTATAAGCTTTCATATATAACTATTAATGGTGAAATTAAAGAAGTTGATGATACTAAACTGATTGACCAGATTACAGAGCTTTACAGATTAAAATATTCGCCATCAATAAAAGCTGAAAATTATAAAGTAAGTGAAAATTTTAAGCCGGTAATTCTTGATACTAAAGAAATTAAATCGGTTGTTGAAGAGGGGATTTAATATTTTCGTATTCGATTCAATTTAAAATTTATACCAGGGAGTTTTACATTGTTAAATTATGTTTGGCTTTCTCTGCTGTTCCTTGGATTAGCATCAGCACTTTATATTGATGTTTCCGATCTTACCAAAAACACCTACAAAAATGATATCCCATTAAACATTGTTCTTCAAAAAGACGGGACGTCATCAAAAAATAGTTTTAATTTTAATATTAAAATTTCCTCTGCTGATTACAATCAGTTTTTTGGGGCAAAGGATACTTCAGATATTTTTCTTAAAAGTGTAGGATCTTTTACAAAAGATAAAAAATCCGTTCAATTATATATTACCACAAACGAAGCAACACCAAAGTTTTTACAAACAATGGCTAAAGCTTCCGGCAAGGCAGATGATATACTTGCGCATGCGGTAATTATATCACAAAAAGATTCCGTTACCTATCTTGCTAAAATCTATTTTGAAAAAATAAGTTTTCTTGCGATGAAGCGCGTAACAAACGATTCAATCAATATTGCAGGTACGGCAGTTCAAATTGCATTGGGACTAATTGGAATTATGGCAATGTGGCTTGGTGTGATGAAAGTTGCCGAACAAGCGGGACTTATTAAAATTATTGCAAACTGGCTTACTCCAATTACAAAAAGATTATTCCCGGAAGTTCCGCCGGATCATCCGGCTGTTGGTGCAATGGTAATGAACATATCAGCGAATATGCTTGGACTTGGAAACGCTGCAACTCCATTTGGATTAAAAGCGATGGAAGAATTGGATACGTTAAATCCAAATAAAGGTACAGCAACAAACTCGATGGTTACATTTTTAGCAATTAACACTGCGGGAATGACGATCATTCCTGCAACTGCAATTGCAGTGCGCGCCGCCGCCGGCAGTGCTGATCCAACTATTATAATTGCTACTTCATTATTTGGTTCTACCTGTGCTACAATAACGGGAATTACAGTTGCAAAACTTTTTGAGAAATTCCCGATTGAAAAAAATGGATTTGGAAGTTGGTTTAAAAGTAATCTTAAATTTTTAATTACGGTTGTTTCCTTAATCTCTATTTTGATATTAACCTTTGCGACCGGATTTTCATCCGTTATTGCTTCAGCATTTAATTTTCTTCCCCCAACTTTCTTTAAAGATTTGATTCAAATTATTTCAACAATTGCTATCCCGTTTTTCATTTTTGTTTTCATTGGATACGGAGCGATTAAAAAAGTAAAAGTTTATGAGCAGTTTGTTGAAGGCGCTAAAGAAGGTTTTAACATTGCAGTAAGAATTATTCCATATTTAGTTGCTATGCTTGTGGCAATTGCAATATTCAGAGCCGGCGGTGCTATGGATAATTGGTTAATTCCTGTATTACGAATTGTTACCGACCCGATTGGAATGCCCGCAGAAGCTCTTCCTATGGCGCTGATGCGACCATTATCAGGAAGCGGTTCACTTGGAGTGATGGCTGATATAATTGCTGTCCACGGACCGGATTCTTTTATCGGCATTCTAGTCTCAACATTTTTTGGAAGCTCTGAAACTACTTTTTATGTACTTGCAGTTTACTTTGGAGCTGTAAATATTAAAAACACCCGCCACGCATTAGCCGCAGGTTTGTTAGCAGATATTGCAGGTGTGCTTGGTGCGCTGTTTATTGTTAAGCTTTTGTTTGGATGAGAATAAAATTTGATCAAAAGGAATATAGATCTATGTGATCACAAATTGTGACTTATTAAGTCACCTTACGCAAATCTGTGAAACCTTCGAGGTTTGGCCAATAATGTTGTTAAAATAATAGAAAAATTCTTAATTATTTCAGAAAACCTCGAAGGTTTTTATCAAATGTGCGTAACATAAGTTGTTAATATTATATGGCAAAGTCTAATTACTCAGCAGTCACAAACCATTTCGTGACTGTGTTTTAGTTTTTCAGTTGAGAGAGTTAATATTAAAATTACACTATTCTTAAATAGGCAATACGCAGACTGAAGTCTGCGTTACGAAATAAAATTTTATGAAAGTATTTATTACCCGAGCAATTCCTGAAGCAGGGATCCAATTATTAAAGAAAAAAGGATTTGAAGTTTCTGTTTATAAAAAAGATAATCCAATTCCACGTAAAGAATTAATTAAACACATTAAAGATTGCAATGCTTTAATTTCATTATTGTCTGATAAGATTGATAAAGAAGTTATCGATAGTACGCAGAGGTGCAGGATCATTGCAAATTATGCTGTAGGATTTAATAACATTGATGTTGCTTATGCCAAAAGTAAAGGTATTATCGTTACAAATACTCCTGATGTATTAACGGATTCTACTGCCGATTTAACTATGGCATTAGTTCTTGCTTGTGCAAGAAGAATTCCTGAAGCAGAAAAATTTGTTCATGATAAAAAGTTTGTTGGATGGAAGCCAAAATTATTTTTAGGTGTTGAATTACGCGATAAATATTTTGGTATTCTTGGTGCGGGTAGAATCGGCAGCGCAGTAGCAGAACGCGCCTACTCTTTTGGCTGTAAAATTATTTACTACTCCAATTCTAATAACAAATATCTTGATGATAAGTTTAATGCCAGGAAACTATCACTCAATTCTGTGCTTAAAAAATCTGATATTCTCTCTATCCATCTTCCACTAAATAGTAAAACAAATAATTTGTTGAATGAATCTAATCTACATCTCTTAAAAAAATCTTCAATCTTTATTAATACTGCTCGAGGCGAAATTGTTGATGAGAATATTTTGATAAAGATGCTTAAAGAAAATAAATTATTTGCAGCCGGTTTCGATGTTTACGATAATGAACCTAACTTAAAAAAAGAATTTTTTAATCTTAAAAATGTTATTCTACTCCCTCATATTGGCAGCGGCACAATCGAAGCAAGAAATAAAATGTCTTTACTTGTGGCAAAAAATGTAATTGCCGTTCTTTCTGGCAAAAATGCAATTACTCCTGTTTGATTTCATCACGATTTTTATTGATAATCTAAACCTCGTTTGGTAGTTTTAAAAACAAAAAAAAGAGAAATTTAAATGAGATTCAGCATACCTAAGGAAACTCTTTACGAAGAAAAGAGAGTTGCATTAGCACCTGCGGGAGTTGATGCATTAGTAAGAGCCGGTCATACAGTTTATATTCAAAGCGGGGCGGGCGAAGGTAGTCATTTTAGTGATGAAGAATATCGGAAAACAGGTGCACAGATTGTCTACTCTGCAGAAGAAGCATTTGCACGGGCAGAGGTTATTGTAAAAGTTGCGCCCCTTTCTGATTCAGAATCTGAAATGCTTCAGGATAATCAGACACTTTTTTCTTTTTTGCATCTTGCAGTTGGTAAGAAAAAAATAATGGATCAACTGTTGAAGAAAAAAATTACTGCGATAGGATATGAGTTAATTGAGGACGAAGAACGCCTTCCGGTTTTGCATTCGATGAGTGAAATTGCTGGGCAGTTAGCAATACAGGTTGCGGAACGACAGCTAGAAAGTTTTAGTAAGGGTGGAAGAGGAATTTTACTTGGCGGTATTACCGGCGTTGCTCCTGCAGCCGTTGTTATTCTTGGTGCCGGAGTGGTTGGTATGACTGCTGCACGTGCAGCTTTAGGACGCGGAGCACAGGTTATCATAATAGATAAAGATTTAACCCGGCTCAGACAGGTTGATCAAAGTTTTAAGAAAAGAGTTACAACTGTAATGGCTAATCCATACACAATTACCCGGGGCGTAAAATTTGCTGATGTTCTTATTGGTGCTGTATTAATTAAAGGTGAAAAAGCTCCGAATCTTGTTACTGAAGATATGGTTAAAGAAATGAAAAAGGGTGCAGTAATTGTTGATGTTTCAATTGATCAAGGTGGATGCATTGAAACCAGCAGGATTACAACATTATCAGATCCTGTATATATGCTTCATGATGTTATACATTATTGTGTGCCCAATATGCCTGCTATAGTTTCCCGCACTGCCAGCTATGGATTGAACAATGCCTCATTGGGTTATATTCAGGAGATAGCAGAACATGGATTGTCTAACGCATTACTTGGTGATTTTGGATTGCAGAAAGGTGTTTGCACCTACAACGGCTATTGTTGCAATGAATCAATAGCTAACACGTTTAATCTGGAGTATAGAAGACTCCACGTTTTTTCGACTAATTAAAAAATATTTTTGATATAAGATTTAAATAATGAGCAAAGAAATGACGGCTACAGAAGAAGTAACATTTAAAAGTAATATACCAACTAATCTGTTAAAGATTTATAACAGTAAATTAACCACTGCTGATGAAGCAGTTAAAAGCATCAAATCCGGTTATAACATTGTTATACAACCGGGATGTGCCTGCCCAAATGAGCTTGTTAGAGCTTTGGTTGATAGAAAAGATGAGCTAAAGGATGTTACGCTTTATCACATCCTGATAGTTGGATCAATTCCTTATATAAATCCGGGAATGGAAAAGCACTTTAAACATAAAGCTTTCTTCATTGGCGCAAACACTCGACAAGCTGTAAATGAAGGTAGAGCAGAATTTATTCCAATTTTTCTTTCGGAAGTTCCTTTGTTATTTAAGTTAGGCAGGATTAAATCCGATGTTGCATTGTTAAATGTTTCGCCACCAGATGAGCATGGATTTTGCAGTTATGGAGTTGATGTAGGAACAATCAAAACACCCGCAGAAAAATCTAAAATCATAATTGCTCAGGTTAACAAAAATATGCCGCGTGCATTGGGTGATAGTTTTATCCATATAAATAAAATTAACTACATTGTTGAGTATGACGAACCTATCAAAGAATTACCGCAGGTTGATCCGGATACAGCTCCGGAAGTGCTTGCAGTTTTTGATAAGATAGGGAAGAATGTCGCAGATTTAATTGAAGATGGTTCAACATTACAAATGGGTATTGGTGCAATCCCTGATTCGGTGATGAAATATTTGCATGATAAAAAAGATCTTGGAATTCATACTGAAATGTTTTCTGATGGAATTATAGATCTTGTTGAAGAAGGAATTATTAATGGAGAAAAGAAGACTCTGCATCCCGGAAAAATAATTGCAGGATTTGTGCTTGGAACACAAAGGGTTTATGATTTTATTGATAACAATCCAGTAATAGAATTTCATCCACAGGAATATGTGAATGATCCATTTATTATTTCAAAAAATAATAAGATGGTGGCAATAAATTCTGCTATTGAAGTCGATCTTACAGGACAGGTTTGTTCAGATTCCATAGGAACAAAATTTTATTCAGGTATAGGCGGACAGGTAGATTTCATTCGTGGTGCTGCGCACTCAGAAGGAGGTAAACCAATAATTGCTATTCCATCAACTACCAAAGATGATTCAATCTCCAGAATTGTTCCAACTTTAAAAACAGGAGCAGGAGTTGTAACTTCAAGAGGTGATGTTGATTATATCGTTACAGAATATGGTGCAGTAAATCTTTGGGGCAAAACAATTCAGGAGAGGGCAAAAGCTCTTATAAGTATTGCACATCCTAAGTTTAGAGATGAGCTTACCAAATATGCTAAAGAAGTTTTCAAAATTTAATTTATTATGATTGCTGTTATCGGTGATGTACATGGTTGTTTTTATACTTTTCAAAACCTGGTTGAAAGAATAAAACAAGAATATCCTGGCATTCCGATTTATTGTGTTGGTGATTTAGTGGATAGAGGCAACCATAGTTATGAAGTTTTAGAATATGCCATATCTGAAAAGATTATTTTTACCATTGGCAACCATGATTATATGTTTTATGCAAGCATACGTGAGCCGGCAAGTTTAATGGCAAAATCCTGGAAGTATAATGGAGCAGAAACAACTCTAGCTTCTTATAGCGGCGATAGAATTGGACGATTAGATGATCATTTAAATTTAATTATTTCCTCACCTTTATTTCTTAATATGGATGATTGTTTTATTTCACACGCTGGAATTTCTGTTAGGTTAAAAGATAAACTGCCTGAAGATTTTCTCGAGCATCCCATCGAATTAGAAAAAATTTTAAGAGAAGATTTATTTGAGCAGGATAGTATAATCTGGACGAGAAGCGAACTACTAAATATCGGTAAACTTCAGGTGGTTGGACATACGCATCGAAAAGAAGTTTACTATGATAAAAATTCTGATGCCCTTTATATTGATACCACTGCTTTCGGGAATAATAATTTAACCGCTGTTATAATTGATAACAATAAACTCCTGAATAAAATCAGTGAAAAAACTTTTCCAGATGATGTTAATATTAATTGGACTTATTATTTGTAAAAATTTTTAGTCTGGAATTATTAATTATTTTCACTAAAAATCTGTATCGAAAGTTTCTCCATTTTACTGCGCAGCGTTGTACGGGGGATTTTTAATAACTTTGCAGCACCACTTACATTATTTCCAGATTTTTGCAGCGCCCAGTTAATTATTTGCCTTTCTTTATCCGAAATATATTGATCAAATCCATCGTAGTTATCAAATAATTCTTCGGTTTCTTTTTGTTTTGATGTATTGCTCATTAAAGATTCCAGAATAGATATGTTAATTTTCTGATCAGCAGAAAGTGCAATCATTCTCTCTGTTATATTTTCAAGTTCTCTGATGTTTCCGGGCCAATCATAACTTTTTAACACAGAATAAATATCATCAGACAATAATGGAATCTTTTCTTCACTGCCATGTTTTTTTAAAAAGTGGACTATAAGTTCAGGGATATCTTCTTTTCTTTCTCTTAGTGGTGGAAGTATGATTGGAATAATATTTAATCTGTAAAATAAATCCTCACGAAATAATTTTTGATCAACACGTTCTTTAAGATTAACTTTTGTTGCACAAATGATTCTGATATCAACAGGAATATTTTCTGTACTCCCAACTCGTGATATTTCTTTTTCCTGAAGGACTCTCAAAAGTTTTACCTGCATATTAAGCGGCAGATCATCAATATCATCAATAAATAAAGTACCGCCGTTAGCTTTTTCAAAATATCCTGTATGTTTCTTTATTGCCCCGGTAAATGATCCTTTTTCATGTCCGAACAATTCGCTTTCAAGAAGTGTTTCAGGAATTATTGCGCAGTTGATTGCAATAAATTCTTTATCCTTACGATTAGAAAAACTGTGGATAGTTCTTGCACACAACTCTTTACCGGTTCCGCTTTCTCCTTGAATCAAAACGGTATAATCCGATGGAGCAACCATTTTAATCACATCCATAAAAGCTTTTACTTTATTTGATGATCCGATAATACTTTTTTTCTCAAACAGTGCTAATCTGTTTTTTAGTTTTTCATTTTCTGATAAGACAAAACGAAATTGATCAATATGATTTAGAATGCTTAATAATTGTTCAGGTGAAAATGGTTTAAGAAGATAATCATAAGCACCAAGCTTTAATGCTTCAATTGCAGTCTCAACAGTTGCATAAGCTGTAATTATAATTACTACTGTTTTGGGATTTATTTTTTTTGCACTTTTCAAAATTTCCATCCCATTAATACCGGGAAGTCTTAAATCCGTAATTATAACATCGTAATTAGTTTTACTTAATGAATTATGTGCTTCTGCTCCATCACTAAAACTAATGATATCATAATTTTCTTTTTTCAAGATGTCTGTTAATGTTTTCCTTGTGATTTTTTCATCTTCCACTAACATTATTTTCATTATTAGACCTCTCTTGGCAGGATTACTGTAAAAATTGTTTCTTTGTTTGGGATAGAGTTTACTGTTATTTGACCATTATGATTTTCAATTATTCCTAAAGTTACCCAAAGTCCTAATCCCGTTCCTTCTCCGGGATCTTTTGTTGTGTAAAATGGATCGAAAATCTTTTCTAAATCGTTTTGTTCTATTCCAGTTCCATCATCACTGATTGAAAAGAAAATATTTTTTTCATCTTTAATTCCGGTGGTAATAATGATTTGCCCATTTGTTTTTATTGTATCATAAGAATTTAGGAATAAGTTCATTATCACTTCCTGAATTAATTGATGATCACCATTAATAGTTGGCAGATCGTCTAAAAGTTCAAGGACTACTTTGGCTTGCTTTTGCTTTAGTTTGTAATCAAGCAAACGATGCACATTAAGTATCAATTCGTTTAATTCAAGTGAATCGGTAATATGTGGTTGCTGTCTTACAAAGCCCAGGAGTTTTTTAGTAACATTTTCTATATAGAAAATACCTTCGTTAATTAAATCAAGATATTCTTTAGTCTGCAAATTATTTTCCGGTTCCTTTGCAATAGCATAGATGCAACTTTTAATGCCATTTAAAGGATTATTTATTTCGTGTGCAACGCCAGAAGCCAATCTGCCTATTGATGCAAGTTTTTCAGACTGATATATTTGCTTTTGCGCAATGGCTAATTGGTCTTTAGATTTATTTAATCGCTTTAAGAGATCGTTAAATCGTTCGATTAAAAAACCTATCTCATCTTTGCTCTGTTTAAATTTAATTTCTTTACTTGAGTTAAAATCAATTTTATCAATTTGTTGGACCAGACTGTAAAGTGAAAATGTAATTCTGTCTATTAAAAAATAAAGAACAGATAACGTAGCGATAGAAATAAGTATTGTTAATGCGAAAAGAATAAAGAAAATGTTTTTCACTTCATTCCTAATTGGTTCAGCATCAAATCCGATTTTTGCAACACCCCATTTTTTTTGTCCAATTTCTAATGGAGCGAAGGCATCCAATATCCAACCATAATTGTTTGATTTATAGATTATATTTTTATATTGATTAGTTTTAAAGTTGTCAGAATTATAATCAAGTGAAATTGAATTAGAATTCAGTTTATCCTTTCTTGCAATTACATCAAAATTATTATCATAAATTTCAATGTATTTAATATTGCTAACTCTTTGCATAAAATTTTCAATGTATGTTTCAAGTAAATCATCCTTTAATAATTCACGCTGCTCAGCATAAATCATAGCATCAAGTGCGGGAACAATAAAAGCATTAGTAACTGATTGAGCATTAATAACCTCTTTTTCTATAAGTATTTTTCTCCATTGAAACATTATAGCCAGAGAAATAATCATCATAATAAGAAGGATTACAGATCCTGTAACAAAGAGAATTCTTGTTTTTAAGCTGTTTTGAAAAGGTATCATCTTAGTTATTTAATCCCGCATATTTTCTGATCAAATTATAATCGGCATCATTTGCCTCAACAAATCCAAATGTAAATTCCTTATCCCAGTTCTTTACTAATTCTTTATAATATGATTTAGATAAATCTATTTTTAGAAGAAGAGATTTAATAATATTTATTGCATCAGAATTATAATTTTTAGCAGCTACTATTGGTGAACCGGGAACCGGTTCAGAATATGCAATTACTTTTATTTTACGATCTTCATACTCCTTCATTACTCTATCTTTTACAACTCCTGCATCAAAAGATCCATTTAATACCTGAAAGATTACATTTTGATGATATGCAAAGTTTTTAATTTCTTTAATCTGTGATTCCTTAATGTTATTTTTTATTAATTCATATCTGATTAACCAATTACCTGAAAATGATTCTTTAGATGGGACGGCAATTTTCTTCCCAATTAGATCGTGCACAGAATTGATATTACTTTCTTTCTTGGCAAATAAAACTGATTTAAAGAAGGGTTTAAAGTCTTCATTAAGTGGTTTTAAAATCGGAATAATTCCATAACGCTCGTGTGCATTTACGTAAAGTAGGGAACCAAAAAAAGCAACGACAACATCATTGTTAATTAACTGATTAACAGTTTCTGAATAGTTTGTACTCAATTTAAGTTCGAAATGATATTTATCATTTTGATTTAAATAATCAATAATGGGTTGATAACCCTTAAAGATTATGTTTGGCGGGTAACGTGAAATAACTCCAACATAAAGAAGTGTCTTATTTTTTTCAGGTTTACTTTCCTCCGGCTTTATATCGGCAGGAATATTAGTTGAAATATCAACAGCATAATTATAAAAAATTATGGTTGCAACTATTCCAATAAAAATCAAAGATAATAAAGCAATAAAATATTTTTTGCGCATAGGCGATGTAAAATTCTTAAATATTTTTTCCGTAAACCTTTTCAAATTCCAGTCCTAATATTTTTTCAATAAAATCAAATTATTGCCACTTTAAACCTAAGTAAATGGGCGAATAGTCGCCACAGTGACGACGATAATTCGCCAACTTGCTGATATCTATTTTGATTTTAGTTAAAAATATTTTGAAATAATGCAAAAAGTGCAAGGTGCAATAGTTAAAATATATTATGCTCACGGCATTATCCTTGACGAATTGTGTAAACTATTTTTAAAAAGGAGTAAATATGGAAAACATAATTCCACGTTGGGAATGGCGTACTTTTACAAATGATCTTGGGGATGCCGAGGTAAATATCAGAAAATATCCCGAGGGTAAAACTCGCGAAAGTGATGAGGTTTATATTCTTTCGGAAGTTAGTATGGATAATACAAAAGTGCGTGATAATCTGATGGATATCAAAACTCTACAACAGGTTAATGAAGACAGATTAGAACAATGGCTCCCGATTATGAAAGGGACATTTCCGCTGCCGGTTTCAGAAATTGAAAAAGTATTTAAATGTTTTAAAGTAGCTCTACCAAAATTAAATCGATCCGAATATACCTTTCAGCAATATCTTGATGAAGTAATTCATCCTTCAAAATTATTGAAAGCGGTAAATGTTCATAAAAAAAGAACAGGATTTACAATAAACAATTGTATAGTTGAAATTGCAGAAGTTACTGTTGATGACAAAGTTATTAAAACTGCTGCTGTAGAAATGGAGGATCCTGCTCTGGTTATAAAAACCGTAAGAGAACTTGGACTTGATAAATTCCCAAATATTAATTACCTGCGTGGATTAAAAAATTTAGTTGGAATGAAATAAGGAGAAAATTATGGCTAATGAAATTGAACGTAAATTTTTAGTAATAGGAGACTTTAAAAAATTTGCCAGCAAAGCAACAAGAATAGTTCAAGGTTATCTATCTTCTGTACCTGAGCGTACGGTTCGTGTTCGTATCAAAGGAGATAAAGGCTTTATCACAATAAAAGGAATTGGCAGCACTTCCGGTGCAACCAGATATGAATGGGAAAAAGAAATACCAACAAACGAAGTTGAGGAACTGCTAAAAATATGTGAGCCCGGTGTAATTGATAAAACCCGATATTTAGTAAAAGTTGGTGATCATACTTTTGAAGTTGATGAGTTCTATGGTGAAAATGATGGATTAGTTCTTGCTGAAATTGAATTAAGCTCTGAATCAGAAAAGTTTGAAAAACCTGAATGGCTAGGAGAAGAAGTTACGGGTGATACAAGATTTTATAATTCAATGTTAATGAAAAATCCTTATACAAAATGGGAGAAAAAAAGTTAGTATGTCTAACTTTAAAGAATCTGAAGTTGTAGAAACTGCCATTGATTCAAATGGAAAAAATGGTGAGGATGGTCAGAATTTAGACGACTTGTTGGATTTAGATAAGCACCGGTTGTCCATCATTCCCGAAAAAAAATCCACGCAAAGTGAAAGATGGATGAAGTACCTGGGTTTACCTGTTGGCATAATTGTATTTTTATATTTGTACTATATGCCAACCCCTGAAGGTCTTTCAGAAGCCGGGCAAGCAGTTATTGCTTCATTTATTTTCGCTTTGATTCTATGGATTTCCGAATCAATTCCAACGCATGTTACATCACTTGTTTTGATGGTGATGTTAGTTTTTCTTGATGGCTGGGAAATGAAAAGTGTTCTTGGTGTACTTGGATTTGATGTAATCTGGTTAAATGTAATGGCATTTATTTTAAGTTCTTTGTTAGTTAAAACCAATATCGCAAAAAGAATTGCTTTAAATCTTATAGTAAAATTTGGGAATAAAGCATTTCCAATGCTTCTTGCATTTTTACTTTTGCAATTAGCACTTGCTCCGCTAATTCCTGCAACTGCCGCACGCACAGTAATTACACTTCCGATTATGCTTATAGTTGCATCAATCTATGGATCAACAAATGAAAATCCGAATAACTTTGGAAGAAATTTATTCCTTCAAAATTTATTAGGAATAAATATTTTTTCTTCAGGATTTATGACTGGAAGCACCGCTAATCTTATTGCTGTTTCATTCATTTTTACGATGGCTGGTGAAAAAGTCTATTATACAGATTGGATGTTTGCAAACTTGCCTGTTGTATTAATTGCAATGTCCATAGCATGGTTTATCGGTCCTAAAATACTTTTTAGATTAAAGGATAAGGAATCAAAACCCGCTGTTAAAGGCGGCATAGAGGTGTTAAAGAAACAACTCGATGCAATGGGTAAGATGTCATTCCTTGAAAAGAAAGGTGCAGTAATTTTCGGAATCGTAGTTTTACTTTGGGTTACTGATAGGTTTCATTTTAGTTTATTCGGATTTCAAATTGATCCGGTGATGGCTGCAATGGTTGGAGGTATAATTGCATTATTACCACGTGTGGGAATTCTTAAGTGGAATGAATGTGATATCCCCTGGCATCTAATGCTATTTAGTGCAGGAGCTTATGCAGGCGGCTTGGCCTTGAATGATACCGGTGCAGCAACTTGGGCAGTTCAAAAATTATTTGTAATTATAAATCTGGATAAGCATGTAAATTTCTGGATTCTTTACACAGTAATAATATCTGTGATGATGTATTCACATCTGGTCTTCACATCTAAAACGATGAGAACTATTATCTTAATTCCATTTACAATTGCACTGGCTCAGCAACTAGGCATAAATCCTTTAGCATTAGCATTACCTGCAGCGTTTACAATTGACTGGGTAATTGGGTTACCAATAAGCGCTAAACCAAATGTTATACTTTTTACAACCGGGCAGTATTCTGTATTAGATAACCTTAAATATGGATTTATTATGGCAACCATCGGAATTATCCTTTTAGTAATTGCCGGACTTACATGGTTTAGATTTTTGGGGATTACACCATGAAAAGTTTTATAAAAAAAATTCTATCAAACAATTTTTTTTATTTGATATTAATCATTCTTAGTTGTTCAAATTTAACTTCAGCACAAGTACTTCAGAATTTTTCAGAAAAAATTTATTTAAGTACAAATGGAAACACAGATGTAAACTGGAAATTCATTATTCAAAAAAATCATAAGGATAGAATTCTGCTGCCATGGAGTTTTCCGGAAAGTTACTTTGATAAAATAAATTTTAACGTTTATTGCTGTAATGGACAAAAAATAAATGAGATTAATGACTCGTTAAATAATATGACGTTAACAGCATCACTTAAGAAGATTGAAGGAACAGTTTTTTTAGAATTAAATTCAATTGGGATTAAAGATTCCAGTAAGTTGGAAATTAAATTCACCTTACCAGAATATTTTGTAATTAAGAATGAACAGGTTGAAGAATTTGGGAATTATACATTCAAAAAGAAATTTGTAAATACAACTTCTACACAAATAAAAAATTTCAGTTCAGAAATAATTCTTCCTTCAGGATATGTAATTACCTCTGTGCTGGAAACAATTCCTAAACAAGCCAGTGAAGACCCGGTTTCACCTTTTCAAATTAGCAGGACTAATGAGCTAAATAGTGTTATAATAAAAACTCCAATTCTAAAACTTGGAGATAACACATTTATTAAATTCAGATTTAAAAGTGAATCAAAGTCTCCAATACTTATGATATTATTTGTGATAGTGGGTGGTTTCTATCTGATATATTTCCGGGATATTATCAAATCACCCAAAAATAATCTTGATAAAATAAAAACTTAATCAAAGGATTATAAAAAAATGTTTTTAAAGAAAACTAAAAAATTGGAAATTCAGATTGATGAGTATCTTGATTTGGTTATTAAAGGTGGGCTTATCTTCAAACTTGGAATTAAGTACTACCTTGATGATCAGTTGTTGGAATTTGATAATCATTTAAAGGAACTGCGTAAAATTGAAGAGCGAGCAGATGACTTAAGGCGAAACATCGAAATAAAACTTTATACAAGAACGCTTATTCCCGAAGCGCGCGGCGATGTGCTCGGTTTACTTGAAAGTTGCGATAAGGTTTTAAACATAACTGCTTCAACTTTACTTGAGTTTTCAGTTGAAATACCAAACCTGCTTCCGGAATTAAAAAACGATTTCCTTGAAATTGCAGAGAGTGCAATTTACTGTCTTGAAAATACAGTAAGTGGTATAAGATCATATTTTAAAAATATTGATGCAGTTCGTGATTATGTAACGAAAGTCCAATTCTATAAAAAGGAAACAGATAAGATAGCTGAAAGAATTAAGCGTACAATTTTTAGAACGGATCATGATTTGAGTTTTAAAATCCATACCCGCTACTTCGCTTTTCATATTGAAAGAATTGCAGAAGAAGCTGAAGATGTTTGTGACAGATTATCAATCGCTATAATTAAAAGGTTAGAATAACTTTGGATATTGCAGTCTGGTTTTTTATTTCAAGCGGTTTATTTCTTGGTTGGTCACTCGGTGCTAACCACGCAGTAAATGTATTTGGAACCGCTGTCGTTTCCAAAATGGTAAAGTTTAGAACAGCGGCTATTATCTCCGGAATATTTGTCATTCTGGGTTCTGTTATCAGCGGTGCAGGAACTACAAAAACATTAACTGATTTAGGTTCCATAAATGCGATTGCGGGTAGTTTTGCTGTTGCCACCGCTGTTGGTATTTCTGTTACATTGATGACTCGTGCAAAATTACCCGTATCTACATCGCAAGCTGTTATTGGTGGTATTATTGGATGGAATATTTTTACAGGTTCACCAACAGACTATAATTCTTTATCCAAGATTTTATTTAGTTGGATTGCCTCGCCTGTAATTGCAGCTTTTTTTGGTTTCTTAATTTTTAAGATTATCAAAAAGACAGTACTTAGATGGAAAATCCATCTTCTTGAACTTGATAATTATACTCGTGTCGGACTTATTGTAGTTGGTGCTTTAGCATCATATTCTTTAGGCGCAAACAACATTGCAAACGTTATGGGCATGTTCGTTTCCGCTCCGCTTTTTGCTGATTTGAATATTGGAAATATTATTAAAATAAGTGGGATTCAACAATTATTTTTTCTTGGTGGATTAGCTATTGCGGTTGGAATTTTTACTTATGGTAACAATGTTATGAATACTGTTGGAGAAGATCTTTATAAAATTTCACCCATCACAGGTTTTGTTGTGGTGCTTGCGGAGTTTATAGTACTTTGGTTATTTACATCTCAAGGGCTCGAAAGATTTTTACTAAAGAATAATCTACCTGCAATACCACTTGTACCTCTTTCAACAACTCAAGCTTTTATTGGTGCTGTTATCGGTGTTGGTTTGGCAAAAGATCCTCATTCAATAAATTTTAAAGTGCTTGGTAAAATTGCAATAGGTTGGGCTGTTGCACCTTTAAGTGCTGGTATTATAACATTTATCTCATTGTTTTTTATTCAAAATGTTTTTGAGCAAAAAATAATTTTACCGGTTCCTTATGAAATATCAGAATCAGTAATAAAGAAACTTAATTCCGAAGGTGTAAATACTGCCAGGATATCAGATTTGCTTAACAAGAGGTTTGAAAATAAAAAAGAGTTTCGTAATCAGTTATTAGAAAGATATAATTATAATAATGATCAGCTATACTCGATTTTTAATTATGCTTTGATAGATAGCTTTGCAGTAGATTCAAATCTTATAAATAAGAAATTAAATTTAGAACAAATTTCTTCCGCTAAAATTGATTCGATAAAAAAATTACATAATAAAAAATTTTCTCATAAAATTGATTTTGACGAAGCTTTATTTAATGGCAAAGAATGGGAGACTTCAGTGAACAAATTAGAAGCAAAGCGAGTTGAAGAAGAAAAAGAAATTTTTGAACAACTGTTCAGAGTAAAAATAAATAAATAATTAATTAACCAAATTTAAATCTTATTCAATTATCTAAAGGAGATAAAATGAGTTACAAAAAAAATCTGTTGGTTGTATTAACAACCATTTTGTTTATCTTTTTGAGCAATGTAAAGATCATGGCTCAAGATGATAAGATCCCTGGTGGAAATCAGACTGACCCGATTAAATCTAAAGTTGAGAATGGGAAACTTGTATTTCAATCAGAGGATGGAAATTTTCGTTGGTGGATAGATTCCAGAATACAGGTAGATGGAGCTATTTACTTTGAGAATAAAAATGCTTTAAGCAACGGTGTTGATTTAAGAAGACTTACATTCGCATTAAAATCAACTTTATGGAAAGATTGGTATGCTGAACTTGATGTTGATTTTGCTGAAGCGGTATCTACTAAATCACAAATTGATTTGAGGGATATGATTGTTAGATATACTTTTCCCAAAATAAATTTATCCTTACAGGCGGGAAATTTTAAAGAGCCATTCGGATTAGAAAGACTTAATAGTTCTAGACTTCTAACATTTTTGGAGAGATCAGCATCTTCTAATGCTTTCCCTTTGGGAAGAAGAGTTGGTGTTCAAGCCAGATATTGGACTGATTTTGCTCAGGTTACTGCTGCAGTAATGGGACACGAAGCTGGCACCAGAATAGATAAAGGACAAAGAGATGAAGGATTTTCAACAAACCTTCGTGCAACTGTTGCTCCAATTAATCATTTTGGAGAAAATCTCCATTTCGGTTTAGCTGGTTCCTATAAAACTCCCGATGCCGTTGCTGACCTAAAACCAAATACAATTGAGATCAATGCAAGAACTGAAACTTATGTTTTCAATCCAAAATTTTTACATACAGGTGATATAACAGATGTAAATTATTTTAATCGTTATGGTGCAGAGCTGATGTATATAAATGGTCCTCTTTATTTACAAACAGAATATATGGGAACAAGTGTATACAGATGGTACGGAAAACCTACTATAAATTTGAAGGGTGGTTATGTTATGGGAAGTTGGATGATTACCGGTGAAACACGTTATTATTTTGCAGATGAAGGAGAAGTGGGACCGGTTGAAGCACCAAAACATTCTTGGGGTGCTCTAGAATTTGCTGCAAGATATAGTGTAACAAATCTTAATGATGATGGAACTGATATTCACGGTGGACAGTCCAATCAATTAACATTAGGACTGAACTATTATCCAAATACAAGTATTAGATTAATGTTTGACTATTCTTATGTCAATTTAGATCAGTTTGCAACCAGAAAAGGAAATCTTATCGGCAATGATGATTTCTCATTTTTTCAAATGCGAGTACAGGCATCGCTATAAAAAATCAGGAGTTTAACATGAAAAAATTATTTTTAATTTTAGTTTTTATTATTTCAGGTTTATTCCTCTCTTGTTCAAGGGATGAACCCTTTGTTGCACCAACACCTCCACCAGCCGTTGTTACGGTAAAAATAAATGAAATTTATTCCCGCGGTACTGTCGGTAATGAAGATTGGGTCGAAATTTATAACCCATCTGCATCAGCAATGGATATCAGCGGTTATAAAATTTATGATATTGGAGGGCAAAATGGTACCAAACCTAAAAAAGCTATTCCAAATGGAACTACAATTCCAGCAGGTGGCTTTTTTGTAATTACGGTTGATGATACAACCGCAAGCGGTTTTGGATTATCTTCAAGCGGAGAACAAGTGTGGCTTGAAGATGCTTCAGGAAGTATAATCGACAATGTTACCTTTCCTGCGTTGGGAGTTGATACATCATATGGAAGAAATCCAAATGGTTCTGCCAACTGGGTTAAATTATCTCCACCTACCAAAGGACTATCAAATGGTAGTGGAGGTGGAGCAACACTTCCTCTAGTTATGAATGAAATATATTCAAGAGGCGTTCCTGCTGATCCGGATTGGATCGAAATTTATAACCCTAATCCTGTGCAAGTAGATTTGACCGGGTATAAAATTTATGATATTGGTGGACAAAGTGGAACAAAACCAAAGAAAGTATTTCCTTCTGGTGCTTACATCCCGGCTAACGGATATTATGTTATAGTTACTGATGATGGAGCTGCGGATGGAAGTGGATTTGGATTATCAAGTGCCGGTGAAGAAGCTTGGTTAGAAAATGCATCCGGAACAGTGATTGATGACGTAACGTTTCTTGCAATGGATGTTACGCAATCTTATAGCAGGATACCCGATGGAAGCACGAATTGGGTATTATCGAGCACGATTACTAAAGGTGCACCAAATCAACCATAAATTTTAATATATAGAGCCCAATAATTTTTTTGGGCTCTTAATTTTTACTCTTGTTTAATGCTTTATGAAAAATATTTATCTGATATTTGTTTTTTTAATTTTACTCTACGGCTGTAAAAGAGAGGAACCTGATTCTAACATTGTTGTACCGCCGGGTATAACAACTTTACAACCACTTAAAGTTATTGATCTTGCTTCTATCTTAACTGAACCATCTGGAATCTTTTACAATTCAAAAAATAATTCATTATTAGTTGTTTCAGATGCAAGACCTGATATATATGAGCTGGACTTGAATGGAAATTTATTAAATAAAATTTCTGTTGCCGGTGTTGATATGGAAGGAGTAACCATGACTAAAAATTGTGATACCATTTTTGTCGTTGAAGAAACCGCAAGATTGGTCTCATCATTTTTATATAATGGTAAAAAAATAAATTCTATGCTTGTTGACGTTGCCACAAATCCAAGCCATTGCCTTGAAGGGATAACATTTGATGATAATTATCATCTTTTTGTGATAAATGAAAGAGATCCAATGTTGATGCTTGAGTTCGTTAACGGAATTGAAGTAAGCAGAAAACAACTTGCTCATTCTACTGATGTTTCAGATATTTGTTATGATAAGCAAACCAACTGTTTCTGGATAATAAGCGATGAATCCAAAAAAATATTTAAACTTAATAGAAATGGCAATTTGCTGGGAGAGTGGTTAGTTACTTTTGATAAAGGTGAGGGAATAACTTTTGTAAATGATAAGATGTACATAGTTCGTGATACTGACGCTAAAATGTACATTTATAATAAACCGATGTAGTTATTTGGTTTTGTGTTATAAAAATTTAAAAACTTAATGTTATGACATAACTTATTCTGGAAAAAGTTATATTTAAGATAAGATGTTAGTCAAATTCTACGGTTCTTAGTTTAGTAATATATTACTTTAAAATTTTGTGTTAGTATTTTAAAATTAGGAGAGATTATTATGAAAAAATTTTTACTGATTCTATCCATCTTCACTTTCTTCCTGATGATTGATAATAGCTTTGGTCAATCATCAGTGGTGATGAATGAAATTTTTTCCCGCGGTGTTGCCCCCAATCTTGATTGGATTGAAATTTACAATCCTGCAGCTACTCAAGTCGATCTTACCGGTTATAAGATTTATGATGACGGAGGATATAATGGAACAAAACCTAAAAAGGAATTCCCTTCTGGTACAATAATTCCTGCAGGAGGTTTTTACGTAATTGTTACAGATGAAGATGGAGTAACGGTTGGGAGTAAATTCGGGCTTTCAAGCAATGGTGATCAGGTTTGGTTAGAAAATGCTGTGGGAGAAGTGATTGATACAGTTAAAATTCCGGCGATGCCAATCGCTACAACTTCTTATGGCAGATATCCAGATGGAGGACCGAATAAACAAATTTTTACTACAATTACACGGGGAACTTCAAATGTTGTAACAAATGTAGACGGCAATAATATTACTATAAATGAATATGTGTTAAATCAAAACTATCCAAATCCTTTTAATCCGACAACAACAATTTCTTATCAAATAGGTAAGCAAAGTTTTGTATCACTTAAAGTTTATAATCTGTTAGGTAAAGAAGTTGCAACGCTTATAAATGAAGTTAAAAGTCCCGGTACATTTGAAGTTAAGTTTGATGGAACAAATCTTAGCAGCGGAATTTATTTTTATAAATTAACTTCAGATAATTTTAATGCTGTAAAAAAATTCACTTTGATGAAATAAATCTCTCTGATTATTTAAGGTTTAATTTTTCTGAAAAATATTTATTAATTATTTCGAGGGTAATAAAATGAAAAAAATATTTACATTATTATTGATTATCGCAGCAGTTGTTTTGTTTTCGCAAATCAACTACTCGCAGAGCGTCAAGATGAATGAAATTTATTCAAGAGGAGTTCCCGGAAACCTTGATTGGATAGAAATTTACAATTCATCAGGGTCATCAATTGATATCAGTAATTATAAGATTTATGATAGTGGCGGGCAAAGCGGTTCTAAACCAAAAAAATCTTTTCCCGCAGGAACGGTTATTCCAGCTTATGGATATACAGTAATAGTTACAGATACTGCTAGTTTTCCGGGGGATCTTAGCGGTTTCGGTTTATCAAGCGGCGGCGAATGGGTTTGGCTAGCGGATACTTCTGGTGTTGTAATTGACAGCATACAATTTGCAGCAATGGCAACAAATCAATCTTATGGTCGTGCACCTGATGGTGGACCTTGGAAATTGCTCTCAACTATAACTCGTGGTAAATCAAACATTGTGCTTACCGAAATTTTATTGCCGCAATATATTCAGGGCTTAAATGGCACTAATAATAATCGAACCCCGTATGTTTTTCGAGTAAAAATTGAAAATCTTTTACCTAGTGCCACTTATAGATTCATAAACCAAATTATCATATCGGCAGATGGAGCAACTACGTCTGGTGCTGGTAATCCAATATTTATTAATCCCGATAGTACATTCACACGTTCGACCAGTACGAGTTTTACTACTGTTGGTCAATATAGTGAATTTACAACTGATGCAAACGGTACATACGTTGGATGGTTTATAAGTGAACCGACTGGGAATGCTACTCGCTTTATTCCTGGAAAATATGTTTTCATGAGAATTAGAATGAATGATGGCGCTGGTGGAACAACTGCTGTTAATTGGGCAACGACTCAGGATTCTGTAAAAGTTATTAATTATGGTACAACTGCTGACCCAAATTCAGGGACGGGAATTTATGGCCGTTCCTATGCTGAACCAAAAGATTTTATTTTCCTTTATGATAATGTTGATGGAACAGGAAGACCAATTGCGGGTTCAATTGTTGAAGTTGATGGGCTTTCATTAAAACCAGTAACAAGTTTTGTCCCATTCTACAGGAATCTGGTTGATACAGTAAATGGTGCCTGGGGAACTATTATTCCTAATCAATTACCAAATGGTGTACGAAGAATTGAAAGAAGAGTATTTGGTACCGGAGAAATTTTCACTGTTGTTAACACCTCCGCTGATGGTATCTGGCCAAGTGGTGCAAACACTGTTAATCCATTAGGAGGATTGACACCAATTGAAATTACTATAACTGATGGACCAACTCCTGTTGAATTGACATCTTTTTCAGCTAAGGTTGTAGATGGTAAAGTTCAACTTATATGGACAACTGCTACTGAAACAAATAATCGAGGTTTCGAAATTCAGAGGAAAGAGAATGAGAAATTTGTAACCATCGGATTTGTTCAAGGTAAAATTAATTCTACCAGCATTCAGAATTATTCCTTTGTTGATAATAGTGCTGTAAGCGGAAAATATTCTTACCGAATCAAACAGATTGATTTAGATGGATCATCCAACTATTCAAATATTGTGGATGTTGATCTTAGTTTACCTGTTGAGTTTAGTTTATCACAGAATTATCCGAATCCTTTCAATCCATCAACAACAATTTCTTATAAAATAGCTAAACAAGGATTAGTAAATTTAACGGTTTATAATATTCTTGGTAAAGAAGTTGCAATGTTGGTTAATGAGGTTCAAAGTCCGGGTAAATATGATGTAGAGTTTAATGCAAAAAATTTAAGCAGTGGAATTTATTTCTATAAATTATCTACAGATAACTTTACTGCCACAAAGAAATTAACATTGATGAAATAAGCCACAGCATTTTAATTTTGATTTGCATGTACTAAGTTAATTTTAAAGTAAGAGTTCCTGTTAAAATAATTTTAGCAGGAACTCTTTTTATTTTAAATCAAACATCTTTTTGGAATGACCTTAATCCAAATCTTATAGAAATCGAACTAATGATTATTGATAGTGCCAAAAGCATAATAGTGGTTGAAAATAATTTCCACATTGGCATCCTAATTCCTCTTGTCTCTAATTGGAAAAAATTAAAAACCGGAATAAAAAGTATTACTATTAGAAGTATTAAATAAAATAAAGTAAATAAAAATGTTATTGATGCTCCCTGTGATGAAGCCAGTCTGATTGCATTTTTTTCTTTAAAGTTTGCAAAAATTCCACCCATCCCAAAATTTAAACTTACCAGCGCAATTGTAATAACGGCGTTATTTATTTGCGCAACAACCGAAAGTTGTACCGGAAAATCCTGGTTAGAAAAAAAGCTGATCAATTGACCAATAAAAAATATTATTGAGAAATAAATAATTAATCTTTTTAACAACAAGTGATTAAAATTTATTGGCGCACTTTTTATTTTCCAGATTGTATCACCTTCCAGACTAATCAGAGGGAAAACAAATCTTAGTGAAAGCGAGGCGATTAGAAAAACATTAAACAATGTTATAACTAAATAAATTACTGTTTTTAAATAGTCATTGTAAGCTTTTAAAATTATATTATTGATTCCTGATATACTTGAGATGAATACTGTAATTAAAATTATCATAACAGCAAAATGCGCCCACTGGCTGGGCTCTCTGAAAAATAACCAGAATTCTCTTTTAACTATTGATTCATCAAATGAGTTTAGTGTAGATGTTTTATCGAATCTAAAAAATTTATTATTGAATCTATTTTTTAATTTTAAATCAGAAGAGATATTTAGTGATGTTAACCATGTTTGATAATACCATCTTTTTGCAGCAAAAAGTGCTAATGCAAAAAAAGTTACTGAAGTAACAATATTGGCGTATATAAACGGTATAGCTCTGGAAAATTTATCTTCAGAAATCCAGTAAAGCGAATCTGCTATCCAATAATTTGGAAGTAGTTTAACTAAGCCGTTCTCTAAAAATCCAAAGTACTGATTAATATTTGGATAATAATCAAATACTTTTTGAATCAAATCCAAAGGGTTACTTATAAAATAAAAAGCTATAACTCCCGAAAAGTAAGCAAGTGAAATTGATATCAATACTTTTCTTGTGCCAAACTTTGATGAAAGTTTAAGGATTATAAGCAGAATTATTGCACCGAGCGATCCTGCGGTAAACATAAAAGGTAATATCAATAAAAATAAAGCAACTGGATAAAATACCCAGTTAAGATTAAAATAAACTGCGTATCCAATCAATACTGAAGTTATAATCAATAAGAGAGTTGTTGAGCTGTAAAAAAAATTATCTAAAAATTTTATTAAAAATAATTTTGTAAAAGAAATTGGTTTGGTTATTAAAAAATTAACTTCTTTTGATTTGTAAAGTGTTGAGAACGATACAACTATGTTTCCAATATTTATTGTGATAAAAAAAATAAAAAGAACTACAAGAATAAATCGATGCAGCAGGAATGATCCTATCTTAACATTGACAAGAAGATAATCAATCGTACTGAATGTAAGTGAGTAGCAGCCATAAGCAAAAAGTAAATAAACAAAACCGGAACCCAGACTTTTAAGAACGCTTGATAAATTAAAAGGGGAGTTAACCTTTAAGAAAAGGATAATCTTATAATAAAAGATGTGCAGTAAATCTCTCATTATCGTGTAAGATGTAAAAATAATGATTCCAAATTTTGATGATCCGAACCTCTGATTGTTTCAACAATTTCTTTTCTGTCTTCAAAAATCATTCGTCCATCTTTAATAATTCCAATTCGCGTACAAATTTCCTCGGCAACATTTAAACTATGTGTTGACATAAAAATAGCGACCCCATTATTTGCTAAATTTTTTAAAACATTTTTTACAACAACTGCGCTTTGAGGATCAAGACCTACCATTGGCTCATCAACAACCAAAAGTTTTGGATCGTGAAGAAAGGCAGAGGCAATGGTTATTCGCTGGCGCATTCCCTGTGAATATTCTTCGGTTCTTTTATCAACCCATTCTCCAATTTGAAGAGTATCAATTATTTTTTCAATTTTAACTTTTAAAATGCTTTTACCAATTGAATAAAGACCACCACTAAAATAAAGAAACTCTCTTCCGGTAAGCTTTTCATAAAGGAACGGTTGATCCGGAATGTATCCGATAATTGATTTAGCTTTAAGTGGTTCTTTCACAATATCAAAACCGTTTATTAATATTTTACCAGAGGTAGCAGAATAAAGACCCGATATCATTTTAATGGTTGTAGTTTTACCTGCTCCATTTTGCCCAAGAAATCCAAAGAAGTCGCCGGCTTCAATCCTGAGATTAATATTATCTACGGCAGTAAAGGTTCCAAACTTTTTTGTAAGATTAATTAGATTTAACATATTTATGATTTTATTGTTGCGGGCAATAATAATGGTAATTAATTAGAGATTGCAAATTAAATTTAATCTTTGTCTGATGATAATCCTGTAAAATCTTCATAAGTTATTGTCATCAAGTCAGCATCTTTTGGGTGCTTTAAAGATATTATCCGCTCCTCCTGATTTGCAATTGCCTTGTTTAAAATTTCTTTAATAGTTCGTGCATTATAAAAATTTTTATTTTTGTCACTTCTAAGTTTTGCCAGAAGATCAAGCATTTGCTGCCATGCACCTTCTTCAAGCTGATAATTTTTTTTCTGGCAAATGTTTAATGCTATTTCTAATAGCTGTCTTGTTGAATAATGTCCAAAATTATAAATGTTCGGAAATTGATTTTCGATTACCGGAACACTTTCGAATAAATCTTCAAATTCATCCTGATTACCTGTAAGAACAGCAACTACTTTATCTTTATACAGATAAAGTTTTTTAAGAAAATATTGAAGCAATGAATCACTAAAATCACTTTTGGCTTTAAGAGTAATAACTGAATCATTGACAACAATAATTTTTCCTATTGAATCCTGAAATATTTTATCAAGTGTAAGATAAGAATCAATTTTATTTAATCCATAAAAATATGAACTATCAATTTCAACCAGTTGTCCGATTTCTATCAAAGATAATTCTTTAAATACTTTACCAAACAATCGTGCAACTGTTGAAGTGCCTGCTCCCGGCTCACAAATAAAAATGGAGTTTAGGTTTTTGGGAAGGGAAGAGATTGCTCTTTCTTTTTTTAGCTGCTCTACTTTTATTGATGCAAGTAATTTGCTGAAAGTCTTTTTAACATCCTCCAAACCAACAAGATTATTTAATTCATTCAGATACTTGTTCAGCTTATCATCATTAAAAACAAATCCTTTACTGTGCTTTTCATAATTATTAAAGGCCGATAAAATATCATCAATAATTATAGTAGATGATGCGTAAAAATTTCTTTCGTCATATTTAAGCGAATGATATCTTTTGCTGAGTTGAACTTTGGTTTCGTTAAATAGATTTCTTACAAACCTTGCATTGCCCAAATTATTTTTATCATTTTCATAAATCAATTTAAGTTTATTGGTAAGTAATTCTTCTGCTTCAGGAGTAATAATAAATTTTTCTCTGGATGAAAATAATTTATAAATCTCAACTAGTTCATTAGCAGAGAAATCATCAAATAAAAATAAGTGTGTAAATCTGGATTTTAATCCCGGATTTGAGTTTAAAAAATTTTGCATCAGTTCCGGATAACCTGCAGCAATCACAAAAAATTTCCCATTAAAATCTTCCATTCTTTTAAGTATTATATCAATGGCTTCCTGTCCAAAATCATTTCCGTTAGTGTCACGCTTCAATGTATATGCTTCATCAATAAAAAGGATTCCCCCCAAAGCTTGTTTGATTACTTTCTCTGTTTTTTGTGCTGTCTCACCAATATATTCACCAACCAGTGTACTTCTATCAACCTCAACCACATGACCGTTTTCCAACAATCCAACAGATTTGAAAAATCTACCGAGAATTCTTGCTATAGATGTTTTACCTGTTCCGGGATTACCAAGAAAAATACAATGTGCAGTAAGATTTTCCTTTACATCAATTCCTTGTTTTTTCCGTTCCTGAACGAAATTAATATAAGTGATAAACTCTGAAAGAGAGTGCTTCAGATTTTTTAACCCCACATAACCATTTAGTTCTTCAAGGATAAGCTGTAGAGAATAGTTCTCATTTGATAAGGACTTTATATTTTCAGAACGTTTAATTTGATTAAACGATTCACGGTTAAAGATCTTTAATTCATCAACCTGAATATTTTGAAAATCAATTACCTGTGAATTACCTACAGAAAAAAAATGTGTGCATACTAATTTATTTTCCAGAAGAATTTCCACTCTACACTCGCTATCTTTCCAAAATCCCGGGACAGGTGTTCCCCAGCTTTGTACAACTTCCACTATTTCCCAATCTGATTTAACTTCGAGATTAAAATTATTTCTGCCAACTTCTTCATCATCCATATACCAAACTGCTAAGCCATTCCAGAATAAATTTCTCTGGTTGTAGTAAGGATTAAAAATTAAAATCTCAACTGCTATAAAATTTGTTCTTTGCTCATCGAATACTTTTAGGTAAGTTCTTTTACTGGAGTTAATGCTATCCTGAAGATCAAATACCCGTGATTGAATAATTTTAAAATCTATATCTGAAAAAAAATTATTCTTATTCAAATCATTCTTCACTTCTGATATTTTTTGTGAATTGTAAAAATGTAATTTTTCTTTTACTGATGGCTGTTGATTAAAACTATCTGTGGTTCTCAAGTTCTTCTCATTAATTGTTTAAGTAATGTTACCAAAGTAAATTCCTAAGGATTTTAGCAAAATCCTTGCCATTAAAAAACATTCATTTAAAAACAAAAAAGGCGAGGGGAAACCTCGCCTTGTAAAAATAACAGAATGAATTTCTATTAATACATTCCGTCCATACCACCCATACCTCCGGGAGGCATTGCTGGCATAGAGTGTTCTTTCTCTTTTTTCTCGTAAACAACTGCTTCAGTTGTAAGAAGTAATGATGAAACAGAAGCGGCATTTTCAAGTGCGGTTCTTGTAACCTTGGTAGGATCGATAACACCGGATTTAATCAGATGTTCATATTTTTCAGTGGCAGCATTAAATCCAAAATCATCCTTGCCTTCTTTAACTTTCCATAAAACTACAGATCCTTCAATTCCGGCGTTCTCAACGATTTGCTTTAATGGTTCTTCCAAAGCTTTTTGAACTATTTTAATACCGGTTGTCTGATCGAGATTTTCACCTTCAAGTTTATCAATAACGCTTGAAGCTCTTACTAATGCAACACCACCACCTGCTACTATACCTTCTTCTACTGCTGCTCTGGTAGCATGCAATGCATCCTCAACACGAGCTTTCTTTTCCTTCATTTCAACTTCAGTGGATGCACCAATTTTAAGTACTGCAACTCCACCGGAAAGTTTTGCCAATCTTTCCTGTAATTTTTCCTTATCATAATCAGATGTAGATTTTTCTATTTGAGCTTTAATTTCATTTATTCTTTTCTTAATGCTATCAGCTTTGCCAGCACCTTCAACGATAGTTGTGTTATCTTTATCAATTACAACTTTCTTTGCTTTGCCTAAATATTCTAATGTTGCGTTTTCAAGTTTGTAACCCTGCTCTTCGGAGATAACAGTACCATTTGTAAGAATGGCAATGTCTTCCAACATAGCTTTTCTTCTATCACCAAATCCTGGAGCTTTAACTGCAGCAACTTTTAGAGTACCACGAATTTTATTAACCACTAAAGTAGCAAGAGCTTCACCTTCTAAGTCTTCAGCAATTATTAACATTGCTTTACCTTGCTGTGCAACTTTTTCAAGGACCGGTAAAAGGTCTTTCATTGCAGATATTTTTTTATCGTGGATTAAAATGAATGGATCTTCTAATATTGCTTCCATTGATTCTGTATCAGTTACAAAGTAAGGAGAAATATAACCACGATCGAATTGCATACCTTCAACAACATCAAGCACTGTTTCAGCAGATTTACTTTCTTCAACAGTTATAACGCCATCTTTACCAACCTTTTCCATAGCATCAGCAATAAGCTCACCAATTGATTTATCATTATTTGCAGAGATTGATCCTACCTGGGCAATTTCATTTCTTCCTTCAACTTCTTTACTTATAGATTTTAAGTGATCAATTATCTTACTAACTGCTAAGTCAATTCCTCTTTTAAGATCCATTGGATTTGCACCTGCAGTTACATTCTTTAATCCTTCTCTATAAATTGCCTGTGCAAGAACGGTAGCTGTGGTCGTACCATCACCAGCGATGTCACTGGTTTTTGATGCAACTTCGCGAACCATCTGAGCGCCCATATTTTCGATTGGATCATCAAGTTCAATTTCTTTAGCTACGGAAACACCATCTTTAGTAACTGTTGGAGCACCAAATTTTTTTTCTAAAATTACATTACGTCCTTTTGGACCCAAAGTAACTTTAACTGCATTTGCCAGTTTATCAACACCAGCTTTTAATCCGGCTCTGGCATCTGTGTTATAAACAATTAGTTTAGCCATAATATATTCCTTTTATTTTTTGATTATTTAATTACTTACCTAAAATTCCAAAGATATCACTCTCACGCATAATAAGATATTCCACACCGTTAATGGTAACTTCTGTTCCGCTATATTTACCGTAAAGCACCTTATCGCCGACTTTTACTTCCATTTTAATAACCTTGCCATCGTCTGCAACTTTACCTGGACCAGTTGCAACGACTGTACCTTCTACTGGTTTTTCTTTAGCTGTATCGGGAAGGATTATACCTGCCGCTGTTTTCTCTTCAGCTTCTGCCGGTTTTACTACAACACGATCTGCAAGAGGTTTTAATTTTAATTCGCTCATACATTTACTCCTTTTTAAAAATTATTAGTTGATTAGCACTCTTAAAAGACGAGTGCTAAAATAATGTTTGATCATTGGTTTGTCAAGAATTATAAAGACAGATGTGATAAATATTACTTAAATTTGCATCAAATTTAATTCTTTTTGGTTGAATGAGATATTTGAAGATAAAAACAGAACTTCAAAAGTTGGTTAGTATAGTTAAAGAACTTGATAAAAAAGTTATTGTAATTTTTTTATCTGTAGCAATCCTTCAAACCATTTCATTTTACTTCACTTCCAGAAGATTTTTTAGAGAAAATTTGTTTGAGGATTTTCAAGATTTTTCAAATCCATACTTGATTGAATATCTGTATTGGTTTATTGGTGATTTCTTAACTCTTTTCTTTTTAAGTGTACTTATCATAAAATTATTTCTTAGAGATAAACTTTCAGATTATGGATTGAAGATTGGTGACTATAAATCTGGATTAATTATTTCATTCCTTTTCCTTTTTGTTATGATAATAATCATCTGGTTTGTTTCTGCTACTCCCGCTTTCGCTGAAAAATATCCACACCTATCTTCTGCAAAAAATGATTGGAATACTTTTCTGATTTTTGAATTAGGTATGCTTGTTTATATGATTGCTTGGGAATTTATCTGGCGAGGATTTATGTTATTTGGACTGGAGAAAAAGTTTGGATATTACTCTGTACTAATTCAAATGATTCCATTTGTTATACTTCATAATGGTAAACCATTTTTAGAAACATTTGGAGCGATTTTCGGTGGAATTGCACTTGGCATTCTTGCATTAAGAACCCGTTCAGTTTATTATTGCATCGTTACTCATATTGGTGTTATGTATTCTATAGATTTAATATCAACACTTCGATTCAGGGCAAATGATTATGGGATTGGTTTAACTTCAATTATCAATTTATTAAAGCATATTATTTGAGGTAAAAAAATGAAACTTTCATTAAATGTTGATCATATAGCAACTTTGAGAAATGCACGCGGCGAGATTCAACCTGATCCTGTTACCGCAGCATTAATTGCAGAACAAGCCGGCGTTGATGGAATTGTTGTTCATCTTCGTGAAGATAGAAGGCATATTAACGAAAGAGATGTACGACTTTTGCGCGAGCTAATTACAACTAAACTAGACCTTGAAATGGCAGCGACTCCCGAAATTATTAAAATTGCGTGCGATGTTGGTCCAGAGCTTGCAACCATCGTACCTGAAAAACGCCAGGAGCTTACCACAGAAGGTGGAATTAATGTGATTGATAATATTTCATTGATGAAAGATACTATTGCACAACTCCATAATAGTGATATTGAAGTTTCACTTTTCATTGAGCCAGATCTTAGACAAATTGATGCCGCGGCAGAAATTGAAAGTGATTTTATTGAAATACATACTGGAGCTTTTGCAAATGCTATTTCTGAAGAAGAACAATTTGATGAGTTAGATAGAATCAGAACCGCTGTTAAACATGCTAAAAAATTAGGATTAGGAGTTAATGCGGGGCACGGTTTAGATTATCATAATATAAAAATCTTTAGAGAATTATCGGATATTGATGAAGTGAGCATCGGTCATTCAATAATTGCTCGAGCTGTATTTGTTGGATTAAAGCAGGCGATAGCGGAGATGTTTGAATTAATTAGAAAAGGATAAGCACTTTAATTCTTACAAAAACGATATAGTTTTTTAATTTTTGACGATTTTATTAGTATAAATTTTTTGAATGTTCAAGAAAAAAATATTTTTTATTGGATTAAAAAAACTATTGCTTTCTCAAAAATCTTGAATTATTTTTACGATGTCGCTAGCAGAAGGTTAACCCCCAGACCTTTTGTTAGGACAAAACCCGGTAGCTTCGGTTGCCGGGTCTTTTTTTTATCTGCTATAAGATGCTCAACCAAACAATCCCTAAAATCAGTGTAATTATTGTAACCGGTAAACCAGTTTTCAGATATTCATAAAATTCTAATTTAACTCCTCGTTTTTTTGCAGATTCGGCTACTATAAGATTTGCTACCGAACCTATTAAAGTTAAATTACCTGCAAATGTAGAAGACATCGCCAGTGCCAGCCATACTGCCTCAGGATTTGGAATTTTAATTACTGCCGGCGATAAAATTAATACTGCTGGAACGTTAGAAATTATATTACTTAGAATAGCTGATACAATAGAAAAGTCCCATATAAAATTTCCTGTGAATGAATAATTTTCTAAACTGCTTATTGAAGAAATGAAATATTGATTTATTGTATGTGTAATTATAAATAATCCTGAAAAGAAGACCAGCAAAGACCAATCAATTTCTATAAAAACCCTTTCAGGTTTTATCCGTCTTGTTATCAGCAATAAAGCCGCACCTCCAAGAGCGGATAATGAAACAGGAAATCCCAAATTAAAAGCGGTAAGCATTATGAACAACACAATTGTACTTTTAATTAACAAAGGACGGTAGACACGGTAATCTTCTTCAACTGGGGTGATTAGTTTTTCTTTCTTAAATTCTTTTTTGTAAATACCAGTTATGATTAGCCAGATAATAACTAATCCAAACAAAGCTATTGGGGTTAATCTTATGGCAAAATCTACGAATGAAATTTTAGAAAACATTCCTATTATCATATTCTGTGGATTGCCAACAATTGTAGCAACGGAGCCAACATTTGCTGATGTTGCTAATGCGATCAAGTAGGGGATTGGATTTCGTTTAAGTGAAAATGTTATATCCAAAATTAAAGGTGTAAACATTATCACGATTGTATCGTTAAGAAATAAAGCTGAAAGCAATCCCGACGAAAAGATTATAAGTGCTAAAAGTTGCTTTGGTGTATTAGCAAGAGAAATAATTTTTGAAGTTATAATCTTAAAAAATCCTGATAACCTTAAGTTGATATTTAATATCATCATAGAGAAAAGCAAAATAATTGTATTTATATCGATGGCTTTGTAAGCATCCTCTAGATTTAATGCCCCCACAATAATTAAAACTGTTGCACCAACTAATGCAATCGTTGCGCGGTTCATCTTAAGTTTTGGAAGTGAACCAACTGCTATACCAAATAAGGTTATTATAATTATTGATAAAATTAAATATTCAAATCCGGACATAATGATAATCTTACTTTAATTTTTTCACAAGAAGAATGAATTAAAACTTGTATGAAATATATGCAAAACTAAAATGATTTATTATAATCAGCGGTTATAGTTAAAGTTATTAACGGATAATAAAAATCAGACTTGTTTACTGTGAAATATTTTTTTGTCTTGCATCATTTAACAATTACTTAATTATCTTTTCTCATTGCTTAATAATATTTTTCAACTGCTTAATTTTTACTATATAGAATTATTTAAAATTTGGAGTAATAATGCATTTTAATCTTATTAAAAAATCAGAGTTTGATAAAGTAAAAACTTTTAACGGTGACTGGGCAACCAGGATGCATTTGTTTGCTGATATGTGCAGATACAATACTCTTGTAGCCGTAAAGAAAGCCGGTTCTGGTCATCTCGGCTCATCACTTAGTGCTATGGATATTACAACTTATTTGTACTTGAATGAATTGAATATTTTTGAAGTTGGACTCGATTCTCCTGACAGAGATATTTATTTCTCATCAAAAGGTCACGATGTACCCGGATTATATTCTCTATTTTATGCACTTGGAATATTACCCGAGGAAAAATTATTAATGTTAAGAAGATTACAAGGACTTGATGGTCATCCGGAAGTTAGGCAAAATGGAATTGAAGCAAGCACGGGCTCACTTGGAATGGGAATTTCCAAAGCTAAAGGAATGGCGTGGGCAAAAACCTACAATAAAAATAAGGGACACGTTTATGTTCTTACCGGCGATGGAGAATTTCAGGAAGGACAAATCTACGAATCTCTGCAGGCAACAGCACATCAGAAAGTAAATAATGTTATTGCAATTATGGACCATAACAAATACCAAACAGATATGCTGGTTGCTGATGTTAACAATATTGAAGATGTGGTGCGAAAAGTTGAAGCTTTTGGCTGGCACGTTGTAAGAATTAATGGTCACGATTATAATGTTCTAAAAAAGACTTTTGATGATTTGAAAAAAGTGACTGACAAACCTAAAATGATTATTGCCGATACGATAAAGGGAAGGGGAGTTTCATTTATGGAAAGACCACTTACCGAAACTTTCCAGGGGAAAACTCTTTACAAATGGCACTCTGGTGCACCTGATGATGAAAGTTATATAAAGGGATTGAGTGAACTTTCTGAATCTATAAATAAGCTTGCAGATCAATTGGGAATTGCGAAAATTCAAATTCCTAAGAATGAAGCTGAAGGAAAAATGATCACAAAACTTGATAAAGAATTTGTTACTGATGCATATGGAGATGCGCTAGTTGAAATTGCAAAGACAAATAAAAAATTAGTTGTACTTGATGGAGACCTTTCTGCTGATTGTAAACTCCGCAAGTTTGAAAAAACTTATCCTGATAGATTTATCGAAAACGGAATTGCTGAGCAGGATATGGTTTCTATGGCTGGCGGATTAGCAAGAATGGGGATGATTCCAGTCGTAAATACTTTTGCAAGTTTTCTTGCAGCACGAGCGAATGAACAGATTTACAATAATGCTGGAGAAAAAACAAAAATAATTTACACCTGCCATTTTTCAGGAATGATTCCTGCAGGACCGGGGAAATCACATCAAAGTGTTCGAGATATCTCTTTATTTGGAGCGCTTCCAAATATTACGATTATCCAACCTTGCAATGGTGATGAAGCAAAATGGGCAACGGAATACTGTGTTAATGTTGCTGAAGAAAATTGTATGCTTAGATTAGTCATTGGTCCTTCACCTGAAAAAATTGAGCTGCCAAAAGATTACAAATTTAAAGTTGGGGTTGGCGCTGAGCTTACACAAGGTAACGATGCGATTTTATTTGGTTACGGTCCTGTAATGCTGCACGAAGCTTTAGTTGCGGCAGATTATTTAAAGAAGATTGGATTTGAGCTAAAAGTTGTGAATATGCCCTGGCTTAATAAAATTGATAAAGAATGGCTGAAAAAAGTTGTAAGTGACCAAAAGAAAATTTTTGTCCTGGAAGATCATTCTGCAATTGGTGGATTAGGTGACAGATTACTTAATTGGTTAGTTGAGATTGATGAAATAAAAAATAAAGAATTTATAAACTTTGGATTAAAAGAATATCCTGAATGCGGTACTCCGCTTGAGGTTCTTGAATATCATCAACTCGATGGTAAATCTCTTGCGAAAAGAATATCTGGAGTTAAAGATATTGAAACTGTAGATGCGATTAAGCAGAAATATACTGCGGATGCGCCACAGTAGTTAAGAGATGTCATTGCGATCCCGACGATTAGTCGGGAGAAGCAATCTTTAGTATAAACAGATCACTTCGTTTCACTCGTGATGACGTTTTTTATAAGATTTTTTAGTTGAAACTCGTGCCTGATTGGATGCATTACTGCGTGTTCAAGCATTGCATCAATGCAATAATCAACTCCCCAATTAGATTTGTACACTTTATCTTCAAATAATTCTGCTTCAACATAAGCGAGAGGAAGTCTCCATCGTTCAGTTAAATGTTCAAGTTGTTCGCCTGCTTTTGTTTCTATGATTTCTGCTGGCGGAGTTTCAATAATCATTGGATCAGGTAAATTAAGTTTATCACACATCCATATCATATAACCACGAGCCGATCGTAAAACATGATAAAGCAATGTATCCAAAGATTTGTAATACGGATCATCAGTTGTGGGAAGCGTAACACCGACTTGTTTTGCTTTCTGCCAGGTTTTGTAAAATGATCTAATGTAATACTCATGTAATTCTACTAATGCTTTTGCCCCATTATATTTATAAGAAATATAATTCAATTATTACACCTTAACTTTTATTACAACTTTTTTTACATAGGATTTTTCATTTACTTTAATTCCGGGCAAATGAACATCGGTAGGAAAGAAGATTGCAAACATTCCTTCATCAACTTTTGTAAAAGATTTTTCGCCGCTGAAAAATGTTATATCGTTTTGTTCGTTGTATTTATCAATTACTTTTTGATTTTCTAACGGAGTGTAGCCCATTAGCTCGCTACCTTTTGCAACAAACTGAACATCAATATATTTTTTGTGTGCTTCAAGTTTTCCTTCACTTTCATTTTTTGTGTTGTACTCGTTAACTAATGCAAAAATGTTGTCTCCATCAATTTCATATTTGCCTAATTTCATTTTTGAGAAATCAGTTTGTTTTAGATAAACAAAAGCTTTGTTAATTCTTTCACCTAATCCTGAATAAAGATGTGAGTTTGAAAGTTTGTCTATTATCATTTTAATCCTTGTTTGTGTATGTCATTGTGATCTCGACTTTAGTCGGGAGAAGCAATCTGATTAATAAAATATCTGTTTGAGATTGCTTCTTTAGCAATTCGCCGCTTCGAATCGTTTGTAATGATTATTATTTTAAAAAATTAATTAACTAATCTAACGCAAATCTTGAAACCTTCTAGGTTTGGCTAAAACTTTAGAAAAGATAAGAGAATATTTCTTAATTATTTCAGAAAAACTCGAAGGTTTTTATCAATGTGCATAACATCAGTGAATTAAATAAAAAATGTCCCTCTTATTCTTCAGTCACGAAATGGTTCGTGACTGCCGGGAAAAGAAATGTCATCACGAGCGAAGCGAAGTGATCTGAATAATAAAACAGATTGCCACGTCGCTTCGCTCCTTGAAATGACTTATTTGATAATTTTCTTTTCTCTTAGAACAGTTTCAACTGTAATTGCTCCAATTTCCTGAAGATCATATTTAACGCGTGTACTTGGTTTTTTAATGTTGATATATCTGCTAAGATCAATCGGAGTCCCGATAACAACTGCATCACATTTTGTGTTGTTGATGGTTGTTTCTAAATCTTTTAATTGTGCAGCACCATAACCCATTGCGGGCAGAAGCACACCAATGTTAGGATATTTTTGATAGGTAGCAGTAATAGATTTTACAGTAAAAGGTCTTGGATCAACTAATTCTTTTGCTCCAAGTTTATGAGCTGCAACAACGCCAGCGCCATACTTCATTTCACCATGTGTAAGTGTTGGTCCGTCTTCAACAACTAATACTCGTTTACCTCTTATCAATTCAGGTTTTTCAACTGTAACAGGTGAAGCAGCTTCAATGATTGTTGCTTTAGGATTAACCTTTCTGATGTTATCACGAACGATATTTATTCCCTCAACATTTGCTGAATCAATTTTATTAATAACAACAGCATCAGCTAACCTTAAAGAAGTATTGCCGGGATAATATCTCATTTCGTGTCCGGGTCTGTGTGGATCAACGACAGTGAAAGTTACATCAGCTTTGTAGAATGAGAAATCATTATTACCGCCATCCCATAAAATCACATCAGCTTCTTTTTCAGCTTCGCGTAAGATTGCTTCATAATCAACACCTGCATAAATAACTCCGCCTCTGGCAATATGCGGCTCATACTCTTCAATTTCTTCAATAGTGCATTTATGTTTTTTAAGATCAGCATAAGTAGCAAAGCGCTGAACTTTTTGTTTTACAAGATCACCATAAGGCATTGGATGACGGATGGCTACAACTTTTTTACCAGCTTTTGTCAATATCTCGACAATCTTTCGAGAAGTTTGAGATTTTCCGCAACCAGTTCTTACAGCTAAAACTGCAATAACCGGTTTTGTACTTTTAACCTCAGTTTGAGCAGCGCCAAGTAAACTAAAAGTAGCTCCTGCAGCATTAACGATAGAAGCTTTTGTCATAACATATTCAAAGGGAACATCTGAATATGAAAAAACGACCTCGTCAACCTTAAATTTCTTTATCAAAGATTCGAGCTCTTTTTCTTCATAAATTTTAATTCCATTTGGATAAAGTTTGCCGGCAAGTTGTTTGGGATAAGTTCTGCCTTCGATGTTTGGGATTTGTGTTGCGGTAAATGCCACAACATTGTAGTCTTTGTTATCTCTGAAGTAAACGTTAAAGTTGTGGAAATCGCGTCCAGCAGCGCCCATTATCAACACGTTCTTACGAGCCATAGAAATACTCTCCTTTGTGCTTTTATTTTGAGTTGTTGTATAAAAAGTTTTTGATTCATTTATTTAGAAACTATTAAAAATTATTGATACAAATCTAAGGGTTTTTTACAAGAGTTTCATTCAAAAGTTTACAACAAAAATTAGTTTTTATAAGGTTTAATTTAAAAAGTGCGTTTAAGTTAAATAGGATAAGAAAATATTTTTAGTTGTTGAAAAAAAAATCATATATAAAATTTTTCTTTTAGGATTTTTCATAGATTTAGATCAATACTTCAAATAATTTAGATTTTTACTTAACGAATATGGAAAATCAGATTCCAAATTCTGTTACTTTTAGAATAATTAATTTTAGAATATTTCTTGCAGTTTTCTTTTTTATGATGTTTCTCTTTTTATAATAACGGGCATCAATGTTACAATAATTTTTAAAAATTTATTTATAAATTCCATTAAGGTATTTTAAAATCCAAAACGGGATATGAAAGGAAAAAATAATGTCAAGTATAATTCATGTTGAAAAACATTTTAATGCAAGCGAAAGTGTACGTGATGTTGTAATTGGTATGAGCGATGGATTAACTGTGCCATTTGCGCTTGCCGCCGGATTAACAGGAGCAATTGCTGCATCTTCAATTGTTATTACTGCAGGATTTGCCGAGATTGCTGCCGGTTCCATAGCAATGGGTTTGGGAGGTTATCTTGCTGCTAAAAGTGACAATGATCATTACAAAAGCGAAAAACAACGTGAGTATCAGGAAGTAAAAGAAGTAGAGCAGCTTGAACTTGATGAGGTTTCAGATATTTTTAAGGATTATGGATTAACTGAAACAGAAATTGAACCCATCCTAAAAAATTTTAAATCTAAACCTGATAAATGGGTGGACTTTATGATGAAGTTTGAATTGGGACTTGAAGAACCCGATCCAAAAAGAGCATATAAAAGTGCTGCTACAATTGCATTTTCTTATATAGCAGGCGGTATGATTCCCTTATCTCCATACTTTTTCTTTTCGAATGCACAAAGAGGGCTGCTATTTTCTGCAATTGTTACAATGATTGCTTTACTATGTTTCGGTTTTATAAAAGGGAAGTTCACCGGGGCAAAACCTTTCCGCAGTGCATTCCAAACTGTATTGATTGGCGGCTTCTTTACTATGTTTCGGTTTTATAAAAGGGAAGTTCACCGGTGCAAAACCTTTCCGTAGTGCATTCCAAACTGTATTGATTGGCGGCTTGGCGGCGGGTGTGGCATTTTTATTAGCAAAATTTATCGCCTGATAATAATTTCATAAGTTTATGAATGTTAGGGAATTTTATTTTATTTGGTAGAAGATAAAATTTTGCCTAAAGTTCAACAAAAGATTATTAACTTATTGTTACAATAAATATAATTCACTTAAGATTTTTCGAGGTATATATGAAAGCATTATTCTTTTTCTTAATTCTATCAATTTCTATTCTGCCGCAAAACAATCCAAAGTTTAAAGATTACTTTTTGGACGAAACTTTGCGGATAGATTATTTTCATATCGGTGATGCAAAGACTGAAATGATTACGATTGATAAGCTTCATCGCTACGGAATTTGGGCAGGGAGCTTAACTCATCTTGTAGATAATTTTAACAATGGCAAATATTATCTTAAAATTTATGATGCAACTTCAAAAAATTTAATTTACTCAAAAGGATTTGATACTTTCTTCGGTGAATATGCCACGGGTGATGATGGGGTAAACGGAATAATAAAAAGCTTTCACGAATCAGCTATAATTCCGTTTCCAATCCATAAAATTATCTTTGCATTAGAAAAAAGAAACGATACAAACAATCTTGTAGAATTTTTCCGAACTGAAATTGATCCATCAAGCATTTATATAATTAAAGACAAAATTGCCGATTCCTCTGTAGAAATATTTAAACCTATTTATAACGGTGACCCACATAAGAAAGTTGATATTGTTATTCTTGCCGAAGGTTATACAAAGTCTGAAAAGAAAAAATTTAAAAAAGATTTAGACAAGTTTGTTAAATATTTCTTTGAACAGGAACCTTATAAATCACAAAAAAATAATTTTAATTTTTATGGTGTTTTCAAACCTTCTGAACAAAGCGGCACAGATTTACCAGGTGCAGATATATTTGTAAACACTGTACTTAACACAACCTTCTGGTCGCTTGGCTCTGAAAGATATTTAATGACCGAGGACAATAAAACAATGCGTGATCTTGCAGCTTTTGTTCCTTATGATGCAATTTACATTCAGGTTAATCATTCACGTTATGGCGGCGGAGGAATTTATAACCAATTTTGCACTTACACGACTGATAATCAGTTTGCCAAATATTTATTTACTCATGAGTTTGGTCATTCATTTACAGGGTTAGCAGATGAGTATTACACATCAGATGTGGCTTACAATGATTTCTTCAAACCAACAGTTGAACCGGTTGAACCAAACATTACAGCATTACTGGATCCAAAAAATATAAAGTGGAAAAAATATTTGAGTGATGGAATTGAAATTCCGACTCCTTGGGAGAAAGAAGAATTTGATAGATTCAGTTATGAATGGTTGAAAGAAAGAAATAAAATGAATAACAATATCGCGGAGTTGAAAAAAAATCGAGCTCCTGAAAAAGAAATAAAAGCTGCTGAGGATGAATATGCTTTTAAGGATAAACAGCAATCAGAAAAAGTTGACAAATATTTAATGAGCAGTAAATACTGGAATAAAGTTGGTGCATTTGAAGGCGCGGGTTATCAACCTAAAGGATTATATCGTCCGATGCTTGATTGCATTATGTTTTCTAAAGG